>Ga0129307_1000008_pt1 | contig 312828 bp, 263 predicted proteins | sample P1105metagenome_FD_94437 | JGI IMG/M metagenome (GOLD analysis project Ga0129307, IMG submission 94437) | Capybara group fecal microbial communities from Wisconsin, USA - P1105 metagenome | ecosystem: Host-associated > Mammals > Digestive system > Large intestine > Fecal | place: USA...
CCGATGACCGATGACCGATGACCGATGACCGATGACCGATGACCGATGACCGATGACCGATGATTGCTCGCGTATGTTAAATTGTCAAGTGAATCCGTGCGATTTTGTGCAAATTTATAACTTTTTGCAATATTATAACTCGACACTTCAACTAAGTTCTGCATATTTTTAGTATAAAGGTAAAAAAATGGATTTGCAAATTTAAAATGTCAAAACAAAACAAGGGGCGTTTAACTTTTATCTATTTTATTGAATAAAATTTTATAAACTTGACTTCTCCACCCAGTTTTATTACTTTATATATTGTAAAGGTTGCAGTTCCTGCTATGAATCCAATTTAGTTTACAATATTACGTTTTATTGGGCTGCACGGTAGTTTACCATACGTCTTCTGAAAATTGGCAGTTGGACAAGGCACAGTCGTGTCTTTATCTCAACTTTTAGGAAGTATGTATGAATACACCTTCATTACGTCCGTCGCCAACGGCACTCTTAAACCCCTGCGCGGATCCTATTTTCAAAATCCTTTTTACAGATGCATCTAGCGAAGCTCACGAGGCTCTAACTTGTTTTCTTACTGATATTATTGGTAAGAAAGTAACAGATGTCGTACTACAACCCAATGAACTATCAGGTGAAACAGCGGATGATAAACAATCAGAATTTGACATCAACTGTAAAATTCAAGGAAAAATCGTAAATGTGGAAATGCAAGGTCTTAATTCAGATGACCATTATGGTAAAAGAGTCGAATATCATGTTGCACATCTTTTGAATCATTATGTAACTAAGGGAATGGAGTGGAAAGATGTTCCACAGGCATTTCAGATTTCTGTTCTGAACTTTACTTTTGATAAAGAAGAATCAGAATGTGTAAATTATTACTACCTTAGAAATAAAAATGGTCATGCAATTTCAAGAATGCTGAATGTTATCTTTATGGAACTTCCTAAAATTGCTCCCCTTCCTGATAATGATTCTTTGTTGACACCAGCGCAGATGTGGGGTAAATTCTTTCTATACGCATCTAAGCCTGATAAAGAAGAGTTTATTAACGAACTTGCTAAAGTAAACAGGGGGATTAAAATGGCAGTTACAGTTTTGAAAAATATCAGCCAGGATGAAATTAACTGGTATCATGAAACCCGTTACTAGATGCATATTGCTGATGAAAAATCTATGATTTCTTCAGCAGAAGACCGTGGAATCGCAAAGGGGATAGCTCAAACTCAGAAAGCAAATGCTCTTAATCTCTTGAAAATGAAATTGGGTACTCCAGAGCAGATATCTCAGGCTATTGGGCTACCTTTAGAAGATGTTTTGAAACTTTCAGAATCAGCCAATTAAATCAGAAAGTTTTATTCTTCAATCCCCCGGAACATGCAGATTCCCAAAAAGGCTCCGTAACCAACCGCAGCAAATACGCTGAAGCGTTCAAAGATTCCTTTATAGGCCACAGGCGAGGCAGCCATTCCTAAAGGACCTGTAAACATCAGAGCAAAGGCAATAGCAGCTCCTATGGCAAGGTAGCGGTACTTTTTGTTTTTAAACCCGCCAATCATGATAATAATAAGTGATATAATAGAAAGCAGAACTACAAAAGCTGTTACGACTAGATGCATCAGGTCCTGGAAGCTTCCTGCATAACCACTCTCAGAAAGCGGAAACATTCCGTAACCTACAGAAGAAATCCAGTTCATAATTGCAAACAGATAGATCCCGATTCTTAAGGGTTTTGTAAGTTTATCTTTAATATAGATGCATAATATTGTTGAGCAGACCAAACGGGAACAACAGGGAGCAGACAACTGATCCCAGAGAAGTCTTGACGGTGCATTTGAGGCACTCAGATCACTTACAGCCTGAGCCATCCAGTTATATCCGGGGTAAGCAAGCGGTGCAAATATTACAGCTGCAGTGTATGCCAGAAGATCTACGACTCCGAGAAGGCCCAGGTAATTAATCAGGCTTTTTTTGTTTCTTTCATTATTCATAATCTTTCCTCTCTTTGATTTTATTAAAAAGTCTTCAGCGGAATTGAAACTGTCATATCTTCTGTTACAGAAAACTTATGCTTTTTGAATTTACCGGGAATTCCTTTTCCGTCATAATTGCTTAAACCAACAGGTTCTTTCGGCATACCGATAAAGGAAGTATCAAGCTTACCGTTATAATTAATATCCTGTACAAGCATTACAAGATATTCCCCATCTGGCAGCTGAGTCTCAAAAGTGACATTGCTAATTTCCGGCGTAATCTTAAATTCTTGAAAAGCAATTCTCTTATCATAATTATCTGATGAGTCATAAATACATAAAATAATCTGACCTTCAGGCGATTCGATCTTTGAAATATTGACGGTTACTGTATTCTCTTTTACAGCATTTTCTGCTGCAAGAGACAGACTGCATACAAGCTGAATTAAAACAGCGATGACAACTCTCCTTAAAATTTTCATTTTTCTTTTTCTCCTTTAACTTCATAAACTCTGCAGAATTCTTTTATAAAGTTTTTCATTAAATTATTGTCTGATTTATTTTTTATGCTTTGACCTTCATCAGGCTTATCATCATTAATCTGCATAAGGTCACATTCGTAATTAATTATGGAACTGACTGACATTGCAAAGGTAAGAGCCGCTGAATCAACATCATAAAAATCTGCAAGTTTTTTTACCTGTAATACATAAAAGAGATTTTTTGTCGCTTCGATCATTCTTTTTGTTTCCATCAGCATGATTTCGGTGGCGGCTTTATCAATTGTTCTTTGTGACATTATGATTTTATAAAAGCGGAACATATCAGGCTCTGTACAGATTTTTCTGTAAGAATCCACCATTGTTGTAAGGATTTTTGAAAGAGATTTTTTTTGAAGAAGTTCTTCAAGGTTTACAGCCGAGGAAACCATATTCTGCTTAGACTTTTCTCTCAGAAAAGAATAAAGCGCTTTTACAATTTCTTCACGCGATTCAAAATGTTTATAAAGAGCCGGTTTAGATATGCCTATTTTTTCAGCAATCTGATTCATTGAAACTGTTCCCAGTCCATTTTCAGAAGCCAACTCCATGGCAGTTAAAATAATTTCAGTTTTTCTATCCATAATCCAAAGTTACCGAACGGTAACTATAATATTACCACTCGATAACTTTGTCAATATAATTTATAGACTTTCCCCTTTTTATTATCTCATGTTATAATATAAGGAATATGAGCGATGAAATTAAATCTAACGAAAACCAGCCTTTGCGCACGGCCGTTGTAGCAATTATTGGCCGCCCAAGTGCTGGAAAATCAACCTTTCTCAACACTGCCTGCCAGGAGCCTGTAAGTATTGTTTCTCCTATTCCGCAGACAACCCGCAATGCAATTAAAGGAATTGTAAATACATCTTTCGGTCAGCTGATTTTTATTGATACCCCTGGCTATCACGATTCAGAAAAGAAACTAAACCTCCGCCTTCGTAATGTTACAGAAAGCCAGCTGGAAGGAATCGATTGTGTCCTATATATAATTGATTCTACCAGAGCCCTTGGCGAAGAAGAAGTTCACACAGCTGCCCTGCTCAAAGGCTTGCAGAAGAAAACTGTTGTCGCAATCAACAAGTGTGACTTACCGGCCAGTAAGCCCCTCCCTATCCGACACTTTATAAGTGAACAGTTACCGGAAGTACCAGGCAGCCGCATCCTCGAAATGTCTGCCGAAAAAGATACCGGTATAAATGAAGTTCTCAAGGCTCTTTACGATATTTCTCCGGAAGGCGAGCCTGTTTACGATGAAGAACTTTACACAGATCAGGACCTTACCTTCCGTGTTTGCGAGATAATCCGTGGCGAAGCAATAAACCGTCTGCAGGATGAGATTCCTCACGCTGTTTATGTTGAAGTTGCAGATGTTGAGCACCGCAACGAAGGTAAAAAGCTCTGGATCCGTGCCTTCCTCTGTGTTGAGCGCGAAAGTCAGAAAGGAATTGTAATCGGAAAAGGTGCTTCAAAAATCAAGGAGATAAGAACTGCAGCAGTGCGCAAGCTTTCAGAAATATATATTCAAAAAATCGACCTTGATCTTCAGGTTAAGGTTGATAAAAACTGGCGTCAAAGAGATTACACGATTAATCGTTTGATACCACAATAGATGGAGGTTTTTACCAAATTTTTATATGCTGTCCTTAGAAAAAGGAATGAACCAGGTCAACCACGTTCTTAAGGCCGACCAGATGGCAAATATCGCTTTGAAAATGCTTGCCTGCATAAACAGGGAAGTTGTTCTTCACAGCGTAAGGACAGCATATCTCGCCTACAAAACAGTCTGCATACATCCGATGAGTAAAAACTGCTTAACAGAAAAACTGGTCATGCTTGCAATTTTTCATACAATCGGATTTTTCCGCGAAGACATTCATTTTAATTACTTTCCGCACGAAGCTAACCTCAACTATTTTGCAAAAGAAAAAGCTACAGAAAGTAAATATGTATTCGCCTGCTACTATCTTGAATATATGACACCGCTCAAAAAGGATGCGGTTGGTCTTCAGAATTTTTTACAGCCCTACAACAAAGATTTACGCCAGTACGTTTATCAGGAAGAATACAAAGACATAATTTATCTGTGTGCCAGAATCAGCGATTATGTAATGAAGAATCCGGATAAGCCACTTCCTGAAGATTTAAACGAAATCTCTCCGGGATATTTTGATCCTGAATATGTAAAAGCCTTTACCGAAGCCAACAAAAATAATGTGCTCATAGAAACAATCAAAACAGGAACCCATTTTGATGAAATTACAAAACTGGTTTCCACGATTCAGCTTTCTCCGGAAGATAACAAAATGCTTGAAAAAATGCTGATTCATCTTCTGGACTTTAAGAGCACAACTACAATGAAACATTCTATCAATACTTCAAGCTATGCTCTTTCGCTTGGTTTACGAATGAACCTTAACAGCAAAGAATTAACAACCCTTTACAACAGTGCCTTTCTTCATGACATCGGTAAAATGGCAACTCCTCAGCGCATTCTTGAATTTCCTGGAAAACTCTCACCGGAAGATATGGGTATTATGCGTCATCATGTAAATCATTCAAAACGAATTCTCAGCGGCTTTGTAGATGATGAGATTCTGGAAACCGTTTACCGCCATCACGAAAAGCTCAACGGTAAGGGCTATCCGAAGCAGGTAGAAGGGAAAGACCTTACCCTGATTCAAAGAATTCTCACCGTTGCAGATATCACAAGTGCCCTTCATGACAGCCGCAGCTACAAGGGTGAGTTTTCAAAAGATAAAACCCTTTCAATCATCAAAGATATGACTGATAATGGCGAGCTTGATCCTCAGATTACAAAGTTTGTAATAGCAGATTTTGATGAACTGGTAAAGGAACAGCAGATTTTCCAGGGAATGCTGGCAATCGACTTTAGTAAGGTTATCATCAATTATAATAATTATATTTATGAAGATGTGGATTTGTGGGTTGAGAATCTTTTGAAAACCTCTACCGCTTATAATGAAATTGATGATATCGAAGAATTAGAAGATTTGGAAGAATTATAGTTCACAGATAATTTAACAAATCTGAAGTGCGGAGTGGGAAAAAGACATCAGGCTGCATCGAGGAGTTTTGGCGCTTAGCCATCGAAAACAATCCGAGGTGTGTAAGCCTACTGGTGGGCGGTGTTCTATAGCAAAGCGTTAAAAAAAATGCGAAAGCATTTTTTAGCTTTACCACCCCGATTTAACTGAAGAGTCTTATATTAAAACTAGCTCGCCCGCAGCCTGATGTTTTTTTCCCACGGGAGCACTTCAGATTTGTTACGCTTCTCGGTTCTATTGTTCAAATCATCCTATTTCATTATTATAGAAATATTATGACTATAACTTACAAAACTCAGGGCGTGTGCGCACGTTCCATTACTTTTGATAAGGACGAGAGTGGAAAAATCACAAACATCAGTTTTGAAGGTGGCTGTAACGGCAACCTCAAAGCAATTTCAAAACTCTGCGACGGCATGACCGCAGAAGAAATTGCGGCAAAGCTCAAGGGCAACACCTGCGGTTTTAAAAGTACTAGTTGTGCAGATCAATTGGCGAAGGCTGTGATGAATTAATAAGCAGGCGTTGCGGGCGGCGTTTGAGCCCGCAGGGTGGGTAGCGCAAGACACCACAGCGTAGCGAGGAGGCTTGCGCGAAGGGCGGGGCTCCGCCCTCCTAACTGCTATAAGCTAATAGCTAACAGCTAACATGGAGTATATATATGGCACTTGAATGTGGTATCGTTGGACTTCCAAATGTTGGAAAGTCTACTATTTTTTCGGCTCTGACAGCAGCTCCTGCTGCGGCAGAGAATTTTCCTTTCTGTACAATCGATCCAAATATTGGAATTGTTGATCTTCCTGATGAACGCCTGGACTTTCTTGCAAGCATTCACAACCCAAAAAAGAAGACACCTGCAAGCGTAAAGTTTGTTGATATTGCAGGTCTCATTAAGGGAGCTTCTAACGGCGAAGGTCTTGGAAACAAGTTCCTTGCAAACATCCGCGAGTGTTCAGTAATTGCTCACGTTGTACGCTGTTTTGATAACCCTGATATTATGCACGTTCGCGACAATGCAAACGAGGCAGCACCTATCGATCCGGAAACTGATATTCTTACTATTAACTGGGAGCTCTGCCAGGCAGACTTAAATACAATTGAAGCCCGTCAGGACAAGGTTACCCGCGCAATCCGTTCTCTTGGAAAAGAAGAAGAAAAGAAATACGCTCCATGGATTTCTGCAGTTGCAAAAATCAAGCCTCTTCTTCAGGACGGAAAATGTGCCCGAACAGCCGAGCTTACAGACGACGAAAAGGCTGCCCTTTACGACATGTTCCTTCTTACAATGAAGCCTACAATTTACGTAGCAAACGTTGATGAAGATTCTATCGAAGCACAGACAAACAAATATGTAGAAGTTGTAAAAAAATACGCAGACGAAGAACATTCAGAAGTTGTTGTGATTTGCGGTAAGTTCGAAGCAGACCTTGCTGAAATTACAGATCCTGCAGACCGCAAAGACTTTATGGACAGCGTTGGTCTTAAGGAAAGCGGACTTGCAACTCTTGCCCGCAAAACCTATCATCTTATGGGACTCCGAACCTTCTTTACAGGTGGACCAGATGAGTGCCGTGCCTGGACAATTCACGCAGGCGACAAGGCACCACGCGCTGCCGGCGTAATCCACACAGACTTCGAAAAAGGCTTTATCAAAGCCGAAGCATATACAATCGATGACCTCCGACAGTACAAAGACGAAGCTGCTATCAAGGCAGCCGGCAAGTACCGACAGGAAGGTAAGGAATATGTAGTTCAGGACGGCGACGTCTTGTTCTTCAAATTTAATGTCTAATATGCTGACACATAAGCGTGCAGCATATATGGTTATATCATGACGCTGCGCGCATGATAAATTAATTTCGTGCTGACAAACAGGTCAAGCCTGTTTGCAGTACAAATCATAGAGAGAGGTGTCTATGAAAATCAAATCAAACCTTTTCAAATCCCTTTCAACCTTAGTTCTTGCAGCAACAATCACTTTCACAGCTTTTGCACAATCAAAAAAACTCAACGCTTCAATTTCTGCAATGGATCTCGCAAAACAGATGGAATGCGGATGGAATCTTGGAAACTCACTTGAAGCCCGGGATAACTGGTCTGCACAGTCTAAGAAGTTCCCTTTTAATCAGGGGATTGGTTCTGAAACTGTATGGGGTGAAGCAGTTACCACAAAAGCAATTGTTGAAACCGGTATTAACAACGGCTACAAAACAATCCGTATTCCGGTAACCTGGTGCAATCACTTAGTCGACACTAACTACACAATCGATTCTAAATGGATGGCACATGTAAAGCAGATTGTAGACTGGGCAATCGATGCAGGCTATTACGTAATTTTAAACGAGCATCATTCTGTTCATGACGACATGAGTAATCCGCTTAAACACTGCGAGGGTTACATTGTCCGCACAGGAGACGAAAAAGAATCAAAGGCATTTTTAGGAGCAATCTGGAAACAGATTTCAGAAACCTTTAACAACGACTACGACGAGCATTTGATTTTTGAAACAATGAACGAACCGAGAAACTCAGCTCATGAACACTGCTGGAATCCACAGCTTTCAAGCTGTAAAGAATGTAAAGAAGATGTAAAAATCTTAAATGAATTAAATCAGCTGATTCTTGATACAATCCGTACAAGCGGTGGAAACAACGCAAACCGTTTTGTCATGATTCCGGGAAGCGGCACAAGCATTTCAACTGCTCTTGCAGACTATTTTGTTCTTCCAAAGGATTCTGCAAAAGACAAGCTTATTGTAACAGTTCACTTGTATCCGCTTGATGGAGGCGGAACTGGAAGAGGTTCACATCATTTTAATTCTCAGACAAAAAATGAAATCATTACAAACTTCCGTCTTTTGAACGAGAAGTTCTCTTCAAAAGGCATTCCTGTAGTTCTGGGAGAATGCGGCGCTGCAAGAAAAGGCGGCTCATACTGGGAAAACGGAAAAGAAAAGAAAATCACAGATTATGTAGTAACCTACGAAGACCGCCTCAACTGTTTTTCTTTCATAGCATCTCAAACCGGAAAATACTCAATGCCAATGATAAACTGGGACTGCGGCGGAATCGACGGCATGGCAACAGTAGACCGCAAAAAATGCAGAATTGTTGAACCAGAATACAATGCCGCTATAATCAAAGCCTGGCAGGATGCAAATAAAAACCCGGCAAACGTCAGCACTGATTTAGCAGATGAGGAAATTGATTTAAGCCGGCTCACAATCTGGCAGAAAGACGTTTCTTCATATAACGCAAAAACTGGATTGTTAAAACTCGGCGCAAACTGGAAAGGTTCAGACCTCTGGTTCGGAGACAAAGATTTAACAGAATATTCAAACCTCGTTCTTGATTATAAAGATGCTTCAGCATCATTCATCATTCAGCTTGTATACACAGATGATTCAAAGAGCCAGAATTACAAAATCTCAACAAGTAAGAAAAGCATAACAATTCCTCTTGATAAGAAGAAAAAACTTAAACAGATTTTCTTCATGTCGGAAAATGCCTCTGTAAAAGTAACTCTTGAAAAACTATCTTTCGCATCGAAATAGGAGTAATAAATGAACATCAAATGGATAGTTCTGGCACTTGCCCTTGTAATGTATCTTCTTGTCATCATCTTTCAGGAGAAAAAAGTCTGGATGACAAGTGCTGCGGCCCTTGCTGTTATTGTGCTTGGTTTTCTCGCCCAGGGAGGAGCGCTCAATGGAAATGTTTTTGAACCGCTTAAAGGTGCCGGCGAACTCGCTCACCATATCTTCCTCGAGCTTATAAACTGGAATATCCTTATGATTTATGTGGGCAGTATGACTATTGCCGCCCTCTTTATTTATTCCCGCGTTCCGGCCCGCATCGCGGACGCGCTGGTTACAATTTCGCCGAGCACAGGAATCGCAGTCGTTTTGATTCTTGCAATGACCGGCATCATTTCGATTTTCGTAGAAAACGTAGCAACCGTACTCGTAATGGCACCAATTGCCATGGCACTTTCTAAAAAGCTTAGGCTTAATCCGGTTCCATTTATGATTGGACTTGCCCTTATGTCAAATCTTGAAGGAACTGCAACCCTCGTTGGTGACCCTCCAAGCATGATCTTTGCAAGCTACGCTCACTACACCTTCAACGACTTTTTTGTTCATCAGGGAAAGATTTCTATTTTCTTCTTTATTCAGGCAGGTCTTATTGTAGGCTGTATTTTCTTTTACTGCTTTTTCAGCAAGGCAAAAGAAAAAGCCAGCGTAGATAAAGAGCCTGTAATTTCTTATCTGCCGCTCTGGCTTCTTTTGATTATGATTGGTGGCCTCGCAGTAATTTCTTTCCTTACACCGGAGCTCGGTTACAGCTCTGGCTGTTTCGTACTTGGCCTTGGATTGCTTGGTCTTCTCTGGTACCGCCTGTCGCAGAAAAAATCAGGTAGTGAAATCTGGACTCTTGTTAAAGAACTCGACTGGGAAACTATCGCCTTCCTCATCGGCATTTTCGTAGTTGTAGGAGCCATCAGCGAAACAGGCCTGCTTGATGACTTTGCACTCTGGCTTGCTCACGTAACAGGCGGCAGCAAATTTGCAGGCTTTGTTTTAATTCTTCTCTTCTCTATTTTAATTTCTGGTTTTGTTGATAACGTACCTTACATCATCGTAATGCTCCCTGTTGCCGGTTCACTTGCCGCAGGTCTTGGAATTCAGAAAGAGCTTTTGATGTTCGCACTTTTGATTGGTTCCTGCCTTGGTGGAAACCTTACACCATTCGGAGCATCCGCAAATGTCGTTGCAATGGGAATCCTCAAAAAAGAAGGTCATCCTATTTCCTTCCCTGGCTTCCTTAAAATCAGTGCTCCATTTACAATTCTTACCACTGCCGCAGCTGCAGCTCTTCTCTGGGCTATCTGGGCATAATCTAAAAAAAAGTTTGACAATTCTCCTTATTCATATACCATATATCTATAAGGAGAATCTTAATGAAAAAACTTTCGAAACTGTTTCCAACATTATTAATCAGCTTAATGGCTTCCAGTCTCTTTGCTGCAAACTGGAAGGTTAAAGTACCTGCAAACGCAAAACGATTTCCATTAATACAAATTGTTTCAACTGAAAACGGTGGTAAAAATGATTTTGCTACCGTTCCTGTTACAAGACATGTTTCCGAAGCAAAAATGAGTTGGGGCGATATGTCTGACAAAGACACTCCAGGTCCCTGGTATGAAAAATGTACTATCTCCCTTAATGACGAATTTCTTGGTGATGCTGAAGTAAAAGCCAGAGGTAACTGGACAACAACTTATCCAAAAAAATCCCTCAGAATTAAATTTGCTAAAAAGCAGAATATAGCAGGTTTGCATTCAGGTGAACAATATAAAAACTGGGTATTGCTTGCTGCATACAAAGATCCTTCTCTTTTACGAGATGCCGTTGGTTTTAAGATGTACAGCAAAATGTTTCCAGGATACGTAAGTGACTGCCAGCTTGTAGAACTCGAAATAAACGGAGTTTATTTTGGAGTATATCTTCTTGCAGAATTACAGGAAGCAAAAAGACTTGGTTTGACTAATGCAAAAAAAGATTCCGCTGATACAAATATTGGATATCTTATCGAATTTGACAGTTATTCAAATACAGAAGCAGACAACGAAAAATTCTGGATTAATTATCTTGGAGATGTCAAAGATTACAACGGCAAACGTGTTGAAGAACTTCAGGGCGGCTATACAATCAAGAGCGAAATAAAAGACAAGGCTCAGCATGATTTTATTGCAGATTATATGAACAAACTCTGGAAAATCTGTTACTCGGCAGTTTATAACAAAAAATACTACCGCTTTGATTCAAATTATCAGCTGCAGAGCTACACTCCGGAAGGCTCTAACGATGATGAAAAGTGCCGCAATTGTATTTCTCAGGTAATCAATATTGAATCTCTTGCAGACACTTATATTTTCAATGAAATTGTCTGTGACCCGGATCTTTATCTTACAAGTTTTTTTATGAATGTTGATTTTGGTGAAGGAAAAGATCATCTTCTTTATTTTAATGCACCATGGGATTTTGATTCTTCTATGGGAAATAAAGATTTCTGTGCAGCAAAATCTTCAAGCGGTAATATCACAGGCAAAAATGACATGTTTGCCGGCAGCTGCCAGACAGATGTAAATTGTCAACATCCAAGAATTCATGCAAATCCATGGATGGTGATTTTTATCAGAGAAGCCTGGTTCCTGAATCTTGTCAAAGAAAGATGGGCTGGCATTCCGGCACAGCAGATTCTTTCTGAGCTTCAGGCATATATCGATGAGAATTCCTCAAAAGATTATCAGCCTGTTTTCAATGCTAATCTAAAGGTTTGGGGTGTATCTACTAAACATCCTGGAGTTGAAAAAGAACTTTGTTCCGCAAGTAAAGCTGCAGCTGCAAAGTCTCAAGCCGCATCTGCAGAATATTTTAAAGGCTGGCTCACAAACCGTTTCACCGCAGTAGATAACATAATCAAAAATTTAAAATAACTAATCTTTTTTCTCCAATGGCCGAAAATTTCAATAGGGCGGTTTGGTGGTAAAGCTAAAAAATGCTTTCGCATTTTTCTTAACGCTTTGCTATTTATCACCGGCCGCCAGCGGCCTTACTCAGGAGTAAAAAATGACAAGTGCTATTGGAAATTTCAGTAATGCTTATTCATATAGCGGAGCTATTGGTGCTTCCGCCGGAAAGCTTTATGTTCCTGTAAGCCGTTCTGCCCTTCTTTATTCACACTTCGACCATGTTTCAGGTGTTGCAGCCGGAAACGGACAGCAGGGTGTTTCAATCAGCAAAATCAGAATCTTAAACTCTCTTATAGACCGCATGGCCGCAATCAAAAATCAGCCAAAAGAATCAATTTCAGATATCAGCGACGACCAGGCACAGGCCCTCATCGAACAGTATCAGAAACAGATTCAGCAGACCGTAGCACAGCAGTCGTTTATGCTTGCCGGAGCTCAGCCAATGGCAGGCGTGCTTTTTCAGATAGACGCATAACACTGGGCCTTGCAGGAAGGGGCTCCTCCCTCATTTGCAAAAAATCCGTTAAATCACTATACTATCCGCATATTTTTTTATAGGAAGCGAAAAATGGGCGGATATTTTGGCGTTGCGTCTAAAGACGACTGTGCGTTGGATTTATTTTTCGGAGTAGATTATCATTCACATTTGGGAACTCGCCGCGGTGGTATTGCGGTAGTAACTCCGGACGGGCACTTTTCGCGCTCTATCCATAATATTCAGAACTCTCCGTTCCGTACAAAATTTGAAAACGACATGGAAGACCTGCACGGCAAAATGGGTATAGGCTGTATTTCGGATTATGAGCCGCAGCCTCTGCTTGTGCACTCTCACCTTGGAAACTTTGCAATCACAACAGTTGGAATTGTTACAAATAAAGACGAGCTTGTAAAAGAAGTTCTTGATTCAGGCTATACACACTTCCTCGAAATGAGCGGCGGCGAAATCAACCAGACCGAGCTCATCGTTGCACTTTTGAATCACAAAGACAATATCGTAGACGGAATTAAATTCGTTCAGGAAAAAATCAAAGGCTCAATTTCCATGCTGATTTTGACAGCCGACGGAATTTACGCTGCACGCGACCGCCTTGGCCGAACACCAATTGAAATCGGACACAAAGAAGGCGCCTTCTGTGCAAGTTTTGAGAACTTTGCTTATGCAAATCTCGGATATACTGATTATCATGAACTCGGCCCTGCAGAAATCGTATTCTTTAATGCAGACAAAATGGAAGTGCTCCAGCAGGCTGGCAAAGAGATGAAGATCTGTACCTTCCTCTGGATTTACTACGGCTACCCTACAGCCTGCTACGAAGGTGTAAACGTAGAAGCAATGCGCTACAACTGCGGCCGCTACCTGGCCCGCCGCGACAAAGATTCGGTTCACCCGGATGCAGTTGCCGGAGTTCCAGACAGTGGAACAGCACATGCCGTTGGTTACGCAAACGAAGCCGGTATTCCATTCACACGTCCATTTATTAAATACACCCCAACCTGGTCACGCTCCTTCATGCCAACAAATCAGGATATAAGAAATCAGGTTGCTCATATGAAACTTATTCCTATTCAGGATTTGATTAAGGGCAAAAAGATTCTTTTGATTGATGATTCTATCGTTCGCGGAACTCAGCTTCGCGAAACAACTGAATATCTTTACAGGAGCGGTGCAAAAGAAGTACACATCCGCCCGGCTTGTCCGCCGCTTGTTTACGGTTGTAAATATTTGAACTTCAGCCGCTCAAAGAGTGAGATGGATTTGATTACCCGCCGAATTATCCGCGACTTCGAAGGCGAAAACGTAAGCGAAGAAACACTCGCAAAATACTGCGACCCGGATACCCCGGAATACGCAAAGATGGTAGAAGAAATCAGAAAGCAGCTGCACTTCACAAGTCTGCGCTTCCACAGACTTGACGACATGCTGGACAGCACAGGCCTGCCACACGAGAAACTTTGTACTTACTGCTGGAATGGTAAAGAATAACCGTCACCCCGAACTTGTTTCGGGGTCTCTTTTAACATAGATGCTGAAACAAGTTCAGCATGACGGCCGACTCGTATAGAACTCAGTCAATAAAAAAGGTGGTTTCGACAAGCTCAACCACCTTTTTTTGTTTAACCTTGCACAATCCTGAACGGTGCAGCCGGCAGCTGGTTTCTTGAATAGAGATTTACCGGAGCCGGGCTGTCTGCCCAGAGGTAACGGAGTTCAAGTACATCACCGAGCCCTCTTGGAACATCAACCTCAACTGTATAATCATCAATCAGTTTAGCATCGGCTTCGATTACGCCCTCTGTGCCCTTCTTGCTGTAGAGCAGGCTGAAGCCGTAAACTACCTTGTCTTTGCTTTCGCTGTTGAGGTCTGCACGTTTACCGCGTACTGTGTGAGCCACTAATGCTGAGTTTCCGCAGTCGAATCTTACTCTGAAACGGCCATGCTTAAACTCGCAGAACTCGGCCTTCGGCGAAGCAGAGATAAAGTTTTTGCCATAGGCAATTCTCAAGGCTTCTTTTGCGGCACGCGAACCGATAGTCTTTTTCTTTTCCGGGTGAAGATCGTTCCACTCGCCCGCGTCGATTGCTACAACAAGGCCGGTGTCTCCGGCGATCTCTGCAACATCAGCTTCAACCTGGCGGATATTTGCCCATCCGCCGTCCTTGCTGGCAACATCCTCATTCCATCCATCGCTCCAGTTAGGAAGCTGAATAATTACAAAAGGAAGATCTTTTGCACCATACACAAATTTGTGACGCCACAAATCAATCATCTTAAGCAGCATATCCTTGTACTCAGCAGGTCTGCCGGCATCAGATTCACCCTGATACCACAAGGCACCTGCAATTGCATGCTTAAAACATGGAGCAAGCATAGAATTATAAAGAGCCGTAGGAAGCCACTCAAAGAACATCTGAGGAGGACAATTGCGAAGCTGAACATCAACTTTCATTTTCCAGTCGCCGCTCAAGTCAATTCGCTCCCCATCAAGCGGATACAAAGATTCAGTACGTTCTTCAAAATTTCTGCAGGCACATGGAGCAACAAATGTATTATCAGTAAATAAATAATAAGGCTTTTCCTTAAAGAATCTTAGCGGCCCATTCGCACTATTCTTCTGAACTCGAACAGCAATCACATTCTTTCCTTCATGCAAGGTTCCTTTAGGAACCTGATAACGGCGTGGCGGATAACAATAAGGTGTGCTTCCAACCTCAACTCCATTCACCCAGGCAGTATCGGCATCAACAATAGTACCCATCCAGAGCCAGGTCTTGAAAGTTTCAAAATGCTGAACCTGCTCTGCTGTCAACTCTACAATTTTCTTAAACCAGTAAAAGCCTGCACTTTCTACCTTAAAATCTTCAGGCAAAGTTACAGTCTTCCAGCCGTCAACTTCTTCGCAGGCATCATCAAACATCTTCTCAGGAGCACTTGCCTTACCATAAAGCTCGTCAAACCAGGCCTTCTGATCTTCTGCCGTTTCCTTCTGTTTTGCAGCAGCCCGGCCCTCAGCAAGGTACTCAACAATCTGCTTAAGGTAATCTTTTTTATCACCCATTTCTTCCAGAGCTTTCTGACTCAACCATGAAGCAATCGGAGAACCGCCCTGGCTTGCATTGATAATTCCAACCGGAACATCAAGCTCGCTTGAAAGTTTTTTTGCAAAGAAATAACCGGTACCAGACATGCCTCCAAGAGTTTCCGGAGAAGCACAAACCCATTTTACACCACTGCTCATGTTGTCGGCCTTAGTTCCTTCATCAGCATTAGACTGCCAGCCTACATCAACAATCTCATCCTTCTCGCCGTCCAAAGACCAGTTAATCGGAATCGTAATCATGCGGATTCTTTCGTTGCGAGGCAGTTCAAAATCTTCCGGATAAGAAAACTTCATACGTTCCATTGGAAGCTGTGCGTTCGACTGTCCCGAGCTTACCCAGACTTCGCCAACGTAGATATCTTTAAACTCAACGTTATTCTTATCGCAGCGGATATTCATTTCGAAAGGTCCACCTGCCTCACCCGGACTAAATTCAATTTTCCAGTTTCCGTCTTCGTCCGACTGAGTTATAGAATTAGTTCCGCGGAATTCCATAATAACGTCAGAGTAAACCTCCGCCGTTCCATAAATGCAGTTAATCTTATTTCGCTGCAGAACCATCCCCGAGCCTACAATTCCTTTGATTTTAAATGTACCTTTCAATTTTATTCTCCTATAGGAGGGGGAAGTCTCCCCCTCGCTCGCACTTCGTTGCTCGCTACCCCTTCTCCTAGGGGGACGCAACAAGTTGCTTACCCCCTAAAACCCCCGGAAAAACCAGAGTATGCCAACTATAATTATATCAGCAAATCCATTCTCTGCCACTATTTTCGTAGCGGAACCAGTCAAAATCTGAAAAAAACTTTTTTTCTTTGTAGTCGCCGCCACTGACAGCAAACATACCTACAACCGTTCCTACAAATCCACCGGCAACCTCTGTACTCAAAATGCTGGCATCAATATTTTCTGCAAGCAGCATCATATTTCGTTCATCAGGTCCATACTCAAAACGCAGCTTTTGATGTTCAGCCACAATTCGCAAAGTTATCGGAGCAACCTTACGACCTCCAGCCACCACCTCTTCTGCAAGAATACTTTCCTCTCCTGCCTGAGTTCTTACCAGCTGCAGCACAATGATTTTTCCCTTAAGAACAATCTGAAGCCGATAATTATAACTTTCATTCTGGAACAAAATAATTCCGCTTGTATCTTCGTTTTCATCAAAATGTGCTTCAAGCCTTGCACTTGCTTCATAGCTGAAACCAGTCTGACGGCGCAGCAGCATAGAAACATTTCCATTACCTGTTATTGCCTCTCCGCCATAAATTCTAAGAACTCCTGATTCTTCCTTACAATTACAGAAGTCGCTTGCAGGCCGGCGAAGGCTAAGCCAGTAAGGAGCAAGCACATTGGAATTAAAATCATCAATTGCAGGAAAAGCAATCGCATCTGCATCATCATAATCACGCTTAACAACATGACCACTCAAACTGTAAGCATTTTCTACAAGGCCAGTCTCCCAGCTCGCAACAGGCCAGCCCTCTTCCCAAATCACGGGAACAAGAAATGTCTCACGGCCCATATTACAAAAGCGGTGCCCTGCCTCCCCGTAAGGTCTGCTGGCCAGACAGCAAAGCCACCATTTATTATCTGCACAAACAAGGTCTGCATGGCCGACATTTCGAACGCGCGCAGTATTTCCCAGGTGACGGTGTGTCAAAATCGGGTTCGATGGTTTTCCAACCCACTCACCGTCAATCGTCTGGCAGCGAGCCACACAAACCGCATGATCATTTCCTGTTCCACCTTCTGCATGAATCAGATAATACATACCGTTGATTTTGTAGATATGCGGTCCTTCCGGCCAGACACAATTTCGCAAAGCACCGCGCCAGATTCCCTTAGATTCACCAAGCAGTTTTCCACTTTCCAAATCAATTTTCTGAATCCAGATTTCCCAGTTACCGTCATACTTTGGTCCCTCTGGAGCAGGCCTTGTTCCTACATACCAGGAAGTACCATCATCATCAAAAAAGAGCGAAGGATCTATTCCTTCCGCGCCTTGAATCTTAATTGGATTCGACCAGGGGCCTTCAGGCTTATCAGCAGTAACAAAAAAGTTTCCGATTTTATCAACCTGAGTACAAATGCAGTAGAATTTTCCCTCATGAAAGCGGATTGTCGGGGCAAAAAGCCCGCGCGAAACACCCTGACCTGTAAAATCCAGCTGCTCCGGCCGGTCAATTATATTGCCAACCTGCTCCCAGGTAACAAGATTCTTGCTCTTAAAAAGAGGCAGACCCGGTAAATAAGAAAAAGAAGAACAAACAAGATAATAATATCCGCCCGCCTCGCAGATAGAAGGATCCGGATAAAAGCCCGGCAAGATTGGATTTATAATTCTAGTAGCCATAATTTCCTCAATACTAGAATACCACCATTTGAAGGAATGTTATAGAAGGAAACTCCCCTATTCATTGTAGAAAAATCTTCTATATATGTTACAATAAATAGCCGATAATAATATAGAAGATATGTATAACTGTCTCAAAATGCCAACATCACGATTCCGCAAACTTTTAGCTTCTCTTTTTGTTTTTGCAGGGCTTTATATGAGCGCGCAGGCAGCAGATTATACATGGACTGGAAACGCAGGTGATAATGACTGGAATAACGCTTTAAACTGGAATCCTTCTACAGTTGTTCCTGGAGATGCTGATACTGTTACATTAAACAATACTGTAAATATTACACTTTCAGATAATGTTGTAATAGGTAATCTGTTTATTTATACGGGAAACACAAAAACAGTTACCCTTAACCTCAATGGAAAAAAGCTCAATATCAATACAAGACTTAGATTAGGAAAAGATGTTACAGGTCAGCTTGTTTTAAATGGAGGCTCTCTATCTACCACCGAGTTTGACACAAACGATAATGGGAATAACTCACTTTATCTCAATAATACCAATCTTTCGATTTCAAATTTACTGCTTGCAAATGGTACAGGAACTACAACTATCGATGGAACCGGCTCGAGTTCCTTCACAATACCAGCAAACTATAATACAACTTACGGATCTGGTAATACACTCTCATTCTCAGGTTCTATTCAGCCTACGGTTGCAAGCGGTAACTACACGATTACTTCGAGTGGTGTACCTGCGCCCGGTGCCACTATAACAATCACTATCACAAAACAGACTTCGGACACACCTCCAGTACCTGAAGATTTTTCAGACATTACTTTTCAGGCAAGCTTTACCGGTACAGTAGAAACTTATAAAGTTAATGGAACAGCCATTACAAATGCTGCTACAACTATATCAAATTCTCCTGCTGCCAGTACCATGACAATTACAGTAGAGTTACCACCTTCAATTGAACCAGGTCATGGTATCAGTCTTGCTTTATACGAAGGGACAACAACAGCAACGCTTCTTGGAACTCCGCTCTTTTACACTCAGCAGTCAGCAGATACCACTTGGACTGGTTCGGCCGGAAACAACAACTGGAATAATATTTCAAACTGGACAAATGGTATTCCTGCAAAAAACATGAATGCTATAATTCCAGGCGGTGCTTCTTCTTACCCAAACCTCACAAGTGATATTTCTGCAACTAACTTAAAATCAGTAAACTTAAATGCCACTGGTTCAGAGCTTACTATTGGAGCCGGTGGAAAAATTAAAACAGACTCCTTAATTAATAAAGGCACACTCGCAAATTCCGGAAGCATCACAGCCGGAGACTTTACAAATAACGCAGCAATAAATAATTCTGGAAATATTTCTGTTTCAAAGGATTTAACTTCTACCGCAAATATTACAGGTACAGGCAATCTGATTTTTACAGGAACCGAAAATCAGGTATTCGCGGCTGGAAATAATCACTACTCAAACATACAGGAAAACAAAACAGGTTCCGGTACACTTACAATAAATGGCAGCTGCGAGATTGATGCTTTTACAATCACACGTGGTACAGAAACCATATTTGCCAACACTCCGGAATTTACTACATTTACAAATGCCGCAACTCATACAGGAAAAATCACATTTAATGCTGGTGCTGAAATAAACGGTAATTTTACACACACAAATGGTATTACTCAAATTACAGGAACTTTACAGGCACAGGCTGTTCAATTAGGAAGCACAACAAAAGAAGTTATTCTTTCATCAGGAATAATTGATTCAACTTCAGTTGAACTTGGAAGTCTTTCACTTGCTGGAAGCGGCAACGCAATTACTACTACAGGTACACAATCGTTTTCTGCCATTGATGGTGCAACAGATTTAACTCTTGATTCAGGAACATCTTCTATAAGTTTTAATGGTGATATTGGTTCAAGCACAGCACTTACCACTCTTGAAGTAAATGGAGCAGTTATCATTGCTTCCGGATGTACAGGTATCACTACAACTACAGAAATTGATTTTAATGACACCATAAATGGCAGTGCTACCCTAACGATAGACAGTCCTATTTTCAAGAGTACTTCTACAAATGATAACAGCATCACCCTTGATGAAATTGAATTTGCTGCCACTACTACTTCAATTCAGACCAATTCAAAAAAACTTACTTTTGATGTTTCTGCTATAAGTGGAACAGGAAAAACTATTTCTCTTTCTTCCGGTTCAAAAGCAAAGCTTAAAGCTGGAATTACAGTTTCACCTGCTGTAACAAACAGCGGTTTAATTACTTGTTCTGGAGCAGTTACTTTTGGCGACGCTGTTAACAATTCAAGTGGAACAATTACCTGTAACGGCGCTGCAACCTTTAAAGGCGCTTATTCTGGAACAAGTGCAAGTCTAACCCTTTCCAGCGGCACAACAATCTTTGAATCAAATCTTGATTTATCAGGAACAACTTTTACACACTCAAGCGGCACCGTTCAGATTGGAGGAACAGCTGACAGCGCCGTAACTGTTACAGGCCCCGTATCACCGCAACGCTTTTATAATTTTACCAGCTCTCGTTCCCTTATCATTAAAGGCGATAATTCCTTTAATGATTTTACGGCTACAGGTCCTGGTGAAAAAACTATTTCTTTTGAAGCAGGAAAAACTCAAACTGTAAATGGTACACTTGCACTTTCAGGAACCAGCGGAAATAAACTGAATCTTATTCCAGAAGGATCAGGAACATGGAACATTATTTGTGCTAATCCAGCAACCTTAGAAAATCTTTCCGTAACAAACTCAAATAATACAACTACAGGCGGAGTGGTATTTACCGCGACAGGTAGTACAGATAACGGCGGAAACACAAACTGGGCATTCCCTGGACAGCATTATACCTGGACTGGAGCTGACACTACAAATCCTACTAAATGGAAGGAACCTAAAAACTGGAATCCAAAATCAATTCCTGGCAAAGGTTCTATAATTGAAATTCAAGCAGGACTGACAGATGGTCATTATCCTGTATTAACCGACTCAATTGATATAGACAAGGATGATGCCGCAACAGAAAATGGAACAATCACAAATAACGGGCAGCTTGATTTATTCGATTACAATATCAAGGCAAAGAAAATTACAAACAACGGTATTCTCAAACTTACGGGTGCTGCAGGACAGGAGTTCAAGCGAACAGATGGAACTACAGCAACTGTTATGGAAAACGGAACAAATTCCACTGTTGAATATTACGGCACAGGTATAAATCCTACAAACTTCGCGTGGGATGGAGACAACGGAGCTGGCACTGCTGGACTGCAGTACGCTAACCTGATTTTAGCTCAAGACTGTTCAACTGCAAGCACAACAACAATTACTACCTCTAAAGATCTTACAATTAAAGCTGGTGCTGATCTTCAGGGAGAAATTGCTATTACAGGAAAGGTTATAATTGATGCCGGATCTGGAGCAGTAACCTTAAAATCATCCGGAACAATTACAATTGATGATAATGCAAATGCGCAAAGTCTTGACTGTGACTGTCCGGTAAAAATTCAGAATATTACAACCTCTGGAAACCAGACATACCGCGAAAATGTTACTTTGCTAAGTACTGCAACCTTCACAACAACTGTAACTTCAAGCACAATTGATTTTCAAAAAAACATTCTTGTTTCAGGCACAAGTACAAAAAAATTAATTTTAGATTCAGCTGCAACAATTTCAAATACAGCAGCTATAATTGAGTCTGACCTTCAAACACAGACTGGAAAGAGCTTTACTCCATCATCAGGAACTACAACATTTAAAGCAAATGTTCTTCTTGCAGACAGCACTGTTAATGCAACCAGTGGAACCGTAATTCTTACAGGTGAAAATGCTGAACTTCGTGGTTCGAATACCTTCTTTGGACTTGAGCTTCAGAACTCAGCTAAAATTACAGGAAGTAATCATTTTGCATCACTTACGGCAAACTCTGCCGCCGGTACTTCACCTTCAGGGCTTGGTGGAAAAATTATAACTTTCACAGCCGGAACCACACAGACAATCAGCGGAGCGCTCACATTAATGGGCAGCGGCGCATCAAGCAGACTTCAACTTTGTTCTTCTTCTACAGGAAGCTGGTGGAAAATAAGCTGTACCTCAAGCAACATTAATTATGTAAATGTAAAAGATTCAAAAAACGAATCTTCTGATTTTCTTTTTGCGCTGAACAGCTGGGACAGCGGTCACAACGATATTTGGGTTTTCCCTGGAATGGAGTATACCTGGACAGGAGCCTCAACTGAAGCTGGAAAACAAAATGACTGGGATACAGCAGCGAACTGGACTCCTCCATCAGTTCCACGTTACGGTACAATAGTTTACATTGCAGATCCAGCAAATCACAATCACCCGATTTTGACAAATACTCTGGATCTGAATCACAACTACAATAGTCACGATTATAATGGACAGATTACTGTAAATGCGAATGCTAAGTTTGATTTACAGGGAAACACTCTTAAAGTTGGAGCCATTACAAATAACGGAACAGTACGCATGACAGGTGTTGCAAATCAGATACAAATCAGTGGAGGCGGAAGTCCGTCAAACGGAACTTCTGTTTCTACGGTTGAGTATTATGATGCTGCTGGCGCTGCAACCACACTTATCGATTCAACACTTGCCTGGGGCAATAATTATAAAAAAATTATAATCAATAAAGCAGCAAGTCTGGATAGTACAGCTCTTACTGTTTTAAACACAACTGAAATTACATCAGGAAACAGTAAAGATGTAAGTCTTAACAATTCAGGAAACAGTTTTGGTGATACCATAACTATAAATGCCCGAGATGTAACTCTTAATTCTTCTAGTAATGTAACGATTGTTGCAAATGCCCTTGCCAATAATCTTTCTGTAACATGTGCAGATGACAAAATAATCAATATTAACAATATTACTACAAACGGCTCACAAACTTTTGACGGAGCTGTTACTGTTGCTTCGAATACAAATCTTACTGCAGGAGCAGGCAGTACAGACCTCATTTATTTCAAAAAGACTGTAACAGGAAACAATACACTTTCTATTTCTACAGCGAATTCTCAATTTGATGGAGCAGTTACAAATCTTCCTTCATTAACAACTGCTGCAACCACAACCTTTAATACAAATGCAAATATCAGTAACGTGGGAACTCTTTCTACAGCCATCGCCAACATAAACTGTTCATCAATTTCTACAAGCGGCGCTCAGACTTATGGCGGTGCAGTTGCGGTTGGTACTGACATAACATTTACTGCAAATGCGGGACAGTTAATAAACTTCCAGAACACACTAACAGGCTCTGGCTCACCTTTACCTCAAGTAACAATTCAGACTGCAAACTCGCAATTCGATGGAGCTATCAGTGGCTTTACTTCATTAACAACTGCCGCAACAACAACCTTTAATACAAATGCGAACATCAGCAGCGTGGGAACTCTTTCTACAGCCATCGCTAACATAAACTGTTCATCAATTACTACCAGCGGCGCTCAAACTTATAGTAATGCAGTTGCGGTTGGTGCTGACACAGCCCTTACTTCAAGCGGTGGAAACATTCTCTTTGGCTCAACCGTAAATGGTGCACATCAGATTGAATTCTCTGTTCCAGCTTCAACCGGTACAATTACTGTTACAGGTCAGGTTGGAAACACAAGTGCTCCTTCTTTTGTGCTTACTCAGGCAGGAACCACAACATTTGCCAGCGCAGTAAACCTTTCTTCATTTACAGATACTGCTGATTCGGGAACAATCAATTTCAATAACAATGTAACTATTTCAAGTGCAACTGCCTTCCTCACACCAGCTCCTGTTACATTTGGTGATGATGCAGCTACAGACATATTCAATTTTACAAACGGTTCTGGTAATGTAAATCTCACGCACACAGCAGGCAACACAAATATCACAGGAACTCTTAATGCTGCAGACATTGTTCTTGGAACAACTTCTGGTACTACTACAATAAACGGAACAGTAAATGCATCACAGCTTTCTGTTGGAACTCTTAACGTTCAGGGAAATATCACAACCTCTGGCAGTCAAAATTATAACGGAACTGTTACATTAACAAATGATCTTACACTTGAATCAACAACTACAACTACAGGCACAGGTGGAATTACTTTTGCCTCAACAATTGATGGAACACATGTTTTAAATATCACTACAAATGCAGGAACAAACGGAACTACTTTCAATGGCTTTGTAGGACAAACCGCTCCACTTACGACTGTATCAGTTAACGGCCCTTCAACATTCCACTGTACTTCCATAACTTCTACCGGCAATCAAACCTATAACGGAACTGTTACAGTTCAATCAGATACAACTTTAACAGCAAATGCCGGACAGTTAATTAAATTCCAGAATACATTAACAGGTACAGGAACACCTTTACCTCAAGTAACAATTCAGACTGCAAACTCGCAATTCGATGAAGCAATAAGCAGCCTTACTTCATTAACAACTGCTGCAACTACAACCTTTAATACCAATGCCAATGTCAGCAGCGTGGGAACTCTTTCTACAGGCATCGCTGATATAAACTGTTCATCAATTTCTACAAGCGGCGCTCAGACTTACAGCGGTGCAATTGCAATTGGTACAAATATAGCCTTTACTTCAAGCGGAGGAAACATTCTCTTCGGCTCAACCGTAAATGGTACTCATCAGCTTGAATTCTCTGTTCCGGCCTCAACAGGAACAATTACTGTTACAGGACAGGTTGGAAATACAGATATTCCTTCCGTTGTGCTTACTCAGGCAGGAACCACAACATTTGCCAGCGCAGTAAACCTTTCTTCATTTACAGATACTGCAGCCTCAGGAGCAATCAATTTTAATAACGGAGGAACTATTTCATCTGCGACAAACTTCCTCACACCATATCCTGTTACATTTGGTGATGCCGTTTCGGATACTTTCAATTTTGGAGCACCTTCCAGCTATGTTAATCTCACACACGAAACAGGCAATACAAATATCACTGGAACACTCAACGCTGCAAACATTGTTCTTGGAACAACTTCCGGTACAACTTCAATAACCGGAACTGTTACCGGCGCTGATATAACTGTTGGTAACACAACAGGCGGACCTGCAACAATTACTACCTCAGGTATCTTCCTTCTCACAGACGGAAAAACACTTTCTTACACCTCAAGCTTCACACAAAACGGAACAGGCGATTCTGTTCTTAAAGGTGATTTTGGAAGCGCTTCTGGAAACAGTACTGCAAGCTTTGCTCATTGTGTTCAATTAAGTGCAAGCGGGGCTGCAAATTTTGGTACAACAGGCGACAGTATTTCCATAGCAGAAAATCTCATAATTACTGCCTCTGCTACAGGCCTAACTATAAACGCTCCTGTAACGGTAAATGAAAATATTGTAATGTATTCAGGTCCTGTAACAGCTGCCGCAGACCTTTATGCTCAAAAAGATATTCTGATTTTAGGAAGCTCTTATTCTGAAACAGATACTTCTACAGGAATTACAGATGAATATTCCTATACTTCACATCGCCCGACAGGATGGAGTACAGGAAATTATAATGCGGCTCAGCTTCCAGACAGAACAAGCCTTCCTGCTTCAAATACTTATTCTGCAACACTTCAGACACATGCAGGAAAAACAATTACTGCTGGTAAAAACTTCTACGCAAATCATACAGAACTCACAAGTGCTTCAGCAGGCCTGTGGCTTCTTAAACTTACAGACCTCACAAATCCGGCAAATGGTTTTGCAGAAGCTTACTTTACAAAAGTAAAAGACTGTAAGGTTATCTGTAGTGATGGCTCAGACGATGGTTCTAAGGCACGATTAATCACACTTGAAGACATTGATTCTGATACAGAAAAAACAACCAATACAAATGTTGACTTTGATGAGTTCAAGATTACTTCAGCATATACCGTACGCGACAATGTTATTCGCGTCGAATTCAACAGACCGATTCGCTATCATTCTTCGGTAATCAGTCTCTTAAAATATCATGACAGCAGCGATGCCGTAAACTCAACTACAAACTTCCTCGGCTTCTATACAAATCCAGATTGTATTCCAGAAAGCGAAATTACTGCTTCAAACTTCCCGTCTTATACAAATCCATCAGACGGAAACACATATTATTATTTCTACATAAAGGCTTCTCCGCAGGATTCAGCTGCTTTTGGAGCCTGGAACACAGATGCAACAGGACGACACAGCGGACAGGAAAAGAGTTCAGACAGAAACAGTATTCACCATACTGCTCTTCCTTGTCTGGACTTCCCGCGTGCACTTGCAGGAAACGGCAGCACAAACACAATTCCATTTATCTTTACAGATATCTGGGGAAAGCGCTTAAACAACTACAGCCGCCGCGTCCCTATTGCAGCTTCTGCAGAACCAGCTTATGGCTCACCGGATTCTACTTTCGAAGTTGAAGATAAAACCGGTCCTGTTCTCTGGAGCGTACGCACAGGTCAGGAGCTTCATCAAACTTATAATGCTTCTACAGGTGAAGTAAGCCAGCACTCTTACGACTCGCATAACTTCCTTGAATTCCGTTACTCAGAAAAGGTAGATGTCGGTTCTCTTACAGCTGCAAATGTACCTGAAGAAAATCTACAGGTTACAGATTCGCTTGGTGCAATCCAGGAAAACATAACTCAGGCAAATAGTACCCTCAACTTTGCAGGCCTTGTTAAATTCACCGCACCGGCAGGAAGCCCGCTTCTGTTATTTACAGGAAGCAGCGGATCCGCAAACAAATACATGAATGCACTTTACCGTAACGATGAATACTCTGTTCGTCTTTCAGTTGCTGGCTGGACCGATGGAACCGTTACAGATTACACAGGAAACACATACAAAAAATGGCCGGGCTATATAGAAGCGGCAACACAGTTTACAGGAGCCACAGCACATGCAGTTGCCCCAACTAACAATCTAATAAAAGATCTTGAAGGAAATGAACAGATAGAATACTTTGCAGGCTATCAGACAGAGCCGGTTGTAATCTCAAATTCAACAGAATCTGATCCATACTCACTTTTACCTGTCACTCCAGATTTATACAGCAAGTGGGATTTGTCTGCTCCTGTATTCACACCACTTCGATTCTCAAAAGATACAGAATGGGGCGATCCTGAATTTTCCGAAGCGGTAGGTAACACTAACGGAACAGGTTCTACCCTCGATCGAATAGACTTCCATTTCTTTGACAACACTCCTTCTTACACAGCCTCTGATGCTGCAGAATGGTTTACGGAAATCGGCTGGTGTAATCCTGGTAGTGAAGCCGCAAAAGAAAATCTCAAAGACAGTTCTTATACTTACTGTGCAGATATAATCGGAGGAGCAAGACAATTCGACTCAGACAGTTCACGCAGAACAAACGGCGGAATCCGTATGTCTACAAAACTAAGCTCTGCTCCTTCTTTCAGATACAATATTGATGCAGATGCTGCACCAGACAGAGAATTTTCAAACGGAGAAAACAATGTCTTTACGACAGTAGTTTCGGCACTGTTTACTGGTTCGTCTGAGCCACGCCGACCAGCAAACGATCCGGATGGATTATACCTTGGATTAAAGCTTACTGATTTGTCACTTCCTATTGAAACAACCTTCTCATTCTCATTCAATGAAGGTAACGGATTTATAACAGACCTTGCAGGAAACAGACTTCGCAGCAAAGTTTCAAAAACTGTAGACCGCTCTACTCCATCATTTGACATAACCTTGAGTCCTATAAATCAGAAAGAAATCATTATTGTTTTTGTAAAACAGGTTGTAACTGATTCTTCAAAAATCAGATTCACAGACAATAACGGAAACAGAATCAGAATTACAGAAGACTTCTTGTCTCTGCTTCCAGACTGCTTCCAGATTATTTCGATTAACAGTGACGGTACTTTCACACCAAGTCCAGACATCCAAATCGATACAGCAATTCCAGCCCAGATAATTCAGGAACGTACAAGCAAGAGTTTTACTGCATTCCGTCTCACATTAACAAAACCAGTAACCCTCGAGAATATAAAACAGCTTTATGTTCAGGTAAAGCAGCATTCAAATTATCCGGAGTTCTCAACCGACCCTTACACAAGCAATTCAAATTCCCGCGTAACTCTGATTCAGGATAAGCTTGGAAATTACATTGGAATGTACAGCGCTCACGCACTTTCAGATTTTGCAGTTGGCGTTGTAAATCCTGCTTACGGATATTCTCCAGACATGAAGTTTGAAGAAGACTATGTAATGAACGGACTTTACAGTCAGGGCACCTGGGCCGTTCACGACTGGAATGCAGACCAGCAGAATTACGGAACTTTACCTGCAGGACACCCTGTAACAATTGTAGCAAACACAGATGATGGAACAGAAGAAAAACTTGCACTGCCGGAAAATGTAAGGCTCTACTTCAGTCCTACACCACAGGCCGCATCTGTTTCTTCTCAGCTTAATAAAGATTTGAACATGAAGCTTCGTGTATGGCTGCCTTCTGTAACAGACGGAATTATCCCAGCACTTTCTTCTACAAATAATGATAATTTCAAATCAGTAGATTCAACGCTTCTTAATCCGAATAACAATACAGAAGGCTTGAGTTTTACCATTCCTCTGGATGATGCAAAAGAATGGGCAAGCGGAAATCAGATTTCCTTCCTCTTTGGAATTTTGAATTCAAACCATGAACCTTTCAGAATTTACAGTTCACCTTATTATGATATTGGAACAAACAGATTCAATCTTTCGCTTAGTGATTCCGTACCACTTTACTGTTTGAGAATGCACAACACATCTGATATTTCTACACTCGATTTGTGGTCTTTCAAGATTAAGAGCATTACAGATCAGCGCGGCGGAGTTACAATTTTGAACAATGTAATCAATGCTGATATGGGCGAAAAAACTGTTGTCAAAGTTAATCAGCCTGTAAATGGTAGACTCAATGTAATTGTAATGACTTTGGATGGAAACATCATAACCTATCTGCACCGAGGAGAAGCACTGGCCGGCGAACATTACTTTACCTGGAATGGAAAAAACAAAGCTGGAAATTCTGTAGCACGCGGAATGTACTTTATAAGAGTAATCGGCGGAGATTTCGACGAAACCCGAAAGGTTATGGTCGTAAAATAACTAAAACCCCGTTCTAGTTGTCTATATCCGTAAAATACCCTATACTATCGCTATGGTACAAGAAAACCGAAGACACACTCGGTATGATGAGATTGGACGCATTACCGCACCGGAAATCTGTGCCCTGCCCGGAATACTTGATGACATAAGTCTCACCGGTTGTAAGGCACACTATTCTTTTCCGGTAATCGTTGATTTGGAAAACGAGTACGAAGTAAAAATCTCTCCTCTACATGGTGAAAACGGTTCCCCTCTGAATTTAATCTGCACTCCACAATGGGTAAAAGAACAGAGCGGTAACACATATATCGGTTTTAAAATTAACTATTCTCCAGATGCACACAAACTGGAAACTTTTATTAAACGTCTTGAATCAATCTCAAAAGACGATTTACCAGACATCGTATGAAAAATCTAGCATTTCTTGCATTCCCTGAGCAGGCCGAGCTTTTGATTTCTGAACTCGCAGGCCGCTTTGGAATTACACGCAAACCCGACGCACGCTACGGCGACCTTCTCTATTTTGAAAATCTTGATTTCGCCGAAGACGACGGCATGTCCGAAAGCCGCCTGCCCTATTGGGCACGCACAGTAATGCTCGAGCCATTTTATCTGAAATTTGATTCGATTGGAGAGGCTGCGGGTGAACTTAAAAAAATCCAGAGAAACTGGGCGCCCTATCAGTACACCTGTTTTCGCAGAGCCCAGTTGATTCAGGAAAAACTTCCTTACATAAATCTTAAAGAAAGAAATTTCCCGGTTAAGATTCCGAACTCGGCGATGGGACTCTGGACTCTTATTGATGAACATACAATGATTGCCAGCAGCATGACAACAAGCACACTGCCAGCCGGCACCCTTCACTTTATAGAAGACCACGAAAACCCGCCAAGCCGCGCATACTTAAAAATTCAGGAATCGCTTACAATGGCAAATCTTCTGAACGGAACTGAATTGCCACACGCCGGCCAGCGCTGCTTTGAAGCCGGAGCCTGCCCTGGCGGATGGACCTGGGTTCTTGTAGGACTTGGTGCAGAAGTTTTTGCCGTGGACAGAGCACCGCTTGCTGATTCATTGATGAACAATCCTCTTGTGAAATTTCAGGCACATGATGCCTTTACTTTGAAACCGGAAGAACTCGACCATTTTGACTGGATTTTTTCTGATGTAATCTGTTATCCTGAACGCCTTTTGGAATGGATAAACAAGTGGCTCAGCTATCAGCCTGATTTGAATATGATCTGCACAATCAAGATGCAGGGCGAAATCAACTGGCCGCTGATTCAAGAATTTGCAGATATACCAGGCAGCCGGATTGTACATTTGAATTACAACAAACACGAATTGACCTGGATTCATACCCATTAATAGATTGCCACAAAGGTGGTTGAGCCTGTCGAAACCACCTTGCCGACCTGTCATTGCGAGCGTAGCGAAGCAATCTATTCACTTCCTGTCATTGTCGGGCTTGACCCGACAATCTATCTCTAACTTTAACTAACTTTAACTATTGAATTCTCCCCTAAATTCCGATAATATATAGGTATAGGAGAGTACAATGCAAACATTAGCTGAAAAAAAAGAAGCTTATTATCTGGCTGTAGACAACACTAACTATCCACAGAACATGAAAAAGTACATCAAAAAACTTATTTCTAACTGCGGTTCACCTGAAGAGATTTTCCAGCTCACACTGTTTTATCTCTACAACTGTCAGACTGCCTAGCTTCTAACCTCAGTAAAAAATGTGTACTAAAAAAGACTGCTTAAAAGCAGCCTTTTTTTTTGCCCTTTGCTAGTGTGATAATTACTTTGCTAACTTAAAGCCGAAAGAGTTTTTCTGTACATGATGAACATGGTAAGACATTACACTTTGTCCATTTATGCAGAGTTCTGCCGAGCTGCCGCCGTCAAACTCAAGGGCGTCGTAGCAGCCCATTGCACGGAAAATCTCGCCGCACTGAGGGTAAGAAAGGCCGCGGCTTTGTGAAGGCCGCTCACCTTCTACGACAAGGAGATATAAAGTTCTGCCATCCGCAGAAAGCCCCGCCCCGCTCCGCGAATCGCCGCGGCGGATAAATTCCGTGCGGACCTCACCATTTTTCAAAACCACAAAAAATCCGCCGAAAGCATAAGGCCATTCTTCAAGTTCCACGTCCGCCTGCGAAGTAAAAATACGTGCAGTGTAACCGCGGCGGTATCTGACGTCTCCAGAATCTCCGCCAGCCCTGCCCCCTTCCGTAGAAAGCTCTTCTCTAAAACCTATCGCAGCATATCGTGCCACCGGCTGCGACACAAGCTCGCCCGCCACCTTGTGAATGCCAACCAGCTGACCGGAACCTGTAAAAGGAGTAGCGTTGACCGCCACGGCGCATTCTTTGTGAGCGGCGAATTTTGCGGTTCCCTGTCCCAGCTCACAGACAAGCTCAAGGGTACCGCCAGGCCCGGCAGAACTCAGATCAATTTTCACTGCATGATAAATCAGGGGAATTTCTGTGTTTTCAAAATCAAAACGCGACACGCCGGGGCAGACCTCTTTCCATTCAAAAACCTCCGGCACATAAGATACCAGCGGATATAAGGAAGACTCCTCCTCAGCAGAAAGCTCAGGCCGCGCCAGGCTGACACAGCCAACTAGCAGAAAAACAAATGAAAGTGATAAACAGGCAAAAAGTTTTCTTAAAAATTGCATACTTTATGATTTGTACCGCAAACGAGCAAAGCGAGTTTGTCGGCACGAAATTAGTTTGAAACGCAAAAGGGGAAGCCAGCGGCTTCCCCTTTTGTCGTTATCATAGCGGGTTAGATTGCGCCGAAGGCGTCAATCTAAGCCTTGTTCAAACGTGACTCGAGGTCATCGAGAATTGCGTTAAGCTCTTTTGGCAAGTGCTTACCGAACTTAGGATAGTGGTTTTCACGAATATCCTTAACCTCTTTCTTCCATCCTTCAACATCAACCTTGAGGATTTCTGGAAGAGTCTTCTTGTAGTAGTCAGCAAGACCGTCTGTGTTGAGAGCGCCATCTTTTGGCATAAGTCCGATTGGTGTTTCAACAGCATTGTCTACGCCGTTACAGCGGTCGAAAATCCATGCGAGAACGCGTGAGTTATCGCCGTATCCTGGCCACATGAATCCACCTGGGAGATCCTTGTTGTTTTCGTCCTTGCGGAACCAGTTAACGTAGAAGATCTTAGGAAGCTTGTCCTGATCAGCCTTAGCACCTACGTCAATCCAGTGCTGGAAGTAGTCACCCATGTTATATCCACAGAATGGGAGGATGGCAAATGGGTCACGGCGAATCTTACCAACTTCAGCAGCGTTGATTGTAGAAGCAGCAGTGATTTCTGAACCTACGATAGATCCAAGGAATACACCGTGGTTCCAGCTGCGAGCCTGGTGTACGAGAGGTACTGTTGAAGGGCGGCGACCACCAAAGAGGATAGCAGAAATAGGTACACCTTCTGGAGATTCCCAGTCAGATGCGATACATGGACACTGCTTAGCAGGAGCTGTAAAGCGAGCGTTTGGATGAGCCATTTCTTCACCCTTAGGAGCCTTGTCCTTAGGGAATGCTGGGCGAGTATTTCCCTTCCAGTCAACGAGGTTACCCTTTGCAGGATATCCGATTCCTTCCCACCATACATCACCGTCTTCAGTAAGAGCACAGTTAGTATAGATAGTATTCTTTTCAGCAGAAATAAGAGCGTTCTTGTTAGATTCAGCAGAAGTTCCTGGAGCAACTCCGAAGAAACCTGCTTCTGGGTTGATAGCGTAGAGACGTCCGTCTTTTCCGAACTTCATCCATGCAATATCATCACCTACAGTTTCAACCTTCCATCCTGGGATAGTAGGAATCAACATAGCGAGGTTTGTTTTACCACAAGCACTTGGGAAAGCACCTGTTACATATTTTACTTCACCCTTAGGGTTTGTGAGCTTAAGAATAAGCATGTGTTCTGCAAGCCATCCCTCTTCACGAGCGATAACAGTTGCAATACGAAGAGCGAAACACTTCTTACCAAGAAGAGCGTTTCCACCGTATCCAGAACCGTAAGACCAAACAAGGTGCTCTTCTGGGAACTGAGAAATGTATTTGTGCTCAACATCAGCACAAGGCCAGATTCCGCCGTCTGTTTCGCCATTGTTGAGTGGCTTACCAACAGAGTGGAGACATGGAACCCAGTCACCGTCTGTACCGAGGTACTGCCATACCTTTTCACCGGCACGTGTCATGATGTCCATGTTCAATACAACGTATTCAGAGTCTGTAAGTTCAATACCGTACTTAGCAATTGGAGATCCGAGTGGACCCATGCAGAATGGAATTACATACATTGTACGACCGTGCATACAACCTGTGTAAAGTCCCTTCATTGTTGCCTTCAATTCAACTGGGTCAATCCAGTGGTTTGTAGGACCAGCATCTTCTTCCTTCTTAGAAGAAATGAATGTACGTGATTCAACGCGAGCAACGTCGCTTGGAAGAGAACGGAAAAGGAAGCAGTTCTCTTTTGCCTTCAAAGGAGTAGCGAGACCAGCGTCTACACACTTCTTCATAAGGCGGTCATATTCAGCTGTAGAACCGTCAACAACAACAACATTGTCTGGTTCACACATCTTAACACATTCTTCAACCCATGCTTTAATTCCAGCATGTTTAATATCAGAAACGTTCATTAAAAACTCCTGTCAGCCCGAAAAGTTCGGACCATTTTCTGTATGCACCAAAGCCTCTCCAAGAGACCCTCGTACACCAATGTATAATTTAACGCTTTTTACATTTGAATTCAATAGATAAAGCAGAGGGAAACAAAGGTGGGGGAAGCCTCCCCCTCGCTCCCAAGTCCTCAGTCCCTCGCTCGCCTCCGGCTCGCTCGCTCCTTCCGGTCTTGTCCGCTACCCCCTCTGCGGGGGCCATCATGCTGGCAGGCAGGAAAAGAGCCAGAGTTCCCCAAGCTCACCGTGCCCTGCCCCCGCAACGCCCCCACTGCACCGCGCGGGCCGTCCCCTGCTATTTCCCAGCCTCCCTGTACTCCCCGCCCCACTCAACTCCCCCGCGGGGGCCGTTCCCCACCAGTTTCCCGTCCACCCCCAGATCCGCCCACAAAAAAAAATACGATTTTTTCCCAGATTTTTGTCAAAAATGTAAAATCGCGGCAATTATATATATGACAGAAGTGGGCGGCACCGTGCCCCCTCAAACCGGGCCGCCGGGGCCGCCCCGCCAAAACCTCCCCGTTTTGGAATTGGGCCTATAAAAACTTTGTCAGCCATATTTTATAGGCCCAAACAGAGTCCACGGAACTGCCCGTTTCACAAATTGGCCTATAAAACACTGCTCCTGCAAATTCTTATAGGCCCAAAAAACAGCTTTCACATAAGGAGGAAAGGAAATAAAACTTCAAAAACTTAATTCAGGCCTATAAGAACTCCACATACCCAAGTTTTATAGGCCCAAATTCAAAACGCACTCTAGTTAAAGAGTAAACAAGGCCTATAAAACCAACCACACAACTATTTTTATAGGCCCACACCGCCGTCACACGGCAAAAAAAGGAGAACACAGTGACATTAGAACAACTTCCACCCGATACTCTCACCGAGCAATTACAGAATCGCCGTGAGGAATTAAAAATCCTGCTCGCCAAAAAACTCCGCTCATTAAAAAGTGCCCCCGAGGGCCGCCTGCGCGTTGCGCAGGCGCACGAAGGCCGCAAGCTGCAATATTACCATGTAACTTCCCGGGGTGACACAAAAGGCACTTACATCCCCCACGCGCAGCTGCAGCTTGCAAAACGCCTTGCGCAAAAACAGTACGACCAGAATCTCATAAAACTCCTGCGCCGCCAGATAGCTGCGCTCGACCGCCTTCTTGCGGCCGCTGGTCCCAATCTCCCCTCCCTTTACGAAAGTCACTGCCGCGCCCGCCGCCTCCTGATTACCCCTGCAACGCTGCCCAACGATCAATACGCCGAGCTCTGGCAAAATGTACAATGGACAGGCCACCCCTTCTCTCCCGACACGCCGGACTTCTACACTTCCCGCAAAGAACGAGTCCGCTCAAAATCCGAAGTAATAATTGCAGATACTCTGGCCCGTCACAAAATTCCCTACCGCTACGAATACCCGCTAGAACTCAAAAACGGCAGCATCTATCATCCAGATTTTCTCTGCCTGAATCTTCGTACCCGTCAGGAATTTATCTGGGAACACTTTGGCCTTATGGACAATCCTGATTATGCAAATAAAACCGCATCGAAACTAAAAGCTTTCAATGAAAATAAAATCTTCCCAGGCAAGAATCTGATAATAACAATGGAAACCGCAGAAACCCAATTGAGCTCCCGGCAAGTTGAGAATCTTATTATGGAATATTTAGTTTAGGTGGGGGAAGTCTCCCCCTCGCTCCCAAGTCCTCAGTCACTCGCTCGCCTCCGGCTCGCTCGCTCCCTACGGTCTTGTCCGCTACCCCTTCTAGCGGGGCTCCGCCCCGCAACGCCCCTCGACTCTTTCTACAAAGTCGGTGCCCCAGTATTCGCAAAGCATTGCGCGGGCTTTGTCCTGAATCTCCGGGACAACAGTCTCGCGGAGCTGTTTAAGATTATTGTTCAGATAGAAAACGGTACGGAGGCGAACTTCCTCAACCTCTTCATTTGAAAAAGCTTCCGGGTTGGCCTGCATAAATTGTGAAATGATTGCGAAAACGCTGGCTGCAGAACAAATCTTTCGCCAGGCCAGTGCAGTTGAGATTTTTCTTGTACCCGTCATACCGGAGTCCAGACGGTAACGATAGACTTTTGCTTCAATACCGGTATAAGCATTTGCATTCAGCGAAATAAAGAAAAAGAGCAGAAAATCTTCTGCCATATTACATTCAGTATAAGGAATATTATCAAAAGCCTGCAGGAAAAGCTCGCGTCTTATCAGCTTACCCCAGCTGGTGCCGGTAAACTCTTTTCCCAAAAGCCAGCGCTTAAAAATCTCGCGGCCTTCGAGCCTTCCATAATGAATAGCACCATAACGGTTTTCTGCTGCCGGAGTAAATTTATTTTCGGAATCGAAAGATCCGGCAGTAGAAGTGCCGTGAACAATATCCCAGTCCGCTACAGCAGCTGAGCCTGAATTTGCGGTGGTTGAGCCTGTCGAAACCACCTCTGCAAATGCCTTCAGCGCCCCCTCTTCCAGCTGGTCGTCGCTGTCACACTGGAGAATATACTTCCCGTGAGCTTCGTAAACAAGAGTGCGACGAACTTCTACAAGGCCGCGGTTCTCGCTATGCTCAATGTAATGTAATTCCACAGGAGCAAGACCGGAAAGCTTGCGCACTTTTTTACATTCTTTTTCCATTGCACGAACAATCTTTTTTGCACTTCGGCCACGCTCATCACGGCCAAAGCTTGCATCATTCAGAACAAGAATTTCAAAAGAATCAAAATCCTGAGTAATCACCGACCGCAGACAGGCCTCAAGATAAGGCTCCGTCTCATAAACCGGCAGACATACCGAAATTAAAGGAGAAGTACTTTTACTCATTGTCGCCGCAAGTAATTCCTACATAGAAACTAGTTGTAGAGTCAGAACCATTTTCTGTATAATAACCAAATTCGGTGACAAAAATAGGCGAACTAGAAATTAGCACTGAAGTCTCGTTTTCTGATAATCCTACAGAAGAATCTAAAGTCACAATTTTTTCAACAGCAAAATTTTCCAGATCTACATAAACAACACGGTTTACATTTTTGTAGCGCAGCAAATTATTATCTGTATAGAAGGCAAGCCCTTCATCTGCAATTACAAGTTTTTTAGGCTTAACTGCAATAAATCTTGTTGGACCATAAAAACTTTTTTCACCTTCTTGAGGAAAACAAATTTTTGGATACTGCACTCCAGATTCAGATGAAGGAATAAAAGGAATTGTACATGCTTCATCTGTATACATAAGAGAATTATTATATCCCTGAAGCTTATACTCTGTATTGGAAAGTGCACTTGTAGTTAAACCTGTATTCCTAACACTTCCATCAAAGAGATTTACTTCTATTACAGCGCCTCTGTTACCCACAGATGTTGCCGAACTCGACCATGAGAAGGGTTCCTTATACAAAAGATAAAGGCAGCCATCCTGGTAGAGCATATCCGAAATTGTTATTGAAGAAATTGGATCTAAATTATCAAGTGACACAGGAATTGTCTTTACCAAAGGTTTCTGTTCGTCCTCTGAACTAAAATCAAAGACAAATATTTTAAACTTAGAATCCGTTGTCTTAACTAAAAAATAGGCCTTTTCATCATATACCACAAGATTGAGAACATCCCCAAAATTTGTAACTTCTTCAATTTGAAGCTGAACAGAACCGCTGGTTGTTCCCTCCGAAAGCAAATTCGGATATTTATTCATTCGTACAGGATTTTCGCCTTTTCGAAAATACACGATTTTTGTTTTAGGATCGACTGTAAAATTACCTCCCCTATCCGTTTCCTGGCTTATATTAAGAGAGCTCCAGTCACCACCATAAGTCCATCCGCTTTTATTTGACCTGACAGCGTTTTCCTCGCTATATACTACATTATAGAAATATCCTTCTGTGTCAAAAAATGTATTATCAAAATACCAAGAGGATCCAATGTTCAATTTTGTATAAAAATCAGTACCATCAGCAACTGCATTAAAAGCCTCTATTTCCTCTGCCGTATTAACTTCAGAAGGGACTGAAGGAACAGAAAAACTTCCTATTGAATTTTCACTAACAAGATAATAAAAATTTCCATACAGAAGACTACTTTCTTCCGTCCATTCAGCTTCTTTCCATAGTAACAATTTATCAAAGTTTGGAACAATTTCTGCACCATAGCCGGCTATCATAGAATTACTTACGGTAAGCTGACCATCGCTGGCACTTCCATACCATGTATCTGTTGTAAAACCAGGGTACACATTAATTACATGTTCACAGGAATATAAGGTGTTTCCGGCGGCATCCTCAAAAGTCAATTTAGCAAAATATGCACCGCTGTAAAAGTTGTCATAAACAATCTGAGCCTTTCCATCTGTTACAGGGAATGACTTGTTGTATTCTCCCGCCATAAGTTTATTCAAAAACTCCATTTTCATCAGACCGTCAGGAGTTTCAGGTCTTTGATCATTGAAAAAGGCAGGTCCCTTAAAATAAACTTTTACATTATTAACTTTTGCTGCAGCAGTTGAATCAAGAGAAACTCCAAGATTTATTTTTCCCTCGCCTTCTTCAACTGCTTGTATCGTAATTTTAAGCTGATTGAGGATTGGACCTTCAATTGTTAATTCCGCATGGCCAGAAGCATAAATAGCTTCATCTTTTATTAAAAGGGCCAGAAAATCATATTTGCCCTTACCATCAAGGGTAATGCTGAATTTACCATCACTATCGGCTTCAAAAGTTTTATAAGATTCTGATTCAGTTTTTTCAGCTTCGGCTTGCTCTTCGATTTTATAAACACGTATTTCCCAGGAAAGTCCATCCAAATTAAAAGAAGAGGTTGCTGTTCGCTGTGATAAAGCTGCACCGTTTTCTCCAAAAGAAATGCTTCCATTGACTATATATGTGCCGTTATCTGGAGAATACAGCAAAGGCTGGTCCACATCACCTGCACAGCTTGCAAAAATCAGTGTAAATAAAAAAGCAAAACCTGCAATGAATAATTTATTTATTTTGTTCAATTTGATTTTCATTTTCACAGTCTCCTATTCTTTTATGCAATACAGATGATAATCACGTATATAATCATCAAAAAGTTCTACATCAAACATGGTGCCTGTCACAGCTCCTCCACCAACCCAACTCTCCCACTCATCCTGAGTATTTAAATAATACCATGTTCCACTTGGATCTGCCAAAGTTATATTACAACCTGAGTTGAATGCACCATTTTCAATTGCAATAACTTTTTTTGGAATTGTAAAACTTGTAAGAGCCGTTCCAGCGAATGAATTCTGCCATATTTCTTTTAGTTCTCCATCTATCGGAATGTCTACATTGGAAAGTGCAGAACATCCAGAGAAAACATCATAATCAATTTTTTCTACAGAAGCCGGAATTGTTACACTTGTCAAGGCTGTACAGTTAAGAAATGCTGAATTTAATATTGATGTTGCATCTCCCGGAAGAATAAATGAAGAGATTCTTTCACAACCGTCAAATACACCTCCACTATTATCTCCGAAAACTCTATCTTCCTCCGGAAGTGAAGATCTCAGTTCCCCCATATCAAAATCATAAAGAGGAGCTTCATCATTAATTGCACCTTTTATAACTCCACAAATCCCATTATAAGGTATAGAAGTAATTCCGCTAAAGCCAACTTTTCTCTGATTTCCAGTCAGATACTTATTAATAACACTGCCAAAAGCGTTTCCAAAAGAATCAACACTATAATAATAGCTCATATCAATATCATAAGCATTTATAACTTGAATAGTAAAAGTTTCAGAAACAGGCTCAAACTGAGGGAAGAGTTCTTCCTTTCCTTCTTTATTTACATAGGTCTTCTTGTTAGGCCCAACCAACACAGTTAGCTCATAACTTCCTGCTTCAGGGAAGACCTGGCCACTCATACCTGAAAAAATAATCTTATTAAATGCGGTTTGTGGCACTAAACTGATTTCCCTATGATTTTTTTTCAGCCTTGCCTGTACAAGTAAAAGGTCCTGGTTGACTTCTTCTTCATAAGTCCCTGCTCCATCAGCTCCAACTTCAGCTGTTTTTTTATAAGTCCAGTCAACATCAGAAAGAATATCATTTCCGTCATCATCCAGCAAAGAGAATGCGAACTCTCCTTTGTTTAGCCAGATTTCTGCACTTGAAGTCTGAGTATTTTTAGAAAGGCTTACCCGCTTTTCAATGCCAAGCTCCAGCACACCGCCAAATAAATATTTCATTGTAATTGTGATTGAATTGTCACCTTCCTGAATTGTAATCGGATCACTTGTTCCTTGAGCTACAACCAAATCACCATAAAATATTTTTGCTTCCGCATACACTTCTAAACCAACTGATATATCTTCAAAGGAAATACTGGTGCCTTCATTGGAAAGCGTTGCTGATTTAGTAGTTCTACCTGCATCACTTACAAGATCTACCTGAACAGTCAAATCATTTAAATCATTTTCGGCCTTCATAGTTCCGGTAACCCTTTGAAAAACTGTTCCCGGAATATATAACTCAATACTTCCGCCAGCAGGTTCAGTCAGATTAGTATTATTAAAACAAGAAACAAAAAGACTTGAAAAGAACAAGAAACATACAAATAACAGAGAGGTACGACTTTTCTTCATTCCCAACTCCTTGAAACATTGAAATATCTTCTATTATAGACTGTTGAAGATGTTCTAGTCAAATGAAAACAGGTGATTGTGGATTGCGGGCGTTTCTTGACTACACTGCCTGTTTTATGATAGATTCTTTGCATTGGACCAGATGCCCTTCAAGTGTCTATCGCAAAACCCCGTCAGAGGAGGAATCCAGCAGCGGTATGCGTTTAGAGCTGTGCTTGGGATTATCTGGTCCTTTTTTTATAAAACAAATTCTTTTATGAAGTTGCCTACGCCGTCGTGATTGTTGTCGTAAGTGGTCACGTGGCGGGCGATTTTTTTGATTTCTTCCAGGCCGTTGCACATTGCAACTCCGTGGCCCGCCATACGGATAAGACTTTCGTCGTTCATGCTGTCGCCAAAGCCCATTACCTTTTCCATGCCAAAACCAAGCTGATCTGCAAGATGCTTCACAGCCTCGCCCTTTCCGCAGTTTGGTGGTAAGATTTCGAGAAAGTAAGGCTTGCTTGTAAAGATTACGGCTCGTTGGCCAAATTCTGCGCGAAGCTCGCTCTGAAGCTCAAGAAGCTCTGCTGGTTCACCCGGAACAAGCATTTTTGTAAAACCGGTTTTGAGGAAGTCGTCGTAGTTTTCAACTTTAGCACCTTTGAGGCCGCATAAATCAACATCGAGCTTTGTCCACTTTGTTTCTTCGCGGTAATAAATTGTATCTGGGGTGTAAACTTCGCTGCGAAGGCCACGCGCCTCTGCCAGCTGATTTGTTCGGATTAAAACTTCTGGTTCAACTTTACGACAGAAAATCTGCTCACGTTTATGTAAATCAAAAATTGAACAACCATTTATAGCAATCAAAAAACGACCGGCTTCTTTTCCTGCAATTTCAAGGCGGCGCACAAAAGGAAGGATTGCATCTTCTGCACGTCCGGAACAAAGTACAACATAAATGCCGCGCTCAGCACATTCGCGAAGCGCAGTCACGTTCCCATCAGAAATCTGGCGGTCGTCGTTCAAAAGAGTATCATCAAGATCAAGCGCAATTAATTTGACATCGAGTTTTTCCATGTGCGCTAGTATACACTAAAAAGGCAGGGAATGCCATTAGAATTCGTGGATGGCACAAACACAAGCTCCCATATGCTTCTGTTGTGAAGCAAATTCAAAAGAAGAGAAATTTACTGCCAAAACAGAAGTTGCTGTATCATTATGTTGTGAAGATGATATATAGATTGCTGTCATATCAAAAGCTGTTGCATTAGTTCTGCATGCTGTTATTTTGTCATTCAAACTGTCACCACTTTTTTTGCATTCCGAACAAATGTAATATAGTTCAACAGCAGAAGGCAGATACCAGCCTGTCTGATAACTTTCAATTGTATTTGATGATAAAGAAAGTCCAGAAGCTTTTGTTTTATACTCATAGCCATAATACATTGCACCATAATCATAAGGAGAAGAGCCTTTAGGTAGAGTCTCTACTCCAAGTTCCGTACACATTTTGCTAAAATTGGCTGAACCATTTTTAACACCAGTTCCCTCAATTTCATTATATATTGTTGAAGTAAATTTATGTGAAAATCCATCAGAACTATTTTTACAAAAGAAATAACTACCTGAATTACCGTTAATCAAACCAACCCCCAGTGTTCTGGAAGCAGTTTCTCCTGTATTATTAAGGTCTGTTCCTTTATAAAAAATAATTGCAATTGCAGCATTTTGCTGAACCGTAGAAAGATTCATTGTTGTTGAATAAGGTGTAGCAGAACCGTCTTTAAAGACAATATCATATTTATCTTTAGCTTCACTTGCTTTCTTTGTACCAAAGCGTGATGCAAGAAGGCCTTCACCAGAAGTTTCATTCGGTTCAATTTCCCAGACTTTATTTCCATCAGATTCAAGAACAAAGGCAGAACAGGCAGAAGTAATGGTTGTTGTTGATTCCAGAGTGTCGGCAAGTTTTAGAAGTAGTTTAGAATTTGAATAATCACCGGAAACTACATGTGGTTTTTTACCTGCGGAAGAAGTAATCGGACCACCTATAGTTATTTTTAAATCGGTATACCCCCAACCACTATTTCTTACATAAATATCGTTTTTTCCTTTAGCTCCGCCGTACTCACAGTCTATTGTTCCTATAAAAGTATTATTACTATTAATAACAGCTATAGCTCCGCCAAAACTTGCAGCTTCATTTTCGATAAAAGTACAGTCCCGGATTTCTCCACCAGAGCTGATAGCTCCACCTTCATATGCAGCTCCATTATAAGCAAATGTTACATTAGAAATCTTCTTTGAATTGCATACACCTCCACCACCGTAATTTACTGTATCTGAGGAAACAGCTGTTGAATAATTATAATAAATTTTTACTGCTGAGGTTTCCTCTTTTACTGGAGTAAGACTTGAGAATGGAATATAACCATCAGCATTAACAGGACCACCAGGTTTATAACCGATGTAACAAGATCCATAAATACCACCACCATTTAAAGCAATATTTGAATGATGTCCTTCTTCCTCTGTTGCAGGTTCGGAAGCATTTTCATCTCCTATAATTGAATTACCATAAATATAGATTCCTGCCTGACCATTACCATAAACACCACCGCCATAAGAAGTTGAAGAATTTCCGGAAATTTTACCACCGCTCATATCAAAAAGGCCATAACACGAATCACTTATATTATAATATACATAAACTCCACCACCTTCCGGAGCTGTATTTCCACTTATTTCTCCACCCCGCATTCTAAAAGTTCCTCTCGAAACATGAACTCCACCTCCTCCTTGAGATGTGGCAGTATTATTTCTTATAATTCCGTCGTTCATAATCATTTCATGCTTATTTGACTGAGGAGAGTCTATACTTATTGCACCATAGCTGGATTCATTATTTTCAATTATTCCGCCATTTATATAGACATTTCCAATACTATTATAGAAAAAATAAATAGCGGCACTATATGACCCACCAGAAGCAGTTTTAAAGTTTTTTATTACACCACCATTAAAATGTAATTCTCCACTGCAAGCATTTATTCCATACCCTATTTTGTCATTAGCTTTATTACCATTAAGAACTAAACCACTCCAGTTTGGGTTTGTTTCGCCAGGACCAATACAGGACTTTACGCCTTCAATAATCAGTTTTGTGCCAGAACCAATTGAAAACATGCTGGTATTAGTTGTTTCAGTACTAGTCCATATAAGTGTAGCAACTCCTGCTTTGTCACCTACAGAGATTTTCCAGCACTCTATTGTTGTATTATTGCTAAAATTGATTGTTTCAGAAACATTTTCTGTTACACCATCCTTTATATGAATTGTGTACTCTATAGGATTATTTGAGGAATCTTTATTTGGCATTGCATTTACTGTTTTTACTGCTCTTGAAACAGTAGCAAGCGGTGCATAAATTGAACCTGTACCATTTGTATCACTTGGCGAAGCAGAATAAGGAGTTTCCCCAACATATATCTGCTTTAATGTAAAAGCAGCCAGATGATCAGCCGTAACTTTGTATTGATTAGAACTATTTATAGGCGAAGTTCCGCCGTTACTTACCCAGGTATTCGTAAGAAGATTATCAAATATATTTATGACTTGTATGTCACTAAAAAGCAGTACATTATCCGAATTATAGAAATTCATGGCTATTGTATAGGAGCCTGAAGGAAGATGTGAAAACTGTATCATTGATTTTGAAATTACTTTTCCTTCTTCATAGGTGGTTGCGTTGTAGGCATTTGTCCAGTTTGTACTTTCTGTTCCATTTGCCAAAGTAACAGAAAAATAATTGATTTTATTATTTGCTGTACTATCAAAACTCATTGTAAGTTTTATACTGCCGCTTCCCCCTGCTGTCTGCACAGGTGTAACTGTAACATTTACAGTTGACTGCTGTGCTGTTTCGGTTGGTGTAATTGTTGTTGAACCGCTCATTACAGGAGAGCCGGCTATATTCATCGTTACAGTAACTGTCCATTCAACTCCGATTTTTATGTTATTAACATAATAATATGACGAAGTCACATCTGAGTATCCTGCACCGTTTACATCTGTTTCCCCGCTTGCAGTTGCTACAACTGTAAAAGTTTTTTCTCCTGATGGTAAGCCATTTGGAAAGGCAGAACGCCCGTCTGCTTCTGCTGTGTAACCAAGGCAGGCTGCTATTGAATCCGGGAAGGCGCCGTTTTGTGGAAGAATAATTTCACCCGAAATTGAGGTGTATTTATCTGCAGAAAAAAATGGAAGAGGCTGTATCGGATCTGAAACATTTGAACATGAAGATATAAATAAGGCTGTAAAAACCAAAAAGGGAATGAAAAATTTATTTAAAAAGCGGGTACCTTTCATAAATAACGCCTCCGTCAAAAAAACTATCCACTTTTTTTATCTGTTTATTTTAACATAATATGGAGGATTTTCAATAGCCTAGGAATTCTGCCAGGCATCAAGGAATTCGAGCATAAACTGCTGGATATTTCCAAACCACTTTTTCTGGAAGCGGCAGGCTTCTTTGCCTATGTAGCGGAAATGCCAGCATTCCCACATGTAGCCTGTTACATCTTCGTAGCCCTGAGGAAAACTGAGCGACCAGCCGAAATCTGCAGCGTGATCATAAACCCACTTACCCATTTTTGTGTCGCCCCAGTCATCGGTAATTGAACCAAAATCAATGGCAACTCCAAGCTGATGCTGACTCGTTCCAGGGCGGGCGCTGTAACGTTCTGCAAGCTCAAGCCCATCCTGTTTTACATAGCGGTTAAAAAGTCCTTCCTGATACTGATATGAACGATAGGTAGAGCTGACAAGAAGTTTTATTCCATCGTTCAGGGCTGCGCGCGACAGATCTTCCAGGGCGGCATAAGCTTCCGGGCGAAGAGAAAGATCGTTACGGCTCACATTCCAAAGCTCATTCCCCTTTACAGGAATAAGGTCACGAGGCACATAGTCTGAGCCGACAGAATGTTTTTTATCAATAAGAAAATAAAGAGACAAATCATCAGTACGAAAGTTTTTCTCAACTTCAAGAACGCGGTGAAGGTCTGCAAGAAATTCTTCCGGATCGCCGTTTGGAATTGCAGCCTTACAGCGGTCTGTCATAGAAAGAAGAACGCGATTGAGTTTTTCGATTTCCGGATTTATTGCAGGCTGAGTTTTATTTTGAGTCTCTTGAGCCGCAGCCCTCTGCTTTGGTTTTGCGCAGGCAGTAAAATTTACAAGCAGTAACACAGACAAAAGGAGAATAGATTTTTCAATTTTTTTATGCATCTTTATAAGCCTTCTTTTCGAATTCTTCTACAGGCAGCGGTTTTGAAAAATAGAAGCCCTGAATTAAATCGCAATCTTTTTTTGCAAGAAAATCAACCTGATCGCGGGTTTCAATTCCTTCTGCAACAATCTGCATTCCAAGTTTTTTTGCAAGAGTAATAGTTTCTCCAACAATAAGATTAGAACGCTCTATATCATCTACGCTGCGGAAAAATTCTGCATCAATTTTAATAATATCCAGTGGAAGTTCTTTAAGCGAATTCAAAGAAGAATAACCTGCTCCAAAATCGTCCATAGAAACTTTGAATCCAAAGGATTTTAATTTATTTACGGTTTCAAGTAAAACTGCCTTATCATCAAAGAAGGCACTTTCGGTAAGCTCCAGTTCGATGTATTCGTGCGGAACTTTAAATGTATCTACAATTTCACAGATATGTTCTGCAAGATTATCTTCTGCAAAATGTGCCCGGGAAACGTTTACAGAAATTGGAACTATTTTTTTACCCTGACTTTCCCACAAGGCTTGAAGATGCGCAACTTCTGTGAGCATGTAATCATCAAGCTGAAGAATAAATCCATTTCGTTCAAAGAGAGGAATAAATTTTGCAGGGGAAATAAAACCAAGAACAGGATGCTGCCAGCGAACAAGTGCCTCGGCTGCAGAAAGTTTTTCGCCCTTTGTAGAATACTTTGGCTGCAGGAAAACCTTAAACTCGTGATTCTCGAGAGCCTTATCCATATCATCTTCTATGCGGCGTTCCCAAACCTGCTCTTCTTTCATTGAATCATCGAACCAGACAATTTCATCCTGAATCTTTATTGATTTTGGAACGGCAAGTCCTGCAAAGGTGAGCAAAAGTGAAATATCATCTGAACGAGATTTTACAGGACAGATTCCTGCAGAGAAAGAAAGGCGCTGGGTATTACGTCTCTCTCGCAGAATGTTCATAATATTTTTAAGACGGATAAATAAAGTATCTTCATTCTGATAAATCAAAAGAAGTACAAAATCTGATTTTTCTACATGGGCTACATATTCTTTTTTATCGAGCATAGAAACGATATCTGTATTAAGCTCTTCCAGAAGGTTCTCGCCCTGCTTGAGTCCGTAGGCTGTACAGTAGTTTCTGTATTTTTCCAGACGTAGCTGAACAACTGCATACTTGCGGCGGCCTCGTGAAATTTCTTTTTTTGATTTCTGGATAAAATAATCTTTGTTATAACCGCCGGTAATTGTATCTGTAGTAACAAGTTTGTTTACCCTTACACGCTCATGAATATAGCCTATTACTTTTGTAATTTCGTAAATGGCACTGAAAATCAAAACTATTACAAAAAAGAAAAGTATTGTACAAAGCATGTTGAACTGGAAGGCATTCAGTTTATAAACATTTTTGAAACAAAGGTTTACATTTGGAATTGAAGTCTTAAAGAATGAAATTGTATGCAGGCCAAGACTTTCTGTATTTGCCCAGGAAACAAACTCACGGTCTTTAAGCAGTCTTGTAAATTTTAATGACTTAAAAAAGTTTCCCGGATTATAGAGTAATTTTTTTATATCACTTCCAAACAGATTTTTATGTGCATCATTTTTTTTGCCGGATATTAATTCATCAACAGAAAGAGAATTATTTTCAGGGTCCAGGAAATGAATCATTCCTATTTCATCATAGAGGCGCTGAGATTCATCATCAAAGATTTTGCGTAATTTCGGGAAGATTGAAATTACATCGTTTTTATCATCAATATAAATACCTTCGATGCCGCTAAAAGCAGAAGCATAGGTATTAAGCTGCTGATTCAACTGCTCGCGGGATTCTTTCTTCCAGTTTTCATTTACATATTGAATTACTGTCTGGCAGTCTTTTGCATTATTCAGAATAAGAGTATTGATTATTCCAAATACGGAAACTGCACAAATAAAAATTGTAAGTGAAAAAATAATCAGTTCCGTCAGAACCATCTGAAGTATAACAGTCCAGATAGGAAGGCGCTGTAATCGTTTTATTTTGCGTTCCTTTTTCTTACTCATAACAATTTATTATAGAACAATAAAATGAGATTTTCTACTAATTTTCGGTCAGATGCCGCCGATGTCAGCCAATCTGAAGGCTGCCGTTCTGCAAAATTGTGCGGGTTGTGCCATCGCCGTAAGTAAGAACGATTGTTGGCTCTCGGACAACTCCGTCCAGGTGAATCAGGCTTGGTGCATCATTGTCATAATTTTCACCGATTGCAAAATGGCAGGTATGAAAGGCCTTTTCGTCTTCCAGCATGTTTCCTGTAATATTTGCAGCCGGGTTGAGTCCGATTCCAAGCTCACCGATATTTCGGGCATTCTTTTTGTAGATTTCTGCCTGTCCCTTAGGAAGCTTTCCTTCTTTTTCGAGAACAAAGGGGCGGAGTTCTGCTTCTACAATTGTTTTAAGAAGTCTGCGGGCTTCGGCCCCGCCTGTAATATCTGTAACGTAGCCTTTTTCAACCTTGCAGGTAATTGGAGTTTCGAGAATTGAGTCTCCGTCTGAGAAAGTCATTGAACCGTCGTAAACAATTGTTCCTTCGCAGCCGTCGCTCTGCTGTTCAAGAGCAGTTCCGTCCGGGGCTTTGAGTGTGCTTCCGCCAACTACAGGACTTATAAAAACTTCGCCTGCCGGAATGTTGCCGCCGGTTCCGGGTTTTGAAAAGTCGCCGTCGTCTGAAAGAAGGCCGCGGCCATTAATCGGAATCACGAGGTCTGTACCGGCCGGCGCCGTAACGCGCACACTTACAGCGTTTTTGAAAATTTCTGTGAGCGCGGCGCAGCGTGTCTGAAGCTGTTTGTAATCTATGGCAGCAGTGCGGTTCATCATGTCTGGAGTGATTCCAGGTGTCCAGGCTCCACGCATTGTTTTTTTGCCGTCTAAAAGATAATCGAAAATGTGTGTAAACTTTTGTCCGTCTTCTGAGGTATATGGATTTGCAGTTGCCTGCGGATCTTTTCCAAGCTTGATATTTGAAATTGAAAAGCACACTTCCGGCTCGGTTGCAATAGCAGCGAGGACTTCGGGGTTCGCATTGTCAAAGCTTGTTTTGTCCGGCTGGTAGATGAGTGTTGCGAGGGCGCCGGCTTCGCTGCTTGCTGAATAAAGGTCCTGAGCAATTTCTGCGGTAGCAGGATTTGCAATGATAAGTACCCTCTCTCCCTTTTTGATTTTTACAACATCTTCTACAACAACCTGGGCAGGTGTACGTGTTTTTTTATTTAAAAGACTCATTTCTATTTCCTTATGATTACAAGATTGCGCTCCGAGTCTTCGAGGCCCGGAACGTTAAGCTGCTGTACTTCGTAGTCTGGTACGAGGGCACTGATTGCACTCATCTCTTCTTTTATATTTTCTAACTTTGCCTTGTAAGCACACAGATAGCCCTGGGGCTTTACAATCCGCAAAAGTGTTTTTGTCATTTTTTTGTCGAGCGGGCGGAAAGCGCGGAAAGTGATAAGATCATAAGCTTCCTGAGGCACGCGTTCTGCTTCGCTGTTTACTACAGTTACATTTTTGAGCCCTAAAATTGCGGCGCAGTTTTCAAGAAAGGCACAGCGCTTTTCCATGCGTTCAACAAGTTCAAAACGAACATGAGAAAATTCCGGCAGCAAAGAAAATGCCGCTGCAAGAGGGATGCCGGGGAGGCCGCCGCCGCTGCCGATGTCAGCAAGCACCACCGGGGCCGCATGTACCAGTTCTGCGATTTTCGGCCAGGCCACCAGGGAATCAAAAATATGGCGAACCACAAGCTCGTCGCGGTCGCTTGTATTTGTAAGATTATATGCTGAATTAAATAGAATAATTTCTTTTATGTAGGCTTCCATCTTCTGGGCAAGAGCTTCTGCCGCAGCTTCTGGAATACCGCATTTTTTCAGTCCTTCAATCATATCTATCATTTGTTATCTATATCCAAAAGAAGATCTGCATTAAGCGGGTCACTTGAAAAATGCAGCACTACAAGGTTTCCGGTTTTTTCTGCAGTAAGATTTTTTACGTTGGAAAGCCTGTAGATGTATGAGTTCTCGTTTTTAGAATCCTGCACGATACTTGGCTGAACCTTATAGGTGATTGATGAACCGTTTGAACTCACTGTCTTAAAAAGCATATAGAAGGTTTCTGTTCTTGTCTGCTGATTTACAAAATATCTTCTGTCTGCAGAAAGCAGAAAGCTTCCGTCCGGCTCTGTTTCGCTGAAGAAAACTTTTGTAAGAGAGTCTGCAATATTATATCCGTTGATTTTAAAACGAAGGATTGAAGGCTCCCGCTTTTTAAAATTTTCTGCATCAGTTTTTACTGCATTAAGTTCATTCTTTTCTTTTGCACTTGCGCTCTGCTGCTGTTGTTTCAAATCATTAAGACTATTTAAAACCTGCTGAAGAAGCACATTTGTAGAAGTAGAGGTTGTGTAATTTGAAAGATTGCCTGCTGAACCAAGAGAAGAAAGATTACTGAAAAGTCCTGAATCATAAAGCGAAGAAATATCATTTGCCGTAAGCGCGCCGCTGTTTGAAAAAACTGTCGGCTTCATGCTGTCTGGCGTAAGTGATTCTGTAAGGAAGGCTTCGGGCTTATCCTTATCTGTCTCTGCTGAAGTTTTTTTGTTGGGATTATTCGGACGGCTTGGAAAGCTTGGTGTGTAAAATCCTCCTCCGATTGTCGGCATGTCAGGCATAGAAGGCATCTCCGGCATATCGATTGGAGATGATTGTGTCTGAGCAAAAAGAATTGTGCCAGCCAGAATAATACAGACTGCGATTGCGGCCTTTTTTGATTTACAAACTCGCAAGGCTTTCCTCCACATATTCAAGACGCTGAGTGAGCTGAGCAATTGTTTTTTCGAGTCGTGATTTTTCGCGTTCAAGCTTGGTTTTAGGATCAGTTCCGTTTGCCTGAGCTGATTTCTGCTTCATCATCTCGCGGACAGAAGAAGGACTTTTTCCGCCGGCAAGAAATTCCTGCTCCACCTGAGCACGGTCATCCTTTTTGCGAACACTGGCAACCACCTTCATATTTTCAAAACCGATTGCAGGGTTTACCTCTACAGCGGCAACTTTTCTGATATCTTTTGCGGCTCCGCGTGGCAGGCAGAGAACACGGTCAATGTAGTCTTCGTAACGGATATCTGCTTCCTGACAAAGGTCAAAAGCTCGTGCAAGTTTTTTACCGAACTCCTGCATGAGCTGACCGTTTTTAGCAAGATAATTTTCCTTGATATCCTGAGTAAGGGCTTTGAGTTCTTCGTTGCTTTCCCAGCCGATTGTGTAATAACCTTTTTCTTCTGCGATTTTAAGAAGATCGCCGAACTTTGCCCAGAATTCCTGAGTATGAACTTTGCAGGCTTTTCCGTAGCTCGGATCGTTTTCCTGCTTTTCTATAGTACAAAGATGATGTGTATATTCGTGAACTGCGGTATAAACCAGCATGTTATCAGATTTAAAATTAAGATTATGTAAGTAGATTTCGTGGGTATCAGGCTTGTAAAAACCATTTACTCGTTTGCTTTCTTTACCTGTCTGGATTACAGAAAAATCAATTTCACTTGGAAAAATGTCCAGAAGGATTTCTTTAATTCTTTCGTTGTTCAATTCAAAAACCTCTCCCCCATTTTAATCGGATTTTTGATATTGGGGAAGAGATTTTTTAGTTTTTAGAACTGATATTTTGCGCTGATGCTTGCGAAGCTGTTTCTGCGCCATGCATAGAACTCGCTTTCTTCGCTTGCACAATTGATAATCATACCACTTGCAGTAAGTGTAAGGTTCTGATCCGGCTTGAAGACGATTTTAGGCATAACAACCAGGTCGCCGCGTTCAATACCATACATTACAGTTACTTCCGGGGCAATCTTATCGTTCAGGAATGATGTTGTGATATTTGCAACAAGTTTGTTATTCATATAACCTTTGCTGTTATAATCAACATCTCTGAACAAGCTTCTCTGATCACACTTGTCGCCATTAAAAATGTAAGTTCCTGTTTCCTGTACGTTCAGGTTTGCATTCCAGAAAGGAAGGTCAATGTCAAATCCTCCAAGCCATGAAACTGAATTATTGTGAACATAAGGATTTGTTCCATCTACATCATCCGTAAGGTTATAAGCTGCTTCTGCACGTACATTAAAGTGCCAGATTACAGTTGAAGCTTCGAGTCCAAAGGTCTGCTTTTTATCATAAGCAAGGAACTTTTGTGATTCAGAAATCGTTCCGTTTGCAAGATATGAAGCAAGGCAGGTGCTCATTTTCAAAGCATTGAAAGAAGGCTGCTTATACCATCCGTTATAATAGCTTACTCCAAAATCAACCTGACCAAGAGTTGCAGTAATCCGTCCACCAAACTGTCCGTACTTCAAAGTCATCAAATCAGGATAAAGAAGTTTTGTGTTTGATGAAAGATTTGAAGCATTTATTAATTCCGGTCCAAAGCCTGTAACTCTTGATTTTACCGCTGAAGTAACTGCGGCTGTCAAAGCACTTACCTGAGAAGGAACCCAGCGGCCGTCTGTTGCAAACTGATCTACAGGAAGAAGAGGTGTATAAACTGCTTCGAGATTCATGTTTGCAACCGGAAGGCTGTAAACTCCGCGTACCATTGGAGTGCTTATACGGCGGTCAAGATAATCAGGAATGATAAAATCTGAATAGTCGTCGGCATTAAAATTGTCGAGGACATGGAGTTTGTCGCCCTTGCCCCAGACAACTCTCATTTTTCCGGCTTCAAGAGTAAAGTTTCCAAAGTAGCCGCGGAGCACTGCTTCATCAATTACATCAACCGGATGATTTTTGATTGTGTCTTCATCAACCTTAAGCTTGAGTTCAACATCAGATTTGCTTCCGCTGTATTTCAAATCAAGATTTGCATTCGGAAGAGCCTTCACATCAATCTTGTCTGCGCCGTCTTTATTATCTTTATTACTTGTATCAACATAAGCGCGAAGCTCAACTTCTGCACTGCCGTTTACTTCCAGCTTTGACGAAAGCCCTGCAGAAGAAGAATCATCTCCAAAATCACCGAAGTCTCCAAAACTGTCGAAATCCTCGGCATAAGCAACGGCACCCAGCAAGAGTGCAGAGGTTATAAGAATTATTTTGTTAAGTTTCATTATTAGAATCTCCTGTACAAGCTATTAGCCATAAGCAGTTAGCTGTTAGCCCGTATTCTTACTAACAACTAATTGCTAAAGGCTAATAGCTAATTGCTAACTGCTTAAAACTACTTTCCTGTTGTCAAAAAGTTCTGTGTGAATACTCTCTCTGGGAGTGGCTTATCAACTTCTACCTTAAGAATCTTGAGGGTTGTGCTGTGGCCGGTCTGAACGTTCTTAAGTTTGTTTTCCATCGGCATGTCGTAACCGTCGATTTTCTGAATGTTCAAAACTTCAAGAACCTTTACCAGCTTGTCGTTCTTGTCGTACATTTCTGTGTGGATCGGGTACATTGTTTCCTTATCAATCCAAACCAGGCGGTAGTTGTACTGAGTTCCTTTTTTGTCGAGAGGAACCTCTTTGATTACATAGCAGTCGTATGCCTTGCCGCTTTCAACAGTAATTGATTCTTCGCGCAGATATTGGTGGTCATCTTCTGAAACGTCGCGGGTTGAAAGGTCATCGTAAGTTGCATCTGAACCCATGAAAGATTTTGAACCTTCGCTAGAATTTACTCGGCGAACTGATTTCAAAGATGGCAGATAAATGAACTTATCATCCGGGCCATTATCATTTGTAATCTGAAGGAAGCGGGTATCTTTTACGTTAGCTGGTCCTTTGAAGTCCATTACAACGTAAGTTTTTCCATCAGCTTCTTTTCCGTATTCAATAATCTGGCGGTCTTCTTTAGCACCAGACTTGTCCTGCAGGCTCATGATTACCTGGCTGCGTGAGAAGCTTGGCTTTTTGAAGTCTGCTACGGTTGTCATGATTTCAGTTCCCTTTGCATCGGCGAAAGCCAGATTTCCGATTACTGCAAGTGCAGCAGCGATTAATGTAATTTTTCTTGTTCTTTTCATATTTTGTCTCCTTATATTTAAGCTATTAGCTAATAGCTATTAGCTGTTAGCAGATTACACTTAACTAACAACTAACCGTTATCTACTAATGATTTTTAGTCTTCTTTGAAATAAACCTCGGTTCGAACACGTTCAGGATTCCAGGAATGATTGTCATTGCCAGGTAGCTTGAAGTGAACATTACGATTGCTACAAGTACACCGATATAGCGGAGTACAACAAACTTAGAGAAGCAGAGAACCAGGAATCCAAGTCCTACTGCAAGTGCGTTTGTTACAATTCCGTGACCAGACTTGCGGAAGGTTTCGCGGGTAACAATTTCCAGATTATCGGTCTTTGCACGCTCTTCCTTGTAAGTTGTAAGGAAGTGGATGGTGTAGTCGATACCAACACCAACTGCAACAGAAGCAATAATACTTGTTACAAGGTCAAGGTTGATTCCGGTAAAGCCCATTACCATGTAGTTCAAAAGAATTGCAAGGGCAAGTGGAACCGCACCAACGAGTCCGGCCCAGCCAGAACCGAAAGCAATTGTGATGATGATGAATACTGAGATGAGGGAAATCAAAAGGCTCTGAACCTGACTTGATACAATCATCTTTGTCATTGTGTATTCCATTTCGCCGGCGCCGGTTGCTTCGATTGTATAGCCTTCTGGGAAATGCTCTGCAGCAAAGTTCTTAGCTGCTGCGATGATATCTCCAGTTTCTTCTGTTGAGTGGTTGCGGAGCTGACAGGTAACTCTCATTACACGAGGACTCATGTCATCATCAACAAAGCGGTCAAGAGAACCAGACAGCAGTGTAAGATATCCGTTTACAACACCAGCAAGTTCTTCGCGGCTAGGAACAGGATATTTTGCAGGATCATAAGGAATCTCGTAGTAAGCCATTCCATTGTAGTTGCATTCTTTTTCAAGTTCGGTAAGCATTTTTTCCGGTGTAGCATTCTTTGCTCCGGCAGCTACATAAGCACGGTTGAGCATTGCAAGAACTTCTTCTGTTGTCATAGGCTTTGAAAGCTTTTCTGCATATTCGATGTTAGGGTCAACCCAGTTTGTATCTACAGTAGCTGACGTTTCTTCTGAAGCACCGAAATCTCCAAAATCATCAAAACCATCATCAGCGGCAAAGGCGTCTCCAAAATCGCCGAAGTCGTCAAAGCTGTCAAAATCATCAAAACCATCTGTGTTAGCGGTCTGCGGCAAAAGCATTGAGTCATCACCGGCATTTACACCAGCCTCCGCCAGTGCATCACCTGTTGCAGGCACATGCCAAACTTGATTAATTCTCTTAATAAAAGTTGTGAAAGAAACAATCTTACCGATTCCATCATAATTTTCTGCAAGGTAAGTCTGCATATCATCTACTGCCTTAAGGATTTCAGGATTTGTAAGGTCACCCTTTTCCTGACCGGAAATTGTAAAGTAAAGGCTGTTAGTTCCGGCAAAGTTTTTATCAATAGATTTGATATCCTGACGAAGCTCGCAGTTTTCCGGGAAGTAATTTACGATAGCAGTATCTATCTTAAGCATACGCAAACCGGCATAAGACAAGCCCAGAATCACAAGTGTAAAAAGAACAAGTCGAACACGGCTGCCGCAGAAGAAGTGATAGATGCTGTAAAGTGTATTACCACTCGCATCCTTCATTTCTTTTCCGCCAGCAAGCTGGCGGGCTCGTTCAAGTTTACGAGCAACCTTATCTGTAAGATGCTTCATCTTTTCGCGTCCGGCCTGAACCTTTTTAAAGTCCTTGCACAAAAGCAAGGCCGGAATAAAGGTGATGGAAAGCAGGAGAGCAATACCAACACCAATTGCGGTGAATATTGCAAAACTGTGAAGCGGCTCAATAGGACTTGAAACGAGGGAGATAAATCCCACAATTGTAGTAATGCCGGCAAGGAGGACAGCCTTCATTACTTCTTTAAGTCCGGCAAAAATTGCCTCTTCATATTTTTCACGGGTAAGCTCTCCTTCTACCCCATCAAGCGCAACATAATAATGTGTAAGAACGTGTATACCGTAAGCAGAACCAACTGCAATCAAAGCAACAGGAATAACGCTGGAAACCAGAGTAAAGGTGATTCCAAGCAGAGCCATAAGTCCCATTGTCCAGGCGGCAGACATAACAACTGTTATAAGCGGAAGCAGAGTTCCATCCATCGTCTTAAAGCTGAAGAAAAGTGACAGCAAAACAACAATGATTACAAGAGGAATCAAAGCACAAAGATCCGAAATCATAAACTTGCGGGCACTTTCTGCAACTACAGGGTCACCGTAAATCTTACACTTAAGAGGATGTCCTTCAACCTCTTCCAAAACTACAGCCCTAACCTCTTCGAGGATTTTCTGCTGGCGTTCAGCATCTGTAATTTTTGATTCGGCTTTTTCTTCAGCTGTCATTGAGTGAACAGTAATCTGCATCTGAGTTGCAGTATTATCGTCGTTTACAATAACGCGGTTGTACATGTCACTCCACTCTGTAAGACGGCCTTCCAGCTGGGCGATATCTTCAGCAGAACCTGTATAAGTATCTGGTATCAGCTGGCTGGCAGAAATAGAACCGTCACTTTCGCATACGTAATCAATATGTGTAAGTGAATCAACTCCCTCAATCTGAGGAAGCTCAAGTACACGGTCAGAAATCTTTCTGACTACTTCAATATTTTCCGGAGTAAGAACTGTGCCGTTTGTAGACTCCAGACTTACACCTATAACAATCATGCTTCCAAACTGGTCTTCAGTTTCTGTGAGACGAGTATAAGAAGCGTCTTTTTGTGGCAGGAACTGACGGATTGAATTGTCAATTCCAAGGCTTGTTACAAAGAAGCCGAGAACGCCGGTAAGAATTACGCATACAGCAATGATAATCCATGGGCGTTTAAAAAAAGCTCTAGCTGCTTTCATACTAAAAAACTCCTTATAAGTTTAGTTTATCCGTTTAATATCTTAAACGCTTAAACCTTATAACAGAGAATATAATAAGAGCGCATTTTAAAGTCAATAAATTTCTGATTAAATGTTTAATTTTTTAATCATTTAATCTAATTGACAAGCAGTTTATTTGGTTTTATGCTTAATTAAGGTGGTTTCGACAGACTCAACCACCCCCTCAGGAAAGGAGGTTCAGATGATAGATAAAGCCGAAATCAAGAAAACGCTGAAAACATTCAACTCCTGCGTTCCCTTTTTTATTGCCATGAGCGATGAATACCGTCAGCAGCTGATTATGGATATTGCCGAAGCCGGCAAGGAAGGCATAAACGTTTCAAACCTTTCTGCAAAATCAAAGCTTTCACGCCCCGCAATTTCTCACCATCTTAAGGTTCTGAAAGATTCTGGCCTTATTAAGCCTCTAAAGGTCGGCACCCAGATTTTTTATCAGTTGAATTTAAGCGAGAATTTTAAAACTGTTTCTGAATTGATTAACTCGATGGAAAATATTCTTAAAAAGATTAATGAAGCTAAATAATTTCTAATTCGGAAAGAATAATTGCGCCCGCCACGGTAGCCGCTGTCTCTGTACGCATAATTCTCTCGCCCATTCCGCAGCGAACAAACCCCTTTGATTCAAGCAGTTTTCGTTCTCTGTCTGTCCAGCCCCGCTCACTGCCAATTGCAGCTACTACACGTTCCCCGCTTTTCGCACTAGCCTGCTTAACCGCATCAGCCAGCCGCGCCGCCGGATTCACATTATCCAGAGCAAGCAAAACACTGCCACCCTTTCCACCAGTTCCAAGCGCCTCAAGACACTGGTCCAGAGTTTTATAAAGGCAAAGCTCAGGCACATGTGTACTTCCTGCCTGAACAGTTCCATCAAGCAGCATTTTGTAAGCCGCACCGTGCTCCACCAGATTAGACTGCATATAAGATTTTTCGCCGAGATCTGTTCCGGTAAGATGAACTTTACTAACCCCAAGCGCCGCTATATCACGCAAAAGTCTTTTAAGCTGAATAGGACGAGGAAATCCGATAATCATTTCAAGAGAAGTAAGAGGCTTACCGTCACCGCCCGCTGTAAAATCAAAAGTAATTCCCTCTTCACTCATTGAAGAGATTGTTGCAACCCCGCTTGCACCGCCGATTATTCCAGCAGTAAAAGAGTCGCCTTCTTTTTTGTGCAGCACTTTACGGATGTGTTCAGCACGTTCGTCTTTTAAGGGAAGAGGTTTTGAGATTTCGTCTTGTGAAAATAAACAGATATTCATTATATTTTAGTCGGCAAGCACAGCTTGCCTCTGAGGCATTCTTTCGATGAACCTAAAACGACCCTTTCGGCTCGTTTTTTAACGGTTCTTCTATTATAGCCTAATTAAACATATTGATTCGCTTCAATATCTTTACCAGTTCTTCTTTTTCAATCAGATCAATCGGACGACCATCGATAAACTTATGCGCACTTTCTGAGAAGCTGCCCATAGTAATACAAACACCGGTATCACACTTTGCATCGCGCAGCTTACCGTGGAACTCGCGGATATTGATATCACCAATTACATTCTGAGTTCTGTAGAAACGGAAAATCTGCTTTGCTTCCCATTTTGGATTTTCAATTTCGCAGATAATTTCTACACTTTCAGAAGCAACCTGAACATCTTCAACTTTTACAAAAGAATCTTTGTAATAAGCAGAAATAAACTTTCGGCAAAGGGCAACAAAATCACTTGTACCAGAAAGAAGATAGGTCTGAAGATTTTTATTCTGATTCAATTCAGAATAACGGGCAATAAGAGTATCAACATCCTTGTACTGTGCCTTGGCTGCCTGAATCTGACGCAGATATGTAAGTCCTTTTGAAATATCATTCATTGCAATACAAGTGTTTGCAAGACGGTATTTTATCTGAAGCAGAATCTGTTCCTGAATAGACGGCAGACGAAGCGCAATTTCATAATCCTTTACGGCATTTGCATAATCCTTTACACGCTCATGCATTTTTCCCGCTTCAAGACATGACTGTGCACCAAATTCAGGATCCGGGCGCAGGTGCATAAATACCTTAAGGGCCTTATCACCCATTCCACACTCGGTCATAGCAATAGCCATATCAAAAAGGATTTCTTTATTCGATGGATTTTCATCGAGAACACGCTTAAGGAAAGGAAGACTGTCGCGGAACTTCTGAGACTTAAAAAGCGCCTTACCAAGAAGTTCGTTCACTTCATTATTTTCCGGCTGCATAACCTTTGCCTTTTTAAAACAATAAACAGCCTTATCAAAAGTTCCGGCCTTCATCAAAGCGCGGCCAAGGTACATATTACAATCAAAATCATCAGGAGCTTTTTTAAGAGAAAGCATAAGGGAGCTGATGGCATCCTCATTCTTATCACGATTATAAGCTGCCATACCCATTCGCAAAGTACATTTAGCAATATCTACATCAGGATGAGCTGAGGAAATATCGTAAAGAGTTTTATAAACATTCCATACTTTTTCCCAGTCTTTTTCACTTAAATAGATATCACCAATGAGCTGCAGCGCAGAAACATTATGCGGGTCATGAGCAAGCTTTTTTTCCGCTTCTTTGAGAATAGCTGATTTTCCTTTCTTCTGGATTTTCTGAGAAACTTCCTGCCCGTCTTCAGTTTTCTTTAAATTCTTAAGTGCGATAATAATCACAACAAGAAGAAGAGCAATAATAACAGCAATCAGAATAGAAAATATCATCCGTAAAACTCCCTTATAATTTTTCTATCGTCCAGTTTTTTCTTTTACAAGGCAGGCAAGCCTTTCCATGGCAATCTTGATTTTATTGATATCCGTAGCATAGCAACATCGGATAAATCCTTCACCACCATCACCAAAACAGGTTCCAGGAACTACTGCAACATTATACTTGGAAATTGCTTCTGTCGCAAATTCTTCAGATGTCATTCCTGTAGGGCGGATATCCGGGAACATATAGAAGGCTCCTTCCGGTTCAACGCAAGGAAGTCCCATATCAATAAATGCCTTATGCATGATGTTGCGGCGCTGCTGATAGCTTACGCGCATTTTTTCAACTTCATCCCAACCGTGGCGCAAACCTTCTGCAGCCGCATACTGACTGAAAATCGGAGGACAAATAGAAGAATAGGCATGCAGCTTACAGCACTGAACAAGCAGGTCGTGAGGAGCAGCAATATAACCGATACGCCAGCCTGTCATAGCGAAGGACTTAGAAAAGCCATTAAAAATAATAGCATAATCCTTCATTCCAGGAAACTCGCCGATTGAAACATGCTTGCGGCCATCGTACAAAAGCTCACAGTAAATCTCATCGCTGAGACACCAGATCTGATGTTTTTTTACAACCTCGGCAATTTTTGCCAGCTCCTCTGCCGGAATAATGCGGCCAGTCGGGTTACTTGGTGAACAGAACATAACAGCCTTAGTTTTTTCTGTACAGGCAGCTTCAATCTGTTCAGCGGTAGGATAAAAACCGTTCACACTTGTGTCCAGATGAATAACCTTAGCGTCGCAAAGGGCAGCAAGCGGCTGGTAAGAAACATAACAAGGCTCACATACAATAATCTCGTCGCCCGGGTTCAAAATAGAACGGAGCACAAGGTCCAGTCCCTCACTGGCACCAATAGTTGGCAGAATCTCGGTTTTAGGATCGTAGTAAAGCTTATAGCGTTCGAGATACTTAGCAATTTCCTCGCGCAGCTCAATCAAGCCCCAGTTAGAAGTATAAGAAGTGTGGCCCTTTTCCAGATGGTAAAAAGCCTCTTCCCTCATAATCCAGGGAGTCGGAAAGTCAGGCTCGCCAACACCCAGCGAAATAATATCATCATGTCCAATGCAAAGCTCAAAAAACTTACGGATTCCAGAAGGCGGAATCTCCATCATCTTTGAGCTGAATTTATCTTCTCGTGTATTCAAAATATTCTCCAAAAAAATTATCAAGGAGGGCGGAGCCCCGCCCTACGCTCACACTACGTAGCTCGCTACCCCACCCAGCGGGGGACACCCCCGCAACGCCCCCGGGTACTAAGCCTGTACTCCCTCACGGCGGTCTCTCTCATCCTCAACATAAACAATGTCGTTTTCTTTATAAGTTTTCAAAACAAAGTTTGTCTTAGTTGAGCGAACACCTTCGAGAGTAGAAAGCTTCTCGCTTACAAAGAGGGCAACATCTTTAAGATTGTCACCTTCAATCAAAACCTTAAGGTCATAACCGCCGCTCATAAGGTAAAGCGACTTAACCTGTGGAAAGCGGTAAATTCTGTCCGCAATGGCATCGAAGCCGTGCTCACGCTGCGGCTGAACCTGAATCTGAATTTCCGCGACAACCTTGTCCTTCGCGACTTTATCTTTTTCCGGGTTCACAATGGCGGCATACTTGAGAATAACTCCGTCGTCTTCAAGCTTCTTAATAATCTGCTTAACCTCGTCCGTAGTTTTCTTTGTCATAGCAGCAATGTCTTCAATAGAAAGACGTGCATTCTGACGCAGCAAATCAAGTATTTCTTCCATAACTGGAACCCCCAAATATATAAAAATGAATGTGATATTATACTATTAACAGAGGGTTTATACAATTATTGTCGTGTGCTATAATAAATTTATGACCTCAACCGTTGCGCTGCAAAAGTGCGATGAATATGATTTTGACAAAGTTCTCACCTGCATAAAGAAAATGCTTGAACTGGTTCCTCCTCCAGATGTCCGCGGAAAAACAGTTCTTCTTAAACCAAATATTCTTTATCCTAAAGCTCCAGAGCTCGCCGTTTGTACACATCCGGTTGTTGTAGGAGCAGCCGTGCGTGCCTTTGTGGAACTCGGTGCAGCCCGTGTTATTGCCGGTGAATCTCCCGCAATTGCAGGTTCAGCTACTGCCGCTAAAGCAACAGGTATGTATGAGCAGGTTATCAATAACGGTGGCGAATGGGCTGATTTTAAGGAGCATGAATCTGTTCCCTGCCCGGATGGAAAGGTCTCTAAAAATTTTGATTTTGCAAAACAGTTTCTCGAAGCAGATATTGTTGTTTCACTTTCAAAACTCAAAAGCCATCAGCTTATGACTTATACCGGCGCCATGAAAAATCTTTTTGGTCTGATGATTGGCCTTGAAAAAGCCGGCTGTCATTATAAATTTTCTAAGAAAGAAGATTTTGCTGCCTTCCTTACAGATTTAAATGTTGCCGCAAAAGCTCAGTACGCAATTATGGATGCAATTGTTGGAATGGATGGACCTGGCGGACCTGGAAGCGGTGATCCGATAAAACTCGGATTTTTAGCTGCATCTGATAATATTCTCGCTCTGGACTGGAAGTGCTCTTCGCTTGTCGGCTACAACCCGCACAATATTTTAAATCTCGAGGATGCGCTTGGGCGCGGCATCTGGTTGAAAAGTCCGGCGGAGATTACGACGAGCGGCGCGGCGGAAGAGGACTGCCGTTGCACCAGTTTTAGAATTGTACGGGAATCTAAGGCTTTGCAGAAGCAGATGCCGGGAATTATTAACTTTCTGGCCACGAAGATTCTTACTAAGACGCCGCATTTTAATGCCAGAAAGTGCAAAAAATGCCGCCGCTGCGAACAGATCTGCCCGGCTCACATCATAAAAATGGAAGGGGCAGACTCCACGGCCCGCCTGGCAGACAAAGTCAAATGTCTGCACTGCTTCTGCTGCCACGAAATCTGCCCCGCCAACGCTATTACGTTACGTAGGTTTTAGACACTAATGTCATAGCCCGGCGATCCCTGAGCTCGTCGAAGGGTGACCAGGCAATCAATTATATCTCCGAAAGTTCGCTCTGCCCAATCATTCTGATTCCATTCTTTTCACAAACCTTCTCTGTCTCAGCTACATCAGTACATCTGATAATCATATAAGCCGAGCCAGACTTGTGTCCGGTAAAGCCGTACATATATTCAACGTTGCGGCCGTTATCAGCAAGAATCTTAAGAATGCGGTTCAGACTGCCTGCCTCATCCGGAATCTCAACTGCAATTACAGGAGTTACTTTTACGATGTAGTGAGAACGCTCAAGTGCCCCCTGTACTGAATCTGCATCATCTACAATAATTCTCGCAATACCAAAGTCGCTGGTATCTGCAAGGCTCATTGCACGAATATTGATATTATGAGTTGCCAGAACGTTTGTGAATTCTGCCAAAGCATTCTTTCTGTTTTCGATAAAAATTGAAATCTGGTTTATAGTCATTTTTTTCCTCCTACTCAAGCTAATAGCTAAAAGCTATTAGCTTTTACATAACCGCTAGTCATGTAACTTTCTAGTATCAATTACTCTCTTAGCCTTACCTTCTGAGCGGGCGATGCTCTTCGGTGCCACCAGAGTAACCTTAGCCTTAATCTGAAGAACACTGAGCAGAGCAGCCTCAAGCTGTTTTTCCTGCTTTGTAATTTCAGAAACCACATCGCTGAATTTTTCAGCCGTCATTTCAACCAGAATCTCGAAAGTATCTGTGTTGTTTACGCGGCCAACGTGAATCTCGTAGTTTGCTGGGTAACCGTTCTGCATAAGAACACCCTCAATCTGGCTTGGGAATACGTTAACACCACGGATAATAAGCATGTCGTCTGTACGACCCATTGGCTTACTCATGCGGACAAAGGTACGACCGCAGGCACAAGGAGCACGGTTCAAAACACCAATATCCTTTGTGCGGAAGCGCATAAGTGGGAAGGCCTGCTTTGTGATTGCAGTGAATACCAGCTCACCCTTCTCGCCGTCCGGCAGACGCTTTCCGGTTTTTGGATCAATTGTTTCTATAATAAAGTGGTCTTCGTTTACGTGCATACCTGCCTGCTCAGAACATTCGTAAGCAACGCCAGGTCCCATAACTTCTGTAAGACCGTAAATATCATAAGCCTTAAGGCCAAGTGATTTTTCGATGTCGCGGCGCATTTCTTCTGTCCAAGGCTCTGCACCAAAAATACCAGCCTTCAGGTGAATATCAGCTGGAGTAAGCCCCATTTCCTTCAATGTTTCACCAAGGTAAGCAGCATAGGAAGGAGTACAGAAGAGGATTGTAGATTTCAAATCCTGCATGAAGGTAATCTGACGCTGTGTGTTTCCGCTCGAAATCGGGATTACCTGAATGCCAAGCTTTGTTGCACCACCGTGAACACCAAAACCGCCGGTAAAAAGTCCGTAACCGTAAGCGTTCTGGGCAATATCATTTTCATCGCAACCGATTGCAACCAGCTGGCGGGCAGTACAGTCATCCCAGATATCCAGGTCTTCTTTTGTATAACCTACAACAATCTGTTTTCCTGTAGTTCCGGAAGAAGCGTGAATGCGGACAACCTTACTCATTGGAACAGCAAAAAGTCCGTATGGGTAAGTTGCACGAAGATCGTCCTTGCAGGTAAATGGGATTTTATCAAGGTCATCGAGGCCCTTAATATCATCCGGAGTAACGCCTGCTTCCTGGCAGCGCTTTCTGTAATACTCTACATTTTCATAAACATGGCGGAAGTTTTTTGCCAGTCTCTCGCCCTGGAGTTTACGCAATTCCTCCAATGGCATACATTCTGATTCTTTCTGATAATATTTTAAGTTCATATGTTCCTCATGAATTATTCGGCAAGTCGGCAAGCACAGCTTGCCTCTGAGCCATTTTTTAAGGTAAATCCTAAAATGACCCGCTGTCGCAGCTCATTTTTTAACGGATTTTCATTTATAGGCTAGTTACCGTGCAGCTCCGTGCGGACGTCATGCACAAAAAAATAGAGAAGTTCGCCCTTAGGCGAAAAAGAAATAAAAGGAAAAGAAGCGGCTCTTAAGTAAGCCTGTAATTCTTAACATATACTAAATATTATCATCACTAATCATGAATGTAAAGAGAAATGCAATAATTTTTTGTTTTATGTAGATTTCTGAAAAATATACTATATAATAAAAATATGGCAATAGAGGTTTTTAATCGCCGCGAAATCAAATATCTCCTTTCTGACGATGACAAAAGTTCTTTGCTCGATATTATAGAAAACTATATGGACCGTGACCCTTACAATCTGAACGGCCAGACCTACAAAATCTGTAATTTATATCTGGACACAGAAGCCGATGAACTTATCCGTAAGTCTCTTGAAAAACCAGTCTTCAAAGAAAAAATCAGATTGCGAAGTTATGGTACGGTTCCCCTGGATGCAACAGTTTATCTTGAAAGCAAGAAGAAATTCGAAGACCTTGTAAACAAAAGGCGGACTACATTTACACTTTCTGATGCCTACAAATATTTTGAAAGCGGAAGCCTTACAGATAATCCAAAAATGAACCATCAGGTAATGTCAGAAATTGATTACATAATGAAATACTACAAATTGCAGCCAAAAGTTTTTATTTCCTATGACAGGCTTGCCTTTTTCGAAAAAAACAATTCTGATTTCCGGATAACAATCGACACAAACCTTCAGGCCCGCAGAACAGACTTACGCCTTGATTCTCCGGTTTATGGAGAAGAGCTTTTACCGCCAGGAAAATGGCTTATGGAAGCAAAGGCATTTAAAGCCTTCCCTCTGTGGTTTGTACACTTTCTATCTGAAAGAAAAATTTATAACAGCAGTTTTTCCAAATATGGAACTGAATATACACTTTATAAAAAAAACTTACAGGAGAATTCAAAATGAACTATCTGGCAAATTTCGCCTTCAATGCAGAAGCAAAAAACATTCTGTTTAATATGATTCTCGGTCTTATCGCCGGCATCATTATTGCAATCGGCTATATCGCTGCAAACAAAGAAGAAAAGTTTTCAAAAAACTTTGTCATCACCATTTTTCTCCTGCCAATCATAATGGTTTTCATAATGCCTTACCTTGCAAGCGATCTTAAAAAGACTGTTTCCCTTGCAGGTATTTTTGCACTCGTAAGATTCCGAAGTATTCCTGGAAACTCAAAAGATATTCTTTATGTTTTCTTCTCAATTTCTACAGGACTTTTGATTGGCTTGAATAATTACCTTGTTGGCTTTGCAATGGTTTTTGTAATCTCTGCTTTGTTTATTCTTGTTTCAAGATTCTGGCATTCACTAGATAAACAGGTTTTAAAAATCACCATTCCGGAAGATATGAATTATCAGGATGTTTTCAATGATATTTTTGATAAGTATCTTACAAGCTATTCGGTAAAGAATGTCAGAACTTCTAATATGGGAACTCTTTTTACAATTTCTTACTGGATTCAGACAAAAAAGGGAATTGATGTGAAGGCTTTTATTGATGAACTTAGAACAAGAAACGGCAACCTGAATATCATCATAGAAAATTCAGATATTCAGGAAATACCGGTTCTATAAATTTATAGCGTGCTAAAAACTATTCGCCGCGTCCAAGCAGGAAGGCTTTTTTATTTACTTCAAGGAACTGTGGCTTTACAAGTTTTTCAATTGCAGCCATCCAGGCATCTACAGGGAAGTCCATATATTTAGAAAGGCGGCCCATTAAAACGATGTTTACAGCCTTGCTTGTTCCTGCCTGCTCAGCGAGTGTAAGACAGTCCAGAGCATCAACCTTAATGCCGGCCTTTGTCATTGTGCCTTCCAAGTCCTCAGGATATTCAGCCGCGCCGGTAATTACAGGCATTGGATCAATCTTCTGAGTATTCACAACAATCTGACCATCAGTCTTAAGCCATTCAGTATAACGTGCAGCCTCAAGCAATTCAAAAGAAACAATATAATCTGCCTCTCCCTTATCTACGATTGGTGAATAAACCTTGTCGCCGTATCGAACATAAGTAACAACCGAACCGCCGCGCTGGCTCATACCATGAACCTCGCTTACCTTTACATCGTAACCTGCGTCGAGCAGAACCTGTCCTAAAGTTTTAGACGCAAGCAAGGCACCCTGTCCGCCCACGCCGACTATCATTATATTTTTTACCATATTATTCCGCCTTACCTTACAGTGCACCAAACTTACACATCTGTGAACAAACACCACAGCCTACGCAGAGTGTTGCATCAATCTTAGCCTTTCCACCCTTCATAGAAATTGCAGGGCAGCCAATCTTCATACACATCTTGCAGCTCTTACACTTATCCTGATCAACAACAAGAGGAGGATTATGTTTAACTTCTTTGAGCAAAGCACAAGGGCGTCGGCTGATAATCAGACTTGGCTCTGCAACTTCGAGCTCTTCCTTCACTGCAGTCTCGCACTCAGCAATGTTGTAAGGGTCAACTACGCGAACTCTATTGATTCCCATAGCACGTGCCAAAGCTTCAAGGTCTACGCGGCCAGCAGGGTCACCATAAAGGTTCTTTCCTGTTGTAGGATTCTGCTGATGTCCTGTCATACCTGTAATTGAGTTATCAAGCACGATTACAGTTGAGTTAGACTGATTGTAAGCGATTGTTGCAAGACCAGTCATACCTGAATGCATAAAGGTTGAGTCGCCGATTACAGCAACTGATTTCTTTTCGTTTTCAGCTCCGCCAGCCTTGTTCCAGCCGTGAAGTCCGCTGAAGCTTGCTCCCATACAAAGAGTTACATCCATAGCGCTGAGTGGTGCAACCGAACCCAAAGTATAACAACCGATATCGCCGAATACAGTTACCTTCAATTTATTGAGGGCATAGAACATTCCGCGGTGTGGACAACCCGCACACATAATTGGCGGACGAACCGGAATCTGAACTCCGTCGAGCTTTTTACCAGCCGGAACTTCCTTGCCGAAAGCCGCAGCCACAAGATTCTGACTGAACTCGCCACAGATCGGGAACCTGTCCTTTCCGTGGATTTCGCACTTAAGGCCAAGGCCGCGAACAAAAGTCTCGATAATTGGATCAAGCTCTTCAACAACAATCAGCTTTTCAAGGCCATCAGCAAACTTGCGGATCATATCGCCAGGAAGTGGATTTACCATTCCAAGCTTCAAAATGTTTACAGAGTCGCCGAGCACTTCCTTTACATACTGATAGCTTGTAGACGAAGTAATGATACCTGTCTTTGAATCAGCTTTTTCAAGCTTATTAATTCCCGAAGTCTCGCTCCACTTTTCCAGATCCTCCATTCTCTGTTCAACAAAAGGATGGCGCTTAATTGCGTTAGCCGGAGCCATAACATATTTAGAAATTGTCTTTTCGTAAGCCTTGTGCTCTGGAACAACTCTGTCAGCAGGTTCAGTAATACTCTGACTGTGAGCAACGCGAGTACACATCTTATACAAAACCGGAGTATCAAATTTTTCACTGATTTCAAAAGCAATCTTCGCAAACTCGCGGGCTTCATCAGCATCACCTGGTTCTATCATAGGAACCTTAGATGCGATTGCATGATGACGGCTATCCTGTTCGTTCTGAGAAGAATGCATTCCAGGGTCATCTGCAACACCAATAACAAGACCGGCATTTACACCTGTATAACTCATTGTATAAAGAGGGTCAGCCGCAACATTAAGACCAACGTGCTTCATACCACAGAAAGCTCTGCGTCCAGCCAGACATGCACCAAAAGCTGATTCAAGGGCAACCTTTTCATTTGGAGCCCATTCACAATAGATTTCCTTAAATCTTGCTGCTTCTTCAGTAATCTCCGTACTAGGAGTTCCCGGATAACTGGAAATAACCTCACAGCCAGCCTCAAACAAACCACGAGCGGCTGCCGCATTTCCTAACATAAGTTGTTTCATTGTTTTCCCTTATAAAATTTAAAATGATTTTTAAGTGAGAATGTAATTTTACAGCGATTTCAAAGAATGGTAAAGACAAGCAGGTCTATTTGTTTTAATATCACTAAAGTTTTTAATTGACACTTAATACTCCATAGAATATACTTAAAAAAAGGTATAGGCAATGGAGCGCTCTCAGGCTATAGAAAAAATACTACCGGCATTTGAACGGTATTATACAATTAAAAAAGATGAAGTAACCACGCCTTTTTGTGCAGAAGCTGAATTCCGCTCACATAACGAGCAGTATTTCCTTGTACGCTCAGCTCATATTGCAGATATAGATTCAAACGAATTTGTTTATTTCGCAGATTGCGAGGAACTTACAGAAGGACTTCTTTCTGATTTAGTAAACACTGCCTGGACAAGTGGCCTAGCCCGCGTTCATCCACATTCAGGTCACCGCAATTCCGACATCTCCCTTATCATCTTTACCGACAAGATTTCAGATGCCTCAAAAATTAAAATCAAAAAAACAAAGCTTTACAAATCATATAAATTCAGTTTTCACGGCTGGAGCAATTTTAAGCTTACCGTCTACAGCCTTGACGAAATGACAGCATATTCCAACCGCCATGGAAAAGATTTTGCAAAACTTATTATAAAGAATATAAAAAATCCGTCGTGACTCTCCCGGCGAAGATTTTATATATTATAAACTTTTACGAATTTACGAGGAGGTAAGTTCAAATGACAGCATTATTAATCATTATTGCTGCAGTTGTTTTGCTTCTGGCCGGATACGTATTTTACGGTTCATGGCTTGCAAAACAGTGGGGAATTGACCCTGCAAGAAAAACACCGGCTAACGAAAAGACTGACGGTGTAGACTACGTTCCGGCAAAGCCTGCCGTTTTGATGGGACACCATTTCTCATCTATCGCAGGTGCTGGTCCAATTAACGGCCCTATTCAGGCAGCCGTATTCGGATGGGTTCCAGTATTCCTGTGGTGTGTTGTCGGAGGTATTTTCTTCGGCGGTCTTCAGGACTTTGGTTCTCTTTTTGCTTCACTCCGCAATGACGGAAAATCAGTTGGTGAAATCATTAAATCTTCTATGGGCTCAAGAGCTAAGAAGCTTTTCATCATTTTTGCACTTCTCGTACTTATTCTTGTAATTGCATCTTTCGTAAACGTTGTTGCAGGAACATTCTTTACTGCAGCAGATGCTGTTAAGACTTTTGGTTTTGTTGCTAACCCTACAGGTGCACAGTCAACTGCTATGATTTCTCTTCTCTTCATTGTACTTGCCATCGTATACGGAATTCTTACAAACAAGTGTGGTCTTAAGACTCTCCCAGCTACAATCATCGGAATTGTAGGAATTGTTCTCATTACAATTCTTGGTTTGAAAGTTGGTTTTGCAATGACACGTACAGCATGGATTGTATTCATTGGTATCTATATTGCAGTTGCTTCTCTTGTTCCTGTTTGGATTCTTCTCCAGCCACGTGACTACCTTTCATCATTCCTTCTTTATGCTATGATGGCTCTTGCTTTGATTGGTATCGTAGCTTCTGCTATCACTGGCAATGCAACCTTCAACATTCCTGCATTCACAGGATGGAAAACTGGTCTCGGAACTATGTTCCCTGCTTTGTTCATCACAGTAGCTTGTGGTGCATGTTCTGGTTTCCACTCATTGATTTCTACAGGTACTTCTTCTAAGCAGCTCGATAACGAAAAAAATGCAAAGGCTATCGGTTACGGTTCAATGCTTATTGAATCTGCACTTGGTATCATTTCTTTGATCGCTGTTGGTATGGTATTCGAAAAATATAAGACTGGCGGATTCGGCTCTCCATCTGCAGCCTTTGGTGCAGGTCTTGCAGTTCTCTTTGGAAAAGAAGGTTCTGGTGTTTATAACACAATCTATGCTCTTCTTACTCTTGCAGTTTCTGTATTCGCTTTGACTTCTCTTGATACAGGTACTCGTCTCAGCCGTTTCATGTTCTCTGAACTCTTCCTTAAGGAAGGTGAAGCTACATGGAAGGATGCTAAGGGAATCCGTAAACTTCTTGCTAACCCACTCTTTGGTACAGGAATCATGGTATTGATTGGTTGTATTCTTGGTGGTCTTAAGCTTTCTGCAATCTGGGGATTGTTCGGTGCTGCTAACCAGCTCCTCGCAGGTATTGCTTTGATGGCAGTTGCTGCATGGCTTGGTAATGCAGGCAAGAACAACAAGATGTTCTTCATCCCAATGATCTTCATGCTTGCTGCTACATTGACTTCACTTGTTCTTACAATTGTTAAGAAGATTGGAGCTATGGCTGCAGGTGCACAGGGTGCATTCTTCTGGGGCAACTGGTTCCAGCTGATTTTCGCTCTGGCTATGGCAGTACTCGCTGTTATCCTTGTTATTGAAGGCGTACAGACATTCAGTAAGCAGGCTAAGAAAGCCTAAAACAACAAGTTTACACTCGTTTTAGGATGATTACAGACACGTCGTCGGTGCGCGGCGTGTCTTTTATGAAGTCTTCCATGCCTTTCATCAGTTTTCTGGCAATTTCTTCGGCACCTTCATCTTTATTCTTTTTAATAAGCTTCATGATATTTTCAATTCCAAAATCCAGTTTTTCTCTGTTCTGCATTTCGGTAATTCCATCTGTATAGAGGAAGAGAATATCACCCTTGTTCATTGTAAAAGACATTTCCGAATATTCTACGCCAAAACCACTCAAGCCTACAGGACCTGTATAAGGCATATCTGCAGAAGGGAGCATTTCTTCAACTTCATCATCTTTTGCATTATAAAAGAGAGGATACGGATGTCCGGCATTTGCCATAGTGAGAGTACAACTGCCATCGAAATTTTCACGCATACTCAAAAGAATACCTGTAAGGTAATTTTCGATTTCACCCTTGGCATCAATAAAACGTTCGTTTATAAGTTTTAATCCGGTTGCAACGCCAACACCATTTTCAAGCAATTCATTGTAAGTCTGCTGAATAATATTTTCGGCAAGCATAGTTACAAGGCTCGCAGCAACGCCATGACCCGAAGCATCAAAAATTGAAATTCCATTCAACTCATCACCATCATGGTAAAAGTTAAAAAGGTCTCCGGAAACAAGAGAAAGCGGCTCATACCGAACAGAAAAGTCCCAGTTTTTAAAGGCCTGCTCTGGCGCATGGAAATACTTCTTTTGAACAATTGCCGCCATACGCATATCTTTCAAAGATTTTTCACGGTCATGCTCAAGCTTTCCATTCACATCAGTAAGCTGCTTTGTCTGAAGCTTGATTTCATCTTCCAGACTTTTGTTCAAATATTCCAGACGACTGGACATCTTACTGTATATAACACAGAAGTAAATAAAGAAAATAAGAATTACACCGGTCCAGCCAAATATTGAAATAAACGGCATTTTGATGTTTCTGAATGCACCTTTAATCAGAATATCAATTCCCATTACAACAATCAAAAATAACAAGGCGACCATAAGCACACGAGCTTTTATTTTTTGTTTTTCATCACCCTTTATTACTGTTGCAATTGCATAACCAATAGAAATGAAAAGGCCCAGACATGAAACTGGAATTAAAAGCAAAGTCTTTTTAACAAGCCACAAATAATCAGGAGCAAGCAAAACTATTACGGTGCTTATAATAAATGAAAGATACTGAACTACCGTCTCATAAAGCTTAAGTTCTTTCTCAATAAAAGCACAAATAAACATAGAAAAAACAAAAGCCATCGCAAAGAAACAGATAGATTTTGCAAATTTAACATAATAGAAGAAAGGAACACCGCCGTGAAAACCAGCCCACGGTAAATCAGTAATAAAGAAAACAGAAAAGAAAAGTGCCGTAAGAATATTCAAAAAAGCAAAACGTCTTAAGCTTGCGAGCGGTTTATAAACAAAATACAACATAAAGAAGAAAACACCGCAAAGCAGCATTACGCCTTCAAAGAAATAATAAAAACGGCTGCGCCAGAAAGTCATATTGTCAGAAGTTCGCCAGCCATCCTGTCGTAATCCAACAAAGACACCGTCTGTTATAGTTGCATGACCAAGACACTGCACTTTTATAAGAACAGTATTTTTTCCTTCCTGATTCAAATACAATTCCGGAAAATCAAAAAGGTGAGCAATGTAACCTGCTTCCTGATTTACAGGATCATCAGGAGTTTCGCCCATAACGCCATAATCATCTATATATTTTCCATTCAAATAAAGAATATCCGAATAATGAAGATATGGAATAACCATTGAAAGATCATCATCTTTTAATTCCGGAATCAGTTCAAACTCTGCCTTGAGCCAGATGTATTTTCCATCAATACCAACAAGATCCATAAGATTCTTGTAGCCCATATTATCAAGATGCTGGAAAGAAAGATTTTCTGCATCTTCCGGCTCGCTGGAAGCATCAGTTAAAGCCCAGTAAAAATCATCATCCAGATATATACGCGGAGGCTCTTCTTCCTTTTCGCAGGAAGTAAAAATGAAAAGAGAACAAAAACAAAAAACAGTAAGTAAAACCCTAAGGGACAAACAGCGTTTCTTCATATAATAATTTAACAATTATAACAGAGAAACGACTGTTTGACAAAAAATTTATGTTTACGCGAAAGTTGAGCTTACAGTCTTCAACTGTTCAATAATACTGATTTTCTGCGGGCAGTGACCTTCGCAATTTCCACAGCCTACACAGTCTGCAGGGTTACCGCTTTTCTTAAGCTCTTCATTGAAATGCCACTTGTAAGGAGCAACGCCATAACGCTTGGTTTCGTTATAAAGTTCAAACATGCGCGGAATATTAATATTCTGAGGACAGCCTCCGTTAGTCTCATCTACGCAGTAACGGCAGCCTGTACACGGAATTGCAATTGTAGACTTAATAAGATCTGCAGCCTTCTGAACACAAGCCTGCTCTTCAGCATTGAGAGGAACAAAATCCTTCATGTAGCTCATATTGTCTTTGAGCTGTTCCATATTACTCATTCCACTGAGTACAACAAGAATATTATCCATGCTTGCACAATAGCGAACAGCCCAGCTTGCCATACTTGCATTCGGATTGTAATCAGTAAAAATCTTTTTTGCATCCGGCATAATGTTTGCAAGGCTGCCACCCTTAATTGGCTCCATTACAGAAACAGGAATTCCATAACGTTTACAGATTTCATAGCATTTACGACTCTGAACATTATCACTTTCCCAGTCAATATAGTTAATCTGAAGCTGAACAAGTTCTACTTCCGGGTGCTTGCTGAGCATCATTTCAAGAGCATCTGCCGAATCGTGGAAAGAAAATCCCGGATGTTTGATTTTGCCTTCCTTCTTCATTTTCTGCATCCATTCAAACCCGCCAAGTCTTTCTGCTTTTTCAAAAACTTCACGATTCAAGGCATGCAAAAAGTAATAGTCAAAATATTCAACGCCGCATTTTTTCAACTGTTCATCAAAAGTTTTCTGAAGCTCTTCCGGTTCCTTCATACCCCACAAAGGCATTTTACTTACAACCTGAAATTTTTCACGCGGGTAACGTTTTGCAACAAGTTCACCAAAAACACGCTCTGAAAAACCTCCATGATAAACCCATGCAGTATCAAAATAAGAAAAACCTTCTGCCATGTAAGCATCAATCATTTCGCGGGTCTTTTCCAAATCAATATTACCCCAGGTTTTATCTTCCGAATATGGAAGTCTCATAAGTCCGAATCCAAGTTTTTTCAAAATATGCTCCTATAAAATTTGTAAGGAGGGGAATGTCTCCCCCTCGCTCCAGCCCCGGTAGTTTCGGCAAGCTCAACCACCAGGTCTTACGCTACCCTCTCGCCTAAGGGCTGCCGCCCTTAAGAACCTGCTTCTATTATAAGTGAGAAATCAATATCGGAGTTGTAAAAAATGAGATGTAAATTGTAAAAAAATTATTTATTTATGATTTTCTTCAAAAAGGCAGTACAGCCCTCAAGAATATCATCATAAGTCTGATCAAAATTACCGGTATACCATGGATCTGCAATATCACGGGTTTTGCCGGCAAACGATAAGAGGCGAACTATTTTATGCTGATCATCCGGAGCCCACCAGCGATTCATGTAATAAACATTCTCGTCATCCATGGCAACAAGATAATCATATTTATCGTAATCTGCATTTGTAATCTGGCGGGCTGCACGACGGCTAAAAGGGATTCCCATTTCACGAAGCTTTGTGCGGGTTCCGTAATGCATGTCGTTTCCAAGTTCTTCGCGGCTTGTTGCAGCAGATTCAATTAAAAAATCAGATTCGAGGCCAGCGCGGCGCACGAGATCCTTCATTACAAACTCCGCCATTGGGGAACGGCAGATATTTCCGTGGCAGACAAAAAGTATTTTAGTCATTAGAGCATCCTTGTTGCTTTTTTATATTCTTCAAAACCAGGTTTTCGCGACTGTCTCTTATCTGCCATTGGAATGCTGATAAAAAGGAACATAAGGGTATTTACAAGAGCACCAGCCAGAAGACAGAAGCGCTGCCAGCCCAAAGCCGAAACACTTGCAAGAGCTATTCCCCACCACATGAGAATTTCGCAGGCATAGTTAGGATGGCGCGAATGCTTCCACAGTCCTGTGCGGATAAAGCCGCCGGTTTTCTGTGCCCGGAAGCGGTGCATCTGAATATCTGCAATTCCCTGAAAAACAGCAGAAGCAAAACTCAGGGCAATAAAGATAAGGCTGACAGGATTAAGGGCAGCCCCCTCCGCAATCGTTGTAACCGCCGGCAGCACGCAAAGGTAAACGACACAGGTCGGGAACATGTGAATTCCAAGCAGATTAATTAAAGAATATGCCGGACCTGTTTTTTCCTTAAGCATAACATAACGCCAGTCCTGATATTCAAAGCTTTCAAAGTTATAAGCCCAGTTGGCGGTAAGGCGCAGTGCCCAGAAAAGCACAGCCGCAAAAAGCAGCCAGCCCATACTTCCTGGGCCAGCTTTTGCAAGAGCCACAGCCAGAATTACCGGCGGCTGCACGCTCCAGTAAGGATCATAAACCGAAGCATTTCCAAAAATCAGGCTGAAAATGAAGACAACAAGAGTTGCACAAACATCTGCCAGAAAAAGAGCTGCCTGATAAGAAAAAGAATGAATATCTGTAAGATAATTATAGGTAAAAAATCCGCAGAAAGCGGCAAGGAAGTAAACAAAAACAATTATTGCAAGAGATGAAGAGCGGTTCTTGAGCATTATCAGGCCTCCGTAAAAAAAAGATTCCCCGGTCAAGCCGGGGAATGACATATGCTAGAGAGTAGCGAGTGTGCGGTCAATTCTTGCAAGAGCGCGCTCTTTACCAAGAACAGAAATAGAACCGATAAGTGGAGGAGAAACGCGGCTTCCTGTTACTGCCATACGAACTGGCATCATAAAGTCACCGAGTTTAATTCCAAGTTCTTCAGCCTTAGCCTTAGCAAACTCTTCTGCGCCTTCGTGGTCAAGTTCAAATACCTTTGCTACAAATTCCTTTGCAACTTCAAGAACTTCCTTTGTCTTAGCAGCGTCGATGCGCTTAGGAATAATCTGGTCTGCAGGAGGAACTGCAGGCTCTGTAAACATAAAATGAACCATTTCGGCTGCTTCTGTAAGGAACTTAAGGCGTTCCTGAATAAGAGGCATAAGTCCCATAAGAGTCTTTTCAACATCTTCTGAGCTCATGTTCATCGATTTATCTACACAGTAAGGCTTTCCGTCTTCGCCCATTGCAACTCCAGAGAACTCAGGACCAACATTTGGTTTTGGCTGTGGGTTTTCAGGATTGATTTCAAGAAGAGCGTCGCCTGTTCCTGTAATAAAAGGAAGTGTCCACTTGTAAAGCTCTTCTGTCGAAAGCTGGCGGATATAGTTTCCGTTATAATATTCAAGCTTCTTATAGTCAAATACAGCTGGAGCCTTGTTCAGGTGTTCAAGCTTAAATGCCTTAGCAAGTTCTTCGAGAGTATAGAACTCTTTTCCTTCTTCGTAAGAACAACCAAGCATTGCAACATAGTTTACAATAGCCTGTGGAAGATAACCGCGGGCACGGAACTCGTTGAGGGAAGTTGAACCATGGCGCTTAGAAAGCTTCTTACCATCAGAACCGTTTACCATTGGAAGGTGGCAGAACTCAGGGTGTTCCCAGCCGAAAGCGCGGTACATCTGAACGTGGAGTGGAGTAGAAGGAATCCATTCCTGAGCGCGCATTACGTGGCTGATCTTCATAAAGTGGTCATCAACAATATTTGCAAGGTGATAGGTTGGGAAGCCGTCTGACTTAAGCAAAACTGGGTCCGGAGAAATATCTTCATTCTTCCATACGATGTCGCCAAGAAGGTGGTCAGAGAACTTTGTTTCTCCTTCCATTGGAACCTTAAGACGGATTACGTATGGCTTACCTGCGTCGAGATTAGCCTTTACTTCTTCCGGAGTAAGGTGACGGCAGTTGCGGTCATAACCAGGAGCCATCTTGTTTTCTGTCTGAATCTTGCGGATGCGGTCGAGGCGTTCTGCATCACAGAAGCAGTAGTAAGCCTCTCCCTTTTCTACGAGTTCATAAGCATATTTTTTGTAAAGCTCAAAACGTTCGCTCTGAACATAAGGACCGTATTCACCGCCCTTAGAACCGCCTTCATCCCAGTCAATTCCGAGCCAGGCCATTGTATCGTAAAGGTTCTGAACATATTTTTCGTCGTAACGGGTGCGGTCTGTATCTTCCAGACGCAGAATGAATTTTCCGTTTTGTGAACGTGCAAAAAGATAATTAAAAAGCGCAGTGCGAACACCACCAATGTGTTGCATTCCAGTTGGGCTAGGCGCATAACGTACACGAACTTCTTTGTCTGCCATAAAAAACCTCATTAATATAGAAAATAATGATTGATTATAATGATTTTGGAAGTTCATCGCAAGATAACCAGTAAAATCAAAATTCGCTGCAAACAAATTTTTCTTTTCACTACAAATAAAACAGTTGTATAATAACATGTATGAAAAACATTGCTGTATTAATCTATGATCTTACAGTGGAATACAACATTGTCGTTACCAACGGAATTACAGATTTCTTTAAGGATAAAGATGATGTTCATGTTATTATTTCTACAACTAATTCTCCTCATAATGAGGCTTATCAATATGAATATCAGTATTGGTCTGCACTGGAATTATTAAAGTCAAAAAATATAGATGCAGCAATCGTTGTAACAAATACCTACTTTAATACAATCAATCTGGAAACTCTTACAAAAGAACTGGAAGGACTGTTACCCAAACCTGTTATTTCTGTTTCGATTCCGATGAAACTTTCAGGAAATCATTATACCTGCATTTCGTGTGACCAGGCTTATGAACAGATTATTGAACATCTGATTCAAAAACACAATAAAACAAAGATTGCATTCATGACGGCAGCACTCACTCACTCTCCTGAATCAGCAGAACGTGAAAAAGCTTTCCGTATGGCTATGAAAAAGTATGGACTCCAAGTAAACGAAGACTGGATTTATGACGGAGATTTTACTCCAAAATCTGCCTACGACTGCTTCAATGAAAGATTCAAAAAAGGAGACAAGCTTCCATTTGAAGCTATTCTTTGTGCCAACGATTATATGGCCGCTGGCTGCGTAAGTATTTTCAACGATCTTGAAATTTCAGTTCCAGAAGATGTGCTGATTTTTGGTTTTGACAATGCTGAAGTTGCCTCCACCTGCCAGCCTACTCTGTCTACAATCAGCCAGAGTGTTTCAATGACCGGCTATAATGCAGCTGAACTTGCATATGATATATTAAACGGTAAGGATGTTCCTGAAAAATCAGTTATTCATTCATTCCCTATGTTCAGACAGTCCTGTGGTTGTATAGATAAGAATATGAAACTTCCGGGCTTTTATGATGTGGAAGGAAAATTCTGTGAGCCGTCTTCAACAAATATGAAGGAACTACAGCTGTTCAGCAATAACCTGAACGACATGGCAACTATTTCACATATTCTGAATATGACCGATACAGTAACCCGAATGCATGAATTTTTTGATATTGTTGTAAAAAACCTGAATGTTATTCATATCGGAATGCTTGCTATATGTACTTACGATGAACCAATCATGCTTTCTCCGCAGGATGATTTTGAACTGCCTGATACAGCACGTCTGCTTATTCTTGTTGACAGTGCACGAAATATAAAAGAAAACTATTATGAAAAAGGTGGAATTGCGTTTTCACCCAAAAAAGAGATTCTTCCAGAAGGAATGGAAAATTTTACTAAAGCAATAAATACAATTTCCTCTATCTGTCCTAAGCCTAGAATAGATAGAGGAAAATTAAGCGAAATTATCTACAATCTGCCTACAAAAAGTTATTTCTTTTTCTCGTCCTGAGAATAGATGAACTGCTCGATTTCCTTTGCGTCGTCGATGATGTGGCGGGCAAATTCCTTGCCTGTAAGGGATTTGATAAGCGAATCAGGAGCAGCCTGCAAAGAGCGGATGAACACATCCAGAGATTCTTTATGCTGGCTTTCGGTGTCTAAGGTCATTGTTATTTTCCTCCTTCTTCACATTTTCGGTATTTTCGAGCAGTTTGTAAAGCGTTAAAGAATTAGGTTAAGAAGATACGGAATCTTTATCCCGAACTTGATTTTCAGTATAAGAAGCACTGCCCGGACTGCCACCGCCAGCAGAAGTATTATTGCCGCCACTGTTATTATCTTCTGCCGGAATCTGAGCTTCGTCTCGTATTCGGTCAATTTCGCCGAGTATTCGCTCAACTTCTGATTCGTATTGAGTAAACAGGTATTCAACTCTTTCAACTCCGTCTGTAATGCCTCGACTTGTCTTGATGATGTTTGCAATTCGCTCTCTGCTATCAGCAACTGTTCCGTCAAGAGCAGCGACTGTTGCTTCAAGTTTTCCAGCTGCGTATGAATTTCCGCTGACAACGCTTGTAGTGTCGGCTCTGAGCTTTCCGCATGTGCAGCAGTCGGAAAAAAGAACACTGACGCCAAAAAGAAAAACAAAAGACAAAATGATTTTCGCATAGTTACATCTCCTCATAAAAAACCTCTTATTTCTTGCGCAAACCGCCCAAAAGCCGCTCACGGCTTCTCAGGGCGATTTTCGCGCCGTCCTGTGTAATTCCGTTCTGCTCGAACACGATAAAGTCATTGTTGAGACTTCCAAGATAGATGGCCACATGACCAAATTTGTTAGTTCCGCTTTCATCCCAGACAAGAACATCGCCAGGAACAAACGACTTGTTCGTGATTTTTGAGAAGTATTTCTTCTCCAGTGGCATTTTGTTGTAATCGAGGTACAAATCTTTTGCACCGCCGCTTGTAGCGCATGAGCCTGTGTGTTCAGGAATTCCGAGAACATCAAGCGCATACTGGCGGAACAAATCAACGCATTGTGCGCCGAAAACTCCGTCATAATCGACTTTCTTTCCAGTGTTTTTCTTCACGAATTCTTCAATCGTCATTTCTGCCCTCCCTGGCGCTCATACACACGCCGAATCCTTACCAGCTCGCGGATTATTTCCTCGACCCAGTTGCACATCCGATGATTGAACTCTGCCGTCTTAAATTCATTGCGCACACCCATGCTGTAGACAAGCGAGCAGATTTTTCTTTGCTTGGTGCTGATGTATTCCTCTGAATCCTCGATGTGATTGAATGTTATCCACCGCACAAACTCATCGTATGCGACCTCAAGAATGTATTTTGTAAAGTAACCGTCATAAAGCAAATCAGGTGTTACCTGCTTGATTTTTGACACAAGCCCCATCAAGTAGACATGGGTAAAATCACACTGCTCGCGGATTATCGCCCGCTCTGTATCAGATGCGGATCTTGCACGCCCCACCTGAATATGCTTTGTCCTTATACGAATCATCCCGGTTTTTATCATCACGACGATAATCAAAAGCACAAGAATTATGCTGATGATTGTCTGCAAGGCATTCGCACTTGTCAGAACATTCGATATTGCTTCCCACATAAAAAATTGTTCTCCTACGGATAAAAAAATGCCAGGACTGACGGAAAATCCTAAGGATTCCGGCAATCCTGGCATTTATTGGTTTTATAATACTTTGTGTCTTATGGCATTTCAAGCGGTCAGTTCTTCCAATTCGTTGATTTCTGCCCGCCATGCCTGGCGTTCTGCAATCTGCTCTGCATACTCCTTTGCGGTCGCACTGCCCTCCGCGATTTTTGCGGCAATGTAATCAGTTTCGGCGAGCTTCGCTTTCAGCTGGCGGATTCTCACCTCAGCATCATCACGTTGTTTTTCTTCATCAGTTTTTCCGATGAAGATTTTTCCGTCAATAATCCGGGCAAGGCTTCCTGCAGCCTCAAACTCCTCGTCTGAGACCTCCATTTCAGCCTTGCCGATTCCGTCCATTGTCTTCATCGCTTCCATGTCGGTATGATGAATGACAGCTCCATTTTTTCTTGCAAGATATACCATCGCTTGCCTCCTCGTTTTCTATGCGCTCCGGCAAACGCATGGTTTTAATTTTTACGCACTCACAAGAGTGTGGTCATATATGAACAGCTCGTTGTAGAGCTTATCCATTTTCTTTAGTTTATTATAACAGTCAAAACGCTTTTTGAAACCACCGCGCCAAGACTGATATGATGTTCTAACATCATTCATAGTCATTTTACCGTCGCTAAGTTTTTTACAGAACTTTTTCAGTTTCCGCCTCTCGTAAATTAAACCTTTTCCGCGAGAAAGCCTTATAATTTTTCTAGATTTTGTAAGAATATATTTACCTTTCAAATAGCAAACTCCTTGACTAAGTTTTACAATTCTGGTTTTCTTCTCACTCAAAGTGATTCCTATTTCAGAGCACATGGAGCGGATGTCTGATAATAACAGTTTCAGTTTTTCTTTCGATGTATGGATTATATAAATATCATCGTTATGCCTAGCAAAATATTTCATTCGCCAGACTTCTTTTATGTAATGGTCGATGACAGATGGGAAAGCCAGGGCACATATCTGTGATACCTCGCTTCCTAAACCAAGAGATTTAACCGGTCCGAAAGCGGATATAAAGCTCTTCGTAAGAGCCAACACTCGTTCGTCTTTGATTTGTTTTTCAAGCACATGATATAGAGCCTCGTGATTTATACTGCCGAAATAATCCTTAAAGTCTATCAGAAGAGCATAGCCTTCATTGGAATTTCCGTTCTCTCTGTAAAATCTGCGCAGATGTGCAGTAAGCCTTCTCAAAGAAAAACCAACTCCTTTTCCTTTAATGCTGGCTCCGTTGTCGTACACAAGAGAATACTTGAGAATCGGAACCAAGGTTTCCATGCACAGGCTTTTCTGAATGACACGCTCAGAGATATGTACGCTTTTTATGTGGCGAATTTTTCCTCGTTCATTTACATCAAATTCAACGAACCCTTTTCTTACATCTTCGCCAGCTAGAAGTTTTCTTTTTGCTTCATACACATTCGGCAACAAAGAAGCTTCATATCTTTGGACACTACATTTCCAAGATACACCTTTTTTAGATTTTTTAAATGCATGGCACAAACTATCGGCATTCGCAACGCGCTCGAAGTTATCACACATTCCTACAGCAGCAATTCTTTTTGCTTCCCGTCGTGCCTTACGTCGTTGATAACGCAGTTCATGCCTTTTGTCACTCATATCTAACGCTCCTCTGAGAATAAAAAAAACAGCTCCGCACGGCATTCGGACATTTTTCCATACTTCCACGTCGAAAGTATGTGTCCGTTCTACGGAGTATGCCGCATACGCCACCGGGAATGAAACATTCAGCCGCAGCCCTGAATGCCATGCATGGACCTTTTAAAGTCCGCGTCCTCCCGGACGTGTCAGAACATGTCTAAACGACTTTTGCGGAGGGCTTTACGCCAGTCCGCAGGCTACTTTCTCCTTCTGTGTCGGACGACTCGGCTTTATAAATAAAATAAGCCTGACGTGTGTCGTCTCACGGAATCGGGCGAAATGCCACCAGCCCACCCAGCCGCATTGTTGTTGTTGGCATTTCCATTGTTGTTGCAATTGCAAAAACAAGACGTACAGAAAGTACCCCCTTTTTAACTTACTATATTTTTACGGCTTTCATACGAATATACACATAATCTGCATACCATTTGCCGCTTTTACACAGTTTTCCTTTCAAACCATCAACTACCTCCATAACAATCTGTTTTCTCAAAGCTGCATCATCTATTTGAGCAAATGCCTGTCGATCTACGCTCATTATCCATTTCACAAGCCCGTCCCTTCCCTGTAATTTTGCAAGTTCATCACGAACTTCCGCTTTAACAACTTTCATCCCATGTTTTTCAACAAGCGATGTATAATCACTGACAGTTGGAAAATAAAAAGGTATTTTATATACATACCCATATTTTGAAAACACTTCCGACAATTTATTATGAATCAATGTATTACAACCGGCTCCTGCTGTTTCAAAGACGAACTGACCGCCTTTTTTCAATGCCGCCGAAATACAAGATAACATAGATTCTTGAAGTTCTTCTTTTACCCAATGGAATACACCCTTGGAAAATACGACATCAACTTTTTTCTCAACTGAAAAATCGGCAGCATCAGAACGTATGAAAGTTATTCCGGGATGTTCTTTTCTTGCAATTTCAAGCATTTGTTCGGAGATGTCGATTCCTATAACACTTAGTCCGTTTGACTTTAATATAGCAGTCTGTTTGCCATTACCACAGCCGAGGTCTATTGCCGTCCTTGCATTTTCAAAATCAATCAATTCCATAACCCCACTTAAAGTTACGGCTTCAAGCATCTTCGCAATTCGGTTATCAGATTTTCTCCAGCTTTTTAGCAGCCCTATTTCAGAGTTTATGGCCTCTATATATGGCATGTATTTTTCTGCACTTAATGGCAATGTGTCCTCACAATCGTTCAATTCCTGTATCAACTGCTCACAGTTTATTATGGCAGCGTTTTGGAAACTGCGCCTATCAGAAAGTTCCCTTTCACTTTTAGCATGAATTGTATTTGCCGCAGTTATGTTCCAAATTAAATTTCTGAGTAAAATTCGAATATTTTTTGCACTCTCGATAATATCTTCGTCATACCAGTCATCAGGAAGCGTTGGGTCTATCTTCGATGCATTTTTGCGAGAATGAATTCCGAAATCACGTCTAAGGAATTCTTTCATATCCTTCCGCAATTTTTTTGCATTGTGATAGAACTCCATGTCCGATAATCCTTTTTTACTCTTAGGTACAGGCATAACATTTCACCTATAAAAAAATTTACGACCCGCTTACGCGGGTTTTGTAATTATAACACAAATTCTTTTTCTTCGCCCCACAAGGGGGCGAGATTTTAAGATTGTGTGTCGCTGAGAGCGACACAGATAGCGGGCGAAATGCCACCAGCCAACCCAGCCGCATTGTGGTTGGTGGCTTGTCCAGTGTCGTGGCAATAGCAAAAACAAGACGGGTTCTCACTTGACGGTGATGCTACCCACCATCCTCTTCGAGAACCGTTCAAAGTCTTCACTTTATAAACAGTTCCTTCCCTATATGCAGGCCACTGCCCCTGAAAGCCGTTCCATGTTTTCTCGCTCCAAACAGGGCATCCCCACACTTCGGGTTCCGTAGGAATAAATGTGGAATCTTTGTACCAGCCCCATGAACCTTTTGTTGAATACAGGCGAGGCACTTCCATCAGATAATCACCAAGCACAGCCTTGAGACCTGCCGCGAATTTGTCGTTCAGCCATTCACGAAGTTCTGATGCCGGATAACCGCCAGTATTTGTGTCAGTCGCATTCATCCGCTTTTCAAGAACATTGTTCCTGAACTGAAAAATGATATGAGGTTTTACAACTTCTGTATCTCCGCAATGCAGAAGTGTGTTAAAGCCCATAATCATAATGCGCAGGTTCTTGTAGTTGGCATTCCATGTATATGTAACACCATCTACAGTAATCGAAGCAAAATCAATGTACGCACACAATTTCAGACCGTCAAACCGATGCTGTGCGTACCATTCCTTAAGTTTCGGAATCACCTGAAGCGATTCTGCCTGTGTAGCGGGACTGTCAGAATGTACCGCACGAATTCCCAGCAAATCAAGAAGATTCACAGCTTTGCTTTCATCAACAAGAGCAGATGTGTCAAAAGCATTAGCAGTCAAAAGGCTGTCCGTCTGAGCCTTAGAGTAAGCCCCGACCTGTGCCGCCGTCGTATTGTGCGGGTTCGATGTATTGCTCTTGTGGTTTGCCAGCTGCTTTACAAGCTCATCGCTTACGGCGCAGTTTGTGCCCACTTCGATTGAGTCTCCCTCTGCGATTGCAGCAGTCGCTGTGTAAAGCACATCGTTGTACATAAACTGCTCGCCGATTGCATAGGCATGAGCAGACTCTGCCGAAGCCTCAACAGGCGCGATTTCTGCCTGAGTGTTTTCTATCTTTGCTTTCAGATAGCGGGTGCGGTTTGCCAGCTGCTTTGCCTGAACATTGTCAATCCCGTCTGCTCCACCCTGGAGCGGGTCATCAGTTTCAAGCTGGTAGATGCCATTTTCCCACTTTGTTTCTTCGCTTAAATTTGCCATGTTCTATTCCTCCCTTAGAAAATCCAAGTCCAGTGTCCTTCGATGCTGATGTCAGATTCCTTGTAAATCGGATTCTCGCGAACCTTGCGGCACAGGAGAGTTCCGTCGCCTGACAGAAGTCCGAACTCCATGATTGCCATGCCGTTGTTCTCGCTTACGCCAAGTTCCCAGTTTGTCTGAATCTGACCCATTGCAGGATATTCAAAACCTTCAACGGGTTTTGTATAAGCTCCTGTAATTGCGGTGTCGGTTACTTCCGGGGCTGTTCCGCTTGTACCGAATGCGATTCTTGCAATCGGTCTGTTAGTTGTGTCACCCGCAAAAAGCCTTGCCGCCTGATTTCTTGCGCCGTTTACGATAAGGTTGTGGTCTTCGTATTCCTCAATAACCTTTCCGTTCTTTTTTACGACCATCTTGAAGATTCCTTTCACCGGAAATCTTTCCACATCTTTCTGCATTATCATGCCTCCCATTAGTTATATTGCTTCAAGCACTCCGCTTTTCCGCGTTATGCTGCTGTCCCTGGTATATTGCCCGCCACGGAAAAACCACCAGCGTTTTCCGGATTCAAAGGAATCCGACAAGCTCCAACTGTCTGATACCGTCGATTCCGCAAGGTGCATTTCGTGAGGGTCGGTAATTCCGTTGCTTGAACGGTAAGCCGTTCTGCCGCGCAGTATCGTTCCGTTTCTTCTGTACCCTCGTCCGATTACATCAGAAATGGAGCTTTCAAAGGCTCCTTCCATACTTTCATCACGCACGGGAAAACTGTCCGCGTTTTTCTGTCCGACAGTTTCAAAAACAAAACTGTCAGATTCGCTCCAATTTTCCACCGCATCAGAAAGCATCGAGAACCGCGATGTAAAGTCCACGAGCCTGTCGCTTGCCCTGTGATGTATTCCGTCACGGACAAGACTACCGTTTCTTTTGTATCTTCTTCCGATGCCGTCAGCCGAATTCATAACGGCTTTCTTTTCGTCAGTGTCAGAAATATCAATGCGCTCTGTAATGGACTGCTCCATGCTGTCAAAGAAAAAGCGGTCGTTTGTAAAGGCAGCCGCATAGCCGCTTCTCCGTTCACTTCCGTTTCTGCATACTGCGCCGTTCCGTTTTAGGTGAGATTTCCATGCATCTGACAGAATCCGCCGGTAGCAGAGTGCAAGCACATCAAGGATTCCAGAATTGTGCAGGACTGGTGTATTTACTTCTTCATCAGCCTTAACCTTGTGAAGCTCGTTTCTTCGCTCTACGGCACCGTTCCTTAATTCCGAGCCGTCACGGAAAAGCGGCACAAAATGTGTCGGTAAGACCGTAACGCCGTCACGCAGAACGCGACCGTTCCGCAATATGGTGTTTCTCGGAAAGTGCTCTTTTTCAAAGCGATGAACTTTTTTCTCGTCGCTCTCGTCAATCGGGAACTCTTCTGTCATGTTGAACAGCTCCCGCGTATCGTATGCGATTCCAGCTCCGACAATCTGCCTGATGATGCGGTTGAAATCTACAGTGTCATTAAAGCCGTCGTGAAGGATTCGCAATCCCGCCGGATAGTTCGGCACGAGATGAACGGTCTCCGATGTAAAGAAGAATTTGACGAAGCGGATAATATCCTCAACTGTCCCGTCCGCAGTGTTCAGCATAGTCCGAAGTTTCAGATAAATCCTGTAAATACGGTCGCTGTTGCCGCCCCTGTCCTCTCCGAGAATCTTTCCAATTCGGTCAAGTTCCGCACCGCTCGCGTTGTCAATATCAAACTGCCCGCTCATGTCACGGATGTTCTTGTCGAGCTCTTCAAGTTGCGCGTCATCGTATTCGGCAAGTTTAAGCGTGTCCCCGGAACAGAGCCACTGAGGAAAATGCTTCGGCTTATTGAATGACGAAAAATCTATTTTATCCATCAGCCTGCGACCTCCACGCTAATACGGCTCTCGTCAAGGACAGCTATCTCAACCTCTCCTACGGCAATGTTCGCAGAAGCGTACTCGCTGGCATCAGGCGGAGTATCCGGGTCAAGGGTAGCCGCTACTTTTATCTCCGCGTGTGCGATTCCTGGAACTTCATAAACAGGAATAGCAAGTCTCTGAAAAATAAGGTCAACGGCAACTCCAAGGTTCTCAGCTCCCCATGAAACGATATTGCTTTTTATTGCCGCCGCACCGCCCGCAGGGAATTCTTCTTCGTCATAAAGGATAAGGGCTATCTTTATCCAGATGTTGCGGTTTACAGGCCTTGAAAAACCGACATCCCAGTCATATCCCTGACTGTCCTTTACTGTCTGGACTGTATTTCCATAAGGCTGTATTCCCGCCGGTCCGTTTGCAAAAATGGTCTCAGCTATCGTCTGTGCATCTCCGCCGACAACAACAGCCTCGTAGCTTTTCGGCGGTCTGCCGCTTGCTTCAATGATGCCGCGGTTTGAATATACCCTCGCATAAGTCACGCCAGTCAGCTTAGAAATTGCGTTTTCAATGGCAGGTTCGGTGCAGGTAGCCTGTTTCTGCCGTGTGTTCATATTCACCCTAAGTTCCGTATCACTCTCAGCATCCCGCCCTGTTACTCCTGTGGCATAATTCGTAACAGAAGAAACACCTGAAACATTTGACACCATAGCGGTAAGGGTTCCGCTCGGCGCATAGATTCTACCGGCATTTTTTGCCGCAAACACGGCAGGAGTGCCGACTGATTTTATTTCGAGTGCGCCGGAAACATCAGCTGAAAACGCAGTTACGCCATCAGCTGATAAGATGCGGAGTCCTTCATCACCGATATTTTCAACTGACAATGTTTCACCGAGTGTTTCTGAAATCTGGGCAGAAAGGGCATCCCGCAAGCCTTCCTTAGTGTCACCCTCAGAAAAAGTCACTGAAAGCGTTGAAGTTCCCAGCGTAATAGACAGATCCGATTCATCGCTTACGCTGACTTCAACACCGAGAATGTTTGTTTTTGTAATGTCTACAGCCTTTGTAAGTGCAAAAAGGTCTTCCGTCGTAGAAAGTTTTGCAAGTGAACCTTGCGGCACATTAGTACCTTCGTCGCCCCAAAGACAAGCAGTTACCTGAGTTTTCTTTGCAGCCTCACGCTCAACATTCACAAAAGCCGCAAGACGGTCAAGGAAAATACCTTTCGCACTGTCCTTGTCGCCAGCATTCCATAAGCCTTCAAGCTGTTCCCAAAGTGCAGCGATTTTTGCCGCCTGGTTTCCTACATACGCGCCCGCAACGCTCTCGTCCGATAAGTCAATATCGTCACCGAAAGCACCACGGAAGGCTTCTTTTTCTTCTTCAAGGATTACCGAAAGCGGCTTTATAACGAATCCTGCATCTGTAAGTCCGTACTGTGTTTTTTTCATTCACTGCCTCCTACCGCAACTTCATTCATTTCAAGCACCTCACCGTTGTCACACTGGGCGGAAAAACTGACCGTAAATAAGCGGGTTTTCGGGTCAAGTTCGCTTGAGAACGACAGGAGTTTCTTTATCCCACTGATGCCGGAAACCTTCACTCGGATTGCGCTTTCAAGAATCGCCCTGTGTCCGTCCTTATCCATATCCCATGAGGGAATGTAAGGAATGCCAAGCCGTGTATCGAGATACCACTCGCCTTTTAAGAGCGAAAGACAGCACCGTACTTTCTGCTGCATATACTGCAAATAACCAGAAGTCATAGTCATGCCGCGTTTATCCCAAAGAAAACTGTTCGTGCCGGGTTCAAGTGCAAAATCTTTCATGCTATGCTTCCTCCGCCAGTTCCTGAAACAAATGGAGCTTTCAGGTTCACGGAAATACTTCCGGCTTTCAAATATGAATCAATGGCAGATGCCATTTCCTGTGCATAATGCTCGTTTCCGCCGCTCACCATGTTATCCATTGCGCTGAAACAGGCTTTCAGCTTGTTTTCTATGGTCGCCTTGCTTCCGCTGAATTTTCCCTGAGCTGGTCCCGAAAAAGAACTTGTCGCACCGCTCGAAGTTGTTACAGTTCCTTTTGAAGTTTCTGAAACTGTATCGTTTGCCGAACATGCTTTGTCTATATCCGCTGCCATGTGGGAAGCAAGTCCGTTGTTGTCATACCCTGCTGTAAAAGTTGAATACAAATCATCTGCAAGGGAAGAATCGTCTATGGTCATTTTCCCCTCGCCGCTTCCTGCATAAGAACCGGCTGGTGCGGCTCCTGCATCTGTCGTAGTCGTATCACCTGTGAGAATATATGTCTTTATGTTCTCAGCTACATTGTCAGCCATGTAGCGGTCGCCGCTTCCGTCGGTGATGTCGTTCATTGCCAGGAATGTGGCCAGCAATGCGCTTTGTAATGTCGAAACTACAAGTGCCATTATTCTCCCGCCTCCATAACCTTGCCGAGGTCGCTTTTATCAGTGCCGAAGTTCTGCGCATCTGTGTTGAAATTCTGCTCGTCCGTCGCGAATTTCGCCTGGTCATCCGGGCTTACATTGTGATTTGCAGGGCTTCCCACCGTCTTATGACCTTTGACATTTCCCGCAAAGGTCTTCGAGTTCTGTGCCGCAGTCTTCATATCGTCAAGGATTTTGCTCATAACCGTGAAAAAATCCTTGCTGTCGTTTTTGAAGCTCAGCTTGTTTCCCTTTACGGTCAGCACGGCTTTCTGCTGAGTAACCTGAATCTTCTCATCATCCATTACGACCGAAGAAATCAAATCACCGTCCGGCTTTGCCTTATGTACCACGCAGAAACCGTCTCCCTCTGCACCGATGAATTCAGAAGGCTGTAAGCCTGGAATTACAATGCAGTCCATAAGACTGAACCTTCTCGGGTCATTTTCCTCAATTCCGCTTCCGCCTGAATCACGCCATGTGTCAGTTCCGCGTTCCATACAGATGCAGAGAACCTCATCGTCTTTTTCAAGCGGATAGCAGACTGTGTACTGTTTTGTGCCGGGAAAAAGCACAGGCGCATCAGGAATTACAGGAAAATCAACAAACTCGCCGGACGGCAGCTTACGCTTTATGCTCGGCTGAATGTCCGCACGGCGGGTGTCCTTGTCGTATTTTACGACCACGCCCGGAAAAGCCGTGTGGATGTTCGTCATTGAGTAATCAAAATTTTCTTTCAACAGCCGCGTAAGTTCGTCCATTACAAAGCCTCCGCCTCAATATCAACACGGAAGTCACCGTCCATGTTGCTTCCCCTGCACTTTGCGCTCTGAATCACAAGTTCGCCTTTAAAGGTCGAGGATTCAATGCTTACCGAAGCACCAGGAACAAGCTGGGGGTTCAGCTTTGCTCCGAATACCCAGCGGTTTGGTGCTTCTTCGTTTATATCCCTGCACTCCGTCTTATCGCTCATCGGCTGAGGAAGCGTAAGAAGGTCTCCGCCCTCTTCAAGCGTAAGCTCGGAGCTATCAGTTTCTTTTCCCTGCTCGTATATGTACAAGGTTTCGTCCTGCACGGTATAGAAAAGCCCGTAGCGGGCAAGCAGTTCTGTAAGTCCGTCCGTTGCCATTCCGATAAAGCAGTATCCGTGCGGATATTTTTCTCCGTCAGGAATCAAGTCCGTTCCCTTGTATGCCAGCCCGATTGCATCAAGAAGAGCCTGGGCAATCGTCAGCGCATCAGTGTCGGGCGCATAGGAAAGAGACACCATACCGCCCATCACGGCAGTCCGACCGTCATACGCTTCAATCGTCGTCACATAGTCGTTATCTTCACGAGTACGGTTTCCGCAGAGAATGTCGCCCGTGAAAATCGTTCCTGTCGCTTCGTCCTTATATCCCGCCCTAAGAAGGATATGACCGTCAGCTTCAGTAACCTGTGCCGAAGTTTCTTTTGTCAGGTTATAGACACGGATAACGGCACGGTTTGATTCCTTCCCGCAAGTGCGCTCTATGTCAAAATCTATTCGCAGGTCTTCAATTTTTACGCTCTCGCCGTCCTTTGTCGTAACGGAAAGACCTACATATCTCTGAAATGCCATTTTCAAGCCTCCCCGAAGTCAAAATATCCGAGAAGAAAACGGCTTCCAAAGTTGTCTCTGTCGAGTTCCGCAGTTGAAAGGTCGCTCATCTTGTCCAAGACAATAAGCATTCCCACCGGCAGTTTTGGAACGCTCACCCTGTATTTCGCAAGCAGGTCAATTTCAGGAACAAGCCGAAGCCCTCCAAGAAGCAGGTTGTCGTCAGAATCTGAAATTGACATCTGCCATATTTCCTGTCGCTCGTTCCATGAAAAATAGAGCTTGTAGAGCGAGCCGCCCATAGTAATTTTCTGTGTCCAGCGCGGATATTCGTCCGCGTGAGTTTCAATTATGAACCACTCCATACTAAAGCCCCGTCTCACTTCTGAACGCCACTCTCTGGCTGTCAGTCATCATTCCGTTTTTCTGCCACTCGTCAGCCCGCTTCGTGATGAAGTTTTCTTTTGGCTGCTCCGTGCCGCTTTTTCCTGTATTCGCAGCACCCTGAGCCTGTTCGGTTGCAGGTGTCGCGGCGGATGTCGTGACAGGAGCCTTTTTGAATGTGCATGAAAACGGCAGGTCGTTTCCCGATGATTCGTCGCGCACGATTTCAAGGCTCGTTATGACCATTCCGGTCATGGTTGTAAGGCCTGTCACAATATCCATAGGCTGTTTTGTTTCTTTCAGCCTTTTCAATTCCTCATACGCGCTTACAACACGCTCGCGCGGATATGAATCAGGAAAAGAAATTTCTGAAATGCTTTTCGGCGGGGCAGACTGAACGACCTCGAACTTCGTCGCTCCGATGAATGCCTCAACCGTAAGCTCGTCCGGCTCTTCCGTGACAGTTCCAGATCCGCTCGTGTCTTTTCCTTCCGACGGCTTATCAGTCAGCTTGTTACCGAAGCGGTAAGTTTCAGAAAAAAAAGCGTCTATTTCAATTCCGGCTGTCGAATCCTCATCAGTCGGATAAATGCACTTAACAACCTTTGCCATTATGCGCTCCTTGCTTCCGGTGACGGAATTGTGCCACGGCTTCCGTTTATCGCATCACGGAGCGCACCTTTTACGCCGTTTTCAACTGCACGGCGTGCCTGTTCAGCCGTCATGCCGCTTGCATTGACGGTTACATGAATCGGAGTGTTGTAAACGCTGGAAGAAGAATGTCTGCTGTAGTCGTTGCTTACGCTCTGCCTTACCGCCTGAGATGCCGAACTGTCGGCAAGCGCATAAGAATGCTCTGGTCTAGCCTGTGCGAAGTATTCTGCAAGGCGGTCAACAAGAGAGCCTGGATTCTTCATCGCAAAAATTGTATCGTCCGGGTGCGTTGAATAAGTTCCGTCCGGCGTAAGAATCATGTCGTTTACTTTTGTCGGTTCAGGAGCGTTACTGCTTTCACCACCGGTAAAGAAGTTTACTGCACCGTCCCACAGCCCGCCGAAGAAGCCTTTTACTTTCTCCCAGCCGTCTTTAAGTGTGTTGATGAAGCCGAAGAACTGATTCTTTACACCGTCAAACAGTCCTGTAAAAATATTTCCTATGGCTTCTGCAATAGAAACGACACCGTTTTTAAGTGAATCCCACAGACTGCTGAAAAAATCAGTAAGACCAGTCCACAAACTTTTTATAACATCAAGAACTTTTGAGAACGGTTCTGCAAGCCCTGCAATGATGTTAGAAGCTGCTGAAACAATACCGTCCCACAGCCCACCAAAGAAACCGGTAATAGAACTCCATATAGCTTTTATCTGTTCAATGATTGCAGAGAAAACGCCTGTTATACCGCTCCATATTTTTTCAGCGACAGAAATTATACCGCTCCAGAGATTTGAGAAGAATTCTGTTATTGTGTTCCAAACGGCTTTTACGTCCTCAACAATAACCGAGAAGAAATCAACAAGAGCACTCCATACAGATTTTGCAACGGCTACGATGTTTTCCCACAAAGCTGAGAAGAAACCTGTGATTTTTGACCATACCGCCTTGATGCCGTCGAGAACTTTCGTTAAGACCTGCTTTAGTTTGTTGAAAGCTGCAACCGCACTATTTTTTACTCCTTCCCAAAGTTTCTTGAAGAACTCTCCTACAGCTTTAGCTCCTTTGATTACGGCATCCTTTATTTTGTCCCAGTGCTTTCTGACAAGCAGTATTGCCCCAATAATGAGCATAGGAATAGGTGCAATAATTGTTGCCAATACAAGCAGCATTCCTTTCACATAGTTTGGAAGCCCGCCAAAGAAGTTTTTTATGGAGTTCCAGATATTTACAAAAAAGTTCTTGATGGAGCGACCTATTCCAACGAAGAAATTTCCTACAGCCTTGAAAGCTGTTATAAAAGCATTTTTTATGGTTTCCCATATACCGACAAAGAAATTGCCGACTGCTTTTGCTCCAGCTATAAGCGCATTTTTGATTGTCTCCCAGTTTTTTACGATAAGCATGATTCCGGCAATAATTGCCGCCGGAATCGGAAACAAAATCGCAAGAATTGCAGCACCGAACTTCTTAAAGAATTCCCATACAGCTTTTATGCCTTTAATCAGTGCGGCCTTAACGACATCCCATTTTTTTACAAGCAGGGTAATAACACCGATTAATCCGACTACAGCAATAATAATAAGTCCAATTGGATTTGCTGCCATAACAGCGTTGAGGACAGTCTGCACGGCAGTCCATATTTTAATTGCAGATACGATTCCGAGAATTATGTATGCTATTGGCTTTAGTGCAGGACCGAGAGTTTCTATTCCAGCAGCGAAAACAGACAGCACGGCTCCGACTATTTTTCCAAGAGTTTCAAAAACAGGAGTGAGCGCACTGACTGCCACTGCAAGGTCTGATGTGTCTTTTTCAACATCATCAAGTAACACCCCAATGGCATTGAAAACACTGTCACAAAGAACTTTCAATGCTTTTACAACAGGCATAACAAACGCCTGTATCGGCTCAAATGCAGCATTTAAAGCCTTTGCAAGATTACCGATAATCGGTCGGAGTTTTTCAAAGATTTTTCCGACACTCTCCCCCAGGTATTTAAAAGCCGGAGTGAGCGCATCTATCACAGGAAGAAGCTGCTCGATTATCTCTGCTACAAAACTGAACACATCTTTGAAAATTGGTTTCAGAGATTCAAGAACAGGTTTTACAAAAGCCTCTATAGGTTTGAATGCGAGTAAGATCGCCTTGGCGATTGCCAAAATGAAAGGACGGCTGCTCTGAAAGATACTCTCCATAAAGCCGAAAACATCTTTCAAAAGAGCCTTTATAGCTGTGAATGCACCGCCGTATTTTTCCATCTCCTGTTTGAGAAGATGAAATGCGATATAAACATCTGCGATTGCATTAAGAATTGCCTCAAAAGCCTTTGTACCGACAGCGACAATGTTGTCCTGCATACTGCGCCCAAGATTTAGCACGGCACTCATAATGTCTTTTATTCTGTCAATGACATTTGAGCCTATACCTTCCTTGATTGCCGCCGTTAATGACTGAAACTGTTTTATGAGACCTGGAAGCGTTTTGCTCTGCTTCGCAAGCATTCCGTTATACTTTCCACCCTCGCTGGTTATATGCTTGAGGGCTGCGGCACACTGTTCGTAAGACACTCCGGCTTTTTCAATTTCTGCACGGCTCTTGCCAGTCATCTTTGACACTTCGCCAACGACATCAAAGCCCTGGCCTACGAACTGCTTTAAATCCGTAGCATCGGCCTTGCCTTTTGCGAATACCTGCCCCATATTGAGAGAAAGGCTTTTAAATGCTTCTCCATTTCCCTGGGCAATATCACCTAAGCGGGTAAGTGTCTCAGATGCATCTTCGGCCTGCATACCGAATGTGACCATTCCCTGCAATCCACCAATTGCGGCGGCAGTTCCGTAAAAATCAGAAACAGGTGAATAGTCTAAGTCATGGATTATTTGGTTTGCTTTTTCCTGGTCGCCAATCATAGTACCGAGAGTTACGCGATACTGCTCGACTTCACCAGTAGTGTCGAGAATGCTTTTTCCGAGAGCGGTTATTCCGGCGGCGGCAGCTACACCGCCAATAAGTTTGACGGCTTTGCCGATACCGCCGACCGCATTTGAAAGGTCTGAGGATTTTTTCTTTGCGGATTCTATTTTCCGCTCATATTCTTTAAGCGTACCGTCGTCAATCTTGAATCCAAGCCAAGTTGTAAGCTCACGAATTGTCATTTACTGTTTCCTCCATGCTTAGATTCAAAATCAATCAGACCGTCAACGGCGGCTTCTATGTCCTCATCCATGTCAAGGACTGCGTTCGCGTGCAGCAGGTCTTCGTAAGTCCACTTGTTTCTGAGTTCATCAAGCGGAACTCCCTTTTTCTGCCACACGCGCCAAATCAAAAACTCGTCCTCGATTTCAGGGGCGAGCGTTCCTACGCTTCCGATTTCGTCAAGGCGGGATTTGCTTCGCCGTTTACCTGAGCGAAGGTATTTATTCGCTGGGTTAGGCTTCCAATATTCCCCGCCACCTTCCCGAAAAAATCCGGATAGTTTGCCTCCAGTACAAGAAGCATAACAGGGTAAATCGAAAAGAGCCGACCGCCAAATACCTTGTTAAAATTCGCCTCGAAGTTGTCGCCGAACATCGCCACAATAGGTGTTCCGTCGTTTTCTGAGCCTTTTGCGGTAACATAGCGGAACATGCGCTGAACAAGCTTGACGAAGTTTTCCTCATCCAGGCTCGCTGTCAGCTTTTCAACCACGCCCGAAAGCGATTCCCCAGAAATGTCGGCTTCAGCAGTTCCTGCGCCCTTGAAAACATCAACAGCTTCGGCAAGTGCCGGACCGAGTGTCTTCATCAGATATGATTTCAGACGCAGGGCTTCGATAGCCGGGAACGGAGCGACTGTGAATGTGATTCCATCGATTACCTTTTCTTTAGTCTTTTCCATTTCCAGCTCCCGTTATACTCCGACCGTTCCCGCAGTAACGGCAACAGCAGCCTGTCCGGTGTGGAATACCCACGCCTGTTCCCCAGCTTCCTTACCGCGTGACCATGTAGGTTTTTCAACCCAAGCCTGCGGGAAGAAATGCTCTGCACCACTTGCAATCTCTGTGATTGAAAGCGGCAACATTCCAAGTCCTGTGGTTTCATCCGCAACCTGTGCTGCAGAAAGAACACCATTTGAAAGGCTTGTCTGCAAGAGTGTGACAGTTACATCGTAGCAGCCGTTTGCACTCTTAGAGCGTACTACCTCACCGTCTGCGCCAACCTTACGGGTAAAGCGTTCCTCGGCAGGAGCACACTCAACAAAAGAATCCTCGGCGTAGCCCATAATCGGAGTTCCGCCGAATGTGATAACGACCATCTTCGGATCGTATGTTGCCATCAATGGCTGACTAGGCATATTTCATTCCTCCTTACAGCGTTACTACGCCGTCAATAGCGGTCTTGTGGATAGCACCTGAAAGCGGTGCGTTGAACTTAACATCAGGAAGTTTTCTTTCAGCCTTTGCAGCCGCATCAACTTCATCCGCAGTCGGACATTCAATGGTGTATGCACCTTTTTTGAGAATCTGGTAAGTAACACCTTGCTCAAGTCCAGCCTTGAGCTGTCCTTTGATAGCTTCGATTCCTGAATCCTCATAAGGAACTTTGTCCTGCTGTGCAAGAGTTGTAAGAACAAGCTGCTGGATCTTAGCCTTAAGCCAGTCACAGCCGTGAATTACATCAATGTATTCTCCGCTTCCTACCTTACCCCAGCGTGTGAGCGGTAAATCAGAAACAGAAGTGTAGAAGTTGCAGTTCTTCTTTGCAGCCATTGCTCTCTGACCTTCGGAAAGAGAAACGGTCGGAGTAGCTTCAAGAGCTTTGAGTGCCCATGTCGCGCTTCCCGGATGCTTTGTAAGAATCTTTCCGAAAAGACCTGAAACAAAATAAGGGTCGCTCGGATGATAGAAACAGAAAACACGGTCAATGTTGTTTGTTTTAAGCCAGTCGGCAATGTCGCCGGAATCTTCATCAACAACAGTGCTGTCGCTCGTTACGATACCACCGAGCTTTTCATTTGCCTGTACCCAAAGCGCGAATTCCTGCAAATCAGCCTGAACATCGCTGTGGATTTCACAGGCATAGAAGCCGTTGTTGGCATCGTTACCCATTGCGTTGAGCGCATCTGTCCAGCTTGCATCAGCCGCGATAGGTGTATTTGTAGCTGTCACTGTCTGGTCATGGCTTGTACCGCCTGTAACCTGTAATGAAACTCCGCTTGGTGTAATTCCGTAGATTTCGATAACGAGCGGATTATCAGCTGAAACGGAAGCGTCCATCTGACCTGCAAAACGCTCGTTGATTTGTGCCGCAATTTTTTCAACTACAGCATTGCTTGAACCTTCTGTATCGAAGCTGACATCATCGAGTTTTACAGTGTTCAATGTGAGTGCAACTACATTGCCTGTAACGAAAGCCGCGCTGATTGTGATTTTTGAATCAGAAAGTCCGCTTGGTGCTTTCCAGCCCACATAAATATTCTTGATATGCGGTGACTGTGAGAACTGCCGTGCAGCAGCCTTGTAAACCCATGAGTCTGTTGAGAACCCAGCCTCAGCAACATCAGCCGCACTTCCAAAGATGCGGACACGATGTTTCTTGTCAAACCGTGGCTTTATACCTACCGGATTGAATTGGTCGGCAATAAGGTGTTCCGAGAATGAAGCCATAGAAGCGACAGATGTCTGCCGCGAAATATTGACTTCTACGATTTCGTCAATCTCTGCCATTATGCTCCTCCTGCATTTATGTCTATCTCTGGATTTGCGGGCATATCAGTCTGAACGCCGACGCTTTCAATCCAGCCAGTTTCCTCTTTCACTACGCGGATGTAAGTGACCGCGATGTCAAAAAATCCGTGCGTTTCAGTGCCGTTAGCCCTGTCCTCAGCTGATGTTGTAGTTCCTGTTATCGGATTGACCACAACACCGTTCCGCCTCAACATTAAGCGGTACTTTTCAGAACTGATGCTGTCCGCAATTTCGTCCAGCCGTTCCATGCATCGCTCACCCCAGCCGTGAATGCTCACGGTTTTCCGCATATCGAAGCGGCTCTCCTGCTCGCCGGTCTCTGGATCTACCCGGCTCTTCCACGGAAAAGTTGAACGAGTACCGCCAATCATCTGCATCGAAACAAACGGTGCTTTCGGTCTCGTTCCGCCCAATCCGTCCCACACAATCGGGCACGGAAATTTTTTTTCAGCAAGTACAGCCTCTATCCAATCATAGAGCGCATCCTGTACCATTTCGCGTTGTGTCCTCTCATCGCTCACTGCTCGCCCTCCTTTTCTTTCTTACAAAGAAGCTCCCAGTGAGGGAGAAGTCCGTTATTCCACGGCGCGGCAAGAATTACTTCATACCGAACGCCGTCTTTCTCTATTCTGTCGCCGGAAACGCCCTTGTCGGCATCTGCGGCGGTAAATGCAATTTCAATAGGTGCAAAACATTTGAATGTCTCGTCGTTTCTTTTACCTTCCGGCAGTTTCTGCAAATCCTGTCCGCTTGCAGGCTGCCATGTCCCTGAAAACTCAGTTCGCGTTTCAATTCCTTCCGACCAGCGACCTTTTAAAAGAACGCCTGGCGTAAAAGATATTTTTGTCAGCTCCGTACTTCTAAAAAGGCTCATTTCTTTTTCACTACCTCATAACTGACCGCATTTCGCATTGTTCCAGTGTCAATGAGCGGCTTAGAACTGCCCTTCTGTTTCACAGTAGACGCTTTGTTCGGTTCAAAACCGCCGTTCACTATGTTTTTCTTTATTCCAGAGGCTCCGAACTCACCGATTCGCTTCATCGCATCCTCGGCGGTCCGTTTGCCAGAAACTACGCTGTTGAACGCAGAATCCATAACTTTGTTTATCTGCTCCTGATTATTGTCTACCCAGGAGCGGATAAAAGGCCTTGAAGGAATATCTTTCGTTCCTTCTTCGTTGTATGCGGCGTATTCGGCGATGTTGGCACCGCTTTCACTGATATGATTTCCCTCAGTAATGCCGACCTTCACGCCCATCTTCTTGAACTTCGCAAGTTCTTTCAGAATGCCTTTATAACCGAGGTCTCTGTCCTCAACGCCGCTCTTACCCATTTTCCGAACTCCGCTTTATTCAGCCGTTTCAGTTGTGTGCTGTTTTGCAAAAATGCCGGGATTCAGGATTACCACAGTCAGTGAAACTGCGAAAATCACGAAAGCAACCACAAAAACAACCACAACAGGAACTCTTTCAGCCGCAAGAGAAACAACCGCAAGCATGAAGCTGAGGAGAATGACACAAACCCAGCCCCAGAATGAAATAAGAGCCTTTACAGGCGCAAAGTTTTTCATGCCGTGTCCCCCTATTTCTTTGTTTCTGTTTTTGCGGTGTTCGTTCCCTTGATTGAGCCTGTCACGGTCATGCCGAGCTTCGGCTTTGTAGGAACTTCAACAGCCTTTTCAAATTTCAATTTGCCAGTATCAATAAGCCTTTTACCCCAAGGGTCAGAAGCAATTGCTCTTGCCTGTGAGTCGCTAACAGTTCCGCCGTTTGGCTCGATTTTGATGCCGCACTTAAGAACCTGAGTTTCTTTAACACTTGCCGTATATTTCATACCATGCCTCCCGCAAGACCCGCCGTATTTACGCCCATTCTTGGGCGGCTTTTTATAAGCCCAAGCAGCATCTTGCCGTATTTCGTTGTTTCAAGCCCGCCGTTAGCATCTGACTGAGAACCTCCGGCAGCAAAGCTGACCGAAAGTCCGCCCTCAGTCATCGAAGCGACCTGCCCAAGCCCTAAAGCCGCGTTTCCGCCAGATCCAGCCGTTATCGTGAACAGATGGCAGGCGCGGTAAGCGACTGCATAGGCATACTGCTTGCCGAAAAACTTTCTGTCGGTGTTCTCCTCCGCCATTTTGACGAAAACAGAAAGAGACTCGTTTTTTGCAAGCGCAGGGCATATCGCGCCGATTATCTCGCGGGCAGTCATCAGTTCACCTTTGCGTCAGGGTCGTCAAAGTTAGGGATGCTGTCTCCGCCTTCGGCTGAGCCGCCTTTCCCCTCGTCTTCTGCTGAAACCTTCTCGCCTTTGAGGGCTGCAAGGAGAACTTCTTTTTTCTGAGACGGGTCAATGCCTTTTGCCTTTGCTGCGGCTTTAAGCTCGTTGTAGCTCATTTCATCGTAGCTCTTCGCTTCATCCCCGCTTCCAGCTGTGCCAGCAGATATTCCGCCTTCGGCTGAGCCGCCTTTGCTCTCGTCGATAATGTCGGAATCAGAAAGCCCGCTTTCGTCTCCGCTGATTTCGTCAATGTCCATGTTGAGCTGGCGCATACGCTTTACAACGAGAAGAGCGATTTCATCGGGAAGGCTGTCCTTGAACCATGCACGGAGAGTGTCCTTGCTTGAACAAGCAGACACTATCATTGCCGCTGTTGCGGTAGGAACATCTTTCAAAGTCCTTGCCTTTGCAGTCTGACCAGATTTCTTGGTCTCTACGCTGAACGGCTTTACAGTGCCGTCCGCAATTTCTGCGGCAAGGCTTCCCTTGATTTTCTCCCACTTCTCATCGCTGATTTCGTTAGTTCCCGGATTGAGAATCACATTCTCTGCAGAAACAGAATTTCCATCGCTGCCTACGACAGGAACGACCTTAATATGGGCATGTTTCGGTGTGTATTTAACAAACATCCACAGCCCCCTTAGCAGATTCCGTCAGCGTATGCAAATGCGCCAGGATAATACACGATTACACCGGCTGTCGAAGCCATACAAGGAATCTTGTATTCCATACCTTCCAGCTGGACATCGCCCTGCTCAAACTGATTTACAATCTGGTTCTCGCAGTGCATCTCGTCAAACTTTCCGACCATCACGCGACCTGTTTTTCCAGCGCCGATTGATTTGAGCTCGTTAAGCCAGTCAATCTTTTTGAGCATAGGAATGTTGTCGGTAATGTATTTGATGAGTGATGTGCTTGTGTCTCCGAGCCGTCTTGACTGCAATGCAGAATAGACAGGGAGCGGCAAAAGCAAAGTATCAGGCACTTCAACGCCTTTTGTCGGGTCGATTACGGAACCAAGCAAAATATTGATGTCGCGGATAATCTTATCCACATCTTTGTTTGCCCATGCCTTAGAGCTTCCTGTACCGTCCGCTGGAAGTGTTGCTTCCGTAAGGCCAGGGAAGTCGAGCATACCGTAAGTGCCTGTAGCCTTGTTTGAAACAAGGGTAAGCTCGTTGAGCTTTGTTTCGATTGCGTTTCTTGCGGCAAGAGCGCGTCTCTGCTCCAGGCGTTTTCCTGTGCGTGCGCTCTCGCGGATTTCCTTGATGTTGTAGCCGTAGCTGTCGCCGATGTCGAAAACCTTAACGGTGTCCTCTTCGCCGAACACATCAACGCGAGGGAAATCCTTTGCGTAATTTGCGATGACCTTTGCCTCGCCTGCTTCGGCATAACGCCTGTAGGTTATCTCGCTGATTCCGACGGGCAAATCTGTAGCCTGCGGAATAAGGGCAAGACCTTTCAGATCCGGGGTCTTCGCATCGTAAGTGCGTGACTTCACATATTCGGTCTCGCGGGCAAAAAATGCTGATTCTTTTGAATCAAGGTTGATAAATGTCTTCATTCTGCTTTTCCTCCTCGTTATTTCAGTCCGTTCACTTCAACGAGCGCAAGTCCGTCCTGTTCGTCAGAGCGGAAAACGCAGCCGCAGTCATAAGTTCCTGACGAATCATCAGTGAACTTGCCTTTGTCGTCGCCTGAAAGAACCACATAAGCAGGTTTCTTGTCAGCAACGCTCGCGCCGTCAGCAACAGGCACATAGATTTTTCCGAGTGCCATGACATTCACGGGAATGTTTGCAGGATAGAATCCTGTTCCCTCGCGGTAAGCAAGTTCCTCGTGAACGGCAACGCCTACGAATTTCATGCCGGTGGTTGCTGTCGCTGTGAATGTGGCCTGTGATTCGCCGCCAGTAACGGTGATTGAGGCTTCAACATCATCGTCGCCAGTGATGACGAGTGTCTTCGAGCCCTCAACGACGCTCGCAGTGATTCCGGCTTCCGAAAGTGTGTCGTTTCCGTTGATTGCATCTGCAAGGGCTGCCAGAGTGGTGTCCGTGTCGGTGTCAAAATCGACTGTATCAAGCTCAACGCCGTTTACCTTGGCGGCAAGCTTGTTGCCTGACACAAGATTTGCGGAAGCCACGAGCGTAACGACATTCTTGTGTGCGTTATAAACGCGGTCATCTCCGACCTTGCCGAACAGAGCTGCACCCGGTTCGATGTTCTCTGCCGCAACATGGCTTTCAGTCACATCCTGCAAGCCGTATTTCTGCCCTGCGATTGCGCGGGCTCTTTCTCCGTAAAGGTTCATTTACGCCTCCTCGCCGCGTGAACGGCGCTGGTTGTACTCAATCATTCTCTGGCGGGCTGCGGCTGAGTCGTAGTTGTCCTGTACGCCAGGGTTTCCGTCCGCACCAACGGCACGCTGTGCGCCGTCTGCTCTTTTTTCAAGTTCTGCCTTTGCAGAATCGAAGCAAGCGGCAACATAGTCGTCATTCTTGCCGTCAAGATTCACCGAAGGGAAAACTGCCGCAATGACAGCACGGCGAATGCCGTCCATCTTCATTTCCGGTGTTACCTTCACGCCAGCCTTGTCAGCCGCATCAAGAATAGCAAGACGCTCCTGAACCACAGAATCAATCCGTGATTCGTCAAAGGCATCTTTGCGAGCCTGTTCAAGATCAGCCTCAGCCTTGTCGGCACGAGCCTTTTCTGTGTCGCGTTCTGCTTCAAGTTTTGAAACAAGAGCCTTGCTGTCGCTGACTTCCTTTTCCAGACCGTCGGCTTTCTTCACAGCCTCGTCTGATTTCTTGGTGAGGGCGGCAATGTGCGCAGCGACGCTGTCAGCCACTTCGTAGTCAATGCCGTCAATTCTCACAGTCTGTTTCATAGACTTATCCTCCTGTTTTTGGTGGTCTTTGTTTGTGGTAGATTGTGCGGCGGTTTTCTGAACTTTCGGCGAGCCAGTAAGGATTGCGTCCGCGCCGTCCAAATGTATCATCGCGGCATCCCCCGCGCGGGCTGCGTCAACAATGGCGCAGTGGTTGTATCTGATTTTGCGCTGAATGCAGTCGTACTCAACGCCCATGTAAACGCCGGAAGTGTCCTCAATCTCGCAGGTGTAGCCCATCGAAAGGGAGCGGCGACCGTTCTGAACGTCCTCAATCGCATCGGCGCGGTTAATCGTCATGTCAACTGCGACATGAATTCCGTCAGTGAGTTTCTCCTGGTCCGTCCAGCCGTCATAATCACGGAACTGTGTTGTAGTCGTCACATCGCTGCCGAGGCTTCCTACCTGAAGCTCCTTCTGGTTCTCAGGAGTGACGAATCCTTCCGGGTGCTCGTTCGTGACGGGCTTGAGTTTCATTGAGTTAAGGCTGTCGGGGTCAAAGACTTCTTCGGGAAGACGGAGTTCGCGGAGCTCTGTGCCGTCCGCATACTTGTAGGTGAAAACGCCGATGCTCGTAACGATGGCGCGACCTGTAAGGAATCCTTCGGTGGTTCGTGTGAAAGGAGTGGTCATCCATCTGCCCGCATCGAGCGTGTCAAATCTTTTTACAGTTTTGGGTGTACCCATGTTTTTGTCCTTTGGGCATAAAAAAAACTTGCCCCTGAGTCATTTGGAAAAATGCGTAAAAGCATAAGTCCAAATATTCCGGCAAGTTTATTTGGTTGAGGGCTTCACCCCTCAGAGTGCCCGGACCGCATGGGTTCGGAAATGTAATATAAATTCTGTTTTCAAGAATACCACAAAACAAAAATATGTCAAGAACTTGTAAAATCGATTTCAAAAAATAAAAAAAAATTGAAAAAGAAAACGCAGAAAAATGCCATAACTCATATATCAGTCATATATGAGTTATGTATGACTGATATATGAGTTATCGTAACTTGTATTAGTATGTGTTTAAATTTAAATCTGGAATTTAAATAATAACTAGAATTTAAATACTAATACTAATGCAAAATCGGCATCCCTTGAATGACATATAGATATGTCATATATGACTTATGTATGAGATATGGATAAGTCATATATCGGTCATTATTTCATTCAAAAAGTCTACTTTTATAGACATTATAACAAGCCTTTTAACAAATCTTGACTGTGTGGCATCTCTTCTATGACTTATATATAGGTCATAGATAAGTTATCCATAGGTTATGTATGACTTATGTATGAGGTATCTACGGGCGTTTTTTCAGTAACAAATCTTCAACGATTTTTTGTGCTGCGGCAAATTGAAGCTGGTTTTCACAGGGGAAAAATTGCGGAAAACAGAGGAAAATTTCCCCTGTTTTGACAGAAAAAAAGCCCCGCAGATTTCTCCGCAGGGCGATAAAAAAGCACTTTCGGCGGCTAGGTTTCTTCCGAAACGCCGGGCATGAAGCCTGATTTCACCAGCCGAAGAACTTAAAATTACTCAGAATCGAGAGCCATATACTCTTCAAACTCTTTGACAATTTCTTCTGGTGCTCCAGGGAGAAGATGCCAGTTATCTGGCTCAGGAACAAAGTATGGACTTGACATAAACTTAGGCAATGCACCGCTCATAGCAGACCTCCTTAGATTGCAGAATCCAATAATTCTAAAAGAGTCTTCGCCATTTCGCGAGGTTCTTGACTATCCATCGCCTCGGCAAAACATTCTGCAAACCACTCTTTATAGTTTCTTGTTGCGTATGTACTTACACTTTCCAATATAGAGTCTAAGTCTTTATTTGTCAATCTTAAGACTTCCGACCTTGCATATTCAGAAAATGTTTTGTACTTTCCCTTCAAAGAAGATTCCATTCTTTTAGTAATAAAATCATCTATGCAGTGTGCAACTTCATGGTAGATATTTGCTTTTGCGGATGTCCCTTTTGGATGAAATCCTTTTGTAACGGCTTCTGCATAGGATTTTTTTAATACCGAATAATCCTTGAAGAAAAGTTTGTTCAGTTGAACTTGTCTTTTAACACCTATCAACTCAGTTCGTGCAAAAACTTCTTTTTCCATAACTTTGCTGCTTACAGCGTAAAATTTTCCTTTCAGTTTAGGGTATTTCTCAAATACCCGCTCAAAAGCCGAATATGTAATTTTTGCTGATTTATAATCAACTCCGTCAAGATCGAGATACTTGTTTGAGCCTTTGAGGAAAAATCCGTTATCAATAAACTTTTGCTGTATTTCATCAACCTTTGCTTTTTCACTGGCAGAAATAACCTTGTTTGAAAGAGTGTTCGGGTCAATGAAGGTTTCGTTATTCAGAATTTCTACATTTCCATCCGCCTCATCAATCAGCTCGTTAAACCAGGCGTAAGCCGTACAACGGCACTGGTAGTCCATTCCCGGATGCATGAGAACCGCGCCCGCAGGTCTCGGCTTCCATGTTTTCCCACCGTCCTCGCTGTACACCGTCGCATCGTCCCAGCGGCATAATTTGCCGTCCATAATTGCATGGCTCTGACGAACACGCTCATCGCTCGAACTGCCCCACTCGTACATCGTAAGCCCTATGTCCTGCATACGCTTCTGCGTGATGGTTCCATTGAGCTTTCCCATCTGGTCGCGGGCAATGAACGCGGCACGGCTCTTTGTGATTTTGGAATCCAAAGCCATAATCTTTTCGGTGAGGGCTTTCACGCTCCAGCCGTTTGTTACAGCCTGCTCCGTGGCGGAGTTTATGTCCGAGATGTATTTCTTTATGTCGCTTCGGACAATCTCATAGTTCGTGTCTTGCCACATCTTTCTGGCATCAGGCCACCAAGATTCATCAGAGGGAAAGTTTATTCCCAGAGCGGACTTTGTAGACTTGTTGTACTGAGTGCCGTTGAAGTTAAACGCGCTTTCGGCAATGTCTCCAAGCCCCATGTAAATCGGAGAACGGAGTTTTTTCTCGCCGTCGTCAGAAATATACGCATCTACCCAGCCGTTGAGGGATTTGACCATAAGCGCAAAGCTCTGTCCGGCAACTGCATCCTGTCTTATGACCGCGCTGGCAGAATCCCCTCGCAGCACGGCTTCCTGATGCCTTTCCATGTACTCATGCACGAAAACCCTCACCGGCTTTACCCATGCGCGGTAAGACTGCGCATAGTGATGTTCGGTCGCCCACGGATAAAGCCATCTTGCAGGCTTCTTCCGTTTCGCTTTTTCCGCCTGAGTCATGCCGTTTCTTTGCGCCCGCAAAAGAACTATAAGCGCGTTGCGTGCTGCTTTAGAATCTGCCATTGATTACTCCTCGTAAAGCGATTCTTCGCCATAAATGCAGTGGTATTTCCAAGGATTGAACAGATTGAAGAAACTGCGCTTTCCTCCCACCTTGTCAGTCGAGAGCCTTGTATATCCTGGGAACGGCGGCATCAGCGGAACGCAGTCATTCACATGGGAATACTGCTTGACCTCATTCACACAGGAGCGCACATATTCGCGTGTTTTTCTGCCCCACAAAGGCTTTGGTGCGCCGAATGTGTAGACGCTCGCTTTCTTGCCGGTCCGGTAATGGAAATCCTCAGCGGCAAGGAGAGCCACCGCGCCGCCGTAACTCCACCCGCAGATATGAATCTGATAATCAGGCGCGATTTCCGTTGCAAAAATAATCTTCTGCATAATCTCATCGTTGCAGGACTTGTAGGCATTTCCCCAGCCACGGGCAGCCCTTATGCACGATTCCTGTTTTTTGTACAGTTTGGTCGGGAAGTTAAAATTGTTCTTCCAGTCCACATTTCCGCACGATTCCTCAAAAATCAGCCTGATAATTTTTTCAGCTTCATCGACCTTTACAGTCCACTGAACATCATCGCCGGATGTAACATACTCATCGTGCCTGATGCTCTTGATAAGATTGAAAAGTTCATTCGGTTTCATATTTCCTCCCACAATGATTATCAGAACCTCGGTGCTAACAATGACACAACGAGCACAAAAGCCAAAAAGAACGCCACAATCGCAACACCGACACAAATCAACATTGTTTTCAGTGTTACGATTCCAAATACAACAAGGCAGACAAGACCGCAGATTATACAAGCGGTCAAGAACCCCAAAATAAAACCTTTCATAAAATCCTCCCTTGACATTTCACCAAAATGTGCTATATTTGATTTAGTTGCACGGATAACCCTCGACCCCGTTTTGGTCGGGGGGCTACGAAGTGCAATTTTTTTTACTCACCCAAGATTTCAGCCCTTGAATAAGTCCTTTTTATTTCTCCATGCCGCTCAACCGTGATTTGTTCCAGATTCGTGCGGTGAATTCGTACCCTAAAGCCCGAAATAAGCATTTCCTCTGACATATCGCTCGTGATGTTAAGCACAAGGTTTCTTGACTGTCCGTTACACTTCCGCAAAGCATTGTCGATTGCCGAAACAGTTGCTGTGTGGTTCGTTTTCACTTCCCACTCAACTCCGTCAATCGTGCAGTCTGCAGTGCGGACTCCTGCCTTGTTGTTTGCCTTGCGAAGCACGACCTTAGAGCCTCTTTCCGCAAATGCTTTTAATGCAGCGACATTCTCTTTTTCTTCCGGCGGTGTTTTTTTGTAGTTTGCGACAATACTTCCGCCACTCTCACTCTCAAAAATCTTTCTCACCGTCTTACTTTCACCTGTGCTAGGCTTACTCCCGAACTGTCCGTTTTTCTCTCTCGGCTGGCTCGGGTCATAGCCGTCTTTCCTGTTGCTCGCCCCGCCTAGCCGTCCTCCGGCTCATCATCGTCGTTGCCGTCATCATCTCCGCCGTCGTTGTCATTTTCTGGCGGCTCGGGCGGTGTCTCTTCCACAGGCGGCATATCCAAATCATCAGGAACAGGAATGTCGTCAAGCGTATTGCCGTATTTGAGAAAACGCACCTCGTAAGGTTCAAGCACGCCCGCATCAATGTAGGCCTTGTAAGTGTCAGCCTCGACCTTTTCCGTGTCGGCTTTCTGCTTCTCTAAATCTGCCTGTTCCTTTTCATTCATCGTCTCCAGCGGTCTGAACTCGATGTAAGGCTCTTCAAGTCCCTGCCACTGCGAGATAATGCGGACAAGGCGAAGTAGGACCGGCTGCAATTCCGTCACCTGCAGAGAACGAACCATGTCGTAATAGTTGTTCATATCACTCTCGCCTGTCGCGTTCATCCCTGCCGGAGACATACCGAAAAGACGCGTCATCGGGTAGCCCGTGTCGGCAGAAATCAGCATGAAAAGAATGTGCAGGATTTCCGGCACTCCCTGAAAGCTGATTTGGTCGCGCACATATTCCTCGTCCGTGTCAAAATACATGCTGTGGAATGTGCTTTTTACAAAATCCATCAGTTCTACACGGCGTTTAATTGCAGCTTCACCTTCCGGGGTCGCGAGAAGCTGAGCCAAGTCCTTAACCTTGTACTTTCCGACACCAAGCTCCGAGAGAAGCTGGTCGATACTTCCAAGCGATGTGCCGAGCGACTGCAGGCGGTCATTTGCCCGCTGCAATGCGGAGATTCCCCAGTAACGGCTTTCAGAGGAAACGCCCGTCATAGAGTGGCGTGGAAGCGTGTCGCCGTGAAGCTCGATAATCCGCGAGTAATGGACTCTCATAGTCTGAGTTGTCGTGCCGCCAGGAACCTCGAACTTTATCGGGTATATCACAGGAAGCCCGTAACGAGGCTGTGTCGGATCTGCCTGCCATTCAATGTTTGAGAAGTCAATTTCCGTACGCTCGATTACGCGCAGTTTTTCTATTGCCCTGATTCTCTTAGGATTAAGCGGCTTGTCGGGTGTCTGTCCGTCTATCGCGCTGACAAGGATTGCCGCGCCGCCGTAAAGCCTTTTCCAAGTAAATGCATTCTTGATTTTCTGATACACTTCAAGCTCTTCCATGATTCCGGCATATTTCTCCGCGATGTCAGAAGCCTTGATGTCGTCGAGTTTTGGAAACGAATAATCCCAGCCCTCACGGAACATATCGTCAGGCATCAGCTTGACTATCCGCGCCGCAAGTCCGTCTTCATAGAAAAGCGATTCAAGCTCCATATCCGTCATAATGTTTGTAAGGACATGGTGCGTGAAGTTTTTCTTTGAAGTATTTGCAGAGCCGAGGCCTGTAACCAGGTTTTTCCAACCGTCATTTCTGCGTTTCTTCGCAGGATAATTTTTTGCATTACCCATCTGTATTTCCTCCCTTGTTTATTTACCACTTGTATAGTTCGCTCGTGTCGCCCTGCGACTGCCAGAGCGCATATCCCGCCGAAAGGTTATCTACCTGGTCGTCGTGAGCTCCGTATGGAAAAGCGTTCACCTCCGCTATCCATTCATCAAGCCACGGCTCGCCCTGTACGACATGCACATTGCCAGCCTTGAAGATAGGCTCAAGCGGTGTCGCACGGACAACCTTATCCTTGCTTTCCGCAACAGAAAGCACGACACGCTTGCCCCGCAGAATAGTCCGCATGGTTGAAATCGTGTCCTTTGCATCAGACGAATTTCCGACGGCGATTTTTACATACGGTCCGTCAAGGTTCGTTATGTTGCGAATCTCAGCGTCACGCTCCGGCGCGTTCTTCCTCATGCGGTCTACATTGCGCACCCATAAGTGCGGCATACCTTCCTGAACGCTGAACGCAAGCAATGTGCCGCTCGTCCAGTCCGGGTCTGCCTTTGCTCGTTCCTTTGCCGTATGAGCCAAGTCCCACACACGCATCCAGCGGAGTCCTTTCGGAAACTCCGCCGCAGACAGGTGCCGCTGAATACACTCCGTATTGAGCATATTTCCGCCGCGCTTGACCGGCTCCAGCTGCATAAGCGACTGAAAGCCGTAATCTCCCAAAACGGCTTTCTGCTGCGTGTACCACGCCTTGCCGAACCGCTCGGGGAAAAGAACTCCCTGCGGGTATCTGTCGCTTATTGCAGGGAATTTCAAAAACTTGAAGCGCGGAAATTCCGCATCTTCTTCCATTCGCTTTTTTATGCGCCCAATGATGTCGTCCGTGTGCCACGGTGTCGCAAGAACTATCGTTATGGAAACAGGAGCCTTGCGCGTCATAAAGTCGTTGGTGAACGCGTCCCACATTTTTTCGCGCAGGGTATCACTTTCAGCATCCGCACGGTTTCGGCAGTAGTCGTCAAGCAGACCGAGGTTATACCCCTGCCCTGAAAGGCTTCCGAGCAAGCCGGAAGCAAAGCACTCGCCCTCATGGTCTTTTATCATCCAGTGCGCACCGCTCGCGCTTCCTGGGTCTACCCGTATCTCAGGGAACAGACGGCGGTACTGCGGTGTCGAAATAAGGTTGCGGCTTATCTTCGAGAAACCTTCCGTCAAGGCCTGTGTGTGCCCGCAGAGGATAACCTTGCTGTCAGGGAAAAGCCCGAGAAAATGAGCGGGCAGTTTTCGGCTGATAATCTCGCTCTTTCCATGACGGAACGGCACGGTAATGACCCACGCCGTTGAAACGCCCTCGCGGTAACGCTCCATCGCATAATCAATGGCTGCACAAATCCGCCGGGTATGGAAGCCCACGGTGAACGGCTCGGCACGGTTCTGCCATGTGTACATCATAAAATTGAGATGATGGTCTACAGCTTCGAGCCTCTGGAGATAGAGAAGTTTTTCAAGCTCGTCATTATTCGCTGTCTTCCGTGCCACGCCACGCCCCTATTTCTTTTTTTAGCTGCTCTGCAAGTGCCTTGCGTTCTTCCGGGTCGTCAGGAATATCGCTCTTCTGCTCGCCGATTTCGAGCTGCTGTGTCGCCTTGCCGTAAATGCGGTCGAGTACGGTATTGACCTCGTGCAGGGTTCCGTTCTTGATGTCCGCGATAAATGCGGAAATAAGAAGCGCGACAATTACAGGAAGTTTTTCCTTATTGCCCGGCTTAACCATTTCCTGCAATTCTTCAAGGGTGCTCCCGAAAATGATGTTTGAAAAAATCGCATCTACATCGGCTTTCGACACGCTGTTGTCCTTCACGAACTTTTTCAGCTTGCTTGGAAGTCTGCCGCGCTTTGCTGGCTGATTGGTTGATGTAAAGCGGTAAGGAGCTCCCTCCGCCGCAAGATTCGGATTGCCCATATATGCCGCCTCCTATTCCGTTTGCTTTGCGTTATACAAAGCGTTTTCAATTCCGTTTTCAGCAAATGAAAGTGAAAGAAAAAATGATTTCTGATTTTTTAAAAAAGAGTGAAAAAAAGCCTGATAACAAAAAATCTCAAAAAATGCCGAAATTCCGCGTAAAACTCGCAGAAAAACGACAAAAAACCGCGTTTTTCCTTGAAAAATGCACGCTATGCCCTTAAAGTCCAAAGCATAGGAGAACGCAAAAATGAATGAAGAAATGATGAAACATACAGAGGAAATGAGGACTATAAGGCTCTGGCTGCATACAGGAGCGATTTCATACGACAGGGCGCAGGAACTTGCAAAACCGCACCTTGCCGCAATGAACGCAAGAAGCAAGGAAATCGCCAAGAAATGTGGAGCCAGGTACAGACCTATCACCTTCACATCTTTCATGCGCTAGCCTCCGAATCTTCCGAATTCTGCTCGTCGCTTATGGCGGCGGCAAGTTCCTCTCCGTCAATGCGACACTTCGAGGCGGCCTTAGCAGGGTCGCCTTTTACGAATACAAGAATATTCTGATGAACCTTTCCGATTTTTCTTGATTTTACAAATCCCTCGGCAACAGTAAGGGCTTTCGCCGCAATCTGAGTGACAAGCACCATCTCGTCATAGTAGCGCAGGCCTGCTTCCTCAAAGGCTCGAATCGTATCAGGAATAATGCCGTAATATGCGCCGCCGTCTGTTTTCTGCCGGGCTTCACCGACAACGAACGCAGCGAAGCTATCGTTTTCAAGACGGGCACACGCTTTCTTTATGATGTCAAAATATGCCTCACGGAATCCCGAATAGTCCATGTTCGACAAATCTTCCGGTCGGTCGCTGTAGACTTCAAGATCCGCATAAGGCGGGCATGAGAAAACAAAATTACAAGAAAAATCAGAAGGAAGGAAAGAATCCATCTGCCGTGAGTCACCGCAAATCCATTCCGGCGGGTTATCCCCCGCAATGGAAATCTGTTCGTTGTTAGCCGCTATCTGCTCGTCGCGCAAATCAATACCCGTGTATTTGAAGCCGAGCTTTCCGGCGACAAGCCCACGGACCGAACCGCCCGCAAAAGGGTCAAGAATCCTGCCGTTCTCAGGGCAGAACCATCGGTACATAATCTCGCAGAGAACAGGGTCGAAGATGCTCTCAGAAGCCAGCTTGCCGCCGCCAGCCTTTTCCGCGAGGGCTGCCATGTGACGGAGCATTCCGTCATCGCGCCCCTTCTCGCTCTGGATTCCGAGCGCAATCCAGGACCTCTTGCGCTCCTGCCAGTAACCGGCAGACGCACGGAAAACGGAAAGCGGCGGTACGATGAAACGCTCTGCAAGAGACTTGTGTTCGCCATTCTTGCCGTTATCAAGAAGCCCCGGAAGCTCGAACAAATCACCGGAAGGAAGCATAAGCTCATCCCAGTCTATATCAAGCCCTGCGGTGAATTCCGCGAAGCCCTCGGCATCAAGAACGCCGTAGCAGCTGTTCAGACGGAGGACTTTCTGCTTCGCCTCGGCTTCGTCAGCGGCTTCAATGTAAACGACTGGAAGGTCGGGAATAAGGACAGGCTCGCCGTCATCATCGGAGAGGGAGCCTGATTCGTCAAGGAAATAGTGCCGCTTGGTCATCTCGCCAAGCGCAAGAAGCCTTCCGTGTCCGTCAAGGCATCGGTTGCGCTCTCCGTCTTTCCAGACGAAGAAAGGAAATGAGAATCCATAGCGTAGGATTGAAGTGATGATTTTTGAGATTTCTTTCTTGGAGCGTTTTTTCAGGTTTCCCTGAAACTCCTCGATTTGTGAAAAAGGAAGGAAATCCCGCGTATTGCAGGATATGCGTATAGTCTGCCGGTCGCCCATAAAGAGCCTCCAAAATGTAGAGATTTTCCGGCAAATATATTTTGATAATACGCTGAAAACAAGTGAAAATCAAGGCAAAAAGAATTTGACAAACTGCACAATATAATGTACATTTAATTCATGGAACGAGAAACACCACTGGACGCGGCATTTTACAAAACAAAGCAAGACAATCAGCCGTGCCGTGATTACCTTATGTCGCTCTCAAAAGACGACAGGCGGGAAGTCGGTGCGGATATTTTTGCGGTACAAAAGGGCTTTCCGTTGGGGCTGCCTTTGTGCCGCAAGATGGGAACGGATTTATGGGAAGTCCGCTCAAACATCGCAGACGGGATAAGCCGTGTATTCTTTACGGTGGATAACAATAAGATGGTTCTTCTGCACGGTTTCACGAAAAAATCGCAGAAAACGCCGCAGAATGAGATTGATACAGCAGAAAGCAGACTGAAAGATTACAAGGAGCAGAACAAATGAACGGAATAGGACAGGATTTTTCTGATTTTATGAAAGAACAGGGCTTGTACGAAGAAGCCCAGGAACTCGCGACAAAAAAGGTCATCGCCGCCCAGCTTCAGGCAGAAATGGAGAAGCAGAAACTTTCTAAATCTGCCGTTGCCCAGCGCATGAATACTACACGAACAGCTGTTGACAACGCCCTCAATCCGGCTTTCAACACATCACTCTCAACGATAGAGCGTTTCGCCCGTGCTCTTGGAAAGCGGGTTTCCGTAGTGCTGGTTTAAAACATTAACCGCCAGTTTATTTCTGGCGGCATGCCTATTGTATCCATAAACAATAGCTTTTATCATTTTATTGATTCTCTAGCATTATATTCCCTTCTATCTTTATTCCTAACGGACGGCACAACACCATCTGACCAGGAAAAAGATTATGGTTAATCACGATTGTAAATACATGCGTGCCGTCATAAAAAACGGCAACATTTCCATTATTAACTTCTTTCGCACTAATGTTCTGACGCTGGTATGCAATGTGCTTCTCCCCACACCATTTTTTGACTTCATCCGTTACAATTTGCGCAACTTTTCCCAACTGTATTATATTGGTATTACATTTTTCAATAATTTCTGTTGCTGAAAGAATTGTTTTTACAATTTCTTCGGCATTCTCACGGAATGAACCTGATGACAACTGCTGCTTGCTATATACTCTTTCGTACATTTTGCTTTTCATTTCAAACCATCCTAAAATCATAGTATTTTGAAATATTTATATTGTGCTCTCGCAGGAACTTTTCCTGTTCTATCGTAATTCTGTCAGAATAATAAACTGGAGTTCCGGCAGAGTATTTCCTGAAATAAAGCCCGGTTACATCACCCGGCAAGTTTTCAAATTCCTTGAAGATTTTTATCCAACCTTGTTCTTCAAGGGTCTCTTCATCAGATCCGAAATAATCTTCTGCGACTTCCAAATGCTTTGTAAAATCACAGCCAAAGAACTCTCCTTTCGGACTGAGCCAGCCGAATTTTGATTCCGGCTTTATAAGATAGCCGAATATTTCTTTTCTATGAGTATTTTCAAAATCAGCATAGTTTGAATATTCAACCTCTTCCAGAATGTCAAATCCTTCCGCACAGCAGAAACCGCCGTTCATATTCCGAAATATTTTACCGTAAGGTTCCATAATTTCTTTTGTCGCCCACCACGAATCTTGATTTATATCCGCTCTGCTTGGCTTAATCTTATAGTATTTCATACGCACTCCTTCACATCAGCAAGATGTATCGCATACACAGGCTTATCTATGTGTAAGTCTGTGTCCTTGCCGTCAACTACCTCAATCTTTGTTATCCAGGCTTCAAGGCGATTCTTGGTATAGCCAAGCTGCAAATAACACCTTCTAGGCTCGCCTACTAAATCTTCGGGAATATCTGGAAATAATCGTTTCGTCCAATAATCTTTTACCTCCCTATACTCAATCGTCTTTTCGCCAGACTTGATTTTCTCGTACCATTGCTTTTTAAGTGGAAATATCAGCATTATTTTACCTCTTGTATTTAACCCTGTTCTCCAAAACACGCTTTGCAAAAACAATATTCGTCCGCTCACAAATAATGAAATTTATGAGCAGTTGCACATTTCGTTTCTGTCGCGCACTCACATCAAATTCTTGCATAAATGTAAATCTGTCAGCTTCCTTAATTTTGTAGAATCTGCCTTGCTTGAAGTGATATAAACCCCAGCCTTCGGGAATTTCATCAGGTTTTATGAAATCACCATTGCAGACGAAATAACGAAAATCACCGAATTGTCCGTGATGCAGTTCCTTTCGCGCAAACTTGTTTTTGTCAGCAAGAAAATCAGCCCTGCTCATTTTTATTTCATAAAGCCAGCTACGCCCACTCGAATCAAAGTTAAGCACATCAGGGCGTTCAAAAGACAGCATAGTTGATTCATAAATAGCCATAGTCTTTACAAAACGCTCGGCGGTTTTCTTACAAAGTTCGGTATGTGTCATTCATTCACCTCTACTATGAATTTTCTTTGTTCTCACTGCATGAACTCCTTGCCGCAATCGGGACACCTCAAATAACGCCACGAGGCTTTTACTGTCCACACATACCCGCATTTATTGCAGGTGAATTTGATTGTTCCTTTTTTCATTTCTTAATCCTCACTACCCTTCCAAGTTTCAGCTTGAAGACTTTCTCCGTAACATATTTTTCAAACGCAGGTTCGTTCCGGCATCGCTCTCGACACTCAGAACAGATTGAATACCAGCGTTTCTCGTTTTCCTCCCCCGGCTTGTCATTGTCAACGACAACATGAACAAAATCCGGATCAGGAATACCGCTTCTCTCACATATCTCGCATCTGCCATAATCATAAGCGAGCACAAATTCATCAGGTACCGGCATTTTTTTTACGCTCCTATCGGATGACCGTAGACAATCGGGAAACTCGGCTCTATGGTAGCCTTATCCTGATAGATGATTTCCTTGCGCCAGTCAGCCGCATATTGCAGTTCCTGGCGTGCACCTTTGCTCGTCTGCCAGTCTTTGAGCATGTAAACCGCCTCACACACATCTATCATTGCATAGCAGATCCGCACATAGTCCGAATGAGGCACATCAGAATATTCAGGAAGAACAGTCGGTATAAAAACCGAGTGCCCCTGTGCGACAAGCCTTTCTTTGGCTTCCTCAAATTTGGCGTCCACTTCATTTCTTGGAAGCCCTGAGATTTTTCCAGCGATATAGATTTTCATTTTTTCTCCCACGCAAAATATGACTTTTTTATTCTTCATCTTGCTGCTCAGGCTCGAAGATATTGAGCCATACAGAACCAGCGGCAAGCCCGGCAATAAATACGACAATCAGTACAACGATTATCAAAGCTTATCTCCCTGCTTGTTAGCCCTCTTTCTGTTTTTCTCGGTACAGTCTAAGATTGCCTTCTCGATGTCGATGCATTCCTGTGCGGCAATAATCAAAACGCACGAAACGATGTCTCCAAGTTCAGAAGAAAAACGCTTCCTGTCCTCACAAAAAGCCTGATAAGCTGCATCCGGCTCTTCAAGCCCCTCAAACATCACTTCACCGTCTTTTGTCATATCCCCCAACTGTTTTAAGGCTGAATAGCTCACATACGCTTCCATTGCTTCCACAACCTCTGTGGCACAGTGTTTCAGCATGTGTACCGTATCAGTATTAATGTTTGCTCCATTTTTCTGCCTTGCCTCGGCGATATTTCTTGCTATGCTCGCAGTTCCATTAAGTTCAATCATTATCTTAGTTCTCCAATAATTTTATTTATGCGGGCAAACCTAAAAGCTGTTTCCCCGCTGTTATTTCAATCTTCTGGTTGCTTCCCCAGAATCGCTCGATTTCAGCCGCACTCATTCCCATCTCTGTTGCAGCCTCGCTCTTGTCCTGGACCCAGCCGTTTATGCGAGCCATCTCCACATTCAGTTTCTGCATGAATTCCTTGCAGAACTTCACATGGCGGTTTCCGTTCTTGTACAGTTTGATATTGGCAAACAGGATGCCATCGGCAAGATGCACGTCAAAGTTACGCCAGTCCTCGACACAGATTTCGTGCTTGTCTTTCGGAAGGATACGCCCCACGGAAAAGCCTAGGTTCTCTGCTATAATGTAGGTATCTTCAAGGAAGTCATAGCAGTCGCCGCTCATTCCTTCTCTGCTTGACCAGCTGGAACAGTCGAAATTGCTCCATGCCTGTATCACGATTCTGTAGTCCAGCCGGATGTTTTTCAGCTTTTTCTGATGCTCTTCGGTTTCGTACCGCGAATGGTAGCCCTTGAAGCCGTCCTTGATGTACCGCCAGTCGTCTTCGCTCCAGCGCAGGTTGCTCTTGTAGCGATGTATCGTCTCGGAATTGCACAGGCTGTAAAAGTATTCGGTAATCTGCTCGTCAAACATAGTGTTTGAGTTGCGGATTAGCCACAAAGTCAGCTGAAAGATGTTGTTCAGCGTGAAGTCTATCGCCGTGTTGTCGTTCAGCTTTTCTATGACCTTGCGCCGTCCCTTGCTCGTGAGCCGCTTCGTGATGCGGTCATACTTCCTGAAAAGCTCGTCCCAGTACAGGTGCTTCAATCCGCTGACTCGCTCTTTGAGGCCTGCTTTAAGGTTCTTTACATCGACTTTCAGCTCCTTGAAAATGTCCGCGTCCAGCGTTTCAAGCTGGCGGTAGTTTTTGTACAACTTCTCCATGTCGGCGTTGTAAAACTGAACGAGCATTTCAGCCGTATCGCACTGCGCCACGATTTCCTGCCGCCGAGCTTCCTTGCGCTCCCAATCGTGCGAGGCTTCCTTTTCCGCCGAGATTTTGAAAGTCTCGTCAAACCACACATCAAACGGGTCTGTCGGTTCCCTGCGGTAACGCCGTCCGTCAAATTCCTCTTCGTCAGCCGTTATGAAAAGCAGGTCTACCTTCGCCCTCGCCCGCCGCTCCGCGTTCAGAAAGTCGAATGTTCCGAGTGATTCCGCTTTCATTCCCCGCTTCTTCAGCGCGTATGAAATCTTCGGGTTCACTTTCCATCTGCACGGAATTACGAGCGCGATTGCCTCGCAGTTTCCCTGCATGATGATTTTCTCCGCCCAAAGTTCAAACTCTGAATAAGGCGGGTTGCAGAAAATAAGGTCTACTTTCTTGTCGATAAGCGACTGCTCGTAGAAGTCACTTCCGATTATCACGACATCGTTAGGAAGCTGCTCGCAAAGCACGAAAGACCGCTCTATTCCGAACCGCTTTCCAAGCATACGACCACAATCGCCCTTTATTCTGACCTGCTGCTGTTCCGTGCGGTCAAGTTTCTCAAAGAACGAGCCGTTCCCGCACCCGATGTCAAGGACGGAGTGATATTTGCACTCGAATCCGTCTCCACCATACTCCTGCTTGGTGAAAATCTTTTTCGCAAGGCAGTCCACTATTTCCTGCGTGGTCGGATACCACTCGAAGTCCTCGCCGTTTTCTTTAAGCTGCTCTACAATCTGATTCGTGCTCATTTTCGCTCCTTTGAGATTTCCCGGACTTTATGCTTCAGTTTTGCAAGCGTAAGCGCGGTCTCTGTCACTTCTGGCAAAGATGACCGCATACCCTGATGGTTCAGGATTGCGTGCTCTGCCCTTGTGATGCACATAAGGTTTTCAATCGAACAGTTGTAATGGTCGCCGTCCTTGAAGCTGATTAACATTCCTTCCGGCACTTCGCCGTGATGTTTTTCCCATTCCATGATGTGCTTGAAAGCCCAGACATTCGGCTCTGCTATCTTGATTTTAAGATAACCGTCCGTAGTCATTACTTCCGTACCGACCGCAACATGGTTATGCGGCATCTGACCTTTCTTGAACCAGGTCTTTTCGCAGCCTTTATGCCACACACCTTTCTTGCCCTTGTTGGCAGGTATATGCCCCTTCTCAAAATATCCTCTAAGCCCGGAATCAAGATGCATCCGCCCCCGGATAGATTTTATTTGCTGAACGGAATATTCCCTGCCGAAAGTGCGGTTAAGAAGTTCCTGCAGCTGGACCGCCGTTTTTCCCTTGTTGTTTTCCCGGATAAACTCACGGATTGCTCGGGGAAAAAGCTCGCTATCGCCCTTAGGATTTCCTTTTTTCGTGCCGCTTTTTATCCGGTAGTTCTGCTTGTATGACTTTACTTGTGACGGAGTTACTTTGATGTCAAACCTCTTGTTGAATTCCGCCGCAACTTCTTCGTTTGTATGTCCGGGAATAAAGCTGAGGAAAAAACTTCTGTGTTCTTCCGTGTATTTTTTCATTTTGCCACCCCAAGCAGTTTCTGCCTGCTTGCCGTTTCCGTTACGCTGTCTTTTGTCGCGAGCAAGGCGGGCATGTCTTTATTCAGCAGTCCGCAGGCCTCAGCAGTTTTTATTGCCGAAATCTGTACGCTTGCGACTTTCAAAATCTGGGATGAAACCTTGCAGACCGTACTGGCTCTTTTGAGTTCTTTTTCAAGCTGCTTATCGTCAAGCTCGTCGCTCTCCAGCAGTTCCAAGGTTGCAAACAGATGATTGTTCAAATCCGAAAGATTGTTTTTCATAATCAAACCTCAGTTAGTTGTTTTAGAACGGAATATCCTCTGGGAATTCCTCTCCTAACCCGCCCTGTGCAGGCGGCGCAAAGTTCTGTGCCTGTGGCGGTGTATAAGTCTGCTTAGGCGGTGCGTAGCTTGTGCCGCCGTAGCCGTTACCGTCTGAAGCCGTGCCTTCATTCTTGCCGCCAAGAAGCTGAACTTCCTCGGCAACAACATGCACCCTGCTGTACTTCTGACCGTCCTTTTCCCAGCGGTCTTGTTTAAGGAAACCTTTCACGCAAATCTGCTTTCCTTTCAGAAGATAAGGTTTAAGGTTTTCCGCCGTCTTTCCCCAGATAGTGATGTCGAAGTAGCTCACCTCGTCCACCCATTCATCCCCCTGTTTCTTCGAGCGGTTCACCGCGATACTGATATTAGCCCTTGCAGTTCCATTCGGAAGATATGCCATATCGTGCTCACCCAGGTCTCTGGTAAGCCGTCCAATCAAAATTGTGATGTTCAAATCGTTCATTTCGTTTTTTCTCCTGGCGTTTATTTACGCCGCCTGTAATCAGGAGCGTCATACATCGTTACTATTTCCGAATCCTGCCCCAGCCGGGACAAAATATCGTTCCCCAAAAAGTTCTCGAAACACTGCTCGCAGTGCTGTTTTCCATGCGGACAGTCGCGCATCAGGTGGCTGTTCGTACCCAGCATGAAAGGAAGGTTTCTCTGATGCCTTTTATCAAGGATGTAGGAAAGCCAGTCCTGCTCCGCCTTGCTTCCCTTGCTCCGCCCCATTTCGTCGATGAAGAGCATCGGAACGGAAGCAAGCTCCTGCACGATTTCCAGCTCTGATTTTTTCGCAAGCGGTGAATATGCCTGGCGAATCATCGTTGAAATCTCGTACATCGTGTACACTTTGCCGCCCAGTGCCTTGACAGCACACGAGCCTAAGTGTGTCTTTCCGCACCCGTTCTGACCAAGCAGAATGACCTTGCCGTGCTTCTGCTCAATAAGCTTCTTAACGGCGGCTTTTGCCTTTGCCTGTGACTGAACGAACGGCTCAAAGTCGTCCACGGTTTTGTTCCAGTACTCCTCCTCGATGTTCATTTCCTTGTAGCTTTCCAGCAGAGCTTTTCGCTCGTTTTCCTTTCTTCGAGCCTCTTCCGCCTCCTTCATTTTTTTTTCTTCTTCACGCTCGCAGATCGGGCAGAATGTCGGAGTCGGCACACCGTTCAAGACTGCAACCTCGCAGGGCACTTCTCCGTGTACAGGACATTTATGCACCGTTTTCTGCGTGGAGAACGGCGTTATCTGCATGAATTTCTGCTGTATTTTGCCGTCCTTATCGCACATGGCTTGCCCCTGTTCGTTTTTTACAATCCCAAGTAACTGCATTTTCCCGTTTCCTTACAACTCAATTTTTCCTTCGAGCTTGTCTTCCACTGATTTCTCCGTCTTGCCGTCTTCCTTGATGACCGGCTCCTGATAGCGTGTAATTCCGCCCTTAAGAAGAAAGCGGTCAGGAGTTGCCGGAATAAACCTGCGCTGGATTGCCCCGGAATTGATTCCATCAGCAAAGTTCCTGAACGCATTTTCAATCTGTTGTGAAGTCGGCGGGGACTCGCGCCAGCAGCGTTCCCAGTCACGCGGTTTTTCGATTGGAGCCGTTATCTGGAAGATGCAGTTTCCGTCCTTGTCCTTCGTGTTCTGCCAGAGATTCAAAAAAAGCTTCATTTCTTCGCAAGATTCCTCACCCGCTGCAATTTCCTGAACAGGTTCAGCTGGAGCATAATTCTTTGTGCCGTCCAGAAATTCATCAAGAGGATAGCGGTAGCCTACTTCTGCAAGAAAAGAAATCAAATCATCGTCAAGTTCAGAGAGTATTTTTCTTATTCCCCTGTTAATCTTTGCATTCTGATAATTCTGATGCCTAGGCCATGTCGGGAAAACAAGATACTCACCATACCTGTAAGCCTTGTGAGCCTCGGAAAATTTGCTCATAATTTTTGCAACCTTGTTTTCTTCAAGTCCCGTGTCGAAAATTATGCGATGGTCTGTTATCTTATAAACGCCCGCAATATTGGTAAGAGGATTCGTAAGCAGGTACAGATACAGTCCTTTTTCCTCAAAAGAAAGACTCTGCACCCATGCGTCATCCCAGAAACTTGTTGATACATACCTTTTCATAAGTACACCTCATATAACCGCCGCCTTATGCGGCGATGTTTCATCAGTCCTCGTCCTCAAACGGAAGTTCGGAAGCCTTTTCCTTGCGGCGGCGTTCAGCCTGCTGTTCCTTTACGCTCTTCCAGTAATGAAGTTCCTTAATCTGTGACTTCACCCAGTTAAAGCCTCTGTCCCAGCCGCGTACCCAGAACAAGTCACGACCGTTCTTCGCCTCGCCGTAGAGGTAGTCTTTCTTGCTCTTGATTTCATCCTGCATTGATTTCTCAAGGTTTGAGTAATTATCGCCAGATGAAAGTTCATCAAACTGGCGTGAGAACTCTTTCAGAGAGTCAAGGTCAAGAGTGCACTCATCGTTATCACCGCTCTCGCTGTTGTCGATTTCCTGAATCCACGGTGTCATTCTGTTTGCCGTGTCGAAGAGCGCAGGCTGAATGTCAAAGCCGGCTTCTTTCGCCTTGCTCTTGAACTGCCTGATGCCAGCACAAAAGCCCTGCAAGTCGGCGACACTGTTGCCTTTTTCCTCGACCTGCAATTTTGCCTCTGCCTCGTGAGCCGCAAAATTTGACTGCATGATAAGCTGTCCGAAAATATCCTGTACTTCAAGATTTTCAGAGCCAGCTTTCTGCCCCTCATCAACGATTACTGCCGGAACAGAAACTACTTCTTCCTGTTCCACAACCGCGATTTCGTTACCACTATCCATGTTAATCCTCCCTGTGGTCATTTTTGTTTACCTCGCTGTTTTCCGTGACGGTACTATTTTCAGCACCGCCACCCGCTTTTTTTTCAAGGCACTTTCTGATTCCTCTCAGTTCACCTGAAATTCCTTCAAGTGCCCTTATAAACCTGTTGAACTGGTCGCGCTCACCTATGGTCATTCGTCACCGTCCTCATAGATGATTCCTTCGCCTGTCCAGACTTCGGTTTCCTCGCCTTCGGTGTCGTCGCCATCCTCATAAGCCCCGTAGTCCTCAGGCTCGTCGCCAAGTCCGTCATCCGCCTCTTCGTCGTCTGATACGGTTTCCGTGTCTGTTTCTTCTGAAGCGGCATTTTCTTCTGTTTCTTCGTCACTAGTGACCTCCTTGACGGCTTCATCACGCAAGGCTTTAAGGTCAATGTCGAAGTGAGAGTAAATTTTTTCCCAGTCTGAGCCTTCAATGCCGTATATCTCCGGCTTTGCCCCGTACCCTTCTAATTTTGATTTTATGAGGGCAATGCAGAGGCTTTTTGAGCCGATTTTCTGCAGCTTTTCAAACACCGCAAAAGATTTGATGTCATCATCTTTCGTTATCCCCTCATCTGCCAACAATTTATGCAATTCTGTATTTGAAAGCGTAAGCTGCGCGGCAAGGATAAGAAGTTCCGCCGTATTGCAGTTCTCAGGCAACAAAGAATCTTCCAGCTTTTTGACAAACAAGTTTCTTACATCATTTTCAAGGACATAGGTGCTTGAGTCTGAAAGAACTTCAGAACGCTTCTCTTCGTCGAGCGATGAGAAAATGTCGGAAAGCCTTTCACGCCTTTGTTTTTCCCATTCAGATTCTTCCTTGCCTTTTCCTTTGTCTCCATAAACCAGGGCATCAACATCATCACGCTTTGCAAGCTCAATGAATGAAAATTCCGTTCCGTTCCAGCAAGGTACATACTCAACCTTTCCGTCGGCTTCAAGTTTTTCTTTGATTTCCGCATCATCATCGTCCTGTACTTCTGTGATGTCGTCCTCATCGTCCGCAATGTCTCCAATGACGATGTCGAAAACTTTCATGCCGTCAGGAATATTTTTCGTGGTAACGATTCGCTTTCCGTCCCAGCAGTCAAGTTCCGGCGCACCCTTTGATTTCTCGCTGAACTCGTTGAAAGCATTTGTAAGCCGTTCAGCAAACTTCTTGCAGAAGCATTCATGGTCAAGACAGCGGTCGTTTGATTCGGCAAGCTCAGGAAACAATGTCTTGTCTGAATAACGGGTGCGCTTCGAGCAAGCGGCACAGGCTTCACAGTTTCCGAGCCTGTCAATAAGGTCCTGGCTTACCTCGGAAACAATGTTCTTAATTTCCCATTCATAAATTCCCCTGCCGTGGTTGTCGCCGTATTTTTCAACGACTTTTTTCTGAGCTTCTTCCGGCAAGACAGCAGCCATTGCCGCGATATGCAATGACATGGAACCGTCTTTATAAAGTTCGCGCATTTCGGGAATCAGTGATGCGAGTTTTGCCCTCTGGTACACGGTGCTCTTGTTTCGGCAGAACAACGCGGCAAGTTCCTCGACTGGAGTTCCCTTTTTCAGCTCGTTTGCGTAAAGAATACCCTCGTCAATGGCATTCATTTCCTCGCGGGCGGCATTCTCGCTGAGCGCAATCATCTCCTCGCTGCCCTCGCTGATTTCATCAGCTTCGTAGACATCTGCACGGATTTCAACCCATCCGAGCGATTCAGCGGCGGCAATTCTGCGCCGACCTGCAATGATGCGGTAGCGGTAAGAGTTCGAGATGTCCTCCACCACCGTGACCGCGTTAATCTGACCGTACTTGTCCATGTTGCGGGCAAGCGATTCAATGTCGCCCTTTCCGCCCTCGGCACGGTCGTCGTTCATTGCGATTTCCCCTATAAGGATTTTCTCTGTTTTCATCTTTTACCTCCAAGAAAAGAATGAATGCCGCAGCCGGGACTCGAACCCGTGTTGCCCTTAAAAGCCGGATGCTACTACCCACCCGATGTATTCCCGCTTCCATCACTGCGGCGTTGCCGTCTGTCCGTACTGCCAACCGTCTTTCCGATTTGCCAATCTAAATTGCTATGTAAAACGCTTGCTAAAGGCGTTTGTACCTGTTTAATAATCAAGCTTCCATGTCGCGAGCCTTGCAGCCTCCTCGATATGTCCGCTCTCGATTTTTTCCACTTCATCAAGATCCGCAATCGTGCGGGCAACTTTCAGGACATTAGACTTCTCACGCCCGCTGATGTCCTTTAAGCCCTCTAAAACAGCCTTTGCCTTTTCAGTCAGGGTGCAGAAAGAAGTGATTTCGTAGGGAGTAAGTCTTTGGTTGTATGCCCCTCTCTTACGCTGAATTTCTGTTGCTTTTGCGATTTTCTCCCGCATCTGTGCAAGACTAAGCTGCTCAATGTGGCTTTCGTCAGAAGATTTCACATAAACACGGATTGCGATGCGGTCAATCAGCGGTGCGGAAAACTTATTCCAGTACTGCTCAACTGATTTTGCACTGCAAAGACAAACCCGCTCGTCACTTCCGTAGTTTCCGCAAGGACAAGGATTAGAAGCCATAAGAAGCTGAAAGTTTGCCGGATAAACTGCCGTGCGCCCTGCCCTGCTCAAAGATATTGAGCAAGTTTCAAGCGGTACTCTGAGCATCTGGAGAACAGACGAGCGGAATTCAGCCGCTTCATCAAGAAAAAGAACTCCGTTGTGTGCAAGAGAGATTTCTCCTGGTCTACAATTCGGACCGCCGCCACACATTCCTTCAAGGCTTGCCGTCTGATGCGGTTGTCTGAAAGGCGGAATCACTGACTTTGTTTCATCGCCTGACATAAGGCCAGCGATTGAATGAATACGCTTTACGCTCTGCATTTCCTCATTCGTGAGGGCTGGAAGCAGTTCCGGGAAGTGCTGCAATGCAAGAGTTTTTCCGCATCCTGGCATTCCGACTGCAAGCAGGTGATGACGGCCTGCGGCGGCAATCATCATCGCACGGACAAGCTCAGGCTTCTTGATGCCGTCAATCGTTCCTTCTTCAAAAGTCACGGGAAACTCAATCCCACATTCAGCCGGACGCGCAGGAGCTTTAGGTGCGGTGCCGCCGTCTGCGCTTGTTGCGATGTGCCAGGCCTCGCCAAGAGTTATAGCACGACAAACCGTGATTCCGTCCGGGATTTCGGCATCAGGAACAGAAACCGGAACAATCGCCTTTGTGATGCCGTGTGAAAGAGCACTCTCTAAAGCCGCATAGGTTCCGCGTACAGGTCTTAATCTTCCCGAAAGTTCAAGTTCGGCATAGCAAAGCCATGAATCCGTAGCAGTTGCCACAGGATTCTGCGCGTAAAGAACCGCCATCGCCATTGCAAGGTCAAAACCCGCACCCTCTTTTCTCAAATCAGCAGGTGCAAGCGAAATCAAAACACGCTCCTGAGGAAAGTCAAAACCGCTGTTCTTTATAGCATCTCTCATTCTCTCACGGCTTTCTTTCACGGAACCGTCCGCAAGTCCCACGATGTCTACAGCCGGAATTCCGTGCCTTAAATCTGCTTCCACTGTTACAAGTGCGCCCTCATATCCGAATGGTGAATATCCGTAAACTTTCATTACAAAATCTCCTCTTTCTTTTCCGCGCTGTGCATAAAATCAATATGTTCGACAACCACAAACACCTTTGAACGGCTCTTGCTGTTCTCGTCGTTCCAGCGGTCTTGTTTGAGCCGCCCGACGATTCTCAAGCCGGCTCCTTTATCGCATTTACTCTGAATGTTTCCGGCATATTCGCCGTAGACCTCGCAGTCAAAATAGTTCACCTCCACCGTCATTTCTCCATTTGCATTTCTGTAATTCCGGTTTACAGCAACGGTAAACTTTCCGACCTTGAAACCTTCCTTTGGTTCCGTTATTTCAATACCCTTTACGATGTTTCCTTCAAGAATAAGTTGATTCAGCGGGTTCATTGTTTCCTCCAATTCTTCAAAACTTCTGTCAGTTTCTCCGCGACGGATTTATTTTCCGTCGTGGAGTTGTATTCAGCCATCACGATACCGAAGAGATACTGCACTTCGGCATCCGTCAGCTCTATCGCGTTTAGTCGCTGTACCTCTGCTTGTCCGTTTCCAGAGTCCATTTTCCTTCCTCCGAGAACCATACAGTTGCAATAGAAGCACCGTTCGAGCCGCCGTCAATGTGGCTGTACTCGTAATGAATGCTCATCCAGTAAAAGACCTTATCAACCGGCTTCGAGTAGTCCTTTTCGTAGTAAGGCTCGCTCGTTCCGATTCCACCGCCGAAGTTCTCAACACGGAATTCTTTCCATGCAAGGCAGATAAGCGGTCGGTCCGCAAGGTTTACGCCTGACTTGATATCGATTCGCTGTTTCTCAGCGTTCACCGTATAGGTAAACTTCAAGTCCTCTCCAAACAGACCGTTTATAAGGTCAAAAAGTCCGTTCATATTTTCCGGCTTTGTGACTTCGGCAAAGAGCCGTTCTTTGCGGCTTTCCTTGTCGTCCTCGTAATCACAGCGTTTGTTCCATTCCTCAACGCCGTAGCGTTTGATTCCCCATTCATCGTTTCTGTCAGCTTTTTTCATCTGCTGTTCCCCCGTTTGTTAGTTTATGCTGACAGATTAAGGACTTAACCTTATTCTTCAAGCCTTTTCTTACAATTTCTTGCAGAATAAGCAATTAACTTATCTGTTTTTCCGTCCGCAAAGTCTTTTCAAAGCCTCTGCGGGTCGGAACTTTACAGAAATGCTGGCGGGGATAATGCCGCCGTCCGGCAGATTGCTTTTCCTCTCAGGCACATCCACTACTCGGAAAGTGCCGAAGCCTCTAAGCTCCACACGGTCGCCGGAAGCGACGGCATTCAAAAGCCACTCCACCGCAAAGAGTGCGGACAGTTCCGCATCCTTTAAAGTGCAGTCCTTATGCTCCTTTATGTACGCCGCCATATCCGCCCGTGTTTTCGTCACAGGCTCTCCATCGCAATCTTCTGCTCAACCATCGCCTTTACCTCGTTAGAGTGCGTGATGATGATTGTGTGGCGAAGTTTTGCGGCTTCGTGGCTTGCCTCCAGCATTCTGCAGTAAGCAGTCTTTGCAGAGGCATCAAGCGCACCGTCCGTTTCATCCTGAAAGCAGGTCAGGAACGCAAAACCCGTGTTTCTTCTGCGTATGACCGCGAAAGCGTCATAAATTGCGCGCTTAATCCATACGGCTTCACCGCCGCTCTTGTTTTCGAGCGTTGTAGTCTCGCCGTCGTCCGTGACCATAATCTTGAAGTCCTCTATCTGCTTCGTTTTCTTTCCGCTGCCACCAATGCGCGTGGTCTCGATGCTGATTGAGAAACGCTCGCCATAGGCTGATTCAAGAAGCCTGTTCGCAGTCTCGGAGATTCCGGGAGCAAGCGCGTCAAGCTCAAGTGCCTGAATGCCGTCCTTGCCAAAAGCCTTTGAAACAAGATCCCATTCAGTGCTTTCAGCCTTTGCCTCAACCGCATCTTTCTGAGCCTTTGCAAGTTCAGTTTCCTGGCCTGCAATCTCGGAAAGAGTTTTCTTTCCGGCTTCGACTGTTGCGTTTGTGGCGGCAATCTCAGCCTTGATTGCCGTGTATTTTTCAGTAAGTGAATCAAGTTTTGACTGCGCTTCCGAAAGTGCGGATTCAGCACCGCTATCGCGTTTTGCTTCAAGTTCCGAAACCGTTTTTACAGCCTGTTCAAGCAGTTTTGCCTTGTCCGCAAGCTGGGCGTTTATGCCCTCGATTCTTACGGCGGCGGTCTTTGCAGTCTCCAGTTCCACTCTTGCACGGCTGATGTCGATTGCGTTCATCTTTGAGACTGCCGCATCCTCAGCAGACGAATCAAAGATTTCCTGTTTAGGTCGTGCAGGTTCTTCAAATGCAATTTCCGACATCTCCTGCGTAAGCTCGCTGATTTTCTTGTCGATTCCGGCAAGCCGTTCTTCCTTTTCCGTGATTCCGTCTTCAATCAGCTTGATTGTCTTCTGTGCGCTTTCACGCTTTGCTTCAAGCTCTGCGATTTTGGCAGCAGGGAGTTTCTGACCGCATGTCGGGCAGGTGTCCTTTATCTCGGAAACATCGCGCTCGTGAAGCTTTATGTCGTTCCTTGCGTTCGCAATGTCGCGCTCAATCGCGGTCCGCTGATTTGCAAAATCATCACGGCTCTTTTTAATTTCCTCGCATTTAGCGTCATAAGCGGATTTCTTTGAAAGATACTCAGACATCTTCGCAGAGTTCTTTTCGTTCACCTCGCTGCGCTTTTTCTGCTCGTCGCTGACGATTTTCTGCAAGGCCTCATACTCGCTGATAAGTTTTTCGTTCTCCTCGCGCCCCTTTGCGGCTGATTCGTTTCTTGCCCGCTCTGCTTCAAGTGAAGAAATGTCCGCCCGGATTTTATCCGCATCCGCGCGGGTTTCCTTTTCCTTGAAAGCACGGTCACGCTCTGCCGTTGCCCTTTCCTGAGCCGCGTTCAGTTCAGTGCGGGCGGTCTTTCCATCAGCGGTGACTTTTTCAATCTCAGCCTGCTTTTCTGCGGCAAGTTTCTCAGCCTCGGCAACAGATTTTTCTACATCAGCTTTTCTGCTTACGGTGTTCAAAAGCATCTGTGTCTTTATCTCCGCATCGTGTGCAGTCTGTGAGGCCTGTTTTTCGCGCTCACCCGCCGCATCTGCAAAACGCTGGAGATAGTCGATTCCTGCAAGCTCCACGAAAAGCGTTTTCTTTTCTCCGGCGGTCGCATCCGTCAGATCCGGCAGGTTCTTTGTAGGTCGCTGGGTGATGAAAGCCGTGCGCAAGAAGAGTTCCATAGGTCCGAATGTCTGAGCCACAAAGTCCTCGTAAGGCTTCGAGTTCTTATCAAGACCAGGAACAGCTTCCCATGTCTTTCCGCAATCGTTCGATGTGTAAGCGTAATAGTTGCACGAACCGCTCTTGTTTGCGCCGTCAATCTGAATGAGGCATTTAACCATGCGCTTTGTGTCGCGGTCGCGGTAAATGACCTCACGGAAACTGTCGCGCAAGCAGAAATGGTCTTGCAGTTTTCCCTTGCGGGTCAAAAGCTGCGGATAAGGGTGGCAGTTTTCAATGAGCGTCGTCTTTCCCTTTCCGTTCTCACCGATAAGAGCGATAAGGCCTGAATCATAGCTGTCAAAATCAATGCTGATTTCGTCCTTATGGATTCCTTTTTTCAAGCCGATTGAACCGCGTATTCTAAGGCTTACAAGTTCCCACGCTCCGTGCGCCTTTGCGCTGTCCTTTGAGATTTCTGCATCCAGCTCCGCTATTTTTTTAAGGACTGAATCTTTCAGTTCGATTCCTGAATTCTCCGCCCATACCTTGTATTTTTCAGTAACTCCGGCGGCTTGGGTAATTTCTGCCGCGCGGACTGTTTCCGTAGGAATGTCGCTGATAGTCACGCGGCTTCCGTCCACGGCTCCGTGTTCTTTGAGCTGTGCGAGCAGTCTGTCTTCATCAAGAAGAACGCGCTCTTCTTTCGTACAGGTAATGTCGAGCCACACGCGCTTTCCCGAAAAATCATCATCAATCTTGATATCAGCACCGCCCTCAATCTTCATATTCTGAGGGTGAGGAAAATCCACTCTCTGAACGCGGGCTGGACTTCCGGCGGCTTCCACTTCCACGATATTGAAGCCGGAAATATGTGTTTCGCCGAAATCTTTCGGATAAATGCTTCCGGCATAGTAAGCAGGGAGCGTACCCACCTGCTGTGGCTTGTGGATGTGTCCGAGCGCGTAATAATCCGCACCGATTCCCGCAAGGTCGTCGATTGTAATTGCAATCCCTGTGCCACGCTCAATGGTGCGGTCGTTCTGCAATGAACAGCCAGCGACATCACCGTGGTAGAGCATCACGCAGGGAAGATAAGCACGCTCCCGGCGTTTTGCGGCAAGCATGAAGCAGAGTTTCTGCATTGAGTCGCGCAGGAGTGCTTCCGTCTCTTCTTTTCCAGCCGCACCGTTTGCGAGCAGATACTTTTTCCGTGGCTCTGGTACACCGATAATGACAGCTTTTGCACAAGGCTGAACGCCGCCGTTATCAGGAACAATCTCCGCATCCTCGTCACCTGCCTTTAACAAGAGGTACGATTGCGCCGGTTCAAGAACAGTGATAGAATGTCTACTGTTGATTTTGCGGAAAACCTCCAGAGAGCCGTCGGTGTCATGGCTCGGCGTTCCGTAAATCATGGCTACAGGGGCTTCGTCCGCAATGTTTCGGATTGCATCGATAAAGCCGTTGAAGCCGCTTGCCTCTGTGTTCAGCATTGAGGCATCCCAAGTGTCCCCCGCTATGGCTACCAGGTCAACGGGGGATTTTTTTATGCTCTGCACAAGGAATTCAAGCGATTTCAACGCCGCTTCCTGGTGTTCCTTGCAACAGTGCAAGTCCGCGATATGTGCTACCCTAATCATACATTCACATTCCTTGTTTTAAGAAAATCTTTGATGCGCTGAATCATCGCCTTGCGTGATTCAACCGAAGCGTTGAAGTTGTTCGCATCGAGTTCTTCCATTGCCAGCTTGTACGGATTCGCACCGCTTTTAAGCGTTACATTCAGAAGCTCCTTGTAAGTCTCGCACCACTGTTCAAGAGCCTGCGTGAGGTTATCAAGTTCAGCGTCTCCGCTGGATGCAGCCTGACTTGCAAGAGTTTCAGCTTCACTGGCGGCGGAATCTCTTGAATCAAAAGCCGTCTCTGCACCCTCAAACGAGGCATCAGCATACTCATAGTCAGCGGTGCTTTCAGGAAGCGCAGCTGTTTCAGGTGTTGCAGAAGCGATTGCAGGTGCAGGAATTTTACTTTCCCCCGCAGGAAGCTTTCTGCCACCAAAAAGGCTTGCCACATCAACGCCCAAAGCCTGAGCCGAAGCCATAGCGCGACCTTCCGGTGTCTGCAAGATGTAGTCCGTATTCTGTGCGAAGCGACCGAAAACAAGAGGCTTTGCGGCATCCGCTGCAGAAAAAGCCGTCGGCATGTTTGTAAGCTCGCGGATAACGCGGAGCCGTGCGCCTGTCTCGGCACGCTGGCGGGCTACCTTCGTGTATTCAAGGATTGTCTGTGCGAGTGTCTTCTTGCCCCATCTGTCCTTCTGCTGTTTTGTCTGTGCGTTTAATTCCGTAACGCCGTAGTCGAGCATTGCACGCATAACAGGGTCGAACTCATAAGCCTGAACGCTTGAAGTTCTCCAACTTCCGTCGCTCATTCTTTTCTTTGCCTGCTGTTCGGAGATGTACACCGTGCGTTTTCCGGCAATATCGTCGTCATAGCTTTCAGTCCATGTGCGGCAGCCCTCGTGAATGAAAATAAGGCCTGTAGCTTCGCCGATACGGTCTACAACCTCACGCTTAGGCATGAACTTTCCCGAAATGTTGTAAACATCAGAGTTCGGGTCGTCCTTTCCTTGCGGAAGTCTGAGCTGGATAATCGTCACTTCCGGCTTGTAAAGCGGAGTGACAGCCATGCAGTCCTCTGCGCTCACGAAAGTAAGTGCTCCATTCTTGACTGCACCATTGATTACGGAAAGAGCTTTGTTCACATTCTCGTTCATGCAGAAACCTCCGTAAGTCCCTTTGCCTTGATTACCTCGCGAGCTGCATCGATTGCAGCTGAGAGAGCAGTCTTTGTTTCTTCCACGCTCTCGAACTCAGCGGTGATGTCCCACTGAATGAGACCTTTTGCAGTTTCGGAGAAATTAATTCTCACCCTTTTGTTTGTTGCCTCTGGCATCTGTTTACTCCTTGGCGGTGTTCCCGCCGTTTTGCTCGTAGCATAAGGTTGTGACTTTATTCTTCAAGGCTGATTCCGAAGAATCTTGAAGAATAAGACTTTATTTCTTGAATCCGCCGTATTCACGGCGAAGCCATATCCAGACCTTTTCAAGTTCCTTTCCGGTCATTTCGCTGACAGGCTTTGCCACCACAAGCCGCATCCGTCTGTACAGCATCCGGCTGTAAGTCTGCTTCGTTCCTGGCCTTACCGAAGCAAGATAGTCGTTTATGATTCCGTTGATGTTCTTCCGCAGAATCTTCTCCATCTCGCTTGGCGGACACGGCGGCAGTTCAGGTTTTATATCAACTCTGTTACCACCGCCTGAACCTTCCGCACTGGAAGAAAGCGGGATAATCCACGGACGAGCCTGTCCGTTTCCAGTTCCCTCAGACTTCTCCTCATTTCCGCCGAAAAGCTCATTCTGACCGTCAGAAAGCGGTACAAGCTCCTCGCGCTTAATCATTTCAACGGCTTTCTTGAACGCCCAGTCAGCCGGAGCAAAGACAACCGCCCGCTTTTTTCCGGGAGCGAGCCTGTTTGCCCTCGCAAAGCACTGTTCAAGCCACGGCACCGAGCGAATATGCGAAAGACAGCAGATGACCGCCACTTCCGGCACATTCAAGCCCTCGTAAGCCATCGCAACGGTTACAAGCACCCTGTAAGAGCCGCGCTTGAAGTCGTCAAGATTACGCCTTGCAAGCGGCGTGTCCTCGCTCGTCGCGATTCTTGTCTCATACCCGCAGTCCGCAAGATGCGACCAGTAAGCCTTGGCAATCTCGATGTTGGGAGCGACCACAAGCATCTTTGCGTTCGGATAGTCCGTCCGCATGATGCGGAACTCGTCAAGGGCAGAATCCAGCAGATAGTCCGCGAATTCAGTCCTGAGAGCCGTAAACAGGGCTTTGGCACTCTCCCCGCCCGAAAGCATCGAGGAGCCGTGCGAGCCGTCCTGTTCCTCCCACTCCGCATCACCGTCAACGGTGCGGAACGCAACAGGAAGAATCGCGCCGTCAGCTATCGCCCTGTTCCGTCCGTAGACAATTACACGCCTTGACGGAGAGCCTGCAAGGTCGGGTTTTCCGTCCCTGTAAGCCATGAACGCTATTTTTTGTCCGTCCCCCCGCGAGAGCGTTCCGCTCGCTTTCACCACAAGCACGGCGTTCCGCACCATAGGTGCAAGAGCCTTGTGCCACATAGAGCCGTCAGCCACATGGTGGCATTCGTCAAGAAACAGGATGTATTTGTGCTTCTTGAATTCCGCCTCGTGGCATTCAGGATCTGTACCGACCGCCTGATAGGTCGTAACATAACCGTCAAGGGAGCGCGACAAGTCCGAGCCGTTGTCGGCGGCACGCACCCTCTTGGCTGTATTCCAGCGCGGGTCAGCGAACTCACCCTCGCCCTGATATTTCAATGCGTTTCTCGGAACCACCCAGCAGATTTTTTCCGCGACAGCCGGAATGAGGTTCTCCGCGAGAATCACAGGAACGAAACTCTTTCCGCCGCCGGGAGTCACTGACAGGACGATTTCCGTAATCTCCCCGCCCGCGAGAATATCGCGGCAAGCGTCCACGACAGCCTGCTGGTGGTAGCGCAGCTTGAACTCAGCCATCTACTGCTCCTCGCTGAAAAGACCGGGCTGGGCGGCTTCTTTTTCTTCAAGCTCGCCGTTGATTTTTGCAAGAAGTTTCTTTGCCCTGTCGTCGATGTCTTTTTCAAGCTGTTTGCTCAGCTGCATTGATGCGTAATTTCTGGTACGGAAAAAATCTTTCTGAACCCGCCGCATTTCTATGACCTTCTCCACAAATGTCTTTACTTCTTCATCACTTGCCATTCTTACCGTCCTCCTGTTTTTCCGGATTCTGCTTTTTTACATACTTGAACAGATACCCGCTCTTGGTAGGTCTGCCCGACTGCAACCGCTCGTAAACGCTTGACCAGCCCATGTTCACGCTTGCAGCAGCCTCAATCAGCGTGTCAAAAACCTGCACTTCCCCGGTCTTAAGGCAGATTCTCTTGATTGCCTTTCCAGTGTGCATGTGGTACTTTGCCCGCTTCCTCGTGTTCTGCCTGTTCTCCGAGGCAGTCACCCAGCGCAGGTTACGCACATCGTTGTTCATCCTCGCGCCATCTATGTGGTCTACCTGCAAAGCCGGAAGCCGTCCATCCCTGCCCGTGGGCTTGGGTATGAACATCTCCGCCACAATTCTGTGAACGGTCAGCATCTTCTTGCACTTCGGGAGCGAAACGATTGCATATCCCTTGCTGTTCTCGCTCACATTCAGAAGCGCTCCGCTCGCCGTGTCGCGTATGTCGCCGAAGTTTGAAACCTCATAAAACCCGCAGGTCTGCGGTATCACTTTCCACTCAAGCTCAATTTTCTCTGCCCCCATTTTCTTTCACCTCACCCATTTTTTTCCTGATGTCCTCTTCCATGAGCCGGAAAACATCTCTCAGTGCCTCCCGCACCTCGTCAAAATCAACCTCGCTCATATAACCCCTGCTTCTTTCAGCTGGGATTCAAGGCTTTCGATTCCGTTCACCACGATTCCCACCGCTCCGTTCCTGTTCATCGCGTCAAGAAAGTTCCGCTGACCTTCGGAGACTTTCCCGCCCACAGGCCTCTTGCACTCAATCCAGAGTGAAACGCCGTCCTTTAAGGCATAAATGTCCGAAACGCCTGTAACCGCATGTCCGTTGCAGGTGAAAGAGCGCATGAACTGTCCGCTGGCAGCCTTTCCCGCGCTGTTGTTGCACCTCATGTGCCAGATATGCCGCGCTGTAAGCCACTCCTCGACCTGACGGAGAACGACGGACTCATGCACGCCTTTATTTATGTCGCTTTTTTCGCGGCTTCTTGCCATCCGTGTCCTCATCTCATTTCTCCAATCAGCCTTGCAGCCTCGCTCTGGATGTCGTCCTGTGCCGGAGAGAATCCCCAGCCGTTTTTCATCCAGTCGTTTATCTCACTCTCATAAAACCGGACCGCCGCTTTCGTTCCGGCTCCACCCCGCTTGTGAAACGGTATTTTCTGCTGGCTCACAAGCTGATACACATAGCCTTTTGAATAGCCGGTGATTTCTGCCACACGAGAAACCATAATCGGTCGCTCGTTCAGCCTCACCGTGTCACTTCCCTGCATCTTCCGCCTCCTTTCCACAGGTATTCACGAAGAAGGGCGAAATCAACCTTGCGCTTGAACTCAAAAACGCTCCGTGCGGTCTGAATGTCAAGTTTCTTGAAGCGTTTTCCCACCGGCTTCACTCCGTTGTACCACACAAGGAAATCGCCCTTAATGGTCGCCTTAACGCCCCTGTAGACCGCATAGATGCCGTTTTTGTCCGCATTTCCCTTGCAGTCATAGTTGATTCCGTGCCGTTTCTGCCATTCGGAAAAAACAGCCTCGAAATTCGTCCTCGTGATTTTTCCTTCCGAGTAAGCCTTGAAAAGCCCCCTCGGAAAGTCAGTTTTCATTTCTTCCATGCCCTGCCCCTCCCGCAAGTCAAGTTCCTAGTCCTCGTCGTCAGTCCGCATACGGCGGATTTTCAGATCGTAGTCCAGACTGTTGGTTTCCAGTTTCAAAACACGAAAACCAAGTTTGTCAAAGGCTTCCAAAAGTTTTGAAAGCCCCTCATTCACGGCTCCCTTGCCGTCTTTACAGCAAGTGCCTTTTTCGTTATCATTTGCCATAAGTGTTTCACTTGCCCCGCACGACAGGTCTTGACGGAAATGAAGTGCGGGGATTCCTCCTCAAAGAAGTTTTATTTGCTCAGCCCCGACGGGGCTTTTTTTATTTCTGTTCGCTTCCCATCTCAAGGAATTTTTTGTAGCAGGTCGTCCCGACAGGAAACCAGCCCATATCGCCGTCAAGCTGACCGTCAGGCGTTTTCTCATCGTCCGTGAGGTAATTACCGCCGCCGTACATACGAAGCCATTTCACGCGCTTTGCCGTCATGTAGTTTTTTATGGTCTTCCCGCAGATTACGCAGGGACTATCTTTTGAACCGCAGTTTTTGTACTCCTGCTCGTCATAGTCCTTTGCCCTGATTTTTTCCAATTCGACAGTCATAACAGCCTCCTAATCGTCGCAGTTCGGGCAGAACCAAGTTCCGCAGGAAACCTTCATGTAGCCGCCGCATCGCTCGCAATGCACCTCGCCATCGCTCCATCTCAGTCCGTAGACCTTGCAAAGTCTGATGTGTTTCATAGTCCGTTTCTCCTTCCGCTTCCGCGGGAAATAAAAAACCCATAAATCAAGGGGTCTGCTGGCTGGCAGAATGTTCCGCACCTCAGAAACGGAACTCCCCCTTGGTTTATGGGTTCTCCAAATCCCGAGGTTATTTCTCACTCACGGTAGCCAGCCGTAAGGAGCAGGATTACTCTCCTGCCGAAGGTAAAAAAAGAGAACTGGTAACTGCTCCTTTGCAGGAGCCGCAAGACTACTAAACTTGCCGGAATTGCAGTCTTGTTTTGTCACAAGTTCTCAGAATTACAAATTCAGTGTTGTCTGCCGGCATCAGACATAACCGAAAACGAGCCGCATAGCGGCGAGTTTTCTCAGTTCTTTGTCAAGACCTGAGAATAGGGTACCCTATTCGGAAAATTCACCATTTGGTGATTGATAATTTGATTATACAATCTTTTGGTTGATAATCAAGTAGAAATTCAATCTTTTGTTGATTTTTTTTGTCGAAAATAAAGATATGGTTGAAATAAAAGGCAAAGATATAGTTTTCAGAATAGATTCTGTGCTAAAAAAACGAAATCTGAAGCGAAAAGCCGTAGCTGATGCTGTAGGAATTTCACTACAGCCTTTCACTTCCTGGGCTAACAGGGGAAGTATACCTGGAGCGGATATTGCTTATCACATAGCCGAATACCTCAATGTTTCGGTTGAGTGGCTTTTAACTGGCAAAGAAAACACCCCGCCAGAAAACGTAAATCTTCCCCCGCCCGAAATAATAGAGCTTGCAGAGGACATCTACAGACTGCCTGCCGAACTCCAAGAAGTAATCATCGACAATGTGGAAAAGTATAAGCAGATGTGCTTTAAACTGGAAAAGGAAAGTTCACAAGGTATTGGCTAGGTCTGCATTGGTGGTGAATTATTTGGGAGAAAAGAATAATGCAGAAATTAAGTGATTTGATAAAAGCTGGCAGAAAACTTTTTGATAAAATCTTAGACACAGAAATCTCAGGCACAAAACAATCTCTCGGTATAAAACCGAATGCCGAACAGGAAAAAGAACACGCCGAAAAAATTGAACAAATAATTATAGCCATTAAAGATTCCGGTTATTTTAAACCAGAGTTTTTGCCGGAAATAACAAAAAAAATCCGTGAGAAAACATTGATAGGCTATGGCTACATAGACCCCTTTGATAAAGAAAACTGCCTAACTCTTGAAGAGAAAAAGGCATTGAACCTGAACACAAGACGAAAATATTCACGGGAACTTATTAATGCCCTTACGGAAAAAGGTCTTGCCGCCGAAAATCCGAATGACCTACTTAAAAATATATGGCTTGGCACTTCGTTTAAAATCTCACGGAAATACGAACTGCAACACCTAAAGGCTCTGGGGCTGAAATATGTGCAAATCTCTAATTGCAATGATGAAAGAGATTGCAAGGCTATTAAACGGTGCAAGAAGCGATGGCTTATCGACGAAGTGCCGGAGCTGCCACTTCCAGGCTGCAATGCTGAATACTGCCGATGTTCTTATGCCGCAGATGAAAAAGAACTTCTTGGCGAATAACACTCATCGAAAACGCATTAGTATTTAAATTTAAATTATTATTAGAATTTATATTAGTATTAGTATTTAAATTATTCGAGGGTCATATATGACTTATATATGAGTTATGGATAAGTCATCGAAGGGAAGCCACCCACGGAAAACAAGAGCTGTTAAACAGTTCCTACACCAAATCCGGCAGGGCATCAACGGCTTTCCGCTTCATTTCATCAGTCGCCTTCGCATATTTCATCACCTGGCTAAGACCGGAATGTCCGAGCAGTTTCGCAACGGTCACGGGATTCGCACCGCATCCGAGCGTCAAGGTCGCGAATGTCCTTCGTGCCGTATGCCAGCCGATTTTCTTCGTAACGCCCGCATCCTCAGCCCATTGTTTAAGAGTTCTGTAACCTTTGCCTGTGTCCTTCGGGTCGCTGATTGCAAAAACAAGGTCTTCAGGATTATGCTCCGCGCCGTCAAAAATCAGCCCAACCGCATTTTTGTTTAGTGGAATGTATACTTGATTTTTAGTCTTTTTCTGTCTTTTTATTATCTGCGGCGGGTCTTTTTCAATCATTCCCCATGTAAGGCCTCTTATGTCGGAAACGCGCAGTCCTGTAAAACAGCCGAAAAGAAAAGCCCTGCGCACCTCCTTCCCAAAATCGGAATCAGGAACAAAGGCAGCCATTTTCTTAACTTCATCCGCGCTCAAAAACACCATGTCAGGGTCTGTCACCCTGGTAAGGGAAACAACAGCCGTAGGGTCTCGGCTTATGGTTCCCTCTGCGGTTGCCTTGCGGAATATCGCACGGACCAGCTTCATGTAAGAGCCGACGCTGGACTGTGAAATCACCTCACCGTTCGGCTTTTTTGCCGCAAGAAGATAAGCCTGAAAGTCCTCAATCCATTTAGAAGTTACCTGCCCGATCTGGATATTAGAGCCGTTCGCAAATTTCTCGATGTGGTGGATAAGAGTTTCAAGCGAGTTCGGATTGGAGTGGTTTTTCTCGTGATTTTTGATGTACGAAATGAGCGTTATTCTTCCCGCTCCGTCTGTCTTTATGTCCCATTCTCCGACAAGAAGCTGGGCTTCCCTTTTCGACCGGCAGACTTCCGCAAGGCGGTAAAGCTCCTTGTTCTGCCTCTTGTCGTCGCTCAAGGTAATGTGCAGCGACTCCCATTTTCTCACGCCGCCCTGATATATATCGAGGTACAGTTTTCCCCTCTGCTCTCGTATTTTCACGCTCATATTGACCTCCGGCACAGCCAACAAACTGCCTACAAAAATATATCAATTATTCTAAAACGGTATGAGAAAAAAAGCAACTATCTGAATAAACTATCTTTGCTAAGTCCTTATTTTATAATACTTTATAAAACCATATAAAACTATATGTAATATTTTGTAATATTGTGGTAAATTACTAAAGGAAATTACTACCTTCTTCCAATTTTTTTGCAAAGTGATAACTACGGCTACCTTATCTGCCGTCTGCCTACAAATAAATATCCGGTTTATACAATCTTTCTTAAGATTCTTGTAAATACCTTTGTTCATTCATATGTTTATTCAAAGAAAGAAGCCGAACGTGCTAAGCTTGCCGAAAAAAATCAAACCTTGAACTTTCAGTCTAAAACAGATGAACTTACAAAGCTGTTTAACCGGCGGGGTTTTTATGAGTATGGACAGCAGCTTCTGGATGTTGCAGTTGCTTCGGATCAGATGGGTTGTGTTTTTTTCTGCGATCTTGACGGCTTGAAAACGATTAATGATACTTATGGTCACGAAATCGGTGATCTTGCAATTAAAACCGAAGCAAAGGTTTTGCGTGCAGCCTTCCGGGATTCAGATCTTGTTGGTCGCCTTAGTGGTGATGAATTTGGTGTTGTTGCCCCTGGCCTCCCAGCCAGAAAAGCTGATGTAATTCGAGAACGTTTTAAATCTATAAATGAAGAATTCTCTAAAGAAGCCGGTCTCCCATTTATACTTTCTATCAGTATTGGACCTGTAGAATTTGATTCAGAACATACAGACTTAAAAGATCTCTTAAAAGCAGCAGACAAGAATCTATATGAAGAAAAGAAGATAAAACACGCAAATAAGCCCGATAAAGCAAAATAAGAAAAAACTTCCATTTTTTCTATTCCTCTCTTATAATATACTATTGTGATGTAATAAAGTTGTAAAATTTACTCGTTTAGCAGGAGATTTTATGAGTTCTAAGACATCGAAAAACTCTATCAAGATTCCATGGTATGGATATCTTTTCTTATTTTTGGTTTACGCAGCAACATTCGTTGTAATGACACCAATCTCTCTTATTTCAGGACTTTTTACCGCTACCGAAATGGGAGTAATTTTTGCAAATCCTATAGTTAATCTCGTAATAGTATTGATTGTTGCAATTGCAGGAGCAATGGTTTTCATTGAAAGAAAAACCATCAATGATTACGATGAAACTCCTCAGGGTGCTGTAAAACTTAATGCAAGACTTAAGCTTCTGGCAACTTTGAATATTGCATTCCCTCTGATTACAATGTTTACCCTTGCAATGGTAATTATGTGGGCATTAAAAAGAGCTGGAATTTCCCTCTCTTCTTTCCAGGGCCACAATCCTACAATATTTGTAGTTGCAATGCTCGAAGGAAGCCTTCTTGATGTTGGTCTTTTATTCTACATCCTTCAGATTCGTATAATCGAAAGCAGACTTGCAAAAGTTCCTTTTGATAAAAAAGGTATGACTTTAACAATCATTCAGAGAAACGTACTTACCCTTACTTTCGCTCTGCTTGGTTGTATCTTCCTTGTTGTTATAACTTTGAACCCGGGAAACTGTAGCGCAGGTACTACAGTTCTTTACGAACGACTTGCACCTATTGTAATTTACTGTGTTGGTTACTTTGCAGTAGCAGCCTTCCTTCTTACAGATGATATTAAACAGTGTCTGCGCCAGATTGAATCTGTTACAACAGCTCTTTCAGAGAAGGATTATACTGTTGAAGATAAACTTCCTTCAAACCGCAGTGAGCTTGGTGTCATCATTCAGGGAATCAACAGTTTCAAACAGTCTGCAGTAGACATTCTTTTGCAGATTGATACTTCTACAAAAAGAACTTCGAATCAGTCTGATGACCTTGTTCACAACATGGATTTAACAAGAAACAACATTGCAAGTATTGTTGAATCTCTGGACAGCATCAAACACGAAATTGAAAATCAGTCTGCCGGTGTAGAAGAATCTAACTCAGCTATCGAACAGATTATGGGTAACATCCGTTCCCTCAATTCTTCTATTGAATCACAGGCTTCTGGAGTAACTCAGTCTTCTGCAGCCGTTGAAGAAATGGTAGCAAACATTGCAAGCGTAACTCAGATTCTTGATAAGAATAATCAGGCTGTAAACGCACTTACTTCTGCCGCAGACAAAGGTCAGCAGCAGGTAAAAGCAGCCGTTAAAACTGCAGAAACTGTACTTCAGCAGTCAGAAGGAATTTTACAGGCTTCCAGCATTATTCAGAATATTGCAAGCCGTACAAACCTCCTTGCTATGAACGCCGCCATTGAGTCTGCTCATGCTGGTGAAGCAGGAAAGGGATTTGCGGTAGTTGCCGAAGAAATCCGTAAGCTTGCCGAACAGTCTGGAGACCAGAGTAAGGCAATCGACGAAAACCTTCGCTCACTTTCAGAAGCAATTGGTGGTATTTCTACAGATATCAATCTTGTTCAGACTGCTTTCGAAAACATCTATCAGCTTTCGCAGAAGGTTCGTGAACAGGAAACTGTTATTGCAAATGCAATGGATGAACAGAACTCTGGTAACCAGCAGGTTCTTGAAGCAATGCGCGCAATCAGTGATTCAACTTCTGAAGTAAAGAACGGTTCTGCAGAAATGCTTGTTGGTGGTGAACAGATTCTTAAGGAAATGAAAAACCTTACAGAAGTTACACAGGTTATTTCTGACAACATGAATCAGATTAACGATTTCTCACAGCAGATTTCTGATGCTATTACAATAACAACTGCTTCTACTAACAGTACTCAGGAAAACCTGCAGCAGCTTATGAAAGAATTGAGTTCTTTCAAATTGAGTAAAGGCTAAACTCGAGACTAGACAAAAAAAACACGGCTTTGCGCCGTGTTTTTTTTTGTCTTTTATGTTATACTTGAACTTCCGGAGGCATTAAAAAAAATGGCAGATTATCACGAGTTTCCCCCAGCTCCAGAAGGCACACCTGTAGCAAATTTTGTTCATCTTCATGTTCACTCAGACTATTCTCTTCTGGACTCCTGCGCCACTTTGGACAAGCTTGTTGCAAAAGCAAAAAGTCTTAATATGCCTGCCCTTGCCCTCACCGACCACGGAAACATGTTCGGTGCCCTCAACTTTGAAAAGCTCTGCCACGTAAATGGAATCAATCCTATTGTTGGAGAAGAATTCTACGTTGCCTACGGAAGTCATTATGAAAAAGAAGACGTTCCTTACAGCCACAAGGGAGAAGAAGGAGACCGCAAGGCCCACTACTTCCACCTGATTCTGCTTTGCGAAAATCAAAAAGGATATGAAAATATGTGCTGGCTTTCCAGCCGCGCCTTCTGTGACGAAAATGCCCTTTATTACGGTAAACCTCGTATAGACTTTGAACTTCTTGAGCAGTACCACGAAGGAATCATCTGCTGTTCTGCCTGTATTCAGGGAGAGCTACCTCAGCTTCTGCTTGCCGGAATGGATAAGGAAGCAGAAGAGCTTGCCCTCAAATACAGTAAGCTTTTTGGCCCCGACCATTATTACATCGAAATCCAGGACCACGGAATTCCTGAGCAGAAAATTGTTGCAGAAAAGCTGATTGCCCTTGCTCACAAATTAAACATTCCCCTGGTTGCTACCAACGATATTCACTATGTAGAAAAAGAAGATGCCATTGCTCAGGACGCCCTCCGCTGTATCGGCTTTAAAAATCAGCTGCACGAAAAGCATGCAAAAATGGGCGGCGACATGGATCTTGATAACTGGTATTTCAAGACCGAAGAAGAAATGCGTGCCCTCTTCCCTCAGTGCCCGGAAGCCTTTGACAATACAATCAAGATTGCCAACATGTGTAATCTTACAATCAAACAGTACACAACACCGGAGCTTAAGGAATGTCTTCCACGCTTTGAGCTGCCGGCAGAATTCCGTACTCACGGCGACGACTATCAGGCAGACCAGAACGACTATGTAAAATATCTTGTAGAAGAAGGACTTAAAAAACGCTACAAGGAAATCACACCGGAAATCCGCGAACGTGCCGACTACGAAATGAATACCATTTTTAGCATGGGCTTTTCGGGCTACTTCCTTATCGTATGGGAGTTCATCAACTGGTCTAAATCAACTTATGACAATGTAAACAAAAGGCCTAAGCCTTATATTCCGATTGGTCCTGGACGAGGTTCTGGTGCAGGTTCTCTTGTAGCTTACGCCATGACAATTACAGATATCGACCCATTCAGATATGGTTTGATTTTTGAGCGATTCTTAAACCCTGAACGTGTATCCATGCCGGATTTCGACGTTGATATGGACTTCGATTATCGCCAGGATATCATCCAGCATACCCGCGACCTTTACGGCGACGCCAACGTTGGACACATTGTCACCTTTGGTACCCTTAAACCAAAAAACTGTATTGCCGATGTTGGCCGTATTCTCAACATTCCGCTTTCCGAAGTAAACGAACTCAAAAAATGTATTCCGGATAATCCTAAGGCAAAGCTCAAGGACGCATTCTCAGAACCTACAGAAAAAATGCCGGATGGTGGTCAGCTTATAAAATACAAGGATGACCCGCGCTATCAGGAACTTTTTGACCTCGCCTTCCGCCTTGAAGGTGTAAAGCGAAACACAGGTCTTCACGCTTCGGGTATGGTAATTGGTCTTACACCGCTTCCTGACTGGGCTCCGGTTTTCAAGGATCCTAAAACTGGTGAAGTCGGCGTTCAGTACACTATGGATATTATTGAGCCTTGCGGTCTTGTTAAGTTTGACTACCTTGGTCTCAAAACACTGTCCCTTATCCGCTATGCCGAAGCTATTATCAACAAACACAGGCCGGCAGGAACTCCGGAATTTCTTACCGCGAATGTCAGCGAAACTGATGAAAAGACCTTTGACCTTTTTGACCGCGGTGACTCAGTTGCAGTATTCCAGTTTGAATCTCCTGGTATGCAGAAGATTCTTCGTGAATGTAAACCCCGCTGTATTGAAGAGCTTGTTGCCTTGAACGCCCTTTTCCGTCCGGGTCCACTGGCTTATATCCCAAAATATATTGAAGGAAAATGGCATCCGGAAAAAATTGAATATCCTGATCCTTCTCTCCAGGACCTGCTTAAAGAAACCTACGGTATCATGGTTTACCAGGAACAGGTTATGAAGGTAGCCCAGATTATTTCGGGCTTCTCTCTTGGTGGTGCCGATATGCTGCGCCGTGCCATGGGTAAGAAAAAGCTCGACGTTCTTATGAAAAAGAAGGAAGAGTTTATTGCCGGCGCCGTTAAAAACGGACACACAGAAGAGCATGCCGGTGACATCTTTGAAATCATGATTCCATTTGCGGGCTACGGATTTAATAAATCTCATGCGGCTGCTTATTCGGTTCTTGCTTACCGTACAGGCTGGCTTAAAGCCCACTACCCTGCCGAGTTCATGGCAGCAAACCTTACAAACGAAATCACCTCTACAGACGGACTTCCTTTCTATATTGAAGAAGCCCGCAAAATGGGTGTAGCAGTTGATGCCCCAGATGTAAACCGTTCCGATGTAATATTCGACGTTGTAGACGGCCGTATTGTATTTGGCCTTAAAGGTATTAAAGGAATGGGAGAAGCCGCTGCCCAGGCTATTGTAAATGAACGCGAAAATAATGGTCCTTATAAGAGTTTTATGGACTTTATAAAACGTGTCTGCGCAATTGTTGAAAAAGATGAAGACGGCCGCGAAAAAACGCTTATCAATAAAAAAGCAATTGAAGTTTTGATTAAGACTGGTGCCTTTGATCATCTTAAAGAAAAAGACGGTACTACCCTGAACCGCCCGACCCTTCTTGCAAATATGGAAGCAGCTTTGGATTATGTTTCTGATTATCTTGAAGACCAGAAAAAAGGCCAGGGAGACTTATTCGGCGACCTTGCAGAAGAAGAAAAGAATTTTACAGATTTCCAGTTCAAAATAATTGCAGACATTCCTAACATGGAACTTTTGAACATGGAAAAAGAATGTATTGGCTGCTACGTAAGCGGACACCCTCTGGATTCTTATAGAAAGGCAATAGACCATGCCGTAACCGTAAGAGCCGGCAACATCGACCGTATTGCAGAAGAAAGCAAGGCCGAAAAGGCCGCTCTGGAAGCAAGTGGTGCAAGACCATGGCAGATGCGTGATGCAGGAAAGTCTTATGTGGCACTGGGAATGCTGAGCGGTATCCATCAGATAACAACTAAAAAGGGTGCTCAAATGGCCTTTGCCAAGCTTAATGATATGGATGGCCAGATTGACCTCACCTTCTTCCCAAAAACCTGGGAAACAATGCGCGGTCAGCTTGAAGACGGTAGCGTTTATGCCTTCCGTGGAAAGGTTGATGGTAGCCGCGATACTCCTTCTTTGATTGTTGATGCTATTGAAGATGTTGAACAGATGGAAACACATGCGGCCCAGTCTGTACACATAAAACTGGACTCAAATTTCAGCTCAGAAGTATCAATTGCACAATTAAAAGATTTTTTATTTGATAAAATGGGTAAATGTTCAGTATATTTTCATATAGACACAGGAAATAATCCTTATGTCGTAAAAGCAAATGACCAGATTTCCGTAAGTGCCGACGAGCAGACGCTGAAGGCACTAAGAGACATTAATTTTGTAAGGGAAGTCTGGACAGAGTAGGCTACAATCGAAAATCCGTTAAAAATCGGGCTGCGACAGCGGGCCGATTTAGGATTATCGCTCGTTCCGCCTCAGAGGCGAGACTACGCGAGCCGACAATGCGATGTTTTTTTCAGGAGGTATCTTTTTATGATACAGACAGTTTTATCTATTCTAGCAGCAATGCTTTCAGTTTATACTCTTTTATGTTTTATCTATATTCTTATGTCATGGTTTCCTGGCGCTAAGTTCACAAAATTCGGACATATAATGACAGCAATCTGTGAACCATATATGGGGCTCTTCAGAAAGCTGGGATTCCTCCGCATAGGAAACATTGATTTTTCACCGATTGTTTCGCTTGGAATTCTTTCGCTTGCCTCTTCAATACTGGGAGGCATTCAGCATACAGGAAGAATCTTCCTTGGCGGAATTATCGGAACTATCATAAGTTCTATCTGGGGAATTGCCTCATCAATTGGTTTCATTTTTACACTTTTGACATTTGTCCGCTGGATTGTACTGCTGATCAACAAGGGCAGAACTTCTTATGAATCTGGCTGGAATCAGGTAGATATGATGCTTAACAAGATTTCTTACAAGATTGCAGGAACCTTTACTAAAAAAGCACTGAGCTACCAGAAGTCACTTTTGATTTCATGGATTACCCTGCTTGTATTCCTTGGAGTCGGACATTTTCTAATTACTATTCTCGTAAACCTCTGTTATAGAATGCCGTTTTAATGAAGGTTTGTGATATAAAAACCCCGGTTTCTTCGATTTCGGGAATCGGGCCACAGCTTACAAAAGCGCTGGCAAAAGTAAATGTTTTCACAGTAGGAGACCTGCTGCAATACTATCCGCGGGATTACGAAGACAGAACCCGTAAGGTAACATTTCGCGAGCAGGCTTCAAACTACGGAAAAGTACATACAGTAGCACAGGTTCTCTCGCATGAATGGTTCGGCTACGGCCACATGAAAACCCTTAAAATTATAGTTTCAGATGGAACAGGTACAGCAGAGCTTATTTGTTTTAACAGAGCCTTTCTGGAAAAAAGCCTGGTGCCGGGAACCATAATTACAGTAACCGGAAAATTCGAAGTCAAATATGGAAAGCTTCAGAGTACAGCCTTTGAAGCAGTGAAGCACACAGATAATACGGTGGTTGAGCCTGTTGAAACCACCTCTGTTGAACTCTCTTCCATCGCGCCAAAAGAAAGCGGCATAATTCCGGTTTACCCGCTCACAGAAGGCCTCACCCAGAAAGTCGTAACAAAAGCCGTCTCACAGGCGCTCCAGCAGTACGCGCACGGAATCGAAAACGAGCTGCCTTCTGAACTTATCGAGGCGCGCGGTCTTTTACAAAAACAGGACGCAATCCGCCTTATTCACCGCCCTTCAGAAATGTCTCAGGCGGCGGCCGCCCGCCGTACCCTGGTTTACGAAGAACTCTTTCAGTTTCAGTCAGTACTTGCAAAGCGGATATACAATCGAAAAGGCCTTTCTATGAATACGGTGGTTGAGCCTGTCGAAACCTTATACAATGGGGAATCCGTTAAAAACCGAGCCGATAGGGTCGGTTTAGGATTGTCCACTGATATCTCTGCCTTCACCAACAGCCTCTCGCCGCTTCAGCTGGACTTTTTCAACTCGCTTCCCTTCCCCCTTACAGATGACCAGCGAAATGTAATCTACGAGATGGATGCAGAGATCGACCGCAGTTACACCGAACGCGAACGTGTTCTTAATCAGATGGACCGCGGCCTTCCGCCTCCAAGCACACCGGTTTTTACAATGGCAAGACTTTTACAGGGCGACGTTGGTTCTGGAAAAACCCTCGTTTCCCTTTTCCTCTGCCTCAGAATCATCAGCTGGAAAGGACAGTGCGCTTTTATGGCACCAACAGAAATCCTTGCCCGCCAGCACGCAGAAACTACTGCAAAACTGCTCGCTCCTCTTGGCGTCCGCACAGCCTTTCTTACAGGAAATCTCCGCGCAAAAGGACGCAACCAGCTGCTGCGCGCTCTTAAAGAAGGCGAAATTGATATTGTTGTCGGCACTCATGCGCTTTTTTCTGCAAATGTGGAATATAAAGATATGGAGTTTGCCGTAATTGATGAGCAGCACCGTTTTGGAGTTCTGCAGCGTCAGGCAATAATCGAAAAAGGCCGGCAGACTGTCGGAGGTTTTACATTTGAACCAAATCTTCTGATGATGAGCGCAACCCCGATTCCTCAGAGCCTCGCCCTTACAGTTTTCGGCGACCTGGATATTTCTTCAATTCACACAATGCCGGCCGGCCGCAAACCGATTACTACTTACCTCGTAAAAGAAGGAAACGAAATGAATGCTTACGAGGCAGTTCGCAAGGAACTTGCAAAAGGGCATCAGGCTTATTTTGTTTATCCGGCAATCGAAAGTGATGAAAACATAAAATCTGCAGAACGTGTTTTTGCCCATCTACGCGACCATATTTACCCCCAGTACAAATGCGCTCTTGTTCACAGCAGAATCGACGAAGAAGAGCAGGTTGGGATTTTAAGAGATTTCCGCGACGGAACGATTCAGGTTCTCGTGGCTACCACGGTAATTGAAGTTGGTGTAGATGTACCGAATGCTACCTGCATGGTAATTGAGATGGCGGACCGCTTCGGCATGGCCCAGCTTCACCAGCTCCGCGGACGTGTTGGCCGAGGCAGCGATCAATCTTACTGCTTCCTCATTTACAGTAAAGATATTACTGAGTCAGGCATAGAACGAATGAAGGCTTTAAGGCAGAGTACAGACGGCTTTTACATTGCAGAACAGGATCTCAAAACCCGCGGCCCTGGAGAACTCAACGGCACAGTACAGGCAGGAGAGCTTGGCTTCCACATAGCAGACCTCTCCCGGGACATGGAAATCATGCAGCAGGCGCGAAATGATGCAATTTCCAGCCTCACAACTCAAAACGTGTCAAAATAACTCAAAATAAGTCAGTAACAAAAGCACTGTATCAAAATGACACACAGGAAACGGCACATATGGTGGTTTCGACAAGCTCAACCACCGGAAAACAGAAAATACGGTGATTGAGCCTGTCGAAATTACCGCAGATTTCGATTTTTTCATCTTTTTTTTAGTTGACGATTTTACTTGGCACAATACTTGCTATTACTTTAATGTATAAGGAGATTATGCCATGACACGCGATGAAAACATTCTTGCTATGTACCTCAAAGAAATCAACAAGATTCCTATGATTTCTCACGAAGAAGAAGTTGAGCTTGCTCAGAAAGCCCAGGCTGGCGACACAGTTGCTAAAAACAAACTTGTAAACGCTAATCTCCGCTTTGTAGTAAATGTTGCAAAGAAATATCAGAATCATGGTCTTGATCTTACAGACCTTATCAGCGAAGGAAACATCGGACTTCTTACAGCAGTTGAGAAGTTTGACGTAACAAAGGGATATCATTTTATTTCTTATGCTGTATGGTGGATCCGCCAGAGCATTCTTAAGGCTATCTGCGAAAAGAGCCGTGCCATCCGCCTGCCTCTTAACCGCGCCAACGAGCTTGTTCAGATTGAACATGCACGCAAGGTTGTTGGAACTAAGAAAACTGAGCAGCAGGAATACGAAGAAATCGGCGCAATGCTCAATATGGAACCGGCACACGTTCGCGATATGATTAACATCAGCCGCGAAATGATCAGCCTTGATGCAGAAACAAATGATAACGATAACGGACGTTCTAAAGTTTCTGATTTCTTCGAAGACAATGCATACGATCGTCCGGAAGAAAAGGCTATCGAAAAGTCTATGCATGAAGAAATTGACGGCGTAATCAATACTCTTCGTCCTAACGAAGCACGTGTTATCCGCATGCGCTATGGTCTCAACGGTGCAAAACCAATGTCACTTAAAGAAGTTGGCGAAGAATGTTCTCTTACAAAAGAAAGAATCCGCCAGATTGAAAAACACGCAATTATCCGTTTGCAGCACCCTACCCGTGCACGCAGACTTGAAGCTTACGTAGCGTAAATTACAGGTTAAACGAAAAGGCCGTATCAGAAATGATACGGCCTTTTTTATTTGCAGTAATTTGATTTATGCTTTTACCGGGATTCCACAATCTTTGTGTTCATTTTCCCAATTCTGAGCAAGTCTCAAAATCTTTTTCTCACTGAACATAGCACCTGCAAACTGCATACCGATTGGCATGCCATCTGCACTTGTACGTCCGGCTGGAACATTGATTGAAGGAATGCGGGCAAGGTTTACGAAAGTTGTATAAAGGTCTGAGAGGTACATCTCAAGCGGATTATCAACTTTAGAACCAAGCTTGAATGCAGCAGTTGGACAGGTTGGACAGAGAATGATGTCATACTTATCGAATACAGCTGCAACCTCGCGCTGAATGCGGGCACGAACTGTCATACCCTTTTTATATGTATCTCCTGAGAACTGCTCAGAAAGAACATAGTTTCCGATTACGATACGGCGCTTTACTTCAGGTCCAAAGCCTTCAGAACGAGTTTCAACATAAAGCTCGTCGTAGCCCTGACCATTGTCTACGCGGCGGCCATAACGGATACCATCAAAACGGCTGAGGTTAGAAGCAGCTTCTGAAAGAGCAATTACATAGTAAGCGGCAATTGAAGCATCGAGGATAGGAAGGTCAACTTCTTCTACGCTTGCTCCCTTGTCTGTAAACCACTTGCGGGTTTCTTCAAAGCATTTTACTACATCAGGATCTGCACCTTCTGTTTTAAGGAACTGCTTTGGAATTGCAATTTTGAGAGCTTTGAACTCTGCATCTGAAAGAGCTTCGAGCTTGCTCAAAGACTTTCCTTCCGGTAAATCTGCAGAAGTGTCATCATACATATCTACACCGCACATAAGGCTGAGAGGTTCAGCGATATCAGCTGGAGTATGACCGAGAATACCAACCTGATCCAGAGAAGAACCATAAGCTACGACACCCCAGCGGCTGAGAACTCCATAAGTTGTTTTAAGACCGTAGATTCCGCAGTAGCTTGCAGGAAGACGAACTGAACCACCAGTTTCTGTACCAAGACCAAAGAGAGCCTGGTTTGCAGCAACAGCAGCAGCAGAACCTCCCGAAGAACCACCAGATACAAATTCGCGGTTGATTGGGTTACGAGTTGGGCCATAGCATGAGTATTCTGTAGAAGAACCCATTGCAAACTCATCCTGATTACAGCGTCCAAGAGGAATTGCTCCAGCCTTTTCCAGGCGGTCAATTACAGTTGCATTGTAAGGAGCAACATAACCTTCGAGAATCTTTGAAGCACAGGTAAGGCGGTGACCCTTTGAGTTGATATTGTCTTTGTTTGCAAAAGGAATTCCAAGGAGAGGCTTTTCTGCAAAAAGCTTATCGAGGGCATCAGCTCCAGCTGCACGGGCAGCAGCAATTTCCTTGTCGGCAGCAGCAGCTACAGTTACAGCATCATCGTACATTTCGATAAATGCATTGAGCGGAATTGGTGCCGATTTATCTTTATTGAAGGTATCAATAGCGTCGCGAACGAGTTTTTCGCTGGTAACTTCGCCTTTTTTGAGAGCGTCACGGGTTTCTTTAATTGTGTAATACATTATGCACCCTCCCCGAGTACCTTAGGAACCTGGAAGTATCCGTCCATAAAGTTTTCTGAAACTTTCTTTACGTCGCTGATTTCAAGACCTTCCACTACTGTATCGCCACGAAGCTTGTCTGCCTCTGTGCGAGGATATGCGTCATAAGGATTTTCACTATCATCATACTTAGAAAGAATATCAAAATATCCTACAATATCATCAACCTGTTTTTTCAAGGTCTCCATATTTGTACTTTCAGGAGACAAACGAGACAGGTAAAGCAGATTCTCAAGAGTCTGCGCGTCAATTTCTTTATGCTGTGTTGCCATAAGAAATATTATAGTAGAAATAATAGTTTTAGTGAATATGTATGATTTTTCGTTTCCTTTACAAAGAGGACAAAGGTATTATAAAGAAAGCTGGTTAACACTTTGGCTCCCGGTCACGGCTGCGTGGTACAAAACCGCGCAATAATGCGCTACACGCTTTTTGTGGTATAGAAACTATTGAACCTGCCGCTTTCGCGGCAGCCACAAAAAGAGTGTTTTTGCACCACGCCCCGCTCCCTCGCGCCAACTTTCTGCAATTCCTTTATAATACCTTTGTCCTCTTTGTAAAAACATCGAATACATTTTTACCTTGCCGTAAAAGTATTTCTACTATAATATTTTATTATGCGATTAGATGTAATTTTAGAACTTATCGGATATCTGGGCTCGCTGCTTGTTATTGTTTCTATGTTGATGACTTCGGTGGTGAAGCTGCGGGTAATTAATACAATTGGTAGTGTGATATTCTGTGCTTATGCAATCTGTATTCATTCTTACCCTACCGCCGCCATGCAGGTTTGTCTGATTATCATCAATATCATAAATCTTTATAAGCTGAATAATACGAAAAAAGAATATGCCGCTGTTGAAGCTGGCGCCGGCGACGGCTTTCTCGCACACTTTCTTTTTGCCAACAGCAGTGACATCAAAAAATATTTTCCTGATTTTTCTACTCCAGTTGAAGGTGATAAAATCTTTTTAATTACCTGCGAGCAGGTTCCAGCCGGAGTTTTTATCTGCCGCGAGGACGCAAGCGCTTCTTTGAACGTAAAACTTGATTACACTACTCCTGCCTACCGCGACTGTTCTGCCGGAAAATTTATTTTTACACATCTTAAGCATCTTGGATTTAAAAAGGTCATTGCAGAAACAAAAATCCCCGCTCATGAAAAATACCTTCATAAAATAGGATTTTCAAAAGACGGGGATTCACAAAAGTTTGTGAAAGAATTGTAAAGAACTCCCGAATCACACCTTCGCAGCAAGTGCGTACAAAGGTTGCGCAGCGTTCGGGATAACAAGTATTCTTCTAAACCGTAAACTGATCTATCTGAGTTGCAATTCCTGTAATTGAATTCTTCATATTGTCCGCAATCTGAGAAAGTTCCGAACCGCTTTCATCAATCTTGCGGGCTCCAATAGACATTTCATCCATGCTGGCTTTCATATTATTTGAAGATTCCTGCAAGCCTGCAATATTATCAAAAATCAGTTTGTTACCTTCAATCATTTCTTTTGCAGAAGTACTTACTTCAGAAGTACTTTCATTCATTACCTTAAGAGTTTCAATAACCTGCTTTGAACCTTCGTTCTGTTCAGACATTGCAACTTTAATTTCATTAACAAGCTGATTTGTATTGTTAATTTCATTTGAAACGATTGAGAAGGCACGACTTGATTCTTGAGAACCTTCAACAACTTCAAGAATAGAAGCCTGAATACTGTTCAACTGATCACCAATTGTCTTTGACTGTTCTGTTGAAGTTTCAGAAAGCTTACGGATTTCATCGGCAACAACCGCAAAGCCCTTACCTGCTTCTCCGGCATGAGCCGCTTCAATTGCCGCATTCATAGCAAGAAGGTTTGTCTGTTCTGCAATGTTAGCAATTGCCTGGTTTGCTTCCTGAAGCATTTTTGACTTATCTTCAATCTGATAAATCTTTTCATTTACAGCAGCCTGTTTTGCCTGACCAGACTGAGCCTGTTTTTCAAGCTGAGCAAAAGAATCTGCCATCTTATCTACAGAAGTATTTACAGACTGAATGTTTCCTATCATTTCTTCAACCGCAGAAGATGCCTCAGTTACTCCGTCTGCCTGCTGGCGAATCATCCTTTCAAGAGAATCAATATTTGCAGAAATCTCATTAACAGCGCCTGCAGTCTGCTGAACGTTTTCGCTCTGCTTATTTATCTGAGAATGCACAGAATCAATATTCGAAATAATCTGGGTAATTGCACTTGCCGTATTCTGCATGCTGCCAGACAAGTTAATACCAACAGAATTCAAATCCTCTTCAGAAAGCTTAAGCTTTTCAATGATGCCCTGAAGCTTTTCTATAAATTTATTTTCATTATCTACAAGAGTTCCAAAAACCTTGAACATAGAACGGCGCTTCAAAGTAACACGTTTTGTAAGGTCGGCATTTCCTGAACTTAAATCATAAACAGCATCGCTCAAAACAGTAAGCTGATTTACCATATTCAAAATCTGGATTGAAAGAACCAGAATGATAATTACAGTTATGATTCCCGCAATAAGAGCTGTACGACCAAAAGTAAAGAAATCACCAAGAGTATAATTCCTCTGCATTACAAGATGCCAGCTTACAAGCGGAATTGCAGCGAATACTAAATCTCTTCCAGACCTGCTTTCAAAAGAAATATCCTTTGGCTTATATTCAAAATCACCAAGCTGCGGCATTTCATCAAGAATATGTTTTTTCTTTTCTACGATTGAATCATCAAGTGCACCAGTAATTTCTTCTGCATCATTATAAAGATACATAGTAACAGCAGGATCAAGTCCCTGATACATTTCCTGAATCATATCTGTAAGAGGAATACCAGTACCTACAATACCAATAGGCTTTCCTGAATTATCGCGGACTACCGCATTTACCCAGAGATTTGTCTGCTTGAGAGTTGGGTTATAGTTGATGTTAAAATTGTAAACTTCCGTCTCATGCAGAGTCATGTTGTACCAGTATTCATCAGGATTTTCAGGCTTTACAACATAACTTGCCTTCATATCACTCCAGAAAACCTTATCCTTATCTGAAACCCAGAAAATAGATTTTGATTTAAATGATTCCATAAATGGCTTAAGATCCTTAAAAGCAGCTGCCTTTATTTCCTCATCATCTGGATTAAGCATATAGTCTTTAATCGCCGGCATTTTAATCATCTGAAGGGCAAGCGTAAGCTGCTCATTCATAGAAGTTTCAAAGCTCGCACGCTTTACACGCGCCGTCATTTCCATATCTGCAAAGGCATTCGTTCTGGCATGATTTCTGGCAACACTTCTGATTAAAACAAAAAGTCCTATTGCCGCAATAAACTCTACTATAAAAACAATAGCTGTAATTCGTTTTAATTTTGGATTCATACAAAACTCCCGTTTTTGTCTCTATATAATAAATATTTTATTACCATATATACAAATACGCAAATTTTGAATTATAAATTTTTTGTTACAAAAGCCTTGCCCGCAACTTCCCCAAGAGTAATATAGGTATGATTTACAGGATCATAAGTAATTGGACGAAGCTTTGACGGATCAATTTTTCCATCTGTAAGAATACTGTCGTCGGCATTAACATTTATGATATTTGCTGTCATGCAACCTGTTGTTGGCTCATAAGTTAGCATCTCACATTCAAGACACATTGGAAGTTCGTTGATTACAGGAGCATCTACAAATTCTGATTTTGTTGCGGTAAAGCCTGCTTTGGCAAATTTATCCGGAACATTGTTTGCTGAAACACAGCCTACATAATCACATTCTTTTACATGAGCGGCATCTGCCATGCTCACGGTGAAGGCTTTTTTCTTCAAAAGATTTTTTGCAGTTTTGTGGCTTGGATCAATGCAGATTGCAATCTGGTTTGTATCGTGAATTCCACCCCAGGCAGCATTCATTGCATCTGGAGTTCCATCCTCATCATAAGTTGCAATAATAAGTACCGGCATAGGGTACAAAAAAGTCTGTTTTCCAAAGTTTGTTCTAGACATAGCGGTTTTATCCTCCTGGTAAAAACCGCTAAACGGACATGTCAAGGCCTTGAGCGAAGCGTGCCTTGACATGGACGTATAACACGGTTTTTTATTTCTCATTATTATACTATAATAGACAAATAATTACACGAGGAAAAAAATGTCAGATTCAAAAAACTTTTCGGTAGCAGCAGTATTTTCACACCACATGGTTTTACAGAGAAATAAATGGACAGTAGTTTTTGGCGAGGCTGAAAACGGGTCTCTTGTAGAGGCTTCTCTATATGATGATAAAGGAACAGTGCTTTGCAAGAACACCTGCATTGCAGAGAATGGGCACTGGCTTTTGCAGCTGGAGCCGCAGAGTGCGCAGACTGACTGTAAGCTTGTAATTATCTGCGGAAATGAAAGCAAAAGTTTTTGTGATATTGCAATTGGCGAAGTCTGGCTTGCAGGCGGTCAGAGCAATATGGAATTTGAACTTCAGAATTGTAAGGAAGGACCTGCTGAACTTGCTGATGATGAGGCCGGAAAGAAGGTTCGTTTTTACTACACAAATAAAATCGGCTGGATGGATGAACATTTTTATGAAGCTGAGCGTAACACAGCCTGGCAGACCTGGGAGAGTCCAGCGCGCGGGGCCTGGTCTGCAGTTGGTTACTTTTTTGCAAAAAAGCTTGCGGCTGATTTAGACTGTGTTGTTGGTGTGATTGGCTGTAACTGGGGTGGAACTTCTGCAAGTGCCTGGATGCGCCGGGAGTTTCTCGAAGAAGACCGCGACCTGAACACTTATCTTTCTGATTACGCAGAAGCTACCCGCGGAAAATCTATAGAAGAGCAGTGTAAAGAATTTAATGATTACGAAATAGAAAATGCTGCCTGGCAGGAAAAATTTTCTAAACTTTGGGAAAAGCAGCCGGGCATAACCTGGGCAGAGGCAGAAAAGATTCTTGGTAAAAATCCATGGCCGGGTCCTGCTTCCTGCAAAAATCCTTACCGCCCCTGCGGGCTTTATGATTGCATGGTCGCACGAATTTTGCCTTACACTCTCAAGGGCGTGCTCTGGTATCAGGGCGAAAGTGATGACCATAAGCCTTCTTTTTACTACAAGCTTTTCCGTTCACTTATAGACAACTGGCGTACAGACTGGAAAGACGAAGACCTGCCTTTTGTTTTTGTGCAGCTTCCGGTTCACCGCTACGAGGCTGATCCTGATTTTAAGCACTGGTGCCTGGTGCGTGAGGCTCAGGCTAAAGTGGGAGCAACAGTCCGTAATGCCTGGCTAACAAGTGCCTTTGATTTAGGACAGTACAGCGACATTCATCCTGTTGCAAAAAAAGTACTTGCAGAAAGAATGGAAAAAAATGCACTGGCAAATGTTTACCAGCTGATTCCTTCGCTTGATGCAGTAGCACCACAGATTGAAGGATGTTATCCAGGAGAGGGGCTGTTAGTTTTGACTTTCACAAATGCTCCGCTTGGTTTTGAAGTTCGTGAAGATGAAAGCAGACTTGAAGAATACAAAAAGATGGAAGCAAATCAGGGCAAGGCTGTGAGCGCGGAGTTTACTGGCTTTGAAATTGCGGGAAGCGACGGTGCCTGGTACCCGGCAAAATTTGCTCTTGGCGGCACAGACGGAAAACTGAATACCATCATTTTATGCAGCGATAAAGTTAGCCGGCCGGTTGCAGCCCGCTACGGCTGGTACAACTATGGCCCTGTAACAATTTATGGAAAGAACGGACTTCCGCTTTGTCCATTCAGAATTACGGCAGCTGGAAAAGTTTGCGGCCAAGCTGGCAAATCAGACAACACCGGCCACGCAAAAATCCAGCAGATAATGACGGTATGAAAAAATTTTTCTTCCTCCTCCTGATAATTGCTTGTCCGCTTTTTGCCCAGCCGGTGCCCGGCTCATACTATGATTTTATCGACGCCACAAAAGACCTGCCGGCTGGTCACGACAAAACCTCACTGATTATCTACCGCCCGGACAATGTCGGAGTTCTCAACGACATCCGCTGCTTCCTCCGCATACAAGACGAAGAAGGCAATGACATCACCTACGACACAAGCCGCCTCACCGCCACCTACGAATGGCTCAGCACCCCAGACATTATCCGAAACTACAAACACACCTACTTTTTAGCCGGTGGCATGGCCATGCACCTCAAACTCAAAAAGGGCCGTTACAAAATCTCCCTCTACACTCCGGTAGACCAGCAGAACAATTTTGTCTACCCTGAATCCGGGGAAGAAGCCAGAACCGCCCTGCAGTCGGGAGTCGTAGAGTATTCGCAGTCTAAGGCCTTTCAGTGGGAATCAAATGTTTTTGAATACAACACCGAAAATCCCACAAAAGTAATCTTCGTCACCCCTACCCGCAACGACAACGGCTTTTATAACGGCGGCTGGGTTATTGATTACCGGGATGGAAGACGGCCTTAAACACAAAACAGCCACGGTACGTCAGGGTGGGCTATTTTTTTTGTCTTCTTTAATTCCTATACTAAAAAAATTCACGAATATCTTTGTAGTAACCATTTTCCTAAATCTATATTCTCAATGTAGTTACTGTTTTTTGCTTCCTGAATACCTGCAAAATACATCTCTTTCCAATCTTTAGCACCTTTACTTTTATAATAAATTGAACTTACTACTTTTAGTAAACCATAGGATGTATCATTATATGATTTTACAACATTAAGATTATCCAAAAAGTCGTTTTCATAATTCATTAATAATTGCGAAACAAGTAAATGAGCTCTGAAAAAAACGATTTTCTCTGTATTAAATTTTTCTGATAAATCAACTGTTTGCTGATAATAAGAATTCATTTTTTCAAAATCATTTTGTAGAAATGAACATTGCCCCAAATACCAATAATCCCACATTTTCTCGATAGGAGACAAAGCTGTTTCTATAGCTGAAAGAAAATAAACTTCTGCTTTATCTGGATGACCTCCATAAAGAAAACATAAATAAAGACAAGTTTCTATTTCTTTCTTTATTTCAGAAGATATTATTTCCGACTCCAATAATACTTCATAATACTCTTTAGCTTTATTATATTCATGTAAATAAAAAAGACAGGCAGCAATAGATCGTTTTAGAAAAATCAAATCTTCAGTAGAAAGTCTTTCCTCATCTAAACCTTGATATGCTTTTAAAGCTTGTTTATAATCGCCTGATTTCTCTATTTCAAAAGCCTTTTCTAATTCCAAATCCATTATTTCTTAATTTTCTACAGCTCCAGCCTACTAGGCTGTAAGCATAACATTATTTATATATCCCATATAATTATAACTTATCCTCAGATATATTCAATGTTTTACTCTGAAAGTGGGGCGTTGCGGGGCAGAAGAACTCGGTAAAGTTTGCCCCGCTGGGTGGGTAGCGGAAAACACGACAAAGCGGAGCGACTCGTGGCTTACGCGCAGGGAGGGGCTCCTCCCTCCTATTGACAATTTTTTTTATTCTCACTAGATTGAAAACAACACCGACTCGCCGGTGAAAATTCTTTTTAAGGAGGTCACTCCCATGGATAACAATGTTGTGTATTTTGATTTTAAGTGCGGACTGATTCTCCCTCGCACAAAAGAGAATTAGTTCCCACTTACAAATCAAATCCTCACAAAATCGACCGCACGGTCCTCGACGTGTGTATTATTGTCTTCGGTACGTTGCCGAATCGTTTCTGCTAAAATTTTGTTACTTAAAACTATGAACAAACTGAATTTATTTCGTTATTTTAAGCGATACAGCTTTTTGTATCTGATTGCTATTGTCGCTATGTCGGCAGGCACTCTGCTGGACCAGGCAGCACCTCTGATTGTTCAGCATATTATTGATGATGTTTTGATTGCAAAGAAGATGGAGGTGTTGAACTTCCTTCTGCTTGGCATTCTTGGAATAGGAGTTGGCCGCTGCATTTTCCAGTACACAAAGGAATATGCCTGCGACTTTGCCGGAAGTAAAATTGCAAGTGAAGTCCGCATAAATCTTTTTCAAAAGATTCAGAGCCTTTCTGCAAACTTTTTTGACGGCATAAACAGCGGTGAATTGATGAGCCGTGTAAAGGACGACGTTGACCGCATCTGGGACATTGCAGCCTTTATGGGAATCCTGATGGCTGAAGTTTTTATCCGCACGGTGAGCACAATGTTCTTTATGATCCGCATCAACTGGATGCTGGCAATTATTCCGATTCTTGGAATGTTTGCGTCGGGCTTTATTGCAACCCGTATGGAAAAGCAGCTTGATGATTTGTACGGCGCCGTTGCCCAGGAAGGTTCAGAGATGAACAATACTGCGGCAGAAAATCTTGCAGGAGTCCGCACCGTTAAGGCTTTTGCCCGTGAAGGCTTTGAGATTGCAAAGTTCCACAAGCACAACCAGAAGTTCTATGAGCTCAATATTGATTTGAGCAGGGTCTTCGTAAAGTACAACCCGATGATCCAGACAATTACCCGTCTGCTTTCTGTGATTTCTTTGCTCCTGGGCGGTCTGATTGTAATGAAGGGAAATCCGCTGCAGGGCGGCACAAAAATGTCTGTGGGCGAGCTGATTGCTTTTACCCAGTACGTTGGCGGAATGATCTGGCCAATGGAAATGCTTGGCTGGCTCACAAACGGTCTTTCGAGCGCAAAGGCAAGCGTTAAGCGTCTGAACAAGATTTACGCAGAAATGCCTGAGATTACAGACAGCACAGAGGTTGCAGGAGATGAAGAGCTCAATTCTGCCCTCTTCTCAGCTTTCGACATTAATGGTGATATTTCGTTTGAACATGTAACTTATAAGGCTGGCGAAAAGGCAATTCTTGATGATGTGAGCTTTGACATAAAGGCTGGACAGACCCTCGGAATCATGGGGTCAACCGGATCGGGAAAAACTACAATCATCAACCTGCTTAAGCGCATGTACGACGTAACCGGCGGCAGCATTAAGCTTGATGGGATTGATATCCGGGAATTGCCGCTGCCTACTTTGCGACGCTCAATTTCTTGTGTTATGCAGGACATCTTTTTGTTCAGCGACACGATTGACGGAAACATCCGTCTTGGCGCCCGCGAGAGCATTACAACTGCAGAGGTACGTTCGGCTCTGAACCAGTCGCACGCTTCTGAGTTTGTAGACAAAATGGACGAAAAAGAGAACACGGTAATCGGTGAGCGCGGTGTCGGCCTTAGCGGTGGACAAAAGCAGCGAATCACAATTGCCCGCGCCCTTGCCCGAAAGACACCGGTGCTTGTTCTGGATGATTCTACTTCGGCTCTAGATACGGAAACCGAGCAGGAAATTCAGGGCGTGCTTGCAGAGCTGAGCGGCATGACAAAAATCATCATAGCCCACAGAATCTCTGCAGTTCGCAAGGCAGACAAAATTATTGTTCTGGATAAGGGAAAAGTTGCCGAAGTCGGAACACATGAGGAGTTATTAAAACTCGGAGGTCTTTATAAAGAGACTTACGATTCTCAATACTAACAAGGGGCGTTGCGGGGTGTCCCCGCTAGAAGGGGTAGCGTAAGACCACAACGCGGGCTGAAGCGAGGGGAAGGCTTTCCCCTCCTAATTGGAGATAGAAATGAACAGTTACAAAATAGACGAACAGCAGGTGCAGAAGTCGAACTTCGAAACTATGCCGCGGCTTTTCCGCTACCTGCTTAAATATAAAAAACGGATTGCGGGAGTGTTTGCCCTCATGGCTTTTGGTACAGCCGTAGACCTCGTGAATCCGCTTTTGAGCGAGCGGGCCATTGACCGCTATATTATTCCGGGCAACGTTGCGGGCCTTATCCGCATTGTAGCTCTTGGCGCCACCATCAACATTCTTGCGGTACTGGCAATTAAGCTTCGTATGCTTTTGATGGCAAAGACTAGCAACAAGGTTATTCAGGAGCTGCGTCAGGAATTGTATGACCACATTCAGAGTCTGGACCTTGCATTTTTTGACTCGCGTCCTTCTGGAAAAATTCTTGCAAGAATTATCGGCGACTCGAACTCGCTCAAGGACATTATTGAAAATGCCGTTACCACTTTGATTCCGAACCTTGTTACGGTCATTGCGGTTATGGTAATTATGTTTGTAAAAAACTGGAAGCTGGCTCTGGCAGCCCTCTGTAGTCTGCCTTTTTTGATTGGCGGAGTTTTCCTGATTTCGATTATGGCAGAAAAACACTGGAAGGCAAAACGCCAGAAATCTTCGAACATGAACGCCTTTATAAACGAAGACCTTTCGGGCATTAAGATTATCCAGAGCTTCCGCGCCGAGCAGGAAACTGATAAGACTTTCCAGCAGCTGGTCTGGGATGACCGTAAGGAATTCCTGCGGGCTGTACGCTGGTGCGACGGCTTTGGTTCCTGGATTGATTTGTGCTGGAGCGTTGGAACCATGGCTTTGTATATGGTAGGAATCAAACTGCTTGGAATTGAAGGCGTTTCCATTGGAACTTACATTGCCTTTGGAAGCTACGTCGGAATGTTCTGGCAGCCGATTTTGAACCTGAGTAATTTTTACAATCAGTTTATAAATGCGGCCAGCGGTGCTGAACGTATTTTTGAAATTATAGACAGCGAAGCAGTGGTTACCAGTAAGGACGGGGCAGCAGCAATGCCTGCAATCAAGGGAAGTGTTGACTTTAAGAACGTTACCTTCGGTTATAAGGAAGATGTAGATGTTCTTAAAAATGTCGACTTCTCTGTGACACAGGGCGAGACAATTGCTTTAGTTGGACCTACGGGCGCTGGTAAATCTACAGTAGTCAATTTAGTGAGCCGTTTTTATGACATTAAAGACGGGGCCATTTTGATTGATGGACATGATATCCGTGATGTGGAGCTTACAAGCCTGCGCACCCAGATGGGAATTATGACGCAGGACAATTATATTTTCAGTGGAACAATTCGTGAAAATATTATGTATGGTAAGCTGGATGCAACGGAAGAAGAAATGCTGGAAGCAAGCCGCGCGGTTCATGCAGATGATTTTATCCGCGAACTTCCGGATGGTTACGATACAAAGCTCACGGCCCGTGGTGGAGAACTCAGTAACGGCCAGAGACAGCTGGTTGCCTTTGCACGTACCATGCTGAGTAATCCGCGCATTCTGATTCTGGACGAAGCAACCTCTAGTATTGATACTAAGACAGAGCTTCTTGTTCAAAAAGGAATTGCCCAGATGCTCAAAGGCCGCACAAGCTTTGTAATAGCCCACCGCCTTTCAACGATTCAGAATGCCGACCGCATCTTTGTAATTGATAAGGGCGGAATTGTGGAAAGTGGCAGCCCGACTGAGCTCATGGCAAAGAAGGGTGCCTACTACGCTTTACGACAAGCGCAGTTTGCGTAAAATCTTATCTCATATTTGACAGTCTTGATCGGAGTTCGTAACACCTGTTTTTGAGGTTGCGGACTTCGTTAAGGCTGCTCATTATTTTCGCGGTCATGTAAACATCTACAATTCCGCTGTCAAAAAAGAAATCCGCAAAAGTGGCAAAACCGCCTACAGTCATGCTGTAGTCGCCCGGCATACTGATGCCGCCGAGAACACGTCTGAGTTCCTGGAGCAGGTAATTTACACGATCCATAGAAACCTTAGCATTACTCAACTTTGAATGCTTAATTAAATCTACAATAAGGCCGCCGCCGAGGACATCTAAAAAGCCCCAGTTGCGGGCAGAAGAAAGCTGGCGTTCTGCCTGTTCCAGTTCTGAAATAAGCTGATTTGTGAGATTAAGTGCCTGATTTACCTGTGCGATGTTTGCCAATTTGGTCCTCCTATAAAAAGTATACTAATATTTTTGCTGAAATAAAACAAAAATGTGATAAAATATCCTTATGAATTATGACGAATTGATTAAAACCGCAATTGATATGACAAAGCGCTCTTACGTGCCTTATTCTCACTTTCATGTTGGAGCTGCCCTGCTGGACAAATCCGGTAAAGTATGGACTGGCTGTAATATTGAAAATGCTGCCTACGGACCTAGTAACTGTGCGGAGCGCACTGCTGTATTTAAGGCCGTTAGCGAAGGTGTTCGTGAATTTGAAGCTATTGCTGTTGTTGGCGGGCCAGAAGGCCCGGACGGACAGGCTCAGATTCAGGATTTCTGCCCGCCGTGTGGTGTCTGCCGCCAGGTGCTCAGCGAATTCTGCAACCGCGACTTTAAGATTGTTCTTGCCAACGGCAAAGGCGAACAGAAGGTTTTTACGCTGGCAGAATTGTTGCCTGAAAGCTTCAGTCTATAGTGTCATTACGAGGAGCCCGACAGGTGGTTTCGACAGGCTCAACCACCGCAGGTTCAGGCTCAATTCCCGAAATGATTATATGGAGCTCCGTTCAGATACGTTTCAATCAGTTTATTGTTTTTGTAAACAGCTTTGAGCGAGTAAAAGGGATGATTCTCTTCGAGGAAGTCGTAAAAGATTTCGTCTGCCTGCCAGTGAGGAAGCTCCTTTAATTTTGTAAGAGGAACCCATTCAAGCTCTCCTTCATCGCAATCGGTTTTAAGAACTCCGCTGAATTTTCGGGCACGGAAAATATGCATGAACTCGGTGTATATACCTGTGGAATCCACAGCAGAGGGGGTGCAGTCAGGCATAACCTGCCTGTGCGCATTTTGCACAAAAGTAACAATTCCGCAATATTCCAGGTCTGCCGGCATAATTTCCAGGCCTGTTTCTTCGCGCACTTCGCGGACGGCGCAATCTTCGGGTGACTCTCCGTTTTCAAACTTGCCGCCGATTCCAATCCATTTATCTTTATTGTAGTCGTGCTCCTTTTTTGTACGATGGAGCATGAGATAGCAGCCGTCTTTTTCTATATAACAAAGCGTAGTGTTTACGAGGGTTTTCATATTCTGCATATTTTGATTTTATCGAGTGTAGTAATCAGACGCAACTGGTGGCACGTTTGGCGGTACAATAAGTTTTTTTTTGAGTTCCCGGTCGCTTTATGGTATAATATAACATCTTTTTATAGAGGATTTTTATGATTACGCCAAAACAGTTTTTTGCTTCACGTCTTATTCGATTCGCATACGGCAGACACGACCGCAAACGTGATGCCGGTCAGACAACTCCTCAGGATATTGTACGCTTCGATAACATTCTTTATGGTTCTGATAAAAAGCTCAAAAAATGGCAGCTGCTTGATGTGTATCGTCCTAAGGATGCTGTTGATTCTGATGGCTCTTTGAAAAAGCTTCCTTTAATAATAAGTGTTCACGGCGGATCTTTTGTTTATGGCGACAAAGACCGATATCAGTTTTATTGCATGAAGCTTGCTCAGCGAGGTTTTGCTGTTGTTAATTTTTCTTACCGTCTGGCGCCGGAAGTAAAATATTTTAATGGCATTCAGGATGTAGAATCTGTTTTTCAATGGGTAGCAGCTAACGCTTCGCAATATGGTTTTGATAGTGAAAATGTTTTTGCGGTAGGCGATTCTGCCGGAGGACATCTTCTTGGAACCTACATCTGTGCGCTTACAAATAAAAAATTCGGTGACCTTCTAGGCTTTATAAAAGAAAAAAATCTTAAACTGAAAGCTGTTGCCTTAAATTGCGGCAAGTTCAGGATTAATGAAGATGAACCTAGAATCAGGCTGCTTCGTAAAAGTCTTATGGGAGACGGTGAGTGCAAGGAAGCCAAGGACTTTTTAAATGTTCTGTCTCACATCACGAAACACTTTCCACCCGTTTTTGTAATGACTTGCGAGGGAGATTTTCTGAAGGAAGACAGCGAGGTTATAAAGTCTACCCTTGATTTTGTTGGAGTTCCAAACGAGTTTCACTGTTATGGCAGCACTGAAAGACCTCTCTGGCATGTTTTCCACTGCGACCCGAATCTGCCTGAGGCTGTAGTTTGTAATGATGATGAGTGTAATTTTTTCCGCTCGATGATTACTGAGTAATAGAAATGCATCTTTGGAGTGTTAAATAATTATGAAAGTTTACTATGCAATACTTTTTTTCTGTTCTCTTGTAACAGCCGGAATCTATGCAGGAATCTGGCGAAAAAGATTTTCTGTATTTCTTACGTTGAACTTTGCGCTTATCCCGGTTGTTAATCTGGGTTATTATATTATTGCTGCTTCTGCAACTCTACCGGAAGCTATTCTTGGAATTAAGATTTCTTATCTTGGAATATTTGCCCATATTTTTATAATGTATGCAATTTTCAATCTGTGTAATCTGAATATTAAAAAATCAATCAGATTGATTTTACTTGCTATTTCTACCTTCTTCTATCTTTCTTCCCTGACAATTGGTTCATATCCGATTTTTTACAAGGGCCTCAGCGGAGAAATGATTGGAAACAATCTGATTCTGCATAAAGAATACGGAATACTGCATACTTTTTATTACATTCAGTTATTTATTTACATGGTATTAACTATCGCTTCTACTGTTTATGCATTCCGCAAAAAAAATGATGTTTCTCGCCAGAACCTCAGATACATGCTTGCCTGCGAAGCTATCCCAGTTCTTACTTTCTTTATTGGCAAGTTTTTCAATCTTAGAGTTGATTTACTTCCATTATCTTATGTTCTTTGTGAAATTGTATTGCTTATGATAAGCAGAAGAATTGTACTTTATGATGTTACCGAAACTGTAATTGAAACAATTGCCTTTAACGGAAAAACCGGCTTTGTTTCTTTTGACGACAGCTTCAATTATCTGGGAAGTAATCAGATTGCAAAGAATATTTACCCTGAGCTCGATGACTTAAAGGTTGATGATTCTGTTCTCAAACACCCTGAGTTAAGCCGTGATATTATAGAAAACATCCGCAAATACGTTATCAATCCTAAAAAGAACAGCTTCCATAAAGATTTTGGCGAGCAGATTTATCAGGTTGATATTAATAAGCTTTTTGATGGAAAAGTAAACCGCGGTTACATTCTTTATATGCAGGATGATACTAAGGATCAGAAATACATTTCGCTTCTCAACGGATTTAATGACAAGCTGCGCGATGAAGTAAACCAGAAAACTAAACACATTGTTGAAATGCATAACAAGCTGATTCTTAGTATGGCAGCAATGGTTGAAAGCCGCGACAATTCTACTGGTGGTCACATTAAGAGAACAAGCGATGTCGTAAATATTCTGATTGAAGAAATCCAGAAAGATAAGAGCGATGGCAGACTGGTTCTTACTAATGAATTCTGTCACAACATCATTAAGGCGGCTCCTATGCACGACCTTGGAAAGATTGCCGTTGATGATGCAATTTTACGTAAGCCTGGCCGCTTTACTGATGAAGAATTTGAAAAGATGAAAACTCACGCTGCAGAAGGTGCCCGCATTGTTCATGAGATTTTGAAGGATACTGATGATCAGGCCTTCCACATTCTTGCAGAAAATGTTGCCCACTATCATCATGAGCGCTGGGATGGCTCTGGTTACCCTGAAGGTTTAAAAGGGGAACAGATTCCTCTTGAAGCCCGCATTATGGCTGTAGCTGATGTTTATGATGCTCTTGTAAGTAAGCGTGTTTATAAAGAAGCAATGGACTTTGAAAAAGCAAATTCCATTATGATGGAAAGCTTTGGTAAACATTTTGATAAGCAGCTTGAAAAATACTATGTGGCTGCCCGTTCAAAACTCGAAGATTACTATTCAAAATCTGAATAAGCCTCGAACAGTAAATTGTTGAAATTTCATTTTTCTCCCCTATCTTCACGCAATGCCGTAAAAATGGTAATATCTTAGAACATTTACATTATTCCGCTAACCACGGGTGTGGTTTATGCGGATAGATTATTGAAGGAGGGTACAATTATGGTACCAGTATTAATTAAAGATTTACTGTCTTCGGCTGCTGATGGCCGCAAAGTTACAGTATGTGGTTGGGTTCGCACAGTACGCGACTCAAAGGGTCTTGTTTTTATTCAGGTGAACGATGGATCTTGTTTTGCTAATATCCAGCTCACCTTTGACCGCAATAATCCTTCTAATAATGCAAATGTAAATGAAATCGAAGCTGAACTCAAAAAGCTCAACACTGGAGCAAGCCTCCGCGCTGAAGGTATTCTCATCGAATCTCCTGCAAGCGGACAGGCTGTAGAAGTAACTTTGGAAAGCCTCAAGTGTCTTGGCGAAGCAAATCCGGATGAATATCCTTTGCAGAAAAACAAAATGTCTATGGAATACCTGCGCGACGTTGCTCACCTTCGTGCCCGCACTAACACTTTTGGTGCAGTTTACCGCGTTCGTAACCAGATGGCTTTTGCAGTTCACTCATTCTTCCAGGAAAGAGGTTTCCAGTACATCAACGCACCGGAAATCACCTGCAGCGACTGTGAAGGTGCCGGAGAAATGTTCCAGGTAACAACCCTCAGCATGGAAAAGATTGCAGAAATGGCTGTAAAAGCTGGAAACGGTGGAATCAAGCCTGAAGACGCATACAAGATTGTAGACTATAAAAAAGACTTCTTTGGTAAGAAGGCAAGCCTCACTGTTTCTGGCCAGCTCGAAGCAGAAACTCTTGCTACAGCCCTGAGCCGTGTTTACACCTTTGGACCTACTTTCCGTGCAGAGAACTCTAACACTCCACGCCACCTCGCTGAATTCTGGATGATTGAACCTGAAATGGCATTCTTTGATCTGGACGATGACATGGATATTCAGGAAGACTTTGTAAAATATCTTTTGAACTGGGCTTTGACAAAGTGTCGCAGCGACTTGGAATTCTTCGACAAGAGAATCCAGCCAGGTCTTATTGAAAGTCTTGAAAAGGTTGCTAAGGCTAAGTTCACAAGAATCAGCTATACACAGGCAATTGAAGACCTTGAAAAGGCAGCTGCTAACGGCGCTAAGTTTGAGTTCAAGCCTTACTGGGGCTGCGACATTGCAACAGAGCACGAGCGCTATCTTACAGAAAAGATTTACAACGGTCCTGTTATGGTTTTCAACTATCCAAAGGAAATCAAGTCTTTCTATATGAAGCAGAATGACGACGGCAAGACTGTAAAGGCTGTAGACGTTCTCGTTCCTGGAATCGGCGAGCTTATCGGTGGTTCTGAACGCGAAGAAAACTACGACAAGCTTCTTGCTGCCTGCAAAGAGCGCAACATGGACATGTCAAACTACGAATGGTACCTTGACCTTCGCCGCTTTGGCTCAGTTCCACACTCAGGCTTCGGCTTAGGCTTCGAACGCCTCATGCGCTACGTAACCGGTATGGAAAACATCCGCGATGTAATCCCTTACCCACGCGCTCCAAAGCTTGCTGATTTCTAAAACAAATAAAGCCGGACTTCACTTCGAAGTCCGGTTTTTTATTCTCCTATTCCCAAAAAGGGCTTTAGGTTTTATTATATAAGTATGTCATCTTTGAAGGCATATTTGAAAGAAAAAATATCGCGTTTCTCGCAGATGCTTTATCTGACGCTTTCGAACTTTTCGAAAAATGCGTTGTGGGAAAGTGCTTCTTCGTGTGCCTTTGGATTTATTTTTTCATTCGTTCCGATTATTCTGATTATTTTTACGGTACTGGCTGGAATCCTTAGAATCTATCCGAATATTTATAATTTTATCATAAGCTTTTCCGGACAATTTGATTCATTTATAAAGATAACACCTGTGCTCGAAAAAATGCTTGAAATCAGGTCTCTCAGTTCTTTTAATGTTTTTCTTGCCTTCTGGATTATCTGGATGGCGCGTAAACTTTTTAATTCCATCATCAGCTCAATGAACAAAGTTTTCCGTTCCGTTTCAAAACGAAAGTCCTGGTATAATCAGCTTTTGACTTTCATCATTGAGTTTACAATTACCCTGATTATTGCAATTGTGATTATTGCGGCTTTTGCTTTTACTCAGATGATGTCTCTGCCTTTCTTTCAGGGGATTTCATCACGCTTCCCGTTTTTGTTTAAGCAAAGCTCACACAATCTTGGAATCTTTATTTTATATTTTGTTTTGTTCATAAGTACTGTAATTGCTTACCGTATAATTCCGGGAACCAAGCCTCTGCTTCGCCGCTGCCTTTTTTATGCTGCACTCAGCACAATCACTTTCTTTATTGTGTCCTGTTTTTTGAATGCTTTTATGAATGTTACGAACTACAATACCGTTTATGGAACAATCAGTTCTCTTGTAGTTTTGATGATGAAGGTTTATCTCTTTTTTATTATTTTTCTTTTCTGCGCCCAGATGATTTACGTTTCGCAGTTTTTTGATACGCTGCTGCGCTCAGAAATCTATCTGCTTCCGCCATTCAGCAGTAAGAGCATGGGAGATTATCTCCGCCGCTTTTTGTTTATCAACCCTTCAGAAATTCAGACTCCACAAAACACTGTAAAACTGGAAATTGGTCAGACTCTTTATAAAGCAGATGAAAAAGTAAAATACGTCTATTTCTTAAAAAGCGGCGCTCTTTCAGAAGCTTCGGCCAAAGGTTTTACCCTCCGCTCTCAGGGCTGCTTTCTTGGCGATGTTCAATGTATCTTGAATCAGACTTATCAGGCAGAAACTCAGGCACTAGCTGAATGTGAATTGATTGCATTTACAGCCGAAGAGTTTATGCAGATAATAGAAAAAAGCCACCACGCCGCTCGCAAGGCAATTTCGAAAATCTCTGAATACACCGCAACTGCTTATAACGCTGAAAATGAATAGGTTGTAAACTCAGCCCAAAATCATTATAATCTGTTTATGTCACGTGAAAAGATTGTTGTTTTAGATTTTGGTTCGCAGTATGCGCATTTGATTGCTAAGCGTTTCCGTATGCTTGGCTATTATTCTGAGATTGCCCTTCCTTCTACAGGCTTAGACGCCTTTGAGAATGCGAAGGGTATTGTTTTTTCCGGGGGCCCTGCTTCGGTTTATGATGAAAACACTCCGGACTTTAATTCTGAAATCTTAAATCTCGATATTCCTGTTCTCGGCCTTTGTTACGGCCACTATATTGTTCAGCTTGGTTATAATGGAAAAGTTGGTAAAGCTGATGTTGGTGAGTTCGGTTTTGCAGAACTTAATTTTGCTGATGGTATGAACGGCGCTACTGCTAAGTGCCCTCTTTTCAAAGGCGTTGAAGGCAGCCAGCAGGTCTGGATGAGCCACCAGGACGGCGTTCTCCAGATGGGAGAAGGTTTTGAAGTTGTTGGTTCAACAAAAGACTGTCCTTATGCCGCAACTCAAAATCTTGCAAAAAAACGCTTTTCACTTCAGTTCCACTGCGAGGTAAAAGATACTCCTTGCGGAAACCAGATTTTCCAGAACTTTGCAGAATACTGCGGAATGGAAAAGAACTGGGATCAGGATACTGTATTAAATATCATTCTTGAAAATATCAAAAAAGAAGCAGACGGCCGTAATGTACTTTTGTTCCTCAGCGGTGGCGTTGATTCAACAATCACTTTTGCACTTTTGAACAAGGCTCTTGGTCAGGACAGAGTTCTTGGTCTTCACATCGATAACGGTTTTATGAGAAAAAATGAAAGCCACAATGTTGCAGAAGCTTACCGCAAGTTTGGCTTTACAAACTTCATCGTAGAAGATGCAAGCGAAAGCTTCCTCAAGGCAATTGCTGGCCTTACAGACCCTCAGAAAAAACGTATGGCTGTAGGCGAAAACTTTATTACTGTTCGTAACGAAGTAACTGCCCGCCAGAATCTTGATGACAGCTGGCTGCTGGCTCAGGGAACTTTGTATCCGGATATCATTGAATCGGGCGGAACAAAGAACTCTCACACAATCAAAACACATCATAACCGCGTTGCCGGCATTCAAGAGCTGATTGCAAAGGGCCTGATTATTGAACCTATCCGAGACCTTTACAAAGATGAAGTTCGTGCTATCGGTAAGAAGCTCGGGCTTTCTGATGAACTTGTTATGCGTCATCCTTTCCCGGGTCCTGGACTTTCTATCAACGTGCTTTGTAACGACGGTAAACCGGATGCGAAAGACGCAGAAGAACTGCCTCTCGCACAGAAAGAGCTCGACGAAATCAAGCTTGATATGTTCTGCGAAAACTGTCTTGCAGGTCTTAAGCGCAGCGTGCTTCCTGTACGCTCGGTTGGTGTTCAGGGAGATTTCAGAACTTACAGATTCCCAGCCCTTCTTACTTTTAAAGACGAGGGAGACGGCTTCTACCACTTCCCGGACAAACGCGAAAAAATCGAAGAATGTTCTTCTACAATCACAAATGCTGCAAAATATATTAACCGCACCTGTATTAAGATTTTCCAGCGTCCATCCCTTTCTGACAGCGACCTTAAAATTCAGGAAGGCTACTGCGACCGCCGCCGTTTAGACCAGCTCCGCGAGGTAGATAATATTGTTTTGACTGAGCTCCACAAGAGCGGCTGGTATGACAAAATCTTCCAGCACCTTACAATTGACCTGCCATATGCAAGCAGTGCCGACCACGCAACCTTTGTACTGCGCCCTGTAATTTCCGAAGACGTAATGACAGCCCGCTTTGCAATGTGGCCAAAGGAACTGCTCGACACAATAGTTCACAAGATTGCAGAATTACCGTTTGTAGACGCCCTATATTTTGACGCAACCAACAAGCCACCTGCAACCTTCGGCTGGGAATAAGCCTAAAATGGAAGAACCGTTAAAAAATGGGCTGCGACAGCGGGCCATTTTAGGTTCATCCATCGTTCCGGCTCAGAGGCGAGACTATGCGAGCCGAATCTAAGAAAATCATAATAAATATTATCACCTATACCATTTTCTCCTAACAATGTGTTATAATATAAACACTTACATCAAGGAGGTTTTTTGATGAAGAAAATTATTATTTCTATTCTTGCTGCAGCTCTTGCATTTGGATTTATTGCTTGTAAATCTAATCAGGTACAGGACCTCAGCGACTCATTTAACAAAGTTTACGAAAATTATCTTGATGTGCTGGACCTTACAGGTGCAGACACTTATACGGTTAAGGAGGGAGACACCCTTACTTCAATCACAAAAGCTTCATACGGAGAAGATAACGGATATTATTTCCCTCTGATTATGCTTGCTTCAAAGAATGTTGTTCAGGATCCTGAACTTATTCGCCCGGGCATGAAACTCACAATTCCATCTCTGGAAAGAAACATCAACAATGTTGAAAAGGCAAAGGTTCTCAGCCCATACTTCAAAGACATTGCAGGTGTTTACAAACAGAAAAAAACAAAGGCTGCACCAGATATCCGTGCTCACCTGACAGACATTTCTACTGAATTAGGAAATAAATAAATAAACTTCAGTAAAATGAATAAAGCCCCGGAAAACCGGGGCTTTTATTTTCTTTGGATTATTCTACAGTAACACTCTTAGCAAGGTTTCTCGGTTTATCCGGATCAAAGCCTCGCTGAACTGCACAATAATATGCAAAAAGCTGGGCAGGAATTACAGTAAGGATTGAAGCCAGTGTGTCTGAACATTCAGGAATCTTAAATACTTCATCAGTTTTTCCCTCAAAGGCTTTTTCATCCTGTGTAATTACAAGCACTGTAGCACCACGGCTTTTTACTTCAACCATGTTTGAACCAATTTTATCATACAAAGCAGGCTGACTTGCAATTGCAACAACAAGAGACTGTTCATCTATCAAGGCAATTGGACCATGCTTAAGTTCTCCGGCTGCAAATGCTTCTGAATGCATATAAGAAACTTCCTTAAGCTTCAAAGCACTTTCAAGCGAAGTTGCACTATCAAACTGACGACCAATATAGAAAATCTTATTTTTGTTAAACTGCTGTGCAGCAAACTTCTGAATAACATCTTTTCCATCAAGAATCTGCTGAATCTTTGCCGGAATACTTTCGAGTTCACAAAGAAGTTTTGTTGCATCTTCATCACTCAAAGTACCACGCAGTTTACCGGCCTTAATTGCAAGAAGATACAGACACAAAAGCTGAGTTGTATAAGCCTTTGTAGAAGCAACTGCAATTTCAGGACCAGCAAGAGTGTAAATTACATCATCAGCCTCGCGGCTTACGGTTGAACCTACACAGTTTGTAATAGCAACAACTTTAAGACCATTTTCTTTTGCAAGACGCAAAGCACTCAAAGTGTCGGCAGTTTCACCAGACTGCGAAATTACAATAAAGATATCTTTTTTGTCGAGAATAGGATCACGATAACGGAACTCTGAAGCTACATCTACATCAACCTTCATGCGTGCAATTTTCTCAAAAGCATATTTGGCAACAACGCCAGCATGATATGCAGTTCCACAAGCAGTAATAACAACACGATCAGCATTTTTCCATGCATCATCCATATTGTTTTCTTCAAAATATACATCAGTAGGCTTACCAGTACCATCCTTTACAATACGAGGACGCATAGTATCTGTAAGACCTTTTGGCTGCTCATGGATTTCCTTAATCATAAAATGCTCGTAACCACCCTTAGTTGCGGCATCCATATCCCATTCAACGTGGCTTGGCTGTTTTATGATTTTTTCACCATCAAAATTAAAGAGATCGACATGATCGGTATACAAAACGGCAAGCTCGCGTTCGCCAAGATAGTAAACATCGCGTGTATGTTCAAGAATTGCAGGAACATCAGAAGCAATATAATTTTCGCCCTGACCTAGACCAACAATAAGAGGGCTCTCCTTACGGGCAGCAATTATCCGGTCAGGATAGTTTTTACAGATAACTCCAAGAGCGTAAGAACCTTCAAGAACATGAAGTGTTTCTATTACAGCCTTGAAAATATCACCTGTGGCCTTATATTTCTGATCAAGAAGATGTACGACAACCTCTGTATCTGTTTGAGATTTGAATACAACACCCTGAGCCTGAAGCTTAGTTTTGAGCTCAGCATAATTCTCAATAATTCCGTTATGAACAATAGAAATAGTTCCATCCATGTTTGTATGAGGATGGCTGTTTGTATCGCTAGGTTCTCCGTGAGTAGCCCAGCGTGTATGTCCAATTCCAATATTTCCTTTAATAAAATTATCAGTTTTAAGGGCAAGATTATTTTCAAAATCAGAATACTCTTTTCCTTTTAAACCTTCAGGAATTATTTCTCCAGTAATACGCTCAGAAAGATTCTTGAGCATACCCTTTACTTTTTTTACGATAATCTCTTCACCATTATAAACTGCAATTCCCGCAGAATCATAACCGCGATATTCCAGTTTTTTTAATGCCCTGATCAAAACTGATGTAGCATTCTTATTTCCAACGTATCCGACAATGCCGCACATACCTTTCTCCTGATTATAATGAATAAAACATTGTACATAAAAGACAACGTTTTCGCAATAATACTAAAACCCGATGTTAATCTAACCTGATTATTTTCCTACACAGAAGTTTGCAAAAATACTGCCAAGAACATCGTCTGGAGTTACATCACCTGTTACTTCTCCAAGCGCATCCAGAGCATCTTCCAGGTCCTGAACTACAGCATCCAGAGTATAATTATCATCTGCACTAACAAGAGCATGGCGAACGCTTTCCAGAGCTGCAGAAACAGCCTCCTTCTGGCGGGCAGAACCAAGGCCTGCCTGAGTACGTTCTGTTGAACTGCCGGCAATGCCCTCTGTTAAAATGCCGTATATTTTTTCAAAGAGGTCTGAAAGACCTTCGCCGGTTTTTGATGAGATTTTGCAGTAAAGAGGGGAGAGCCCTCCCCTCGCTCGCACTTCATTGCTCGCTACCCCATCTCCTAGGGGTTCTGCCCCTAAGACCCCGGTAATTTCCCCGCGAGTTTCCGAAGGAAACTCGATAGTTCGCGCCAGCGAACGTACAACGCCCCCGTCTTTATCCGCTTTTGTATAAACCACAATCAGCGGCTCTTTACAATTTTCAATAAAGCTGCGGTCTTCGTCATTCATGCCCTGAGTTCCGTCCACAAGATACAAAACAACATCGGCATCCTGAACAAGGTTTCGGCTTATTTCTACACCCTGTGCTTCAATTACATCACTAGTCTGGCGCAAACCTGCCGTATCAAACAGGCGCACTGGAATCCCGTTAATGCTGGCCCAGCTTTCCAGCCAGTCACGAGTAGTTCCTTCGATGTCACTAACGATGGCACGCTCTTCTTTTAAGATAGCATTAAAGAGCGAAGATTTTCCCGCGTTTGTGCGCCCCGCCAATACTACCCTCGCGCCATCCTGATACAATTTTTCGCCGCGCCACGAGTCATTCAAGGCCTGAAGTCTCTTCAGCGCCGTTTCGATATCTTCCCGGTCAAAGGAGTCCGCAATAGTTTCCTCGTCTTCCGGATACTCAATCTCCACCTCAATGGCGGCGAGCGTATCCACAATTAATTTTTTTATGGAATCGATTTCTTCAAAAAGGCTGCCCGCAAGCCGTCCTGCAGCATGAGAGCGAGACACATCAGTATGGGAGTCTATGATTTCTTTTACAGCTTCCGCCCGCGTTAAATCTGTTTTACCGTTTATAAAGGCGCGGAAGGTATACTCTCCCCGGTTTGCCTGTCTAAAGCCGATTTTCAGCATAAGGTTCTGGATTGCCATAACAACAGCCGGGCCACCGTGACAGAAAATCTCTACCATGTCTTCGCCGGTAAAGGATTTTGGAGCCCGGTAAACAGCCAGCATGACCTCGTCGATTTTGCGAGGGGTGGTTGAGCTTGTCGAAACCACCTCTTGTATCCAGCCGTAGACCAGAGTGTTCCCCGGAGCCTCTAATAATGTTTTCGGGCGGCTGAAGACTTTGCTTACAAGTTCAATACACCCTTTTCCAGAAACGCGGACAATGCCAAGCGCTGCAGGCGCAAGCGCTGTTGCAATTGAGGAGATCGGTTCTTCCGGCGTGTACTGATTCGGCGTCATAAAATAATCCTGCTATCTTAAAGTTTTAAGAAATGGACGGAAACTATGTGTTTTTTCTTCTTCTGTGTAAGGATACAAAATGCTGTCCAATACAGAAACATCAGAATCAACATAAAGAGGCTTCATTGTATCACCAATTGCAGGCTTACGGAACTCCCGGCTTGCTTCTGCAGTTGTACCTATAAAGGCTTCTGTTGCTTCAATGTCCGGTGGAGTTGTTCCATAATCGCCGGAGTTATTCCAGCACATATAGCCGCGGTCCAGAGAATCGCGAACTCCAAAGAACTGTTTCTTTATATAATCCGAATCATAATAAAGTCTGTCGTAACTTACATTCAGATAGAAAGACTGAACCCACGGGCGAATAATCGCACGGTTTCGGCAGAGCACTGTATTTCTGAATGAACCGTAATAATAGATGCGGTAAGTGCGGTCTGCAACCGGAGCATAATTTAAGAAAGTCTGTTCAAAGTGACTCGGATAGAACATCGGACCAATTACATCAACATACTCTGCCAACATCTCGGCATCCTGGCCGGTTCTTGTACCACTGCGGTACCAGCCGTTTGCTCCATATATATCAATTCCAATAGGGGCCTGAATATTTGCACGGGCGTACTTAAGGAAGGAAATCAAAGCTGATTCCTTATCCATTCCCTTGTCCTGCCAGCGATACTGGGCATTATAAAGATTCAAACCGTCGGTCGGGAAGCGGATATAGTCAAACTGAATTTCGTCAAAACCGCGGGCAACCAGCTCTCTGGCAATTGCAACATTATATTCCCATACTTCTTCCGAATAAGGATCAACCCACTGCTCATCGTAATAGGTAGTTTCTTTACTTCCGGTTGGCTGCTCATTTTCATCAAGAACATCATCATAGCCTTTTATGCCAAGCCATGGTTTATTAAACTTTTTATCCCAAACCGCATATTTTCCATTCTGATATTTTGAAAGGGAACGGTCCTTAAAAGTTACGATTCGGGCAACAAGATACATTCCCTCATCCTTGAATTCCTTAATAAACTTATCCAGATCTTTAATTGCATAACCCGAGGTGGAACATTTTTCAAGAACAAGCGGATCATGAGAATCATAACGAAGATAACCATAATCATCTTTCATATCAATTACGATAGAATTCATGTTGCGGTCTTTTACAATCTTCTTAAACTTTGCAACACCTTCTGGGAAACTGCACTGATAAGCCGACGCATAAATACTCTTTCGTCCGTTTGCTTTTTCTGCATAAGGAGAATTTACTGTACCCGGATAAAGAAGCCAGAGTTCATTCAGCTGAAGTCCGCGTGCAAAACCGCTGCGTGAATGAGGAATCCAGGCTGTGTTAATCATACCCGGCACCGCACTGAAAGCTTCGTGCCAGTCGCGCTCCTGACTCGGTGTTCCAGGACTCTGAAGGCTGTCCAGATCTATTGCACCAAAACCTTCGAGCTTTGTATACAAAAGAACATTATCAATTGTTGTAAGTCCATCTGTTACATCTGTAGGCTCCGAACCTGTATAAATAAGTTCGCCCTTCTTTTCCTGCCAGTTAAAGCGGTAGATGCGTGGAATATAAGTCTGTGAAATATAGATTTCTGTATAAACTGAACCGTCTGCTCTTGTACGGAGGACCGGCAGAATATCGGCAATTTCATCCGGCGAAGTAAGCGACGGCATTTTTTCAAAACCGGCATCTACGTCATACCATTCTGGTTTTGGTCTGTCCGGGAAAATATAAGAAAGCCCGAAAATCGGATGAGCCATGAAGACAATTGTTTCGCCTTCGAGAGTTGCAACTGCAACAGCCTTAACACCGGGAGTTGTTTTACTCATAGAGCCAAGATTCTTCCAGTTGAGGCCGCCGTCGCGGCTAAAGAATACACTGTCCTTTGTAGCAGTAACTACTTCATTGGAATTTACAGGATTAACGCAAAGATCCTTAAGTTCCTGAATCTGCAGAGAAAGAGTTTTCTTTCCTTCTTTAAATGTTTTGATTGTAAGGAAAGGAAGTCCGTTATCGCGCTCTTCAAAAGTCTTAAGGTCGGCGCTATAAAAAATTCCTTTCTGGGTTCGCATAAGCCATCCGGAATTAATGCGCAAAAGCTGATCTACGCGCGATTCTGTCCAGAGTGGAATTGCGGAATTTCTATTTGTAACACGAAAAAGTCCGTTGTCTGAGCCTACGAGAAATACATCTGATTCGGCTTCACCTTCCTGAGCACTAACCGGATTTTTTTCCGGTAAACGGTATAAAGGTTTTACATCTTCAGGAAATGCAAGAGCCGTTAAAAAAAACAAAGAGAGTACAAAAAAAGATTTTTTCATACTCTCATTATCGGCAGAATTTGACTAAAACTATACCGTGATTCGATTAAACTAACTTATCGAGTGCCTCAACAACTTCGAGGTCGTAAAGGCCTGGCTGCTCTTTAAGTGTATTAACTGCAGTTTCCTTATCCATAGCACCGCGGTAAGAACGCTTACTTGAAAGTGAAACGTAACTTTCTGCAACACGAATAAGGCGGGCAATCTGAGGAATCTCTTCACCTTTCAAGCCCTGTGGATAACCAGTTCCATCAATATTTTCATGGTGCTTCATGGCAGCATCTTCGAATACGCTCCAGTATTTCTTTGGAACAAACTCAAGATGTTTTTCTGCAAGATTAACGTGCTCTTTCATTGCCTGCTTTTCTTCTTCTGTAAGCTGAGTTGCTACAAGAAGATCAGGATCAATTGCAAGGAAACCTGCATCGTAAATCATAGCTGCACAGAAGTTGAGCATAGCCATTCCCTGTGGAAGACCAAGCTGAATAGAAAGCTTATAAACAAGCTCACTTACGTTCTTAGAGTTATTCTTACGACCAGTTACATTATCAATCTGCTGACCAATTTCTTCACATTTAACGGCAAGCTGCTTAAGTTCTTCTTCATCTTCTTCTGAGAAAGTAACGTCCGGAAGAGCTGCGGCTGGTGCCCAGGTAGAAGAACCTGCAATTCTAAGCGAAGGATTTCCACCATAAATATCTGTAATTCCGCCAAGCATAAGGCGGTTTGTCTGACTCTGATTCTGAGCAAGAAGGCGGAATGCCTGAGCATACTGTTCCTGCTGAACAAGGTTTGCCTTTGCAGCCTTTCTGATAATTACCATAATCAAAAGAACAAGGAATACAATGATAATCGCAATACCAATAATTGACAGAGCAATTACACGTGTAGAACGCTTTGTTTCTTTTGCAGTCTCAGAGAATGCATCTGTAAAGGTTGCACCCATATCTTTAAGACCAGTTTCAAGGGCATTCTTAAAATCTTCCTGTCCCTGCTTTGTCGCTTCAGCCTGCTCCTTCATTGCGTCGGCCTGCTCTTTCATAGCCTTAGCCTGAGCTTCCATTGATTCCTGCTGAGCTTCGAATCGTTCCTGTTCAACTTTTCGCTGGGCAGCAGTTTCGGCCTTTTGAGCGGCTTTTTCCTTATTCTCCTGATCCTGTTCTATCTGCTTTACAAGCTTTTTGATAGTAGTATTTTCGATGTTAGGATACTTCTCAAGATTCATTTTGATATCTATGAGAGCCATATCATCATACTTCTTCTGCAGATTCTGCAGTTTCTGCTTGTAAACAGTCTGTGCAAAATAGAGGACATTTGTCTGAGAATCTTCATCTTTTGCTACTGCAAGAGCCTGGTTTACATATTTGTAAGCATCTTCAATGTTTCCATCTTCATACGCTTCGTTTGCCTTGTTCAGAAAGCGCACTGCCAGATCTGTAGTCGCTGCAAAAACAGTTGTTGTGAAGAAGACCAATACTAATGCAATAATAATTCTTTTAAGCTTACCTAATAACATTTTCTACCCCAATCGCAAGAATTAAGCTGGCTCGATTTTCCATTCCATTATCCTTTTTCAGGAAAATCTTATCTTTCGCTCCTATATTTAAATTTAACTTAACTTTTTCCAATTCGGCAAATGGAATTTCAACATTCATTGAAGCTCCAGCTGCCATCATTATATTATCAGTAAATAGATGTCCTGCAAGCCAGTCTGCCCCAATGTCGAGACGAACAGGACCTATAGGAATCTGTTCTAACTTTAAACCGATGAATGGAGAATAGAATTTTTTCTCAACACCATCAGTGTTGATAGCCTTCTTTGATTCTCCTGCCATCATAACATTAAAACCAGTTCGAATAAATAGGGTTCTCAATATATTAGGATTACAGAATTTTATTGCAGCTTCGCCGTCTATGAAGAACGGTACAAGGTCTTTTTCTTCTGCCATTCCCAAAAACTGAACTCCCGCAAACAAATCTGCTCCAACTCTGATTTTATTCTCCAAAGTATAAATATAATTAAAATCAAGAGAAACACCATAATGAAGTGTCTTCAAGTCTGAAGTTTTTTCCATAAGGAACAAAGCATCTGCAACTCCAAACTTTGCCTTCCAACTGTAACTTGAAAGTTTAGATTCTTTTCCAGAAACATAAACCGAACCATCGCCTGTTGCCTTCTTTGCAGAAACATATTCTTTTTCTACGTTTCCACGCTGTTTCTCTTTTGCAAGCTGGAGTCTTGCTGCTTCAAGTTCTTTCTGATGTGCAACTTCTGCTTCATGCTTACGCTGAATATCGTAGGCATCAGAAATTACACTGTACATTTCAACAGCTTCTTCGTTATCAAGATTATTCTCAATAACCGCAAGAGTTGCTTCCATCGCAAAATCATATTCATTATTTACGATTAAGCGCCTGATTTTTTTCTGTGTGTAGTTTTCTATAAGATAGTAATATTTGTCTTTACTATTCCTTGATAAAACTGCATACAGTTTTTCTTCGTTTTTATTTGCAAAACAAGAATCAATTTCCTTATAAATCTCTGCTACATATTCTTCCAGTGCAAATACATTTACAGTAGAAAATAAGAGAACAAGACTTACAACAAATGCTTTAACTGTCCTTTTAAACATTCTAACTCCTTTACACCTAGAAGATATTAGTTCTAAGTCCAATTCCTATCTGAGGAACAAGACTCTTGATATCTGTACCCGAAACGTCAGTTGGAATAAACCACAATGAAGCTTCTGTATACAAGGCAAACGTACTGAATGCCTTTACATTCTGCAGCTTAACCTTAGGGAATTCAATCTGAGCAAGAATAGAAGAAAGTATTTGTGGCTTTCCACTATTAGTCTTTGTAAAGTACGAGAAGTCCGCACCAACCGCAAACGCTGCATACAACCAGTCCCAGTCGTGTCCCATAAAGAAGCTGAATGGAATAGATGCAATGTTTGCAAGAATCTTAAGGCTGAATACATTTCCACCATAACGGCCGTCTGTAAGATCAGTCTGGAAGAGGTTAGAAATTGCATCACGCTGCATCTGTGTAAACTGTCCGTAAGAAAGCTGAACCTTTACAACGTCATTAAAGAAGGTAAGACCTGCACCAACCTGGAACAAGGTTGCACCCCAGAACTTAACATCAAGGTAAAGTCCCTGAATGAATGACGGAACTTCATAAGAAGCCTTATCACCCTTTCGGAGGGCAATAGTTACATCCTTCAATTCTACATCATCATTTGAAAGACCTGAAACATCAAGCTTCTGGTTATAGCGGCCGCCTGTTGCCGGAGCAATAAGACGGATAGAAGGCTTTGTATTATCAATCTGAATGATTGTACGGGTAATTGCCGTCTCACCATTCTTCATTGTGGCACGTACCAGGAAGAAGTGATATCCTTCTGCAATATCCTGATTCTCAATGCGGTACATCCATTTTTCATTCTTAGAAAGCTCTGTAAAGGTTTTTCCGTTATCAAAGCTTATTTCAATCTTGGCAACTTTCTTTGCAGCAGTAGCCGCTTTTTCCTCAGGCTTTGCTTCTTTTGTCTTTGCATAAAGAAGTTCATCTTCACTGATAGAATAACCAGCCTGTCCCTTAATATACGGACGGTTCGTTGCAAAGTCACCATAAGTAAAGTTATCAATAGTAATCCAAGGACCAACCGGAGAATAAGTAATTGTCTGTTCGCGGGAACTTACAATCTTTCCTGTTGCAAGAACAGTATCTACACGGTAAGTATGAACACCTTCAGAAATCTGCTCAGGTCCAAGATCAAACTTAAAGAATCCGCAGCTGGTAAGTTCAGTAGCCGAAACAAAATTATTATCAATATAAAGATTCAGGTTTGTGATTTCTGCTTCGGAAGCTGCCTGTCCATATACCGTAAAGATACCCTGCTTATGCTCACCATTAAGAGGATAGAGAATATCTACCGTAGCCGGAGCAATATTCTTTTCAAGGTGGATATTTCGGCTCACATTAGTAACATTGCCCGCCTTGTCTTTTCCAGTAAGTTCCACGTTATAGAAACCATTTGGAAGATCAGTAATATCCATTGTCTCGCCGATAATACGGTCAATCTTGAACTTACGAACACTTGGCTTAGTTTCTTTTTCAAGGTTTCTGATAGTAAGATAAAGATCTGTAACTTCTACGTTATCAAAAACATAACCAGAGAAGAAGAGCATACCGGTTGTTGTAGAATCATCAGCCGGAAGTTCAAGATTCATAATCGGAGCATCGTTATCAATATTTATAAGACTTGAGTACAAGCCTTCAATTCCATAATTATCAGTAATCTTAAGGAAGACTACCTGAGTTCCACCAGGAATTGCACGAGTATCTACATTATACTTCCACTGCTCAGTACCTTCGGCATCGTTATAAGAGTTACCGTTATCAAGAGAAATCTTTACATTTCCAATTCCGTTCTTATCGCTTGCCCAACCAGAAATTGTAACAAGGTTACGTACAGAAGTATCAATAGTAGGTTTTTCAACAGCACCCTTAGGCTCTTCAAGAGAGATTCTGAAGGTTCTTGTTACTTCTTCACCCTTTACGCCATTAATATCAACTGCGTAGATAGTAACAGTATGTTCGTTATCGGTCATAGTCTCAAACGGAACAGAAATTACAAAGTTTGTTCCAAGCTTGTATTCTGCAGTTGGATCCGGACTCTTGTAAATTTCGTTTGTAGAAACCTGTTTATATTCACCGTTATCAATTTTATAGAAGACAGTAGATTCACCATCATCATCATATACGATACCAGAAATTGTAAAGTCGCGGGTAAGAACCTGCATTTCTTCCGGAACATGAATTTCTGCACGAGGCAGGTCTGATTCATTATCAATACTGAACATCCATGCTTCGATTGGAGTTACGTTTCCCGCTCCATCGGTAAAAGCAAATGACATTGAATCGCTGATAGGACATTCAGGGGTACCTATGTGTGTATAAATAAGAGGATTTAGTTCAATTTCTGTACGAGACTGAACCTTGCCCTTTACAGGTGGTGCAATATATTCTGCCTTAGCCACCATTGCATTATCTTTTACTTCAAATACGATAAGGTTATCACCGTTTACAACATCAATTTCCTGTGGTTCAATAACCCTTACTTCTGGAGGAGTTATATCCTTATAGTAAGAGCTTCTGACTACAGATTCATGGCCACCAAGATCCTTTGCCCTTACATTGATTCTGATAAGACCATCAGGGGCTTCGTTAATGGCGATAGTCTTACTGAAGGTTACACCAAGTCTGTTATTATTTTTAGAAAGGTCAATATTTTCCCAGGTTTCTCCATTATCAAGAGAGTATTCAACACTTCTGATTCCAAGAGCATGAGCAGCAGTACCTGTAAGAGTAAAGCTGTTTCCAACCCAGCTGAATAATTCAGGACTATTAATAACAAGGTCCGGAGCATTAGTATTTGCAACAAAATTCAAAGGTGCAGAAGCATGAGTATCGCCAAAGCGGTCTGTTATTTTTACCATAACGTTTTTGTAAATACCGTCTTTTTCTGCATAAAGAGAAATGAACTTTCCGTCTGTTTCAATTGCAAGGCCTGGAGTTGCAGAAACAAGTTCAACTCTAAGAGGAGCACTCAGGTTTGCATAATAGCTGAATCGTGAACCATCGCTGAGGATGTAATTATTTTCAACTTCGTCAAATACAGTTCCAGTCTGTGCAAAACCAAGAACCTTTGCACGGTCATTAATAACAAGAGGATCAAGCATAGGTCGTACAGTTGTAATAGAACCTGTAATAACCTGTTCAGAAGTTCCTGCTTTTATAGTAGCTGTAATTTTATTAACTCGTACAGGAAGATTTGCAATAGTGAACTCAGCAGTCCATCTCAAAGGATTATCTGGAGTTGGCTTTGTAATCTTTGCAGCTCCCTTCTGGGTAACAAGACCGCCAGGAACATCTGCCCCGGTAACTTCGTAGTTTACACCGCTTACATCTGTATTTGTATCAATTACCATCTGAATGGTAATGCCTTCTTTTGCTGCATAAGCAATATCAACAGGCATTCCGCTCAAATATTCTTCGCCATTAACAAGTGTAAAGTGAGCCGAAACAGCAGGCTTTCTTACAGCAGTAAACTTCAACGGGTAAGACTTACCGTCTGGAGTTGAAGTAGACCAGGTAATAGCATTGTTACCTTCATCAATATCCTTACGTAAGAAGGTTGCATAATCCATATCAAGGTCGCCCTGATAAACCGCATACGCATAAGCATCAAAAGCATTTACCCAGGCAACAACCGGAGCTTTAGGTGTCGGCATCTTTCCGTTCTGTTCTTCAACAGGAGGAACATTCTTTACTGCAAAAGCCTTGGCAGATTTATTTCCACCAACAGTTTCTGCAATCAATTCAACAATATGAAGACCGTTTCCATAATCGGCCGCATCAAAATCAAGCTTGAAAGAACCGTCACGTGCTACAGGAACATCAACAAAGTTTTCTGAAACAGATGGCGGAGTAACACTTGCAATAATACCTTTCTGAATATCAACAAGAGCAGAAAGAACTCTATACTTTAATGAGCCTATTCCAGTTTCGCAGGTAACTTTTCCGGAAACAGTAACTGCTCCCCAGCGGCCATCAAGCGCATTATTTTCTGAATAATCATTGATTTCGATTACCGGGAAGGCTGTATCTGCATGGAAGGTCAATGGTTTTGAATCTACAGTTTTTCCGTTTGTAGTTTTTACGCGAACAACAACAGGCGCAGAGGTTCCAATTGCATCCTGACAGATAAGTTTAATCTGATTTCCAACAAGTTCTGCACGTGCAAATGGAGTTGAAGGAACTAAATCAACCTTTTCTGCATCTGCACCAATAAGATAACCGGTAATAGGGAATTCCATATTACTGATGATAGAACCATCTTCTGCAACCGTACTGTCATCAAAAACAACAGCAGGCTCTTCGGCCTTAACAACGGTTGTATTTGTTACATAATAAACAGCCCTGAATTCAGACTCGCGGTCAAGAATATCTTTAGCCTTAAAGGTTGCATACATCATTCCCTTAGGACTGTCTGGAAGAACCGGAATATTAAATGTATATGAACCAGAATTCTTAAGTTCAACGAAAGTCTCTTCAGGATTTTCATTACCCCAAGAAAGGCTTGATGAAACTGAAACAAGACCTACACCAGAGTTTACACTAACCGAGAAAGTCTTTCCGGCTTCCGGATGGATTTCCATTCCGTTAGTAAACTCAACTGTGTCTTTACCAGACATAACCTTTGCAGGAGTGAACAAAGGTGCAACACCACGAGAAGTGATTCCTACTACAACCGGAATACCTGCAACATCATTTTCATCAATTGCAGTTACCGAAACTCTGTGTGCACCAGCCGAAAGCTCAGTTGCAGTACAAATATCATAATAGAAAACACCCTTTGTTTCCTGAATTATAGGCTCATTATTATCAAGCTGAATTCTTACAGCTTTTACACTGTCATCATCATAAGCAATACCGCGAACGTACAGAATATCATTATCAGCAAAATCCTGACCATTAACAGGTTCTGTTACAGTAACAACCGGTCTGTCCTGTTCCTGATCAAGATTGATAGTTTTTGTTTCTTCTACAATGTTACCTGCACGGTCTTTACCGCGAACAGTAAATTTTCCAGATTTATCTTTGCTGTTAATGGTATCAATATTTACAGCCCAATAAGGGTTTCCTGGTACAAGCTCAAAATCTCCACTCTGGTTTCCAAATGTCCAGGAAAGCTCTGTAATACCCATTGTATCTTTTGCATAACCGGCAACTGTAAATTTACCATTCACAATCTGATTTTCTTCCGGGTAAACAATTCCAATTTCCGGCTTTGTATTATCAATAAAGTAAAGGAATGAATACAAACCAACCGAACCAGACATATCAATAGCCTTAAACCAGAGAACTGCAGGTCCGTCATTAAATTTCTTTGTATCAATTGATAAGTTGAAATCACAAAGATCTTTATTTTTGTTACCGCCGAATTTTAAAGGAATGAAGGTTTCACCATTGTTAACCGAATAATAAAGTTCTTTAATTCCGTTTCCATCTGAAACAACACCGTCGAACTTTACATTTCCAGAAACGAGGAGACCCATTTCCTTATCCTGAATTTCTGTAACCGGTTTTTTACGGTCAAGCTGCCAGGTTACTACAACAGGCTTACTTACAACAGGATTTTCATTAATATCATAACCGATTACCTTAATTGTATGTGCTCCTTCTTCAAGATTCGTTGTATCAAGATAGTATGACCAGAATTCCCTACCTTCGGCTACTACAGTCTGTTCAATTTCTGTACCTTCGTCGAGAATGAGTTCAACCTTTGAAACTCCATCATCATCAACACAAGTACCAACAATATTAAGGTTACTTACTACGCGCATATTCGGGTATGGGTTTGTAATACCACAAATAGGCATATCTGATTTAGGATCAAGATAAATATTATGAGGGCCTTCAATAAAGGTGTTTCCACCTAAGTCACGTGCTGTAATGAGAATATTGTACTTTCCTGACTTTTTACTTTCCAGGTCATATTCTTCCTGCCAGCTGTTCATATTTTCGACAGATATTTCTTCAATATCGCCTTTACCGTGAGCAAAGAGCCCGGTTGTGAGCAGAGTTGTCAGAATCATTAGAAAAAATACTTTTTTCATCCTATTCATAATTACCTCTGAAAAAAAAAATTTAAAGTCCCTCACAAGATTATCGGCATGAACTCTCTGTTTTCTTAACTAAAATTGCGTTATAATGTGTTAAAAACTTTTTTACAGGAGGCAGAACAAAATGAGCACATCAGATATAAGTATTTTACAACAAGTAATTGATAAAAGCAAAAAAATTGTTTTTTTCGGCGGTGCAGGCGTTTCAACAGAATCTGGAATTCCTGATTTTCGCAGTGTAGATGGTCTTTATAATCAGCAGTGGAAGTATCCACCGGAACAGATTATAAGCAGCAGCTTTTTTTACCAGAATACACCTGAATTCTACCGTTTTTACCGGGCAAAGCTTCTGCCTCAGGGAATTAAGCCGAATGCAGCACATTACAAGCTTGCAGAACTGGAAGCGGCAGGTAAACTTCTTGCAGTTGTAACCCAGAATATTGATGGATTGCACCAGCTGGCAGGCAGCAAAAATGTTTTTGAACTCCACGGAAGCACTTTACGAAACTACTGCCTCGACTGCCATGCCTTTTATGATGAAAAGATCATTATTGAAAGCGAAAATGCACAAGATAAGCTTCCTCACTGCCCTAAGTGCGGCGGTTTGATTAAGCCTGATGTTGTTTTATATGAAGAAGGACTGGACCAGCGGGTAATTGAGGGGGCTGTAAAGGCTATTAAGGCAGCTGACACGCTGATTATTGGAGGAACTTCGCTTACTGTGTATCCGGCCGCTGGCCTGATAGATTACTTCCATGGCGAAAACCTTGTACTCTTAAATAAATCGAGCACGCCACAAGACAACATGGCCTCGCTTGTGATTCATGAACCAATTGGCGAAGTACTGAGCCAGATAAATGTAAACTAAAAATTCATGTCAAAGCCGAAAGAAACCCATAAACTTTCTTCCGGCTTTAATTTTTTAACCGAATGCAGAGTATAATTAAACAATGCATACACTGTCATTTTATATGATGATTTTGCGAAATGTCCGATATTTGGTGTAAATTCCAACCCTGTCTTTAAGTATACAGAATCAAGATAATATCCTCTGCCCTCAGTAAAGGCCTTAAAATATTCACCAAGCATTTCGATTTGCATTCCTTTTGCAGTAGCAGAACCAGCCGTTCCACTTGCAGCATATCCGGCAGAAATATAAAAATCATTTACATAAAGAGCTGTTATACCAGGAATTGCCTTTTGAACTTCCATACCAAAAAGTACAGTTTCAAATTTTAAGTCAAAAACAGAAGTACCCGGATTTATTTTTGTATTCCTTAAGTTTACATATCCATAATTTGATGATATAGGCAAAACCGTTACACTCACAGAAGCCGGCAAATTATAAGAAAAACCATATTTTGATTCAAATGGTAAAAAATGTGGAATACAGGCAGCTGCAGCTGCATAAATATAAGGAGATGTTTTTTCTATCTTAGAGGAATTCACAAACGAAGTAATATATTGAGCGCTTCCTCCCAAAGAAAAAGACAGGCCTGTTTTTTCAAAACGTCCAGGGCCGCCTTTCCTTATAGTAGAAAATTTTACTGCCATAATATCACTAAGCTCGAATATTTTTCCGGGATTATAAAAATACACAGAAGCAGAATTCGAAATTATTATAGAAGAAATATTTCCCACCCGGAATGTAGATTGAAGATTCAAAGAAACTTCGCTCTGCTTCCAGCCTCTTTCGTCAAACTCAGCTTTTAAATCCGTTTGACTTTTTAAGAGTGATGTTGCCGTACTGTTTTTTACAGAAAGAGCAGTTCCAAAGGTTTTCGAAACAATATTATAGCCACCGGTTATAGTAATTAAATCTGTTGCTCCATCAGACCATGGACTTGCAGTAATATATGTTGCACCAAGCAAGTAATTATCCATAAAGGTTGAAGAATCTGATGCAGAACGTAATTTTGCAGTTATATCAGAAAGATTTGCATTGTAAATACTGAAAGGCAGAAATATTCCTTTGAAAAGATATGGCAGAGGATTTAAGCCTTCTGAAGGCAGATGAGATGATTCATATAAAGATTCGCGTGAAGGCACAGGCAGTTCGGACTCAGCTCCGGCTCCCACTACATCTACTACAGCTGCCGTTTTCCCGCCAGCTGTTTCTGTCATAATCAAAAGTCTGTTCTGTCTGTAAAACTCGCCGACGTAAACAATTTTCTCATTCCAGAAAACAGGCTCAAAAACGCCGCCGGAAAGATCCTTTGTACTAAGAGAAATAAGTCCGCCTTCAAGTTCCATAGATCCGTAGCGAGGCATAGTCCCTTTCTGGGCGTAACTGAAAAGCAGAGCTTTCTTGCCATTATAAAGGCCGGCATAGGACAAAGCCCTCACAACCATGCCCTGAGGAAAAGCAAATTCTTTGAGCAAAGTTTCTGTGCCTGTGCCGTCGTCAATCGAACTTATGCAAAGGCTGTAATTTGCACGCTCCTTCTTGAGCCAGGCAAAAGTTCCGTCTTCAAGCGGAGTAAACTCATAAGGGTTTGTTTCCGGGCCAAGCTTCACTTCGCTTATAAGTTCGGTGCCGTAAATGCCACGGTCGCCGGTACGGTCCCCGCCCCTACCCTCTTTCATCAAAAGCCGGTAGACAACATGAGAATAATGCTGTGCAAAATATTTCTGTGCGACAAGATACCAGCTGCCGCCACGGACAACCACTGCCGCGTCCACGAGGCCTTTTTCCTGAACTGAATAAAAACGAGCGCGCTCAATGTCGTATATTTTTACCCGAGCCTTTGCCCCGCCGGAATTTCCGCTTATATAGCCGGCCGCCAGAAAACGCCCGTCGTTAGAAAGGCGGACATGTGTACAGTCGCGCAGAGTAAAGAGTTTTTTGTATACAGTCTTTTCTGAATTCTGAGCTCCGGATTCTGCAAGGTATACGCGCCCCGTGGATGCTTCCAGCCAGGACAGGCGTTGAGCGTCCCCTGACTCCGCAAAGCCACCTGTCGTAAGGCTTTCATACATTGAGCCCGCTTCATTTTTATTTGTGTAGTTCAAAGCACCAGGCTCAAAAAAATCCTGAACCAGCCCAGCCTCAACCGGATTCGCTGCCGCTGCCGCCATTTCCGGCACTTCATAATCTGCTTCAAACTGCTTCCAGGCCTGGCTAAGCTTTATGCCAAAAATCTCTTTAAAGGCACCAAAAATTGTAAGATTTTTTCCATTTACAATGTGAAACCAGAAGTTCGCATAAGATTCAAGCCCGAATTTTTCCTGAAGCCACTGATGAAAAGCCCCGTTAAAATAATAAGCAGACCCGCTCGGCGGCGCATCTGAAGAACCAGACACATCATGATAAGAAGGAAACTTCCCTTCAATTTTTGCCTGCTTTACAAAATGCTTTGCATACTCGTCGTTGAGTCTTCCCTCGCCTGCCGCACTTTCGCTTGTAACCGTTGCACCCTCTGCCATTCCTGTTGTTACCGAAAGCATTCCAGGAGCAATACAGTCTCCAAAAACATTTCCCATAAAACGCCAGAAACCATTTTTCATATTGTAGGTTACCGCATGCGTTAACTCGTGACGGAAAATATTAAGAAGTGTTTCACTAAAAACTGCAATCTCGCTCGAAGCCGAAACTCCGGTATCAAAAATTGCAATATGATTATAAGGAGCCGCCTCCCAAAAGGCATTAAATCTTTCTACCGCAGGAGTAATTACAACAGGCATTCTGAAGGAAGGAGTAAGCCCATACTGAGCAGTTACTTCTTCATAAACTGAATCTGCTTTTTCATAAAGAACCGACGCACTTTCTTCGCAGCGCGCCGGATAGATAATATCAAACCATTTCGTTTTTACAATACGAAGATTTTTTTCGCCGGTAAACATACCGCTGTGTGCACTAAGCATAAACTGAGTGCCCACAAAAAAAACTGCAAGAATGGAAATCAGTTTTTTATAAGACAGCTTACATATCCTTAAGCTTTTTTTCTGCATATTTGAAATAACCCGCTCCTACAGGTGCGGAAATTATAACATAAATCACGCTCAAAATCACAAGCGAAATCATCTTCTTTGGCAATACAAGAACTACAAGCACAATTACAAGACCAACAGTAATCAAAGTGAGCAGCATAGACCACAAAACATTCAGATTCTGTTTGCAGGCAGCCATAGGTGTTTCCCAATTAAGTTTTGGATGTACTGTATCAATAAACATATCAATAAAAATCAGCAGTACAGAAATTGATGCAGCAGCAAGTGTCATTAAAAGGCAGACTGTAATCATGTCGCTCAAAGTAAAAGGCAGCTTCAAAATCAGATAAAGCGCCATAATTATATTGATTGTAATGATATCTGAAATTCCAACATAAAGTGCGGCATGCCAGAACTTTGCTTTAATAATCATATTGAATTTTAAAGGTAAAGCTTTTAAATCATTCAAAGATTTTCCTTCACGCGAAAAAGAAGTTGTTGCAATGTTTGCAAAAGTACCGGAAAAAACAGTAAAAGCCGCAGCACCCAGTGCTATGAAATACTTAATAGAAGAAAGTGTTTCTGGAGAAACTTCTGAAAGTTTTTTCTGAGTAGCCGTAATAAACTCTCCGAAACTGCTTCCGCTTGTAGCAAAGCCGATTACAAAAGAAATACACAAAATTACTGGAAAGAGAAAAACAAAAAGCGGTCCGTTTGAAAAGAAGGCTGGTTCGCGCAAAACATTCCGTACATCGCGCCAGAACACGGCATGGAATACAGAAAAAGAACGAACATCTTTTTTTATAACTTCTTCCGCTTTTTCAGAAGAAATCTTTTTTGTTTTTACATCAGAAAAACCGTTCAATGTTTTTATATAGATATTTGCAAAAAGAGGAACCAGTACAAAAAGCACAAGAGAACCAAGAGCCGCAAGAATCAGAATTGGAATTATCTTACCCTTAAGCGCGCCGGAAATATACATAAAAAACGGGACGTTTGTACCGATGCTGTTCAGCTTATCGATTGCATTTCCAAGATTGTCATTCAAAAACTTTGGATTAGTAAAAGACATAGAAACCGAAGAATTCATAAATCCGTAGAACATACAGAAAACAATCAAAAGCGCTGATGCAATAATTGTCATTACCTTTTTCTTACGAAGCGCCGGCACAAAATATAAAACCAATATAAAAAGAAGATAAATAACAAAAACCGCAGTTACCGAAAAAGCCAGAGCCGTAACAATAAAGCCAAGATAAAAAAGCGGATTTGTTAAAAGCCCTTCATTCCAGCCATATACAATCGAACCGATGGCAAACATTCCAACGCCGAATACAGCATCCGAAACAAAAGAAACCGCAAACTTTGCACCAAAGAATTGTTTTGCAGAAAGCGGCAGGCTCATAAGAAACTCTTCGCCAGTACCTGTATAATAGCTGGAAGCAACCGAGGTAAAACCAAAGAACATAATTACCATCAGGGCAACCATCATCGAGATAAAAGGCATATAATCCTGCATGCCGTTTCCCGCCAGATACTTATAAGCGCCGATCATGTAAATTGTATACATGCCAACCATTACCGCAAGAAGATAAATTGCTAACAAAATCAGGAGAATGCTTTTTATGATTCCCTTAGGACCTTTTTTAAAATCCCCGACAAGGCCCGAAAAGTTAAAGGCACCCTGACTCAAAATCTTATAGAGTTTAAAAATCATATAGCAGCCCCTGCAATGTCGCCGCCAGCCTTAGCTGTACTTCCAATCAATTCAAGGAAAATGTCTTCCAGAGACTGTCCTGATTTTCCGTGCTGCTCTTTAAGCTCGTTCATAGTTCCAACAAAAATCAGTTTACCCTGCTTTATGATTCCAATGCGGTCGCAGAGTTTTTCTGCAACTTCCATAACGTGAGTAGAAAAGAAAACGGTTTTACCATTGTTGGCTCGGTCGCGCATAATTTCCTTAACAATAAAAGCAGCTTCAGGATCCAGGCCAACCATCGGTTCATCAAGAATCCAGTTCTGAGGATCTGTAATAAGGCTGGCAATCAAAAAGAGCTTCTGCTTCATTCCGTGGCTGAAAGAAGAAATCTTGTTATTTAAAACTTCCTTCAAACCAAACTTTGTACAATATGCTTCTATACGTTCTTTGCGAACTTCTGCAGGAATCTTATAAACATCACCAATAAAATTAAGATACTCAATAGCCTTAAGGCGCGAAACAGTTTCCGGATTATCAGGAACAAAAGCAAACTGACGTTTAGCAGCAACAGGGCGCTCTTTGATAGAAATACCGTCCAGTTCAAGTTCACCTTCATCTGCCTGAATTATACCGGTAAGCATTCTGATTGAAGTAGTTTTTCCAGCGCCGTTAGGACCAAGGAATCCGAAAATCTCTCCGTTATTCACAGTGAGCGAAAGCGAGTCTACGGCCTTGACTCCACCTTTGTTGTAAGCCTTTGAAACATTTTTAATTTCAAACATTTTTTCCTCCAGACTTTTTATAAAAAAAATAAGGGTCGACCAGAAGATTAGTCAGACCCTTTTCAAAATATGATAAACTCGAATTAAACAAGCTCGGCTTTTCTGCTTTCAAACTCGTTTAGTATATTATCTGCATTCGCAAATTCCACAACCGAAAGCTTTTTGTGCAAAACTGCCCGTACAAGGGAACCTTCAAGTTTATTAATCAACTTAGTGTATTCCTCTGAAGAACAATTCTTGTCCATGTAAGATTTGATAGCTTTATCTACACTATCAACCACCAGCTTTTCTTTGTTTTTCGTTACCATCCGAAACTCTCCTTTAGGCTATTTTGAATTTAGTTTTTTTTAATGCGTTATTATGTAATAACTTGTTATATTTTATAAAATAAATCTTTTTTTTGCAATGATTTCATTTCTTTTCCACATTAGTTGAACTGACGGATTGGCATTACTAACCCTGTATCGTTTGAATTACCCGTGTAATTATATTCATGCGCAGTAATTCTTGTATCACCAGACTTTACGTCACCAAGATATACAGACCAGATTTTAAGATCTCCAGAAACATAGGCTTCAGTATTAGACGACCAGAATGGGACATTTCGGGCAGAACCAGCATTTGTTCTAATAGGACCTGCTCCACCAATAAATGTATGATACATTATACCATGTTGTCTTCCAAATGGTCCCTTAAAAACTGTGTCTATTGTTGTAATATTTTCGTATATTTTATAAAGCTCACTAATGGAAGGGAGATACCAGCCACTCTGATAATCACCAGTAAGATTTGAATCTTTTTGATAATAATTCAAGCAATAAGTCATAGCAGTAGTACCTGTAATTTGACCATTTGCATAAGGATAATTTGCTCTTCCATCTATATGGTTACCGTTATTTTGAACGCTGGTAAATGTTGTACCATTTACAGTTGCTGCCAGACCAGGAAGATTACCTTCAGGATTACCCTCTGACCATTTCATAGTATCAATTCCGTCAAGATAACAAGTCATTCCTAATACGCGCCGTGAACTATCGGAACTTAATTCTGTTCCATTATAGAAGATAATTGCAATTGCTTCATTTTTCTTTGAACCTAAATCCAAGGAATCTTCATATTGAATTATACTTCCATCCTTCATAACAATATCACCAACGGCCGCAACGGTTACATTACTTCGTACAGTAGCCTGCCCAATTTTAGACTGGCAGATTTGAGGAGTGGTCGTTAATTTTTCTGAAGAATAATAATATGGATATGTTATACCGCTTGGCTGTTTAAATTTGAACTTTGGAAGTATACTGCGTTGATAATCATAACTTGGACCAATAGATGGAGTATAATTATCACTTGTTTTTATGAGTACTTTGCCTTTATAGGTTGAAAAATTCGTATCTATTCTCATTTCCGTTAATGAATATAAAGGCGCACCATCAAGTATTATCTGACATGGATCCGTTCCGCTTTTTTGACCTAAATATATTGTATTCTTTCCACTATGCTCATCAGTACTTTCATCACTATCATCACATGGGATGTTGATATTAGCATAAGATGAGCTGGTTGGCATAAATGTTAAACTTGCATTTTCACCATACTCATATATTGCACCACCACTAGGTGCATTATTTACTTTTATTGTTTTAGATTTATTTGACTGCCCTGGATTTGGTGTTGCAAGATTAGTTAAAGAAAGAATTCCTGCATTATATATTCCGCCACCATAGGTAGCTGCTGTATTATGAGAAATAGATCCACCATAAAATTCAATGGTACACCCAGGAGAATTATAAATACCTCCCCCATAAGAAGAACTATAATTATACTCTATTTTTGGTTCGCTTAAATTATTTTCCGGGTCTTTTCCTATATAGATTGTACCATAATATGTTACTCCACTTTTTTCAAATTTTGTATTAAAAATGGCCCCGCCATATTTTCCATAATTTGAATACTTGTTTGTTTCATTTTTCGCCGCTTCTGTTTTTCCAGATTCACCAATTATTGTGGCATTATCATAAATATATAAGGTTCCTCCAATATTACTAATAGCCCCTGCTCTTCCAATTGATGTATCTGTAGCCCTATTATTATATATTGATGCACCTGCTATCTTTAATGTTCCGTAGTTTGTAATAGCACCTGTATATTTTCCATTATTACCATAGATCTTGGTTCCAGTTGAAAGAGTTACATCCGATACTCCAGGATTTGTTTCCTCATCAATATTTATACCGCCCGCACCTGAATTACTTTCATTTGCACCGCCTTCAATTGAAAGATTAGTTATTATAACCGGAACTTCCGTTCTAATGGAAAGACATCTATAATCAAAACCACCCGGAGTAATTCCGCCAACGATTTTACTTGCATCAGAAGTACCTGTAATAGTTATTGATTTTGCAGTTACTGTTGGATTTGATTGTGTTGCAGTTTTTACAAGCTTAATCGGATTATCTGTAGAAGTATTGTTTGCAATTACATTCTGAGTATCTGTAGAATTTACTGTATAAGTTCCAACTATATGAATCGTATAATCCTGCTCACTAGCCTGGTAGGTAATGAATTTTAATGCTGCATCCATTTTTTTAAACGGCTTTGCTTGTGACGAATCCGCGCTTGCATTAAAGGCATAAGTTGAATTATTCCAGGTTGAATCATTTTTGGTATTTGCGCTAGGTTCAAAACTATTTGCTGCTGCTGCACTCTGATTGATATAAATATCCGTTACAATTACGTCTAAATCAATTTTACCTGTATTTTTGATACCCATACCATAGGCACCGGTTAGCTTAAACTTACTGTAATAATCTGCTACCCCGTCACCTGTAAGAACCGTCAAGCCTCTGGCAGCTACCTTCGAAGTTAGAGCCATTTCTCCTGTTCCTGTATGACTAGTGGAACCTGACATTATGACGGTTTGAGTGGCTGTATGTAAATGAATATTGTTTGTGTCGAGATTTCCTTTTGGAATTGAAGCGGTACAGTTTGTTCCACCTGAAAATTCAAATTTGGTTCCATTATGAAATACAGCTCCACCATAACGTCCTGCAGTATTTGAGCTGATGGTTCCGCCAGACATTGTAAAATTGCCGCCTCCACCAATAGCAACTCCACCTCCATCACCCCATTGTTCATGTTGTTTTTTAGAAGCGTTTGATGTTATGGTTCCACCCGACATTGTAAAATTACCACCACTACCAATATAAACAGCGCCTCCATAAGATGATTCGTTATGAGATATTTCGGCATTTCCCTGCAGAGTCAGGTTTTTTGTTGTTGAGATTCCTCCTCCACTTCCCACATCATTCTGTCCATTGCCCGTACCACAAGCATAATTATATGAAACAAATCCATGAGCAATTTTTATTGTTCCAGTAGAATTGTCTATACCACCACCCTGGGTCGCACCAGTTCTTACAACCAGATTGTAAATGACACCGCCGGTTGTAGTGACATCAGTTGGATCTTCTCCTGGAGTTGTTGCCGGACTATAACCAAGCCACAGAGTTCCCGCTCCAATTCCGATACCACCTCCGGTTTCTGTTGCCATGTTACCATAAGTCCAGGTAGAAGTGGACTCATTATATGACGGAAGTGCAGACACTGTGCCCGGTTTTCCTACGACAGCAGTGCCGTTCAAATAGAGATTGCCGCTGGTAAGGTAAACGCCGCCACCTTTTTTTGCTGTGTTGCCGTTTACAACCGTGCCGTTTGAGAGTTCTACACTGCCTCCTGTAATGGCAATGCCGCCGCCGTTTCCATTTGTATTATTGCCGCCAGTTATTAAGAGATTTTCAATTTTAACTGGTACAGAAGTATTTATGGTAAGAGTAGTTCCTGAATTACCAGCATTAAGCTGGTCCTGAGGAAGGCCATTACTCAAACCTCTTGCACCCATAATTGTAATTGAAGCTGCTTTACCTTCTATATAACAATCTGAAGTATTACTTGAATCTCCAAGAACCTGATTTCCTGTTACTGAACCTCTTACTAAAAGAGTATATGTACCACTACTGTTATTTCTGTTTTTAATTATTTTTACTGCGTCAGCAAGGTTGGAAAGCGGCGCCGCAGGCGAACCTGTATAGCCATCTGCTAGTGTTCCAGAATTTGAGGTTAATACTGATGAACCAATATAAAAAGTATCTAGCTGGAAGTTTGAAATCATAGTGTCAGTTACGGTATAGCTTCCACTGTTAATTGGGTCGGAGTTGCCGTTGCCGCCATTGTTTACCCAGATGTTTGTTTCGCAGCCATGGAAAACATTTATAGACTGCCTGTTGCTGTATAAAAGAAGACCGATTGAGTTATAAAAATAAAATCTGACTGAATGCGAACCAGCTGGCAGGTTGCCTGTAATATTTACGGTTTTTGGAGTGCCCGTTGGCGGATTTGGAGTTGCCGGAGTACTTATTACAATTCCAAGGTTGTTGGGATCTACAGTTATATTTGTTACTGATTCCGGCACTGTCATGGTAAGAAAGAGACTTCCTTCTGTACCTGTACCGGAAACTGGTCTTACAAAAAAGTCATGAATATAAACCGCACTATCATCTGTAAGGTTTATGGCACATTCATCTATCATTATTGCAGTATCATCATTAGCTGTAGCAGATTTTTTTAACCTTACAGTAACTGTCCATAGAATTCCTGTCTGAGAAGTTGGAAGATCTGGGTAAAAATATGTTGGAGAAGAAACTGGTACAGTCACCGGGGCCTGCGCTGGCTGACCAGTAGCACTTGCCTGTAAAACATAGACCCAGGTAGATTCAATTTCTGGCATCGCAGTACGCTGGCTGCCAGTGCCTGTTGAGGTCAAAAGCTCCGAAGGCATTGCTCCTTCAAAAGAAATACGTCCCTGAAGCGTTGCATATTTTGTAGAAGGAGCAGGCTCTGGTATTGTAAGCGGATAAGCAGAATCATTTACAGTATTAAAACAAGAAGAAAAATAAAAAGAGGCTGTTATAAATGTAATCAAAATTAAAAAAAGCTTTTTAAACTTCAAAATCTACCCCCGAACTTTTATGATGATGAACAAACAAAGTCAAAGCTTGTGTTATATTTAATACCCATGTAAGTTGCAGTTACGCTTAGTGTATAAGTTCCAGCCATTGGCAGAGCTGGTATAGTAAAGGCATTTGCGCTTGCTGTAGCAGCAGGTTGGCTCGACAATACAGTTCCGTACATTGAAAGCTCAACATTCCAGCTGACTTCATAATAATCCGATACCGGATTACTATATGTACCACCTGTATAATTCCAATAAACCTTCTTATCTTCGGCTTTATAATACAAGTTAGTTGTACCAAGCTTTACTACAGGATTTATTGTAATAGTTTTTGTTGTGTTCAAGGTCAGCGTCTGATTAGGGCTGACTGTAAAAGTAAAAGTCAAATCTCTGGCAGAAAAGATTTTACCACCACCCTCTATTAAGGCTGCTTCACCACGGTAAGTTGGATTAGTTGAACGTACAAAAGCATAAGTTTCGGGACCATCATAGCTGAAGAAAGCTGAAGGAGCTTCGTTATTTGAGTAATTTCTGGTAACCGCAACCTGATTTGTTGTTGAAGGAATATCTGTAGCATTAAATTGTGGTTGTACACCAATATGAGTGCCTTCCAAAAGAGTTCCGTTAATTACAAGCCTATTAACTACACCGCCGTATAAACTAAGGTAAAGGTTTGCCTTACTTCCATCTGTATGTTTGTTGTCGTCTGTAGAAGAGCTGCCTCCAATCTGCACAAGCCCGCTTGCATACATTGTTCCGTAAACTCCTACAGCATAACCGGTAGCTTGCCATGAGGTATTCTTTATGATTTTCCCGCCTTCCATATAGAAGCTGGTACCTAACCCAACATTAACTCCAGGTATCGTAGCAGTATTGCCGCTGATTTCTCCCTTTCGCATTGTAAAGACTCTTCTTTCATCCGTCATAGAATTATCCGGAAGATTTACAGCACCATATTCCGTTGAGCCAGATATACCAAAACCAGTAATCTTACCGCCGTCCATGATAAAATCGCCGTTATAAACAGTTATACATACGTGATCATCATTATTACCGTTTATTGTAAGTCCACAGGTATCGTTTGCAGAAACAAGTAATAGTTTTCCCTTTCTTGTACTTCCAATTGTTATTATACCTGTACCTGTTCGAGTCCAGGTTGCACTACCCAGCATATCATTAGGTACATCTTTCCAGCATTCTATTCTTATTGACTTGCTTATAGTTATCATGGAATTATTGGTTTCTGTTGTTCCATCTTTTACGTGAATTGAAAATTCTTTATTTTCGTCTCGATTCTGAATAACCTGTATTGCCTTAGAGATTGTCTGGAATGGGAATTCTTTTGTGACTCCAGAATATGAGTTATTTCCCAAAACACTGTCTACATAATACTGCTGAGGAATAAAATCTGTTACCATCTGGCTTGTGATTGTATATTTGTTTCCCTCAGGGACAGAACCGTTTATAAGCCACTGATTTGTTGTAAGCCCTGCATAAATGATTACATCCTGAATTGTAGAAAAAAGCTGTCTGCCTGTATTGTCTGCAGATTCATAGGCATTAATGATGATTTTCTGTTTGCCGTTCGGAATATTTGTTGCAGTAAAAAGTTCTCCAGCTCTTGTTGCTGTTATAGATGTGTTGTCACTGCATTGAATTATCATTTCTACAAAGCTGATTCCGCTGCCAGATTCTACTTCTACCTTCAGCTCAATACTGCCTTTTCCATTTGAAGTAACAGGCATCTGTAAAAAGAAGGTTTCTGTTGCTAAAGGAGTTTCCGGACTAAGCAGAATTGTTTTTGTAGCCGTAAGCTGTTTTACAGCTCCGTTTTTTACACCCGCTTCTACAACCCAGGTGTCGCTTGAAAGAGGAAGATAAAAATTTGTTACAGCTCCGTTTCCGTCCAAAGTAAAGGCTGCAGAATCAGACGCCGGTGTTTTGATTATATGTTTTGCTGAATCACTCCAGTCACTTAACTTTGAGTATTCTACATAATATTCTGGAGAAGCCGGCCAGGAAGGAATAGCAGTACGAGGCGACTCTCCTGCTACTGATGCATAAAGACCATATTCACCAGGACTGATAACCGGCACATAAGGAAGAACAGGGGCGATACTATTATTGCATGAAAGAGGCAGTAAAAAACTTATCGCCAGAGCAATAATTCTGAGAATCTTTTTTATGTCTGTTTTTTTCAGAATCATTTTTACCTGTCTCCCTAGTTTAGTGAATAAGTATACGTTATATTTTGATCATTAAGCGTCAGTTGAGTACTACCATGCTGATAAAAATAAAATCTGCTGCCACCAATACCTGCTGTACAATCGGTAATAATATCAGCTATTTCATCAAACTGTGCATCCATAAGGTTTGCCTGATTTGTTATATAAGCCATAGCACTTCCTATATAGCCAGCCAGATAAAGGCCTCCACCATATTCAGTAGCATTACAACTTTGAACCGAACAGTTTTGTAATGTTAATTGATAGTTATAATAAAGAGCTCCACCATTCTTTGCACGGCAGTTTATAAAGCTGCAATTAAAGAAGGTAGTTATCGCAGTATTTCCACCAAATGCAGCTCCACCATTTCCATTTGCATTGTTATTATTTTTGAAAGTTACATTATAAATCGCACTGGTGCCAGTTGTATGGATATCTACCAATAATGGTGCAGTTGCTACAATACCATCTTGTGAACCACCATCAATAATAAGATTTCCACTGGATATACCATTAGTACTATTAATATGCAATAATCCGGAATCTACCATAAAGAAAGAACCGGTATAATCAGGCGAACGTTTCAAGGTAACAGTTCTTCCATTTGGAACATCTATGTTTATGGTTGTTGTAATATCTGAAACTCCATTCTTCATTATAATTACAGTACCGTCGGCAGCATTTTCTATCAGCGATTTAAGGTCATTTATTGAAGTTGAAGTAAACAGAACTTCGTTTGGCGCAAGACCGGTAGCAGGTGCAAGTCGTAATTGCCTGTCGTAGATGCGGCCTTTGTAAGTAAGAGAAATATTTACGTAATAAACATCATTATTTACAGAAGCTGCATCCAGGGTAATTGAATTTGTTGTTGAAGTCTTAATTGTGTCGCCGTGGCAGGTTATATAAATACTCCACTCCAGCTCAGAAGCCGAAACAGTACTTGTAATATCAAGACCATTTCGTTTAATAACCGGTGTTACAGAAATTGTTTTTGCCTGGCCTGGAGTTATTGTTGTATTAAAGTTCGCACTTCCATCAGCAGGCTTAAACTCAACTGTATACTCATACTGATTAGAAACAATACCCTGGCTCTGAGAAATTGCAGCCTCACCACCATAAAGCATAATTCCGTAAGCCGTATCTGAGAAGAAGATGTAGCCTGGAACACCAGAATTGTAAGTGCTATAGCCGCTTGTAACAGTGAGTTTATCGTCTCCTGTTGGCAGGCTTGCAGGTGTTATGCCGATTCTAGAAGTTGAAGAAAGAGCTCCGGCTATATGAACTGTTGAACCCGCGCCATTTGCAGAAAGAATAACATTTGAATTTCCGTTATTATTGATTACGATATTGCCCTTAACGTTGAGCTTTCCGCCGCTTCCTGTTGTACCGGCAAACTCAGACTTTAAGTCTACACCGCCGCTATTTCCGGTAACTGTTACATCTTCAAGATTGCAGACAGCCGTAGTTGAAGCAAGGTAGAGTCCAAAACCGTTGTTATTTACGGTAGTATTTTTCAGGTTACAGACAGCAGAGTTTTCGAGTACAAGGCCAAAATCACTATTGTTGTTAACAGCAAGATCAGTAAGGTTACAGGTTCCGCCCTGAACATAAACCGCCGTATTTCCGCAGTATTTTCCAGAGTTATTTGAACTGTTACCTGAAATTGTTCCGTTGTTATAATCTACAGTTCCAGCTGCTGATGTAAGCTGCAATCCGTACCATGAACAACCGGTGATATCAATTCTATTTAAAGTAAGGTTTGCATTTGCATTAAGCTTTATTCCTACTCCTTGCTGTGCAGGATTGCTTATTGTCATGTCATTTAATATTACAGTCTTAGTTCCGTTTATAGTAAGTGATTTAATTTTTGCTATAGATGCACCGGCTTTCTTTTCAAACTCAAGTTCATCTAAATTCAAAGAATCGTCAATTACTACATCTTCCTGCAAATCACCTTCAAGACAAATTGTAAACTTAATTTCTCTGCGGCGGTCAGGATTATTAATATCTGCAAATGCCTGAGCAATTGATGCCCAAGGAGCCGCTTCTGAACCATCTCCATTTACAGAATCTGGATTTACATAAAGCACATTATTTTCAAAGCGGAATCTAACTGTTCTTGTTGCCGAAGTTTCGTAATTCAAAAGTGTTGCATAAGCTTCTACACGGTAGGTATTCTGGGGAAGCTCCAGGGTTACCTCTTCTGTAGAACTTCCGCTTGTATAAATCAAACCGCTTCCTGTTGCTTCATAAACCTTATAGTGTACTGTTGCCCCGCTAACAGGATTTCCAAGATGGTCTTGTGTCGGAGGCTCAATTGTAATACGGCCTTTCTGAATATCTTCATCAAAAGGAATTCCGGTCATTCCATTTTCTGAAATTGGAGCTCCCTTCTGATTCTTTATTACAGGCTTAACAAGCTTAGAAATAACTGTAGAAGCCTTTACTGTAGTTGAAAGTCCAGCGCTGTCTTTGAGAACGAGAGTATATTCCTTGTCTATCGCAGCAAAGGGTTCATTCGTTTCGAAATAAACTGAATTACGTGTATGGACAAAATTTTTCTGATTAATGCTTATATAAGAACTGCTTTGGGTTCGCGAAAAACGAGGATCTGAAAAAGTGTAAACTGCATGATTTAAGCCGTCTGTTCCAGTCTCTGTAGTTATCGAAACCGGATAACTTGTTCCATCAATTAAAACCTCACTGATATCTTTATGACGGATTGCAACCTCTTCTTCGTTAGGCATATCAAAGGCAATTACAAAAGTCTGGCTGTTATTATTCATTACAGTAGGATTAAGAATTGCAGGCGGAATTGTATTACAGTTGAGTTTTACCTTGTATTTATCAAACTCACGTCCACTCATCGGTTCATAAAGACCAATCTGCGCGGTAATGTCCTGACCTTCGTCTGAGGCAATCAAAAAGTCCTGCGGCAAAGTAAGCTTTACGGTTATATCATCTGTCTGTACTAAACTTACCTGGGATCGGTCTATCTGACTGTTTAATTCATTAAAACTGACATAAGGATTAAGCCGGAACTTTTTAGGATTTCGCATTATAGAACAATAATTCGGCTTTTTCTTCGGAAGATATACAAAGATTTGCTGATGCATCTAAATATGTATTTACGGATATTTCATGGTTATCGATGGCAGCTGTTTCGGTATACATTTCCATGAAATTTGAAACATCATTTTCAAATAACTGACATGAGAAGACTGTTAAACTTAATAAAATAACTGATAAAGTAAAATATGCTCTCTTCCACAGCATAACACTTAATTATACTGTACAAATCAAGACATAGCAATAAATTACCTTATACGGGCAAGAGCATACACAAAGGCGCTGTTCCAGTAAATTGCAACTTCGTTTGTGCTGTAACTTGGAGTTGCGTCTGCATAGCACTTAAGCGGCGGCTGACCTGCAAGATGCTCTTTTGCGTAAGCGTCTATGAGTGCAGCACATGGGCCTCCTGCAAGCATACCCGGGTATACTTTTTTGCTGGCACCACTCGGCCTGTGATGAGGATTAACCGGGCTCTTTTTTCCTTCTCCGGTGATGTAGCAGTAGTTCAAGGGGTTACATCCGAGAATATAGTCTATCTGGGCTTTGGCGGCTTTTTTGAAGTCTTCGCGGCCGGTGAGGTCATAGGCCATGAGGAAAACGTGGGCGATGTCGCAGATTGCGCCGTTACTTCCCCAGAAAACAAATTTTGAACAGAAGCGGAAAGCCGAAGCATTTACAATTTCAAGATCTTTTTCTGCCTGGGCAATTATGCCGCTATGGATTTCTGCAAGCAGGTCTGTTGAAAGAGCAGCTTCGTCGCGCTCTGCAGCTTCCAGAAGGAGTTCTGTACCATAACCCGAAACAAAAGGCCAGCCAAAGTTTTCCTGCCAGCCATTATTCCATGGATGTTCAGGATCAGGCTTGTCGCGCTTTTTGTCTTCTCGGTATTTAAGCGCATGATTAAGAAAGTTTTTGTCACCGGTTGCCGCAAAAAGTGAACAGAGGGCAAAGTAACGCTCATCGCGCACATCACGGTCGCCATAGCCTCCGGTAGTAATTTCCGGCGGATTTATATAAAGCTCATCATCATGTGAAAAAAGATAATTCTGGGCTTTTAGGGCTGCATCAAGAAGTGCTTTGGCAAAAGCCTCGTCGTGAGCAGGGCCTTCTTCCTTGAAAAAGCCTGCTGCATAAGCAAGACAACCTGCAAAATCTGCAGTAGCGGCTGTAGAAACAGGAGAAAGAACAAGCTGGTCTTTTTCATCCTGAGGCATTATAAAGGCACAGAAATGGTAGCAGGAAATTTTATGGTAAACCGCGCCGTCTTCTCTCTGCATCTGAAGCATCCATTCAAGTTCAAAACGTACTTCGCCAAGAAGATCAAAATTACTGAAGTGCTCCGGACATTTTTTGTAAGCAAGCAGCAGGTCCATTACAGTTTTTGCACCAGCTACTACATAACGGCCATAGTCTCCGGCATCGTGCCAGCCGCCCTGTACATTTTTCTTTTCGCCGCTTCCGTAAACTTCTGCAATTCCTGTATGGCAGATTCCCTGTCCGCAGCGTGAATCTGTAAAATATTTGAGAGTTGAAAGAGCCACTTTGTCGTATACATCATCAGAAATTGTAAAATCAAAACTGCGCTTTTTACCTACCGTAACGTAATATTCGCCTGCTGTCTGAAGACCGGAAAAATCTCCTGTAAAATAGCCGCCGCCTGATTCTTCATCATTCGGGGCCGCAAGAAGATTTCCTGTAAAAACGCTTTCGTCTGTTCCAGCTTTATCTGATTTTTTGAAAACCGAGAATTCTTTAATATCACCCTTTTCTGCAGCGCTAACGAATACTGTTTTACTGTCGAGAAGTTGATATCCAATCTGGTTAATAAAAATTTCTGACTCTTTCATAACATAACGTTATAGTCAAAATCAGGCAAAAAGAATTGAATAAATGTCTATGCTAATAGTAGATTGTGTCAATGTTTACGCAACGAAGTTATTTTTTTAAAAATTTCCGCAGAATACCTGTGTGAGCGGATAATTCAAAGTTTCCTTCTTTCCGTCTTTCGAAATCAAATTGATTTTTACAAAGCTGCTGCCAACTTCTTTTGCGGCTCCTGCTCCGTAAAAAGAACTTACCATTTCGATGTATTCTTCTTCCGTCATTTCTTCGTCATTAAAAATCGGTGCCAGAAATAAGTCTAAAATCATACGTGTCTGTTCATCTGCAGAAGCATAAAAATCTTCCAGGCTTTTTCTTGTGATTACTGCGTTCAGTTTTCCTTTTTCGCACTTTGCAATGCCTGAGCTGAAAATATAAGAAGACTGCTTTTTATCGCACATTGTGATTGAAACAGAACCGCCTTTTTTCTGGCTGATTTCTACATCTGAAAAACCTGCCTTAGCAAGCTCGTAAGAAACTACTTCTGTATCTATAAGATTTTCTGTATTGTCTGATTTTTCTGTTTCGCCGCCCATTCCTGCAGCACTGCTTATCATTTTTGTAAAAGCCTGGCCCGCGCCGCCGTCAAACTTAATTGTTACGCTGTTATCCGGCTGAACTGCCAGTGTAACTTCAGTCGTGCAGGAAATAAAGCAAAGTGAAAAAAGTATTATAAAAAGGTTCTTCATAATCACTTAAACAAGTTTCCAACGCCAAGGGTTACCCGCACGCCGGTAAAAAATACCAGACCTGTCGCAATGGAATCTGTAAAAGAAAGAGCTGAATTATCAGGATTATTAAAAATTGTATAGCTTATATCCTGCACAACCTGAAACTTTGCCTTTGAAACTTCGAATGCCGGAGTTGCAAAAGAAAAACCTATAATTCCAGGAAAAATCGAAGGCTTTATTTCATCATCAGTTCCCATCAGTTTTGCTTTTCCAAAAGAAATTACAGGGCCTGCGTAAAATCTGAAATAATCATTTATAGTTGCTGTAAAAAGAATTGGCATCTGGAAAATCCCGATTCCATGATTGTAACGGAAGCAAAGACCTATACCCGGTTCTAAAAACCATTTTGCATAACGGATATTTGTGTGTACATCAATTCCTCGCCACTGAATCATAAAAGAATTCGGCGCAAAAAGAGACCAGTCGCAGAAAATAGAAGCATCGGCTACAAGTGTATCAAGGCCTTCCGCATCCGGATTATAAAAACTGCTGCCTTTGATGTTCACATTATTTTTTGCAACTTTACTATCCTTCGATTCATCATCAGTAAACTCTTCTTCTTCAAAATCATCGGTGTCGGAATCGTTACCAGAGCTTCCAGAAGAGCTGCCTGCCTTAGCCTTTCCAGAAGGAAGGAACTGTCCGCAGGCTACATATTTTGGCTTCCAGTATTCCTGTTTGAGCGAAGAAATAATTACGCCTGTATTCGGGCCATCACTGATTGCAGAAATAAACTGATTGTTTCCTATATAAATACCAACATGTGTGATTGGAGCTGTATTATTTGTCTTAAAGAACAAAAGGTCTCCGATTTCTTTATCTTTATCCGGTACGATGCGGCAATAATTGTAAAGAGCCTTTGCTGTACGAGGAAGCTGTTTTTTAAGTGCTTCCCGCGAACAATGATAAACAAGGCCGGAACAGTCAAACTTATCCGGGCCAACTGCACCAAGAACGTAAGGTGAACCTACATATTTTTTTGATTCGGCTACAAATTTTTCGCGCAAAACCTGAGCTTCTGCAGGGCTTGTGTCTTCGGCACAAAGCTTTACGCAGCATACGCAGAAAACCAGCAGCATAAGAGAAAGAGTCTTTTTTGCGGCTGCACGCGCACTTTTATCCATAATAACCGTCTTAATTTCGTCAAAAATCTTCATAATTATATTGTCGTACTTTTTTCCATAAACATAAACGCTGGCCGGAACTTTTAAGAATAACAATAATTTTTGCGTTACGAAGAATTCGGGTGTAAAATATTAGTTATGGCAGACATTAATAATATTCCATGGAAGTATCTTGAAGATTTCAGGGGCACAGACTTTAAAGGTGAATGGCCTACATTCCCGGAGCTTGTGCGTATTCAGGCAAAACGCAACGGTGACAGACCTTGTTTTACAGCTTTTGACGGACCGGAAGATTCTAAGCGCTCTCTAACCTACAAGGAAGTTCTGGCAAATGTGCAGGAACTCGCTAACTGGCTTATGGCAAACGGCCTTAAAAAGGGCGACCGTGTTGCTGTTATGGGAAAAAACTCTCCGGAATGGGCTATCTCTTACCTTGCAACCCTTTTTGCAAGCGGAATTGTAGTTCCGGTTGATAACGGCCTCCACGAACCGGAAGTCGTAAACATTGTAAAAACGGCTGAACCTGCTTTTGTTTTCTGCGACGACGAAAAGGCCGAAATCTACACAAAGAATTTTCCAAAACTCAAGGTTTATTCTATAAATCCGGAAGCCGGTGACCGCTTTATTTATAATCTTAAAGCAGAAGCTCTTGCAGACGGCAAAAAGAACGAACCTTGCAACGAATATGATACGGCTGCAATTCTCTTTACCTCCGGTACAACGGGTAAACCAAAGGGCGTAATGCTTTCTCACAGAAACCTTATGTCTGATGGTTTTATTGCACAGCGTAACTTTAATCACTACAACACAGATGTTTTCTATGCGCTGCTTCCTATTCATCATGCATACACAATGCAGGCTGCTTTTATCAATCCGCTTATGTCTGGTGCTTCAATCGTTTTTGGAAAGAGCATGGCTGTTTCAAAGCTCCTTCGCGAACTCAAAGAAGGAAAGATTACTGTTATGCTTGGTGTTCCATTGCTTTATAACAAACTGCTTTCGGGCATCAGAAAAGGAATTAAGGCTAAGGGGCCGGTTGTTGCAGGTATTCTTGCTTTTATAAGCTGGCTTTCATTCGTTATAAAAAAGGTTTTCCATATAAATCTTGGAAAGAGATTTTTCAAACCGGTTCTGGAACAGGCAAGTATTTATACTCTGCGCGTTGCAATTTCTGGTGGTGGTCCGCTGGCTGCAAGTGTCTGCCGTCAGTATAACTCTATGGGTATTGATTTTATTCAGGGTTACGGTCTCACAGAAACCTCTCCTATTATCGCTCTGAACCCGGTTGAGCATTTTAAGATTGAAAGCGTTGGCCGTTCTTTTGCTCCATATGAAGAAATCAAGATTCTTGATCCGGAAAAAGTAATCACAAAGAAAGGAATTGAAGAAGTCGGTGAAATTGCTGTAAAAGGTCCTATGGTTATGCAGGGCTACTACAATATGCCCGAAGAAACAAAGGCTGTATTTACAGAAGACGGCTTCTTTAAAACCGGTGACCTTGGCAGCATAGACAAAGAAGGTTATATCAAGCTTTGTGGTCGTGCAAAAAATCTGATTGTAACAAGCGGTGGAAAGAATGTTTATCCGGAAGAGATTGAGGATGCATTCCAGCTCTATGATGAAATTCAGCAGATTACAGTCCGCGGCTATTATGCAGATGAAGAAAAAACTTCTGAAGAAATTGAAGCTTTAATTTATCCGAGTGATGATCTTTATAAGTCTCTTGGTGTTGAGCGCAATAATGAATTTGTTCAGGATGAAGTTTACGATTCCATCAAAAAAATTGTGAGCAAGGTGAACAAGAATTTCCAGGCTTATTCCCAGATTTCAAAAATCACCCTGCTCAAAGAGCCGCTCGAAATGACGACTTCGCAGAAAGTAAAACGAAATTTTGTAGCTAAGATTTACGAATTATCTCATTCGTAAGTACTGTCTTATTTCTGAGGCAAAGGCTGTCATTGCAGCCTTGTCTCTCTGGAAGGCGGCCAATGCAGGATCTGACATTACTCCTGCGTTTGCCGCTGCCCAGTATCTTAAATCATCAGCCTGTCTGTCAAAACATTCCGCATGATAATGAACCGGTGCCAGTTTTGTTTTATTAGAAAGCTTTGACTGAACATCGAGCTCTGTAAGATTTTTCAAATATTTTTCAGCATTAGAATTATCAGAAGTCAAAACACAGCATAACTGTGGTGCAATTAATCCATGATTAACCTTTGGCTTTCTCTTTGGGAAATAAACTGAATCAAAATTGCGGACAACCTCATATTCAAAATTTCTATGCTCAGAAAGAAGGGTAAAGTAAACTGCAATCTGATGGCTTTTTGCAAAATAGAATAAATCCTGATTTTTTCCGTTATACCATTCAGGGTGGGTTTTACCGTCTGCAGGCATAGCCTTTAATTCGTCGAGAACTTTTCTGAGGGTAAGGCCGTCGCTGTCGAGTTTTTCATCAAGCAGAATAGTAAAATCTGTTCCGGCTTTTAAGAGTTCAATAAATTTTTCATAAGCAGGAATTCCGCCAAAGGACTCAATCAAACAGCCTGTGAGTGCAAGAAGAATTCTATCGTCGCCGCCATTTGCAAAGAAGGGGCTGAATACGTGCGACTTTGCTGCTTCCAGATATTTCTGGAATGAATTATATCCGTTTTCAATATTGTATCCGAGTTGACCTGCAAGGGATGTTTCAAAGGCCATTTCAAAATAATCCAGAAGAATCGGCATGCACTTTTTATTTCTCAAAGAACGTGGAATTCTTTCAAGGATCTTCGAAGAAACTTCATGTGCACTGCTTGAGATGGAATCTGCAACTTCTCCTTTCCATGAAAAAAGCATGTCATATTTATTATTCAGAATATCGATATCAACGTCATTTTCTGGTATTTTATCGAACGAAAAGATTACTCCTTCGAGCTGAGGAGCCTGCTCCTGAATCAGAGTGCAAAGGTCGTCTGAAAGTCCGTAGAAGGCAATTCTAACTGTACGGTCATTAATCTTTTTCTGAATTACTGCCCTTATAATAAAAATTCCACTTATTACTGCAATCAGTGCAAGGGCTGCAACTATAGTCAGCACTGTGGATTTTTTGATTTTCAAGGGCTCTTTTGTCTCTTTAATTTTTACTTTTGTTTTTTTTGACGCTTTCTTTCCCATAGTATATTTATCGGCTTATAATTTTAGTTTATTAAATTTCTTCAAAATGATATTATACTGCCCGATATGGCTGAATGTTTTTACAAAGACGGACTCCACTTTGAGTGCCAGAGATGTTCTTTCTGCTGCGGGCACTCGCCGGGATTTGTCTATCTTTCTAAACGCGATTTAATGACTCTTTGTTCTCATTTAAAAATGACTGTGAGCGAGTTTGTAGCAAAATACTGCCGCTGGGCCGACTATTATTATGGAACTCAGGTTCTGTCCCTGCAGGAAAAGAAAAACTATGACTGCATTTTGTGGGAGAATGGCTGCTCGGCTTATGAGGCCCGCCCTGTACAGTGTTCAACCTACCCTTTCTGGTCGTGGATGATAGCAGACAAGGCAACCTGGGATGAATGTGCCAGGGAATGTCCCGGCATGAACAAGGGCCGTGTGTGGCCCTTCGAAGAAATTGAGAAAAACAAAAAAGCCTATATAGAAAACGAACCTCTTCACAGGGAAGAGGTTGAAGCCTTAATTGCTGCCGAGAAAAAGAGTGTTTAACGGAGCTGCAAGGCGGGCTGAATCAGACCATCTTGCGGCAGAAAAATCAATTCTGAGGTTGTCTTTGCCTTTTGTAAGTGACTCTGGAATCTCAAAAAGTTTAAAGAATTTTTCTTTTGAACCATCACAGGAAAGAATGTAATCTGCAATAAGGGTATCGTCAGCCTTTATAATAATTCTCTTGCCGTTATCGTCCCTTAAGAAGTTGCACTGTAAGAAATTCTTCTTTTCTGGATTTACCTTGCAGACATACGAGAAGCTTCCTCCATCCTTTGCATAACGGGTAAGCTCATGAGGCTCGCCCACAGAACCAGTTCCTGTCTCCTGCATGTAAGGAGGGGTGCTTTCGTTACCTTCTGTCTGAATTCCGTAGCCAACTCCTATTCCTTCTATAAAAGTATACTTTGCCAGTTCTTTTTCCGCGTCGTCTGCCTCGGACTGCTTTGGAAGCTCTGTAACATAAAGCCAGTAAAGGCCGTAGCGCTGATTGTTGATGAGGTAATATGGAGAAAACTTCAACTGTGGGTTGTGGCGGTGGTTGAGCCTGTCGAAACCACCATTCCAATCAATATCATTCAAAATAAATGTGAGACTGCCCGGCTGGCGCTCAAAATGGCTGTTTATGTTTTCAAGGAAGTCTTCTGTACTCTGAGCATTTTTTATCAGAATATATTCCGGAGCGATTGGCTTAAGGCCGTTTGTGCCGCCATAGTTTCCGTTGAGAGGAAGAGAGATGCCACGGATAATTTTGTTTGCGCAGACATCGCACTGAACCCCGACCTGTCGCAGGGACATTTTGTCGTCGCGGCCGAGTTCCGCTGCAAGTACAATCGGCCCATACTTAAAGGCAGCCGCCTTAGGATTATCAGCCAGAGTGTAAGCACAGATTTCCATTGGAAGGGTCAAGCTGACAGTGTCGCCGGCCTGCCAGTTTCTTTTAATGAAAAGATAGCCGCCGACCTCGGTGAAGTCTTTTGTATCAGCCTCAGCGTCATTTATCAAAAGTGAAGGTGCGGCTGCTGCCCAGTCTGGAATGCGAAGGGCAAGTGTAAAAACAGAAACAGCAGTGTCAGTGGCAGTGGCAGCGGCCCTACCGGCGGCCTCTACTGTAAATGAAACTGCTTCTCCCATAGGAAGATCTGATTTCTGACTGAGTTTGAGCCCCTTAGATTTCCAGGTCACTTCCGAACTGAAATACTGGTTTACATAAAGAGTCGCATTCTCGTCATCATAAAAATATATACTGTCACCAAGCTTGGTAAAATTTTCAAGCCCGGTACCGGTACAGCACCAGAAGTAATTTTTGTTTACATCAGGATTGCAGTAGGTTTTAAAACAGCCGGTAGCCATAGGCTGGAAGTAAGTTGTCATTCCGGTCTCGCGGTTTACCGAAGCGAGGATTGCGTTTATAAAAGTGTTTTCATAATAATCTGCATACTTGCGCTCGCCTGTGAGCATAAAAAGGCTTCTTGTGAGCTTTAACATGTTGTGAGTATTACAGGTTTCACAGTTTGTATTACTGCGTTCAGCATCGAGAATATCATCCTTTCCAAAATGCTCACACTCGCTGTTACCGCCTGTGATGTAAGTATGGTGGTCAACGACAAGCTGCCAGAAAGCCTTGCAGTATTCCAGATATTTTTTCTGTTCAGCTTCGTCACGGCCTTCTTCCTTCAAGGTCAGACAACGGTTTATTGCGCCTACAAACTTCGGAATAGTCGTATTTGCATGTTTGTTATTCAAAATATTTGCCGAACTTCCCTTTACTGCAGCAGCTTTAAGAACTTCTTCAAAAAGATATTCTTCATCAAAGGTGTGCGCTGCCTGCATAAAATGCTCTGCCTGAGGGTAGCCTGCGGCCTTTGCGCATTTGTAAAGCTCATAAAGGCAGTCATTCATTCCACCGTATTCAACAGAAAGTACAGCCTTTCTTGTTTCCTCTGACCAGCGGGAAGTACGTTCGTACATCCATTCGCCGAGTTTTTCTGCTACGTTCAGGGCAGTGGCACTGAGCGCTCCGTTACCCCCGGCGGCTCCGGCGACTTCTGTGTCTCCACTGCCTGTCAGTTTTACAACCTCAACAAGCCCATTCATAATCTTATGCATTGTGTACCAGGGAACCCAGGTGTCGGCAGGTCTTCCTGCTTCAAGCTTATCAAACTGAAGTTCAGGCTTTGCAGGATCATCCATTGTTGCGCCAAAAATAAAGCCGGCCTTCATACCAGGTCTGTTAGCGCTGGCTGCCTGACACTCTGCAAGCCCATCAATCAAAGCGGCAAGACGGTCGCGCAAAGTTTTGCCATCAGGCCCCTTGCATTGACCATATCCGCCGGCGCAGGCCTGTGCTGCTGCCGCCAGATAATGGCCCAGAGTGTGTCCGCCGATTCGGGTATTTTCCCAGCCGCTGTAGGGACCGGCGGCTTTGTTTGGTAAACCTGCTGTGAGCCGGAAATTATATAAAAGCCGGTCAACATCAAAAGTGTTCAGAAAATCCACATCCTTTTGAGTCACATCCAGAAAATATTCGTCAGTTAAAATTACGTCACTAAGAGTAAACGCTTGAATATTTCTCATAATTTATTCCTTTCTGATATTACGGTGGTTGAGCTTGTCGAAACTACCGCTCAAACGGTCATTTCGACAGGCTCAATGACCGCATTAAATCTTCCTCTTCATATAAATATATCTCAGCCAGGCAGTAAGCGCGCTCAAGAACCACACAATTCCAACAGACCACCAGCAGCCCCAAACGCCAATCGCCGCAATAGAACAAAGGGCAAGGGGAACAACAAAGCGGCCAACTACCTCAGTCACACCATTTATCAAAGCAAAGGTTGCGTCGCCTACACCATTCAAAACTCCGCGGACAACATAAATAATTCCAAGGAAAATATAGAACCAGCTGGTTATCCTGAGCGCACGAGCACCCATCTCAATTACTTCAGGCTCTTTTACAAAGAAAGCCGTAATCGGGCTGCCGAAAATCTGAATCAAAGGCATCATAATAATGGTAAAAATCGCCATCATCATAAAGCTCTTTCTGTAGCCTTCAATAATGCGGTCATGTTTTTTGGCTCCGTAATTCTGACCGGTATAAGTTGAAAGCGCTGTTCCAAGCGTTCCATAAGGCTGGTGAATCAGCTGTTCGATTCGGCTTGTCGCAGTAAAGGCCGCAACCGCCACAGGCCCAAAGGAATTTACTACGCGCTGCAAAGCCATGCAGGAAATTGCAATCAAAGAAAACTGAAGCGAAAGAGGAACTCCAAGTTTTATACAGCGGCCCAGAATCACAGGATTCACACGCCAGTCTCTACGGCTCATCTTAAAATAAGGATTGGTCTTAAAAGCAAAAAGAAGACACAGCGTTCCGCAAATCAGATTTGAAATCAAAGTTGCAACTCCAGCGCCCCAGACACCAAGCTTAAGGTTGTAAACAAAAATCACATCAAGCACGCCGTTGAGCAGGCAGGAGAAAATCAAAAAATAAAGCGGAGTTTTAGAATCACCAAGAGCCCTCAGCATGGAAGACGCAAAATTGTAAACCGAAATCATAACGATACAGACGCACATAATCTGCATGTAGGTTTTTGAGTCAGCAAAAATGGAATCCGGAGTATTCAAAAGGCGAAGAATCGGGCCGGCCGCAAAAAAGGCAATGGCACCAATCACAGTAGGAATCACGAGCATGATATAAGCCGTATTTGCAATACAGTTTTTTACTTTTTCTGTATTACCTTCCCCAAAAAAGTGTGAGGTAACAATTCCACCGCCCGCGCCAATTCCGTTACAAAGTGCAAAAAAGAAAAAAGTGATTGAACCGGTAGCTCCAATCGCAGCAAGCGCATCAGCCCCGATAAACTGCCCTACAATCACCGAATCAACAAGATTATAAAGCTGCTGAAAAATATTTCCGATCAGCATCGGCACCGAAAAAGCCAGCAGCAGACGGACAGGACTCCCTTCCGTCATATTTACAGTATTATCTCTCATACTAATGCTGATTATAACAAGCCGCCGCGCCCTGGAATTGTATGTTTATATCTAAAAATATACAGTTTTCAACTGCAGAAAAATACAGTATAATTAAAGAAATGAAGCCTCAATCAAATACCACCAAGGGTATCTTTTTTATAATCTGCTCTGCATTTTTCTTTGCACTTATGGCTGTTTTTGTACGGCTTGCAGGAGATATTCACTTTGTACAGAAGGCTTTTTTCAGGAACGCGGTTGCTTTTCTGATCGCGCTCGGCGGCACTATTCGCGACGCAAGGCACAATGGCCGCGATGCAATCCGCATTCCTAAGGGCGCGCCGCTTTACCTCTTTTTGAGAGCTTTTGCTGGCTCGGTAGGCGTATTCGGAAACTTTTATGCAATAGACCACATTCTTCTTGCCGATGCAGCCATTTTAAACAAAATGGCGCCCTTTTTTACTATTATATTCTGCTACATAATTCTGCGCGAAAAAATCAGACCTGTACCTCTTGCCTGCATTCTTGTTGCTTTCTGCGGTTCCATTCTGATTGTAAAGCCTTCTTTCAATTTCACTCAAATGATTCCAACTCTTGCAGCCTTTATGGGTGGCGTTGGAGCAGGCCTCGCTTATGCCAGCATCCGTAAACTCAGCTATCTCAAGTGCAACGGTAAAATCATAATTCTCTTTTTCTCTGCTTTTTCTATGATGCTTTCTGTGCCTTACCTGATTACAAGCTTTAATCCTATGACACTGCAGCAGACTCTTATGCTCTGCTGTGCCGGCGGCTGTGCAGCGGGAGGACAGTTCTCTATTACTGCCGCTTACTACCATGCTCCTGCCAGCAAAATCTCAATTTACGATTATTCACAGATTCTCTTCTCTACACTTTTCGGGCTCGTATTCTTTGGCCAGTTCCCGGACTGGATGAGCCTGATCGGATACATCATCATTATAAGCATGGCAATTGTGAATTATATTTACACTCACCGTCATATTGAACAAACAGAATAAAAACGCTAAATTATTCGGACACAACGGCAGTTCGAAGTCCTTCCTGCCGGCAGCCCCCGCTGCGAATCAAAACCAGGTCAATTCTATTTTTTGAGGTCATTTACATGAATGAACTTTTTCTCGTTATCACACTTTTAGTGTCTTTCGGCGGCACTCTGCTGTTTTTGAAAGTATTTGGTAAGGGCGGACTTTTCGCCTGGATTGGTATCTGTACTGTTCTTGCAAACATCGAAGTTACAATTCTTGTTCACGCATTCGGCATGGATCAGACTCTCGGTAACACACTTTTTGCAGCTACTTTCCTTGCAACTGATATTTTGAGCGAAGTATATGGAAAAAAAGAAGCAAATAAGGGTGTTCTTGCAGGAATTTTCACAAGCCTCAGTTTTATTCTTTTGAGCTTTATGTGGGTACGCTATATTCCGGCTGAAGGCGACTGGTCAAACGAATTTGTACGCGGACTTTTCTCTAACACTCCCCGCATGCTCCTCTCAAGCCTGATTGCTTATGTAATTTCTGAGTTTATTGACGTTTCTCTCTATCATGCATGGTGGAATCTTACAGAAAAGAAAACCGGCAGCCACACAAAAATGCTCTGGTTCCGTAATAATTTCTCAACTTTGATTTCTCAGTTTGTAAATATCGTGCTTTTTAACTTTGGAGCCTTCCTTGGAATCTACACATTCCGCGAATTGCTCGCAATCACAGCAAGCTGCTACGTAATTTACATTGCAACCAGCCTTCTGGACACACCTTTTGTATATTTTGCACGAAAAATTGCCGCAAAAAGCAACGTAAGTCAGAACTAACGATAAAACCCATTTGAACAATGCCTTAAATAATGTTATTATTATGCTTGATTTAATATGAAACCTAACAAACGCAGTACTTCAATATTATTTAAGGCGATTTCAAGAAACTTCTTAAAAATATTTGCATATTACCCAAAAATGGTCTATATGGCCTATCATCTCAAAAAATATTCAGAAGATGAATTATATGCTTATGGAAAGAAGATTGTTCAGGTTGCTGTAGATTCAGCAGGCCTTAAAGTTGAAGCATACGGACTTGAAAATATTCCTCAGCATGATGGACTCTATATCTGTGCAAATCATCAGGAAAAATTTGATCCCTGCGCTATCTGGTATACATTTCCGCGTAAAATAGGCGTAATTCTCGATGATGTTGCTACACACCGCCCTTTTATCCGCGAAATCTGCCGTCTCATAAAATCACAAAAACTGAAAAAGCATAACACTCACTCTGTTGTGAAAGCTTATATCGAAATCACCAAAGATTTGAAAAAAGGCTACAACTACATGGTTTTCCCGGAAGGCGGCTATGAAGTTGAAGACGGCAAACTCGACGAATTCCATGCAGGAAGCTTTAAAAGCGCACAGCGCGCACACTGCACAATTCTGCCGGTTGCAATCATTGACTCTTACAAAATCTTTGATAACGGTTTCAAAACAACAAACCCGATTCAGGTTCACTACCTTAAGCCTATTTCTCCGGAAGAATACGATAACATGTCTACAACAGACATTGCAGAGCTGGTAAAAGCACGTGTTCAGGCTCATCTCGACCTCTATCAGAAATAATCACCTCCTGCTAAAACAATCTATTTTTTCCTTTTCTCAAATTATGCTGTATAATTAATGCGAGGTATCTCTAATGAAAAAGAAGTTTCGCATTTCTGTACTTGGGCTTGAACTAATTTTTGGAGCAGTTATTTTTGGTGCCGTAATGTGCCTTGTAAACAGCTATAACGGTTACCGCGAATTCAAAAATGAACTTGAAGTAATTTACGGAAACGTAACCGAACAGTTTGCCCATACTGCCGCAACCTATGTAGACGGCGACAAAATTGACCACTGGCTTACTGATGGAGCTGACCAGGAGTGGGAAGAAACTACCAAACGTCTTATAGACATAACTGAAGCTGCAGAAATTGTTTATGTTGCAGTCATGAAGGTTTCAGCAGATTATTCACATCGTATTTATATTTTTGATACTGTAAATCAGCAAGAAATAAACAGCAAAGTATATGAGCTTGGCTTCAGACAGTCACTTGAAAAGAAATCTGCTGATTATATTGAAAAGCTTCGTGACATTCTTGAGCAGGGTAAAAGTACCAGTATGTTTTCCTATAAAAAAGGCGGCGGCCATGTTACAAGCTCTGTGCCGCTTTACAATTCCAGCGGAAAACCTTGTGCAATCGTAAGTGTTTATAAGCCGATGCACGAAATTAAAGCCTACAAAAAACGATTCCTTCAATCTATCATAATCTGGGCTCTTGTAGTTACAGCAGCCTTTGTTACACTTTATGCCCTCTTTTTGTATCTGGGAATTATCCGCCCTATTCTTTTAGTTACCAGCGAAACCTCGCACTTTGCAGAACATCATGGCGAGCTCTCAGGTCTACTCAAAAAAGTTCACGGCCATAACGAAATCGGCTCTCTTGCAAAATCTGTTGAAAAAATGAGCCTCGATATGAACAAATATATCGAAGACCTTACTCACGCAACTGCCGAAAAGGAAAGACTTGGAGCTGAACTCAACGTTGCAAAAAAGATTCAGGCAGAAATGCTTCCGCGCGTTTTCCCTCCTTATGAAAATCATAAAGAAATTGAACTTTATGCCTCTATGGAACCAGCAAAAGAAGTTGGTGGTGACTTTTATGATTTTTATATGATTGATGATGATCACTTTGCAGTTGTTGTTGGTGATGTAAGCGGAAAGGGCGTACCGGCGGCTCTTTTCATGGTAATTACAAAAACGCTTTTAAAAGATACTGCAGCCCATGAACTTGATCCTGCAAAGATTTTTGAACATGTAAATAAAATCCTTTGCGAAGGAAATGAGAGCGGTCTCTTTGTCACCTGCTGGCTTGGTATTCTGACTCTTTCAACCGGCGAACTGAAGTTTGCAAATGCCGGACACAACTCACCTCTTATTATGCAGGGCGGTGAAATCAGATATCTTACAACAAAGCCAAACCTCATGCTTGCCGGAATGGACGGTATTCCATATACAACTCACAGTACAAATCTTGCAAAAGGTGACCGCCTCTTTATTTACACAGACGGAGTTACAGAAGCAACAAATCTGCAAAATGAACTATACGGCGAGAACCGCCTGATTACAGTTATGAAATACGCTGTAGACAAAACTCCTAGAGATGTTATTGATATTGTTCGCACCGACATTGATGAGTTTGTAAACGAAGCTCCGCAGTTTGATGACATCACAATGCTTGAAATGTCTTTCGCTGGAAAGTAGGAATAAACATGAACGAAATGAAAGCTCTTACAGTAAAAGCCTCAGATGAAAGCATGCAAACGGTAAATGATTTTATTCATTCCATGCTGCCGGAAAATTGTGATGAAATGATTCTGAACCAGATTGATTTAGCGGTAGAAGAAATTTTTGTAAACATTGCTCATTATTCCGGTTCCGAAGAAGCGGAAATCAGCTGTGGCTATCACATTGGGGGCGACGGTAGTAGTGTTTTAACAATGATTTTTAAGGACAGAGGAAAACCTTTTAATCCGCTTGCAAAGCCTGATCCAGATTTAACTTTAAGTGCCGAAGAACGAAAGATTGGCGGACTTGGCATTTTTCTGACGAAAAAATTTATGGATTCGGTTGAATATGAATTTGTTGATAAGAAAAACTGTTTAACGATTAAGAAAAAGATAAAGATATAGTCGGCAAGCACAGCTTGCCTCTGAGGCATTCTTTCGATAATCCTAAAACGACCCTTTCGGCTCGTTTTTTAACGGATTTTCGATTTTAGCCTTCGACAGTCAAAATACTGTCCATTCCTGTTGCCGACAAAACCTGCTTGCAGAAGGCAGAAGGCTGGCGGATAATCATCTTTCCTCCGGTAGGGAGCATTAATTTATGAGCCAGAAGAACAACGCGCAATCCTGCACTGGAAATATATTGAATATTTGAAAGGTTCAGATAAAGTGTCTGAATATCTTTATCAATCTGCTTGAGTTTTGCTTCAAGCTCAGGAGCAGAGCCTGTATCCAGACGTCCGCCAATAACAAGTTCAAGAGAATTAGATGTTTTGTTTTCAGTAATTGTCATAATTTTATTTTCTCACCATTTAATTTATTTTTCAAGTTAGATTGTCCAGACTAAATTGTCTGTCCTACAGCACTGCAGCAAACTCTGAATCCAAGGCTGCTGCTCTTTCCGTTTGGAGCACTTCCACTTCTGTAGAAAACCGTACACTGCTGAGGATCATCAAGCCAGCTTCCTCCGCGTTTTACGTGCATATCACCAGTGCTTGGTCCATGAGGATTTGTCTGGGCACCGCTTGCAAGATTTGGAGTGTAATAATCCCAGCACCATTCTGCAACATTACCACACATATCATAAAGCTTTAATGCGTTCGGATCTTTTGTTGCTACATCATGACTTGTAATTCCACTGTTTTCGCCATACCAGGCAACTGCATTAATATTTGCGCTTCCTGCATAAGGATTTGGAGTTGAAGTTTTTCCGTCACGTGCGGCATATTCCCATTCTGCTTCTGTCGGGAGTCTGTAACCGTTGGCTGTAAAGTTACAGTTAATTCGTTTCCATACAGGGCTTGTTGCTTCGAATGCGCTTAAATCAGTTGTTGTACCAATGCTGTAACAAGGCATAAGTCCGTTGAGTTTGCTGAGCATATTACAATAGATGATTGCTTCGCACCAGTTTACACTTTCTACCGGCCGGTTTTCGCCCTGAAGCTTTGAAGGATTTTTTCCCATTACGTGTGCGTACTGGAGCTGAGTTACAGGCACCTCGCTTAAATAATAACTTACGAGAGTTACGAGGCTATTGTGTGAGCCGCCTCCCATAACAAACTGTCCGCCCGGAATCAAAATCATTTTTGGATTTTTTCCTACCTGAACACGAGACTTTTCTGCTACCTGAGCGGCTCCGTCTCCCTCCTTTACAACCCGTACAGGAACACCGCAGCGTGAACAGAATTTATCCATAGTGCTGAGCGCATTTCCACACTCTTCACAGGAACGTAAAACTTTTACATCACTTGTAGGATAGCCGCAATTAAAACAAAAATGAGCTTCGTCCGGAAGCATAGTGCCACATTTGATACATTTCATGCCTACTATTATAAACCATATTAGAAAAAATCGAAAATTTAAAATTATCTTCTCCTCCAAGCCTAAAATCGAAGAACCGTTAAAAAACGAGCCGACAGGGTCGTTTTAGGTTCATCGAAAAAACGGCTCAGAGCGAGATTAATCGAGCGACTTCAATTGAATTGTGTGTTATTATTGATAGTAACACACAATTATATTATAATATCTATATGGCAAAACAGATGATTATGGGAAATCAGGCAATTGCGCTTGGTGCCCTTAAGGCTGGAGTGAATCTTGTTGCCGGCTACCCTGGCACACCTTCCAGCGAAATTATTGAATTTATTTCCAAGTATAAGAGCAAGACCGGAACCTACGTTGAATGGTCCGTAAACGAAAAAGCCGCAGCCGAAGTTGCAGCAGGCGCAAGCTATGCCGGAAGCCGCACCCTCATCACAATGAAGCAGGTAGGTCTTAATGTTGCAAGCGACCCTGTAATGTGTTTGAGCTACGTTGGCGTTAAGGGCGGAATGGTAATTGTATCTGCCGATGACCCGGGCCCGATTTCCAGCCAGACAGAGCAGGACACCCGTAACTTTGCCCAGTATTCCAAGCTGCCTTGTTTTGATCCATCTACTCCACTCGAAGCCTATGAGATGATTCAGGAAGCTTTTGAACTTTCTGAAAAATATAATACTCCGGTATTGCTTCGTCCAACTACACGTGTAGATCATGCTTATGAAAGTATGGAGTTCCCGGAACTCGGACCTTGCCGCCAGCCTGGTCAGTTTGAAAAAGATTCCAAGCGCTGGGTAATTTTCCCAAGAGCGTCGTACAATAATCACAAAAGAATTTTTGAAAGAAATGAGAAGATTCTGCCGGTAGAATTTTCAAATAGTAAATGGAACACCATCAATCAAAATAATTCTAATAAAGTGGCCTTCGCCACCGGCGGTATTTCTTACTGCTACCTCATGGAAGCCCTGTCTCTCCTAGGCCTCAAAGATATCCCGGTTCTCAAGATTGGAACACCTTATCCATTCCCAAAGCCTTTAGCAGAAGAATTCCTCAAGTCACACGAGCAAATCGTTGTTTTTGAAGAATTAGACCCAGTTATTGAAGAAAATTTGATAAAAATCGCCGGAAAGGCTCGAGTAAATTGCGAAATCCGCGGAAAACTCGACGGTACAGTTCCAGAAGCCGGCGAGCTTAGTGTAGAGATTATTAAATCCGTGGTGGTTGAGCTTGTCGAAACCACCTTGAATAAGAAACTCGATCATGGGGTAGTTTCGACGGGCTCAACCACCCCAACAACCCCAGACCTCCCTGTCCGCCCGCCAGTCCTCTGTGCAGGCTGTCCTCACCGCGGAGCTTTCTACGCCGTAAAGCAGGCAATGAAAGGTAAGAAAACCGTTTACTGCGGAGACATCGGCTGCTACACACTTGGCAACGCAATGCCTCTTGATATGACAGACACCTGTCTTTGTATGGGTGCAGACATCACAATGGCCCAGGGCTTTTATCACAACGAGCCGGGCCGCTACTGCTTCAGCTTCATTGGTGACTCAACCTTCTTTGCAAGCGGAATCACCGGCGTTGTAAATGCAGTATACAATCAGGCAAAACAGACAATCTGTATTCTCGACAACTCAACAACAGCAATGACAGGCCATCAGCCTCACCCGGGAACGGGCGTAACAATGATGGGAGAAATCGTTGAGAAAATCAGCATAGAAAAAATTCTTGAAGGAATTGGAGTTTCTCCAATCATTCAGGTAAATCCTTTTGATCAGAAGGCCGCAGTGGAAGCCGTTCAGAAAGCAAGCGAGGCACCTGGTGTAAGTGCAATCATCTTTAAGGCACCGTGTATCGCAATTGCACAGAAGGTTGGCTGGGAGAAACCTCACGCACTCACAGTGGACACAAATAAGTGTATCGGCTGCCGCAAGTGTATCAACGAACTTGGCTGCCCGGCACTTAGTGTAAGTTTTACTAAGAATGAGAAAGGTAAAAACCTGGTTGAGATAGATAAGTCTTTATGCACAGGATGTAATCTTTGTGGACAAGTCTGCCCTCTTGATGCGATAAAGTAATGGGGGCGTTGCGGGGGAATCCCCCGCTGGGTGGGGTAGCCCGCAACATCGTGCGGGCGTAGGGCGGGGCTCCGCCCTCCTAAAGGAGTAATTATGGCAAAAAATATTATCATCTGCGGCGTAGGCGGTCAGGGAACCGTACTGGCTGCAAAGGTACTTTCACAGGCAGCGATTGCAAACGGCGAGCGCGTGCTTTCGGCTGAGACAATCGGAATGGCACAGAGAGGCGGCTCGGTTGTAAGCCATGTACGAATTGGTGACGCATATTCCCCTCTCGTACCTCAGGGGCAGGCAGACGTGCTCATCGCCTTTGAAGCGGCAGAAGCTGTACGCAACATTGCCTACCTCAAGCAGGGCGGCACTGTAATCGTAAACAAAAAAGTTGTACAGCCGGTAACTGCCAGCCTTAGCGGAAAAGCTTTTGACGAAAATGAAATGATTTCTTACCTTCAGAAGGTTGCAGGGAACGTTGTTGCAGTAGACACGGACGAAGCCTGCAGAGAACTCGGAAGCAGTAAAGTTGTGAATATGGTTTTACTGGGAGCAGCAAGCCGCGCCGGACTTATAGATGGGGAAGAACTTAAAGCTGCAATCAAACAGCTTGTAAAACCAGACTTCTACGAACTAAACGTTCGCGCTGTGGAATGGAAAAAATAATTTACTTTTCAAAGAAGGTAACTGCGTTACCTTCTTCTGGTGAATGAACGCCAACTGCAAAAGCCACAAACTCATCTCCACCCAGCCACCACCATCAAGATAGCGGCCATTGATCCAGCCGTAGAGCCCTGAAGAGAGATACTGTTTTTAACAGATTTGTAAAAGGCTGCACAACCTGCAGAAAGTGTAAGAGCAGTAATAAAGAATACCGACGTTATGGCAAGAATCGTTTTGTGTCCGAGATGAAATCGTTATACAGAATAGAAATATTTAAGAAACAGACATCTTCTATAATTCTTCCGGAAGCGGGAGTCTTCTTCTTGCCTTTACATAGTCATTTACGGCACTGACAATTTCAATTGTTTCTTCTGGAATGTCTTCCAACTCCTCAAATTGATTAATCTCGATAATCATATCACCTTTTTTGCAATAGGCTTTACAAGATTGAATCTTTATTTTCAAAGGAATAAAAACAAAATTTTTTGTATCATCATCCAATTCAGAAAAATAAATTGCACTCCCGGTAGAGAATAAAAAATTATTTGAATAATTTATATTTCCTCTGGAAATATTGTCCAATATTGCATCCATATCATCAATTGAAGATTTTTCTGTATCCTGAAAGAAAACTGATTCAATATTTAATTTAGGCCTAGCTGTTCTATTTACGATTATTACCAATTTATTGCAAATAATATTTCCGTCTTCATCAACATTATTTACTTCAATTCCAAAATCTGTCTGATTAACATTTAATGTTATATCTTTTTTTCCCTGAAAAAAATTTGCGTTAAACCTTCGTTCTATGGCAAATGTTATAGTTATAAAACTCAAAAGAACAAATAAAACTGTAATTACTTTTTTCATAATAGCCTCACTTTTTTTTATTTAACTTGACAGCAATATAAAACTTATCATACTGTAAAGAAATTAAAATGCAAGAGGAAAAAATGACAGATTTAGAAAAAGCCCGCGAATTTTTTAATGGTGATTTTTATGCAACAAAAGCAACCGGAATTATTATCGAAGAAGTTGGGGAACATTTTGCACGCTGTTCTTTTGATATAACCCGTAACCATCAGAATGCTTATGGCGGAGTTATGGGCGGTGCAATCTTTACTCTTGCAGATTATACCTTTGCAGTTTCTTCAAACTTTAACCAGCCACAGACAGTTTCAATTACAAGTCAGATAAATTTCATTGGTATGGCAAAAGGCAAAAAACTGATTTCTGAATCACGCCTTATAAAAGACGGACGTTCTACCTGCCTGTATGAAATTGACATCACCGATGAGCTTGGAACAAAAATCGCCCTCGCAACCTTTACAGGCATGAAGCTGAATCAGGCAAAATAATAACAAAATTTTAAAGTTACTATTGACAGAAACAAAATCTCGGGTTATTATGTTACTATAAATAGTAACTAGCCTAAAATCGAAAATCCGTTAAAAAACGAGCCGTAAGGGTCGTTTTAGGATTATCGAAAAAACGGCTCAGAGACAAGCTGTGCTTGTCGACTCATTTAGATTTAGGAGATTTATATGAAATTAACCGAAAAACAGCTTGAACAGATCCGCGCACAGATTAAGCGCGTTAAAGAGTTCGGAAATCCATTTTATACAAAACGTTTTGCTAACGTAAATCCGGAAGATATTAAAACACAGGAAGATTTTGAAAATCTTGTTCCTTTCGTAACAAAGCAGGAGCTCCGCGATGCATATCCTCTCGGACTCGCTACAGTTCCGGAAGAAGAAATTGTCCGCATTCACTCGTCTAGTGGTACCACAGGTGCCCCGGTAGTAATTCCTTACACAAAGAAAGACGTAGAAGACTGGGCTATCATGTTTGCCCGCTGCTACGAGCTTGCAGGAATCACAAACAAAGACCGCCTTCAAATTACACCGGGCTACGGACTCTGGACAGCAGGTATCGGCTTCCAGGCCGGCTGTGAACGCCTTGGTGCTATGGCAGTTCCAATGGGACCTGGTAACACTGAAAAGCAGCTTCAGATGATGCAGGATTTGAAATCAACAGTAATCTGCGCAACTTCTTCTTATGCACTCCTCCTTGCAGAACAGGTAGAAGCTCGCGGACTTAAAGATAAAATCTGCCTCAAAAAAGGAATCATCGGTTCAGAACGCTGGGGTGAAAAAATGCGCAGCAGAATCCAGAACATTCTTGGAATCGAGCTTTTCGACATCTACGGTCTTACAGAATGTTACGGTCCTGGAATCGGTATCAACGTAGCAGGAGAAGATGCAATCAATATTTTTGACGACTACGTTTACATCGAAATCCTTGACCCACAGACAGGTAAGCCGGTGCCAGAAGGAGAAATCGGTGAAATCACTTTGACAACTCTTGTTAAAGAAGGAGCTCCTCTTTTCCGCTTCCGCACACACGACCTTGCAGCTTTTGTTACAACTCCAAGCAAGAGTGGTCTCAAGTATCCTCGCATCACACAGATTCTTGGCCGCAGCGATGACATGGTAAAGGTTAAGGGAAACATCATCTTCCCAAGCACAATCGAAGACGTAATCAAGGGAGTTCCGGGAACTTCAAGCGAATACCGCGCCCTCATCGAGCACGTAGACGGCAAAGACAAAATGACCCTCTCCGTAGAAGTTGAAGGCGGTACAGACCGCACAGAAGTAGCCCTCGCAATTGCATACAACTTTAAGCAGAAGTACAACATGACTCCAGAAGTAAAAGTTGTAGGAATCGGCGAGCTTCCAAGAAGCGAAAAGAAAACTAAGAGAATTGAAGATAAACGCTTTGAGTAAAGTGTAAGGGGGAGGAGCCCCTCCCCTCGGCCGCACATTCGTTGCGGCCTACCCCACCCAGCGGGGGCGCAAATTAAAGTCCAAACTTGCCCCCGCAACGCCCCCAAAATTTTATTTACAAATGCTTATCGACTTCCATACCCATCTAGATTTTTATAAACCAGAAGAACTTCAATCACAACTCTCCACCTTCTCCGGCATCATCGTAGCCGCTTCAGTGGATGAAAAGAGTTTTTTTGAAAACTGCAGGATTGCGGAGTGGGAAAGAAAGTCCGCCCGCGCCTGCCGCATCATCCCCACCTTTGGCATTCACCCCAATCGCGCCGACGAAAACACCTCGCTTCTTGACGACCCGCACACTGCTACCCGCCTCACCGAGCATCTGGACCGATCCCCGCTAATTGGCGAAATCGGCATGGACTTCTGCTGGTCAAACTGCTCAAGACAGAATCAAGAAAAAGTATTCCGCTGGTTTATGGAATACTGTAATAAAACAGGCAAAGCTTGTGTAATTCATACTAAAGACGCCGAGCAGGAGATTTGCGACATTCTGACCGATTACCCTCATGCCCACCCTGTAATTCACTGGTATGATGGCCCGGAGGAAATCTTTCGTGAGTTTATTCGACGCGGCTATCCTCAGACCTTTGGAGTAGAGACAATCCGTTCGGCTCACATGCAAAAGCTTCTCCGCCTCACACCACCGGAACTCCTCCTCGCCGAAACAGACAATCCCGACTCAGAACCCTGGCTTGGCGGCACGCGAAATGATGTAGCTTTGATTGAAAGAGTTTATGATGAAATAGCCGGACTTCTAAAACTTCCCCGCCCTCAGCTCGAAAAAATCATAGAAGAAAACTTTAAGCGAATACTTTCAAATTGAAGAAAAAGCAATTTTGTAGTATCAATATAATCATGACTACGAAAGAAAAAGTATTGAAGATGCTCGTTGACGCAAAGGGCCAGGCGGTGTCTGGAGAAAAGCTTGCAGCGGAATGTGGTGTGAGCCGGGCTGCTGTATGGAAGGCTGTAAAGGCTTTGCGAGAAGCTGGCAGCACAATTGAAGGCACAACTAACGGCGGCTACATCCTGGCCGACAATGATATTTTTACCCCGGAACTTTTTTCTGAGACTTTCTCTACACGTTTCCCAGAACTTTCTGATTGTCATATTGAATGCTTTAAGGAGATTGATTCTACTAATACATACGCAAAGCGGCTTCTTGCCGAATGCGGAAATCTTCGCGACGCAGCCGGCCAGCTTACAGAAGCCGGTAAAAAATATCACAGAGCTGTAATTGTCGCAGAAAAGCAGACTGCCGGCCGTGGCCGCCTTGGCCGCACTTTTGTTTCCCCGGAAAAGACCGGCATTTACATTTCTGTTATTTACGCTCCAAAGGGCGGAATTACAAATCCTGCAAGGCTCACTGCAAGCGCGGCTGTCGCAATTTGTCGTGCCATTAAAAATATTCTGAATAAACTTCCCGAAGTCTGCCGGCTCGAACCTCAAATCAAATGGATTAATGACATCTTCTTTGGCGGAAAAAAAGTTTGTGGCGTGCTTGCAGAAGGGGTTGCCAATTTTGAGAGCGGCATGATTGAAGCCGCTGTTGTTGGAATGGGAATAAATATTAAAAAGAATAAAACTGCTTTTGAAGGAGACCTGGCTGATGTGGCAGGAACTCTGGAAGATGCACTTTCTCAGACTTCTCCAGATGCTCCGGCACCTTCAATTTCACGAGTACAGCTTGCCGCAGAAATTGCCGGCCAGGTTCTAAAGATTTTCGAAGAAGATGCCTCAAGCCCGGAAGCCCACAAGGCAATCATAAAAGAATACAAAGAAGCCTCTTTCCTGCTTGGCCAGGAGCTCACAGTTTACCCTCTCATTGGAGATGAAAAATCCAGCTACAAAGCGACCGCGACCGACATCGATGAGAATGCCGGCCTCATAGTCACCCTTAAGGACGGAAGCAGAAAAACTCTGACCTCCGGCGAAGTAACTTTGAAATCAAGCTCCCTTGCAAAATAACTTTTATAATACGTCTTTCAGAATTTCATACATCTGCTGGTCATGTGTAACAAAAAGAATTGAATCATTCAAATCTTCGTTAGTTGACCAGTAGTCTGGATAAAGGCCATTACCTTCTCCATGAAAACGCTTGCTCTGCTTTGCAAAGGAAGAAAAATCTGACAAAGAAAGCCTGCATTTTATTCCAGAATTAGGAAGATAATAATCACAAATATTTCCGTAGAATAAACAGCCGGAAGTATTCTGACCAATCTGAATTACCTTATTCTCAAAAACAAGATCTGAATACAAGACGAAATCTTCTCCTGAAGAAGCAACATTTTTATCAGTTAATAAAATTAACTTTCCCTTAAACTCAGGATTGTTCAAAGAAACAGATTTTTTATTTTCTGTTTTAATTAGTTTCTGAGGTTTTTTCTTTATTATTTTTTCATATTTGTTTAATTCTTTCAGAAAATGTTTTACTTCAGGATTATTTACATCAGCCCATGCATATATAAAATATCTGAATGCCTGAATATTTGCATAAGAATAAATCTCCCTGCTTCCTATACTTGGTAAATCATCCAAGTCAAATTTCTGATTGTATAGTTCTGCAAGAAACTTCATTAAATAAGAATTATCTCCACCATAATTACCACGCAAATCAACAATCAAAAAGTCCTTATCCTTGTAATCTTTTGCAGAGTTTGAAAAGGCATATTGATAACTGAGTTCTGTGTCATTTCTAAAATCGCAGCGGTTATATTTCACATAGGCTGTTTTGTCTGTGCTTCTTACAAAATATAAACAAGGCTCATCAACTGATTCAACTTTTTTTACAGGAAGCGAAAATTCCTGATTATCAAATTTTATGCGGAAAGAATCATTATTCTCTGCCTGAAGACATCCAATTCTATAAATACCCTCACCCTTTGCCGGATAGTAAAAAAGATATTTTTCATCATCATTAAACTTTGCATCTACCGGAATTTTTAACTGATTTTCATTTATTACAAAATATGAAGAATCCATTTTCTTAACATATATATCCGAAAAGAAAATCTGCTGATGTCTTATGAAATGACTATATATTTCATCATGATTCAGATTTGCATGACCATCCTGAATGTATGGTATAAAAGCAGCATATAAGGTTTCATAAAAATCATCTATCTGGATTTTTTCATCTTTATAATATTTGTTTTGAAATTGATTTTTAATTTCACTTACATCCATTCCACGGCTAAGGGCATCTTCATATCCTGCATACGATGATTCAACAAGATAAATATAAGTATCCAGATCCTCCATCATTTCTTCAAAGGAAAGCTCTGTTTTATTCTGATATTTATATGCCTCATACTTATACGGAATCTCGCGATTTTCGATTGGAATACTTGTAAGATTTTTTCTTGCATCTTTTGCATAACAAGAAAGCGACAGAAATACCAGACCAATTGAAATAAAGGTTACTAACTTTTTGTTCATATAATCCTCTTTTTTAAATTATTTTTTTTTTATCTTAACGGATTCTTGCAGAAATTGCACGTGCTGAATTATATGCCTGTTTCATTCCTACTGAAAAGAAGACTGGAAGAAGTACTATAAACATTCGCAGTGATTTGCGGCCACCGCGGGCTTTCCAGGCTCTTTCTGCCTGCTGCCAGTTTTTTGAAACCTGAGGAATAAAACAGATAAAAAGAGAAACTGTCTGAGCTACAGGGGTATTAGGTCTGCCGTTAACAAGTGGCCTCAGATGAAGGCTTCTTCGAACTGCCAGCTCCATAACCTCTAGACCTTCCCGAATTTGAAGTGAAGTTGAAGTTTTGAATATCAGAGAGGTTGTCTGCATTATGCTGAAAAGCTTAAGTAAAAGCAGCCAGGTTTCTTTTTCTGAGATTAGAAAAGTGAGAACAGTCTGTGGAAAAGCCGCGAGTTCAAAGGCTGCCAGACTACCCTCTGAAATTGCAGCCGCAAGACTTCCAATAATTTTTACAAAAATCAAAAAGACTGCATAGTAAAAAACAGCTTTTAAATCTCTGGCTTGCTCGCGCACAGTAAAGCGCAAAAGAAAACTAACTAACGTTTGTAAGGAAATAAGGACTATTGCGAAATATGGCGGCAGATAAAAAATACTCAGGCTGATAAGAGGAAGCAGGAGTATCTTTACCCAGGCCGGGCAACGGTGTAAGAATGAGGAACCTTGTTTGTAAGAAAAAGCTGTTTCCACTTTTACTCCCAGATTAAATCTTCAACCTTACCATAAGAAACCAGCGGATTCCTTATATTCCAGGCCTCAAGATTATGGCGCAACCCCATGCCAGGAGTACCATCAAAAACCTTTTTACCACGGAACAAAACTACCAATCGGTCGGCAAGGCCAAGGCACTTTTCAATTTCGTGGGTAAGAATTATTACAGTCTTACCTTCTGCCTTGAGCTGGCGGATAAGTTTGTTCACCTGCTTAACACCACCAAAATCAAGATTAGCATAAGGCTCATCAAGAATGATTGTCGGAAGCTTCATGGCAAGCATACAGGCAACTGCCAGTCTGCGCTTTTCTCCACCGGATAAAAAGCGGGCAGGAAAATCAGCTTTATCTGTAAGACCGGTCTGCTCCAGGGCCTCGCGCACAGCTGACTGAACATCTTCTTTTTTCCAGCCAAGATTTTTTGGTCCAAAAGCAATGTCTTCTGCAGGAGTCTCGCCAAGAATCTGAGTTTCAGCTTCCTGAAAAACAAGCCCTACCCGGCCATTAACATATATCGAAGATGCTTTCAAACTAGTTTCTACAGGTTCCACAATCGTATGATTATCCCCATCCTGCAGGCCTGCAATAATCTGCATAAGAACGCTCTTGCCAGAACCATTTTCACCACCAATTACAACGCATTCGCCTTCAGCAATTTCAAGGCTTACATCATCAAGGGCTTTTTTTGGGCCGGCAAGAGTATTAAAAGTTTTTGATAAATGATTAATCTTTATCTGTGTTTTCATATAAATACTGTGCAAGAATCGGACGCATCTTGAGGGCTACAGGAATTGCTACCACAGTTTTCAAAAGGTCGCCCGGAATGTAAGGAATTACACAGGCAGCCATTGTGTAAGCAAAGGCAGTCTTATCTGCAGGAACCTTACCGGCAGCATTAGCCCAGAAAGAAAATCTGATTACGCCCGGAATGTACAATATCACCATGCCGGCAAAAATTGCAAGACTCACGCGAATAGCATTTTTCCAGGTGATTTTTTTCTGCTCAACAGAAGGCTTACCTGCAATAAAACCTGCAACCACAGCACCAAGAAGATAGCCTGGTAAAAAGCCACCGGTTGGCCCCATCCATACAGCGAGACCGCTTGTTCCGCCTGAATAAACAGGAAGACCAATCAAGCCTGCCAGCAGAAACAAAGCAGTTGGGGCACCAGCAAGTAGCCCCCCCAAAAGAACGCCGCATAAAATGCAGAGAACATTCTGCAAAACAATTGGAATTACCCCAAGAGGAATTCTGATAAAACAACCAACACAAATAATCGCAGCAAAAAGAGCGATGAAAGAGATTTTTAATACATTCTTATTTTTCATAGGAAAGAATATAGCAGAATAAAAAAAGATTGTAAACCTCTGTAATGACTTTCGGTTTACAATCTTTTCAGCTAGCGTGTTCCCTTATCGTAAGGAATACCCTCGGCTTTTGGAGCGCGGGATTTCTTTGAGGTAAAGGCAAGTACGATAAGCGAAATGATATAAGGCAGCATCTTGTAAACATCACCCGGAACAAGATGAATCAAAGCATCGAAAGCAGAATAGGTATCTGCAACGGCTCGGAAGGCGCCAAAGAGCAAAGCGCTGGCAGCAATGCGCAATGGATTCCACTGACCGAAAATCATAACGGCAAGAGCAAGGAATCCTGCACCGGCAACGCCATACATGAAGTCCCACTGCGAATTAGCAGCAGAGATATAAATGATTCCGCCGATTCCACCACAGAAACCCGAAATCAAAACTCCGGCATAGCGCATTTTGTAAACGTTGATTCCCACGCTGTCTGCAGCCTGAGGATGCTCGCCGCAAGCCATGAGTCTTAAACCAAAGCGAGTCTTCTTCAAAATTACATAAGCGGCAGCAACGAGAATCACTGTCAGAATCATGTAGATGTTGAAATCACCAATCAGAAAAACTTTTCTGTTAGCGATATAATCAAGAATTGCCGAAGGATTTGTACCTCCCGACCTCGCATTATTAAAAGCCTTAACAATAACAACCGCAGCGGCTGTCGCAAGCATATTCATAGCCGTACCAACCAGAGTCTGGTCCGCCTTAAAGTTAATAGCCGCAACCGCGAGGAAAAGCGAATAAATCATTCCAAAAAGCACACTTGCTAAAATTGTAAGCAGAATAATCACAATGGCCGGACTGCCAACAGGCAAAGAGTACAAAACAAAAGCACCGCCCAAAGCACCCATTACCATAATACCTTCAAGGCCCAGATTAATTACACCACTGCGCTCACTGAACATACCGCCCATGGCAACAAAAATCAAAACCGAAGCATAAATCAAAGTATATTGAATTAGTAACATAATTAACCTCTCTTGGCTTCGCCAGCTGCAGCCTCAGCGCCCTTCACTACATTTTCACCAGACTTTGGACTTTCCTTCTTTCTTTCAATCAACTTCGAAAGCTGTGTCTTAAACAGGAACATAAAGGCACAGGAATAAATGATGATAGATGAAATCAAATCAGCAATCTGAGGATTAAAATATTTTGTATCAATAAAGCTTCCCCCCTGAGTGATGTGCTGAATAAAGTAGCCCGAGAAAATTACACCAATCGGATTCAATTCTCCAAGGAAGGCAACCGCAATTCCGTTAAAGCCCATGGCAGGAACAGTTGAAGATGTCTTCCACGGCTGAACATCAGTCAGATAGAAAAGCGATGCAGCAAGACCCGCAATTGCTCCCGAAACAGCCATTGTCAAAATCAGATTTTTCTTGTCTTTCATACCGGCATATTTTGCGGCATGCTTGTTTAAGCCGGTTGCACGAAGCTCGTAACCCAGCACAGTTTTTTTCAAAAGAATGTTGATAAGAATGGCAACAAGAATTGTCAAAGGAATAGCAATTGAAACATACTCGTTATCATGGAAAAGCTTTCCCAGCCCCAAAGTCGGCAAAAGCGATCCCGGTGAAGTCTGGCGTATTGAAAAGGTTTCTGACTTTCCAATATTCATTACAACTTCGTTCTGCATCAAAACATTTACAATGTAAAGTGAAATCCAATTGAGCATAATTCCCGCAATAACTTCGTTTACATTACAGAAAGCCTTTAGCAAGCCAGCAATTGCAGCCCAGAAAGCAGCACAAATAACTGCAAGCAGCAGGCACAGCCACCATGGCAGATGCCAGGCAAGTGCACACCACAAGGAAATACCGATTCCAATACAGTACTGGCCTGCAACACCAATATTAAAAAGGCCTGATTTATAGGCAAACAAAACCGCAATACCACAGAGAATAAGAGGAACAGCCTTTACCAGAGTCTGACCCAGATAATAAAGCTTTTTGCCGTTATTTCTGTAGTACATAAAGTTTTTCAAAATTACGCTGATAGCCTTTGGAGCATGTTCAGCATTAATAATCATAAGGATGATAAAGCCGACAATAATTCCAACCAGCGAACAGATTACAGCCGAGGCAATAGAGCGGAAGGCGTCGGAAGCAATGGCTGCCTTAAACTTGTTATCTTTCATTTTTTGCCCCCTCAGCGGCACTGTCACCGCCCACATTACGTTTAGCACCCGCCATGTAAAGTCCGAGCTCTTCCGGTGTAGTCTGTTTTGGATCCAGCTCACCGACAATCTCGCCTTCATACATTACAAGGATTCTGTCGCTGAGGTTCAACACCTCTTCAAGTTCGTACGAAACAAGAAGGACAGCCTTACCGGCATCGCGGTCTGCAATAATTGCCTTATGAAGATATTCAATTGCACCAACGTCCAGACCACGGGTTGGCTGAACTGCAATAAGAAGTGAGTGAGCCTTGTCGAGCTCGCGGCCAACAATTGCCTTCTGCTGATTTCCACCAGACATTGCGCGGGCTATCGTTTTATTTCCCTGTCCGCTTCGAACATCATATTTATCAATCAGCTCCTGCGAATAAGCAGAAACCTCTCTATTTTTTATAAACTGATTTTTCTGAAAGCGAGGTTCCCAATAACGCTGAAGCACCATGTTCTGTTCCAGAGTGTAATCCAGAACAAGGCCGTGCTTGTGGCGGTCTTCCGGAACGTGACTCATGCCTGCCTTACTTCGTTCGCGGATAGATTTTTTTGTGATATCTACTCCACCCAAAGTGATTTTTGAATTAGCATGTGGAGCAAGTTTTTCAAGCCCCGTGAGTCCCTGAATAAATTCAGACTGTCCGTTTCCGTCGATTCCTGCAATGCAGACAATCTCCCCCGCACGAACTTGCAGGCTTACGTTATTAACAGCTAACTTCTTGTGAAGGTGACTTTCTACGCAAAGATTCTGTACATCAAGAATAACTTCGCCTGGCTGAGCTGGCGCCTTGTCTACTGTAAATTTTACATCGCGGCCAACCATCATGCGGCTGAGCTCTTCTTTGCTTGTGTTTACAATTTCAACAGTACCGATGTAGCGGCCCTTACACAAAACAGAACAGCGGTCAGAAACTTCCATAATCTCGTTGAGTTTATGAGTAATAAAAAGAATTGATTTTCCTTCTGCCGCAAGATTTTTCATAATCTGCATGAGCTCTTTGATTTCCTGCGGAGTAAGAACTGCAGTAGGCTCATCAAAAATCAAAATCTCATTGTCGCGGTAGAGCATTTTGAGGATTTCTACGCGCTGCTGCATGCCCACGGTAATATCTTCGATTTTTGCATCAGGGTCAACAGCAAGGCCATATTTCTGGCTAAGGTTTATGATTTTTTCGCGGGCAGATTTGCGGTCAACAAAACCGTGGCGACAGGTTTCGCTGCCCAGAATGATATTATCAAGAACAGTAAAAACTTCTACCAGTTTAAAGTGCTGATGCACCATTCCAATTCCAAGGGCTGTAGCATCGTTTGGATTTCGGATTTCAACCTTCTTACCGTTCTTGTGGATTTCACCTTCTTCCGGCTGATAGAGACCAAAAAGGACACTCATCAGCGTAGATTTTCCGGCCCCGTTTTCGCCAAGCAGGGCATGAATCTCGCCCTTTTTGAGCTGGAGCGTAATGTTGTCATTTGCAACAATTCCAGGGAAACGCTTTGTAATATTCAGCATTTCGATGATATATTCTTCGTTCATAAGAAGAAATTATACTATAAATTGTGGGGGTTTTAAACAAAAAAAGCGTGAACCGCGAAGTGTTCACGCTAAATCATCGTACAGTCGGCAAGCACAGCTTGCCTCTGAGGCGTTTTTTCGATAATCCTAAATGTGTAAGGCCGCTGGCGGCCGGTGTTCTATAGCAGGGCGTTAAGAAAATTGCAATGCAATTTTTAGCCCTACCACCATCCCCCTTTCGGCTCGTTTTAGGATTATCGATTTTAGCCTTATTTAATATTCTTATAATAATTTACCTTAACTTTTACAGAAGGTTCTTTATCGATAGAATTAGAAACTGCAACCTTCTTGTTGAAGATATCTCCAACGAGCTTCTTGTATTCTTTTACAGAGAAGTTCTTCATTGTCCATGTGTCTGTAGGAAGACCAACATAGTTTACAGAAAGATCACTTCCAGAAACGAGACCGAGAGTTGCAACCTTTCCTGCATAGTCTGCCCAGTTTCCTGCCTGAATTGCAGAAAGTGCTGAGTTTACAGTTGCACCAAGACCCTTCATAGCAGAAGTTACACACATATCTGCGCCGTAACCGTTAATCTGAGCTGTCTGATCTACGTCTACACCAATTACCTTTCCGCCAACTTTTGAAGCAGCTTCACAAGCTGATGTCCAGATTCCACCACCACAAGCAAATACAACTTCTACACCGCGGTTCTTATACCATCCGTCCATAGAAGCTGTGATTGTCTGATCACCGTAGAACTGTCCACCGTAAACGTACTCAATTGTTACCTTGTCTGCAACCTTGAGTTCTTCAGCAGCCTTGTTAGCACCCTGAACAAATCCGTATCCGTAGCGAACTACAGCTGGAACAGCCATACCACCAAGGAATCCAAGGTGACGATAACCTTCTTTTACAGCAGCATAACCTGCGAAGAAACCAGGAAGCTCTTCCTGATAAACAGCACAGAATACGTTAGCAGGAACAGCAGCTCCTCCGAGGTCGCCTTCGCTGATATCAAGACCGATGAATTTTGCATCATCATAATCTTTTGCTACTTTTACAATAGCTTCACCAAAAAGGAAGCCAGGAAGAACGATTACATTGTATCCGTCCTGATAAGCAGCATCGATAGAAGCAACGCGGTCTGCAGTTGAATCTCCTGCTGGTTTGTAGTACTGGAACTCAAGTCCGTTTGCTTCGGCATAATCTTTACAAGCCTGGTAAGTTGTCTGATTGAAAGACTGGTCTGTAATATCGCCAGAGTCTGTAACCATAGCGATTTTTACAGAAGATTTCTTTGCAGCCTTCTTGTTCTTTTTAGGAGCTGCGAAAGTTGAGGTGCATACGAGTGCAGCCATCATAGCAATAGCAATAAGCTTTTTCATTTATTTATCCTCCAAATAAAATGATAGCTAATTATATAATTATTTAATGAGATTGTCATTTATTTTTTAGGGGAAGGCCTTCCCCTCGCTTCAGCCCGCTTCGCGGTCTTCCGCTACCCCTTCTAGCGGGGACACCCCGCAACGCCCCTTACTTTCTTGCGCAGATAAATAAAAACGAACACACAGATAATTGCAGAAAGTGTACTACCCATAGGAGCGGCAAGGCCCATTGGGTACAGAGTTTCCGGCCAGATTTTTGAAGCAAGATATGCACCCGGAATTCGGATGAAAACAATAGAAACGGAATTATGTATAAATGAAATAAATGATTTCCCCATTGCGGTAAAGTAGCCGCTAAAGCAGAAGTGGATTGCAGCAAGCACACAGTCTATTACGTATGATTTAAGGTATTGGGTTCCCAAAGTTACGACAATTGCATCGCGGGTAAAGAGTCTGATAACCGGCTGTGAAAAAAATTGAAAGGCAAGAGCAAAAACCGCGCCAATTCCAACTGCAATTGCAGTGCCCGCATAAAGTGTGTGGCGGGCACGATCCTGATAGCCAGCTCCGATATTCTGAGCCGCAATTGCACTGATGCTCGAAAGCATACTGGAAGGAATAAGGAAGAGGAAACAGATGATTTTTTCTACAATGCCAACAGCAGCTGCAACATTTACACCACGGCGGTTTGCAATAATCGTAATCACAATAAAGGAAATCTGAATAAAGCCGTCCTGACAGGCAACCGGAACTCCGATTTTCAGAATATCACCCATAACCTTGTGATCAATTTTAAGGTCACTTTTTGTAAGCTTAAGGCTTCGGGTTCTTACAATTGCAATCAGACTGATGATTACGCTGACCGCCTGAGCAATTACTGTTGCAATTGCCGCACCTTCAGCCTGCATTCCGAAGACGCCCATAAAGATGTAGTCAAGAATGATGTTGAGAGTACAGGCAATGATTACAAAAATCATAGGACTTTTTGAGTCACCCATTCCTCGATAAATCGAAGCAATTATATTGTAAGCAACAATAAAAGGAATTCCAAAAAAGCAGATTTTAAGATAAGCAACTGTCTGCTCAATACTTTCCGGAGGAGTAGAAACAAGTCTTACAATTCCACGGCAGGCAAAAAGAAGAATAATAGTCGCAAAAAGAGAAAAAATTAAAAACAGTACAATTGTATTTCCGATTGCTTTAGAAGTTCTTTTTTCATCTTTAGCACCAACGGCCTGGCCAATTAAAACAGTACCGCCCATTGCAAGCCCCACAATAATTACTGTGAGCATATGCATAACCTGACTTCCGATAGACACCGCAGAAATTACAGCCGCACCGTTGAACTGGCCGGCAAGGAAGAGGTCTGCCATGCCGTAAAGTGTCTGTAAAAAGTAAGACAGCAGATACGGCAGGGAGAAAAGAACGATGTTTTTGAGGATAGAACCCTCTGTCAGATTTTTTGTCATAAGTATTTCCTAATTAAAAAAAATGGCCGGCATCTGCCGACCATTTCATTCTAGAAGAGTTTCATTAAATCTTCAATTGTCTCGCGACGGCGGATAAGCTTTACGCTGCCATCCTTACAGATAAGAACTTCTGCAGGGCGCGGGCGGCTGTTGTAAGTTGAACACATGCTCCAGCCGTAAGCACCGGTATCGAGAACGCAAGCAAGATCGCCGCGCTTCATTTCAGGAAGAGGACGGTCCTTAGCAAGGATATCACCGCTTTCGCATATGTTACCGGTAACTGTCTGTTCCATCAAATTGTCGCGGGCAACAACTTTTCCCTCGCGGATAACTTCGATGTCGTGCCAGCTGTCATACATACTTGGGCGAACAAGCACGTTCATTCCGATATCAGTTCCGGCAAAGGTCTTTCCGTTGTTGTGCTTTACAGCATGAACTCGACCAAGAATTACGCTGCCTTCTGCAACACAGAAACGGCCAGGCTCACTCTTGAAAAGTGGAGCACGTCCATACTTTGCAACAAAATCATCCAGAATCGGTTCCAGGCGCTTCTTAAAATCTTCCATTGGGAATACAGCTTCGTCATCCAGCTTGTGATAAGGAATACCATAACCACCGCCAAAATCGATGAACTCAAGGTCCTTAAACTGAAGGGCAATTCTCAAAATGTTTGTTACCGCATCGAGGTAAGGCTGAGGATCCATAAACAGCGAACCGATATGCTGGTTAATTCCTGCAATTGTGAGATTATATTTTTCAGCAATCTCAAAAATCTTTGGAATAAATTCTTCAGAAATTCCAAACTTAGTTTTCTTACCGCCGGTAATAACCTTTTCGTGGTGACCAGCCCCAACACCAGGATTAATGCGCACTGCAACCTTACCGCCCTTGTTGAGACTTCCGTAAAGCTCCAACTGCTGGAGAGAATCACAGCTTGTCATAATTCCGTTATCAATTGCAAACTGCATTTCCTCTTCGCTTACATTATTAGGAACAAAGAAAATGCGTTCTTTTGGAAAGCCAGCCTTAAGCAGCATCTGGATTTCTCCAACGCTCATTGCGTCGCAGTTGTTACCTTCTTCCAGAGCAAGTTTAAGAATGTGAATGTTTGTATTTGCCTTTACAGAATAGTTTGCAGTGTAAGGATACTTTGTGATTACCTTTGCAACAGCGTCCATACGGTTACGAAGAATCTTTTCGTTGTAAACGTAGAGAGGTGTGCCATAAGTCTTTGCGAGTTCTTCAGGATTGTTGCCCTCGAAGAAATTTACGTTTTCTATAAATGAATTCATGTTTTCTCCTTTTGATATAGCACATAGCTATTAGCCGTTAGCACTTAGCTAGTTGCTAATAGCTTTATGCTAAAAGCTATCCTAAAGCAAGTGAGCTCTGATTTCTTCACCACTCAATGGACTCAGGTAAGCTGGTGCTACGTCGAATACTGTCTTACAACCTGTCTGACCTTCCTTATTCATGCGGTAAACAGCGCGGGCATAAGCTACGAGTACGCTTGATGTAAATGCAGGGTTTGAGTCGAGCTTGAGGCTGTACTCAATTACGTTGTTGTATTCGTTGTCCCAGCCAGTCTTTCCAGAGCGGATTACAAATCCTCCGTGTGGGATTCCTGAGTGGTCGCGCTTCAATTCTTCTTCGCTGATAAAGTGAACTGTTGTGTCGTAATCAGCAAAGTAGTTTGGCATCTCTTTGATTTCTTTTTCGATGCGAGCTTTGTCTGCACCTTCTTCTGCAACAACAAAGCATTCACGAGTGTGCTTCTGGCGGGTTGTCAAATCAGGGTTGCTTCCAGAGCGAACTGCATCAAGTGCTGCCTGTACTGGAATTGTGTACTGCTTGCCATCTTTTACACCTTCAATGCGGCGGATAGCATCTGAGTGTCCCTGAGAAACTCCCTTACCCCAGAAAGTATAATCCTTTCCGTTTGGAAGAATGCAGTTTGCATAAAGACGATTCAAGCTGAAAAGTCCAGGATCCCAACCGCAGCTGATGAGTGCTGTATGCTTAAAGTCCTTTGCAACTTTATCTACATTTGCAAAGTGCTCAGGGATTTTTGCGTGTGTATCGAAGCTGTCGATTACGTTGAAATATTTTGCATATTCTGGAGTCTGTTTTGGAAGGTCTGTTGCAGAACCACCACAGATGATAAGAACATCAACTTCGTCCTTGTGTTTTTCTACATCAGCAACATTGTAAACAGGAACGCCTGCTGTCAAGATTTTTACAGTTGATGGGTCGCGGCGTGTGAATACTGCTGTAAGCTCACAATCAGGATTCTGTTTAATTGCGCCTTCAACGCCCTTTCCAAGATTACCATAACCTAAAATACCGATTTTCATATATTACTCCTATTTTCCGCCCAAAAGCGTAATTTTATCCTTTAATGCTTCCTTCATAACCTCAACGAGGTTTTTCTGTCCGGAATACAAACAGGTATCGTGTTCATCGCCGGTAAGCTCACCGGTCAAAACGTAAGCCGAATCTGCAATAAAACGCAGTTGGCCGTCGTCTGGTTTTGTCTCGTAGATTTTTGCGCCAGTCAGTTTGAAGTCTTTTGTAAGAAGAACAACTTTTTTTCCGGCAGCAACAAGTTCGCTCAATTCACTCTGAAACTCTCCCAGCACATCAGCTGGTGCCATCATATAAAGGCGAAGCTCCGTCTTACCCAGCATTTCTCTGATTTTATTTTTGATGTTTTTAGCGCCTGTGATTGTGATATAACCATCAGCTGCAATAACCTTTTTCGGTGCATGCTTTTCGAGCCAGGCCGCAGCCTTCTGCAACTCTGAGATTCTGTTACTTGTAAAGAGAGAGATTTCTATCGGACGATATTTTGTAGATTCGCCTTCAACAAGATAAGCCGCACCCTTTTCTACAAGAGCAGTAAGGGCTGCGTAAACATTCGAGCGCGAAATACCTGTATCCTTTGCAACCTCATAACCAGTCATCTCGCCATGATTCAGAAGAGCCGAGTAAATTGTGCCTTCCTGACGTGTGAGTCCAAAATCATTTAAACTGTCTATAAAGTTCATATCTGACATAACTTGATTCCGCGCCTTTGCTAGATTAATAGTAGTTCTAATTAATACTACTATCACAAATATACAGAGAATTTTATTTAAAGTCAAATTTTTCATTAATATAAAAATACGATTATTTAAATTTTTCTTACAATGACTTTTTATTTTTAAACTGATATATTCAAACCATGACACCTACTGAACCATCAAAAATTACAGACAATAAATACCGTTTTGATTCTTTTGCTAACGGCAAAGCTTTTAAAGGAAATAAAAAGAACCGCCTTCCCGCAATGGGCTGGAACAGCTGGAATGCCTTTGGAAGCGGCAACACAGAAGCTCTCACAAAAATCATGGCAGATAAAATCGTTGAATTAGGTCTCGACAAACTGGGTTACCAATACCTGGTGCTCGACGACGGCTGCTATAAATCTGAACGCGAAAATGGAAAGCTTGCCAATGAGCCGGTTAAGTTCCCGAGCGGCTTCCGCGCCCTTTCTGATTACGTACATGAACGCGGACTAAAGTTTGGAATGTACAATGATATAGGAACAAATCTCTGCGCCGGAGCTGCCGTAGGAACCTGCGGTTTTGAAGCTACCGATGCCAAATCATACTTAGACTGGGGCGTAGATTTCCTTAAAATTGATAACTGCTACTATCTTTGGGATAATGCAACTTTCTCAAATCCTGAGAAAGCAAAGTACGTTTTTGCCCCAAATTTACGCCAAATTCAGTTAAATAAAGGCGATTTTTCCATTTTACTCAACGCTGATAAAGGAATTCTGGAAGGCCGGGGTGCCAGCTTAAAAGACGGTTACGTAACAGGAATCGGAACCTTTGATGGCACAAATACAGGAACCAGCCCGGTTGGTCCTATGAGCAGCGAGCTTGTTTTTGAAGTTAATGTCCCTGAAACAGGTGAATATGAACTCACTGTAAACTATGCTACGGCCCGCCAGAACGGATGCGGTGAATGGCTGCAGATAGCCACTGGATACGGTGATGAAACCACATATTTTTACGACGATCTCCTCCCTGCAACCGATTCTCCAGAAGCTTTCACAAACTCAAATCCTATAAAAATCACCCTCCACTCTGGCCGCAATAAACTGCGTCTTATGAATCACCGCCGCCAGGAAAATACACTCTGTTCTTACGCCGCTATGCTCGAAGGGCTCAATCAGGCTAAGCCAGACCACAGCGTTCTTCTTTCACTCTGCGAATGGGGAAAGACTCAGCCGCAGAACTGGGGTTATAAGGTTGGAAATTCCTGGCGAATTCTAAACGATATTACCTTCCGGGTTGGCCGCGACGGCGACCCTGGCTTTGGTTCATGGACAGATCCTGGAACTCCAAGCGTTACCTCCCAATACAACAAGGCAGTAATCATGGATGAATTTGCCGGCCTCGACAAAGGCTGGAATGACCCCGACATGCTCATGGTCGGAATGACCGGTATGACACCTCAGATGAATCAGACTCACTTTACAATGTGGTGTATGATGAACTCACCTCTCATGCTTGGACTTGACCTGCGCCGCGTAACAAAAGGAGACGAACTTTACAGGGTCATCGCAAACAAAGATCTCATCGCCCTCAATCAGGATGCGCTCGGTATCCAGGCAAAACGTATTTTCACAAGTGCTACAAAGGCAGACCACGACGAACCGATTAGCTCTCCCGACACAGCCTATATAACAGACTGCGAACGACTGGACATTCTTGCAAAGCCACTGGCAGACGGCTCACTTGCACTTTCTTTCTTTAATCTGAGTGAGGAAAAAAAGTCTGGTAATTATTCTGCTGACCTTTCACTTATCAAAAAATTCCTTGGCCATAACCTGCCTGAAGATTTTTATAAGGCATCTTCCTTCAGTGTTAAGAATCTCTGGAGTGGAGAAACAAGTAAAAACACCAGCGGCAAATTCTGCATCGATTCTCTGGAAGGCTGCGGCAATGTCACACTCCGCATCACACCTATGGAGAAATGATTTGCAGGAAGAAATAATCAGTGTCGGAGATTTTGTTTCAAATCTTTTTGAGGCACATAAAAAAATCTCCGACTGGAAAACTAATAAAACAGAACTTTTACACTACGGCCACTTTCGCGGCTGGCTTGAAGATTCTGATGAACGAAATCCCTCGTCTCCTCTCAACCGCCAGACCGCTGCCCGCATAATTCATATGTTCATGCTTATTGAACTTGGAATCCCAGACCTGCAGGATATCACACCAGCATACGCTCTGAAGGACTTATACACCTGCCGCGTCTGTACAAATCACCTTGCCCAGGTTTATACACGCGGAATAATGAAGGCTGAAAAAAAAGGGGAGCCTGACTTCTCAGACTCCCCTGCTTTATTCTTTAACCATCTTGCTCTCGTTTCAAAAAACGAGGCTCAGAAAATTATGGGAAAAGTTTTTTAAGCTGACCACCCAACTGTTTCTGAACTTCTTTTTTTGCTTCTTCAGTAGCCTGCTTAGCAGCATCCTCAGCCATAGACTTAAGTTTCTGTTCTGCTTCAGCACGCTTTTGTGTAAGCAGATTTTCAAAGTCTTTTGTAGAAGTAACTGAACCGTTGAGTAATTTCTTTATTTCATCAAGCGGTACATACTGGCTGAGTGCTCCGCCAGAAGCTTCGTTAATTCTCTTTACAAGTTCAGATTTAAGATTGTCTTTGATTGCCGCAAGCTGTGCACCCATTTCTCTCTTCAAAGCATTTACAATCTGTTTATCTGCATCAGAATCTATAAGCAGTTTAAATCCGCCGGAAACTGTAAAGCCGCTTGTTATACCTGCACGAACAGTATTGATTCTGGCCATGATGTTTGAATAAATCTTTGAAGCATACTCCGGCTCAAATGGAACTGTAGAAATCTTCAAATCGGTAAGCTGAGTTTTTCCAGAAATCTCAAAACCTTCATCATCAAAAATCTTGAGAATTGCATCTACTGCACACTTAGATTTGAATGATGGAACTCCAGGATAAGCACCAAACTTTTCTGCAGGAATATTCATTGTAATATTCTTAAGATTATAGTCCGCATAAATCAAAGGTTCACTGGTATTAGTTCTGATATCTACAACAACCTTTGCAGTATGCTGCAAATCCCACAAATCCATATTGAAATTAATAACTGCAGGCTTATCAATCAAATCCTGATTACTTGCAATATCTGTTGCTTCTGCGTAAAAGATCGGACCAGAACCGGCAAGCTTTTTAATCCAGACTTTTGGAACCTTATCCTGCTTATAGAAAATGTCGCGGCCAGGCGCACGATAAATACTGTAGCCTGCTTTCTTCTGTTTCTTTTCTTTAGGGGCTTTTTCTTCTTTTGTTTCGTTAGACTGTTTTGCCCTCAGTTCAAGAAGATAATCTACACCCTGTTCTACATAAGGATAATATTTTCCAAGAAGGTCACAGACAAGGTTTTCAAACATTCCGCTTACCAGTTTTGTTCCATCAGAAATATTAAGCGACTTAATCTTATTGATTTCTGCTGTTGCAAAATTCATATCATGGCTTACTGCTGTCTGAACTGATCTTCTAAGACCATCAACTTCTGCAATATCTGCATTGAAGTTATTAAGCAGGCCGGTTGCATCATTCTTTACTTTATCAATATTTTTATATGTTGCATCTAGAGTTTCAATAAATTCCTTAATCTTCATCGGATTATTCTGAATTGAATTATAATCAAAAGAAACAATAGTATTTACAGATTTCTGAAGCGATTCTACTGTAGCCTGAATCTCACCTGGTTTTGCCTGCCACTTTTCTACAAGCTGAGGAATCTGTCCCTGAATCTGTTCTGCAAGTGCAGGTGTTTTCAGCTGAGCATAATAGCTGTTCATCAAAGCTTCTGGATTTACCTGACTGAATAATCCTGTAATATTTTTTTCCAGAGAAGTTGAAGCAGTTGTCTTTTTTTCTGCAAGTATTTTTGCAAACTTAGATTCAGAAGCCTGCTTTTCTGTTTTTTCTTTTTCTTTCTTAATTTTCTTCTCTTTCTTAGGTGGCAGTTCTCCTGTAGTTTTTCGTTCTGTTCCGCTGTTTACCTCAAGCATAGAAAGATTTTCTGCAACAAAACGTTTTTTCAAAAGCTGACCAAGATCAAAATCCAGGGTAATTGAGCCAATATCTATAAGGTTTTTCATATAATCATCTTTATTGGCAATTTCGATTTTCTGGATTTTCAAAGATGAATCTAGTAATTTAAAATCAACGCTCTCAATATCACATTTTGCTTCAAAGATATTTTCGCAGGCAGTTGTGATTGCTATTTTTACAATCTTATTTTTAAACATTATAAAGCAAACTGGAATTGCCGCGATAAAAGCCAGCGTAACAATAAGCGGAACAAAATTAATTCTGCTCTTCTGTTTTTTAATCTGCTTTGCAATTTTCTTAAGACGTTTCATCTCTTTTTTTGCAAGCTGATCTCTTTTTTCCTGTGGAATTGCATAAACAGAAATCTCTTTCTTTCCCTTTTTTCCAACTTCTTCAAAAAGAGTTTTTACATAGTTTTTATCTTCCGGAACATACAGCTTTTTATAAATCTTTTTTTCAAGCTTTTTTTCTGTATATTTTTTCCTGAAAAGCGATGGTATCTTCTTCATTTCTCTGCCCCCTTAATCATCTTCCGCAATAAGTGCCGAAACCTTTTGAACAAGCGGAACTTTAGAAAGCACTACAATAACTTTTGCTTTTCGTAAAATCGGAACAATCTTATTTCGCATAAGCCAGATAAAGAGGCGGGCAATAACATAAAGCGGAATATAAAGAACAAGCCCGCAAAGCAGTGACCCCGAAGCAATTGTATTATTGAATTTCGTAAAGCTGACAAATGGAATATCGAGCAGTTTTGCAAAGGTTGCTTCAAGCGAAGGCAAGGTAAGAAACCAGTAACCCACAGAATCAAAAACTGAATCAAAAAGTGGTGCAAGCAGAGAGAAGCCTAGAGTACACAAGACAAGCGCACCTTTGTTTATTCTCATAAAAAGAACAAATACTGTTATTACATACCAGAAAATGTTGTTCTTAGGCAAAAATCCGAGCAGCATTCCCAAACAAACGGCATGTGCAATTTCACCCGGATGTGAATTGCTGTTCAATGCCTTAAGAAGTTTTACCAGAAACTTAAGCATATTTAACTCCGATTATCAATATTCGTTTAAAATATTACATAATATTTTAACAGAAAGAACTGAATTATCAACCAAAAAATCTGCAAGTCCCCGTTTCATGAGATAATATTACAATATTAGTATATTTCTTTTATACATTTTTCTTCACATTTTGTTGTAATATAAAGATATAATATGAAATATATTCTGAAGGAACTGGCTGCTGAACATTTACAGGCCGGTACTTTCACTATAAACAGGAGTTTGTATGAAATATTATGTTGATGCTGCTGCAAAAGCTGGTGGAGATGGTTCTGAAAAAAAGCCTTTTAATAAAATTCAGATGGCAGCTGATATTGCCCTTGCCGGTGATGAAGTAATTGTAAAACCTGGAATTTACCGCGAAAACGTAAATCCAAAACACGCTGGTAAAGAAGGTGCTCCTATTGTTTACCGCTCGTCAAAACTGCGTGGCGCTCATATTACTGGTGCAGAAGTTCTTACAGGATGGAAAAAGGTTGAAGGTACAGTTTTTACAGCCCGTGTTTCAAACTCAATTTTCGGCAAATACAATCCTTATAAAACTCTGGTTAGCGGCGACTGGTTCATAGCATATTTTATTGCCCATACAGGAGATGTTTACCTTAATGGAAAATCAATGTATGAAGTTCAGACTCTGGATGAAGTAAAAAAGGCAGAGGCAAGCAACGCTGCCTGGGACCCGGATTTTTCACGTTTCAAATGGTATGCAGAACAGGACAAAAATAAAGATGAAACTGTTTTCTATGTAAACTTCCTTGGCAGAGATCCAAACAAAGAAAACGTAGAAATCAGTGTAAGAAGAAACTGTTTTTATCCGCAGAAAGAAGGAATTGGCTATATCACTCTGAGTGGTTTTACCCTTTCTCAGGCTGCAACACAGTGGGCACCTCCTACAGCTTATCAGGAAGGAATGATTGGACCTCACTGGTCAAAGGGCTGGATTATTGAAGACTGCGAAGTTTATGAATCAAAATGCTCTGGAATCTCTCTTGGAAAATATAAGCAGCCGAATAACGACAACAAATGGCTCAAAACAAAATACAAAGACGGAACTCAGACCGAACGCGATTGTATCTGTCAGGCTCAGGTTGAAGGCTGGACAAAAGAACGTATCGGCTCACACATTGTCCGCCGCTGCGACATTCACGATTGCGGCCAGACAGGAATTGTAGGCCACCTCGGCGGAGTTTTCTCTCTGATTGAAGACAACCACATCCATCACATAAACAATAAGCAGAATCTTGCAGGTGCAGAAATCGGTGGAATCAAAATGCATGCCGCAATCGACTGTATTTACCGCCGTAACCATATACATCACTGTACCCGCGGAATCTGGCTGGACTGGCAGGCACAGGGAACCCGCGTAACACAGAACTTTTTCCACGACAATATTCCGCCGCGCCGCCCCGGCAAAGATATTATTGCCGAAGTTGCAGAAGATCTTTTCATCGAAGTTTCTCACGGACCAACTCTTGTAGACAATAACATCTTCCTTTCACCACGTGCACTCAAGCTTGCAACCCAGGGAGTTGCCCTTGTTCACAACATAATCGCAGGAAGCTTTACTGCTGTTGGCCGTGGCTGTAACAACGGTGCTCCACACCGCCCTTCACCACGCTACACTCCATATCATATGCATCACAGAACAGAAGTTGCAGGATTCATGACAATTCTTCATGGTGACTGCAAATTCTATAACAATATTTTTATTCAGCAGCCAATTCATCCTGATTTTGCTGCAAGAATGCTAGAAAACGCTCAGAATGACTGGGATGATTCAAACTTCGTTGTAGGAACAAAGCCATATAATAACTACCCTACTTTTGAAGAATGGGATGCACAGTTCAAGGGATACTGTGGAATGGGTTCTGCTACTACAGACCGCTATTACTCAGAGCTCCCAGTATGGGCAGGCGGAAACCTTTACTTCAATGGTGCAAAACCAATGAACAAAGAAAAAGATGCCTATGTTGATACAAAAACTGAAGTTACTATCGGATATGCAGAAAAGGGTGGAAAAATCTACCTGAAAACAAATCTTTATGATTTGGCCGGAGCCGGTAAGATTCCTGCACGTGCCCTCAAATGTAAGCTGATGAAAACTGAAGATATTCCGCCAGCTTTTGAACCGGAACAGAATTATGAGAATCCGGATGGTTCTCCAATCGTTTTTGACATTGATTTCTTTGGTAAAAAGCGTGGAAAGACTCCAATTGCAGGTCCATTTGCAGATGCAGCCGAATCAGGTGAAGCATTATTTTAATACTATAGAAGAAACCTAAAAAAACTTTTTACTTTTTTGTTATATTAGGTTAAAATAATTAAGTAACTATTATGGATGAGTTGGAAGAACAGCTTAAAATAGACAAAGGAAAGATACAGACCTCCGTCAGTTTGCAACTGCCAATAGAAATGACTACATACACGTTGCCAAAAAATACCGAAGTGTATATCCGCAACGTTATGGAGATGTTTCTTGATGAGTGTCATCAGTCTCATTTAAAAGAATATCTGAACTTCTGTCTTAGCGAACTTCTGACCAATGCAAAAAAAGCAAATACAAAGCGTGTCTATTTTAAGGAAAAAGGCCTTGATATCAATAATCCTGACGATTATGAAAAAGGTATGGAAAACTTTAAAATGGACACCCTTACCAATATAGACCATTATCTTGAGCTTCAGAAAAAAGCTGGTCTTTACATCAAGCTTGTTCTGAGAATTCAGGGAGATAAAATCTATATTGATATCAAAAATAACAGCCAGCTCACCGTTTTTGAAAAAGAAAGAATCCAGCAGAAATTAGACAGTGTACAGCAGTACAAAGAAATGGACGAAGTATTTAAAAATGTACTCGACCAGTCTGAAGGTGCCGGTCTTGGAATTATCATCATTATTCTTATGCTGCAGAAAGTCGGCCTTACAAAAGAAAACTATCAGATTTTCTCTGAGGATGATGAAACTGTAACAAGAATTATTCTTCCATGTAACAAGGTCGTTTATTCCGGCGCAGAAATGCTTACATATGAATTCGTAAACCTTGAAGATACAATTCCAATTCTTAAAGAAAGCTTTGAGCAGGCAAATAAAATCGTAAATACAGACGGACCTTTAGATCGCAATGCTCTTTATGAAGTTGTAAGAAAGGATTTATCTCTGGCTCTGCTGCCATTTAAAGATGCCCTCGAAAAGGATAAAAACTGTTTTAATCTTAAAAAAGCAATAGCCATGCTTTCTGATTATGACCTGAAATTCATTTACAGTGACAGTAATCCACGAAACCGTATTGTTGAAGGGGCTGGTTTCTTTAAGGAAATTCTCAGACATTCAAGACATGTTTCATATTATGTTTATACTCTATATAAAAACTGCCCGGTAAAAGAAACAATCGGACAGGATGAAGAGTATATGTATCTGCTGGGCCTCTTTAACAGTCTTGGAGCTATTCTTCTTGCAGGAGCCAGCAAAAATCAGATTGATTATATTAATGAATTAAGCCAGCAGTATTCTGAATACTCAGATAAGATTCTTGATATCTTTTTGAATAGAAATGCCGCTACCTATGTTTCAATGGTCGCAGCAAAACGTCTGGGTTTTGCAAGAAACGTTTACTATGACATTGTAGCCTGGAATGGTATTGCCCGCGTACCTGATGTAGATAAAAACAGAGTTGCCCTGATTCATCTTGCAGAAATGGTAGATTTCTATTCTGTAGGAATGGCTGATTTTTATCAGATTGAAAAGCTTGCCTTAAAACTTTTCAATATCACAGACGAAAAGCAATTTGCAAAGCTTGTAAATGATTTAAGGGAAGGCTATAAAGCCGAATATGGTGATTATTAATCGCCTGGCCTTAAGATTTTAAGCTTTCAACCCACTTTTGCATTAAAATTCCAAATGCCACACCAACATTCAAAGATGCTTTGAGTCCTTTCATTGGAATTGTTACTGTGCCGTAAGTTGCACGGGCGAGGGCTTCCGGGCTCACACCAAGTTCCTCCGAACCAATAATGCAGATTCCCTGCTTTGGAAATTTAAATTCTTCGATTGGAGTACCACCTGTTTCAAGCGCAAAAACCGGAATATCTGCCGGGAGCTGTTCAAGGGGAACACGATCCCAGCCCATAGTTTCTATACAGCCCATTCCAGAACGGATTGCGCGCGGCTGGCTTGGATCAATACAATGCGGTGAAATAAGAACCTTTTCGGCCCCCATTGCTTCTGCCGTACGGAAAATTGAACCTATATTAAACGGAGAACGAATGTCTTCTGCATAAACTGCTACGCCAGGAAAAAAGTCGCGGGCTCGGACAGTGCCGTCTTCAGCTTCTGGTGCAGCGTGAGGAGCAATAACAAGATCCCACTCTGCAGGAAAGGTTCCCAGGAGTTCGAGCAAAGTGTTACGGGCATAGTTGCATACTCGAAGTTCATCGAGAGGTTCTGTGGCAAGAAGTGCGCGGAGCCGGGCGCTGGCCTCTTCTGAAAGTTTTGGGTCCCGGAGAAGTACAGCTGCAACCTGTTTTATGTATTCAGCGCGAGGTAAAGAAAAATTGTATTCTGTTCCTTTTTCTGCAATTCCGAGAATATCGCGTTCAAGAGCTCCAAAAGTGAGTGCAAGTTTGCGGCGTTTCTGCCCGCCTTCAAGCTGAAAAAGTTTTCCTGGTTCAATCATTAGTACGCTAATTTTACAAAATCAAACAAATCGTCTGTTGTCATGCTGCGTGGAAGATTGTTGATAAGGTTTACGGCCTTTATATCTTCTACAGGAAGCGAAAGCTGGTCAACTGTAAGATTCAAATCTTTAAGACGAGTTGGTAAACCGCCTTTTGCAATCTTCTGGCGAACATATTCTGTAAACTGTTTTGCAGCATCTTCTCCAGTTGATTCTTCCGGACAGGCTCTCAAAATATGAGCCAGCTTTTCTATCTTTGCAAGCTTGAATTTTGCAACATCTTCAAGCTGGAAAGGAAGCAAAATAGAAGAAATAAGAGACTTGCTTTTATGATAGCGTGAATAAATGCTCAATGAAAGTAAAGTTCCTACACCGACGCTGGAAGCAGCAGCTCCAAGTGAAATCAGACAACCGGCCTGGGCAAGAAGCACTTCTGCAGGTGTAGTAATATCCAGAGTAGGAGAACCATCAAGTCCGTAAGAAAGAATTTCAAGACCTTTTTCAATAAACATGTCACTGAAGAAGTTAGCTTTCTGAGAAAGATAAGCTTCAACAGCAATCGAAATCAAATCAATTGAAAGTGTGGCCTTCTGATTTTCTGTAAGTGTAAGCATAAGGTTTGGATCCATAAGGATAAGCTTACATACACCACCCTGTACACGCAGGAATTTCAACTGATGACTGCGAGAATCTACAACCGGAATATCCTGAGTAAAAAGGAATGGACTTCTGTAAGTTGTAGGAATACAGATACAAGGAAGTGAATTTGATGTAGGAAGAGCTCCATCTACGAAATTATAGAAATCATGTACTTCGTTATAATATGCTGCAACTGCGCGGCCAACCTGAATGGCTTTTTCACCACCAATTGCAATAATTCCGTGAACATGACCTTCTTTTGCAAGACCAAGGGCACGGCCAATTACCTGTGTTGTAGGACCTTCTGCAAGCTCCGCAAAAACAAAGCTTTCGATTTTGCGGTCAATCAAAGACTGCATAATCTGTCCTGCAAGCTGTGCTTCATTGAGCATAGGGTCCATAATTACCATATAACGGGTACCCCACTCATGTACCTGAGCACCAAGACGGCTGATTGTATAAGATCCTAAAATAATATTTGGATTAATTCTGAATGCTAAATCTGCCACTTTTTAATTCTCCCTTCATTCAAAAGGTGGTTTCGACAGGCTCAACCACCACGTTTTGTAAACAAAAAAAAGACGGAAACGCGTTCCGTCTTTTGAGAGTCAATTAAAGACCGCTATTAGAGTCCAATTGCAGACAAGAACTTATCTGCTGCCGACTTAATTACGGCATCATTCAAATAATTTGGATCCTTAAGCTTCTCTTTAACGGCTGCTACGCGATCTGCTCTTACATCTGGAGTCTCGTTAGCAACTTTTTCCAGGTAGTAAGCTTCTGCCATTTCTTTGGCTTCTGCAGAAACGCTGATAGAATCGTATTCGCGGTCTACCTTTGCAGAGCTTTCGGTTTTGCGGAGATTCTGAACATTGTTTACCTGAGTAACATTGTTTACACCATTTATCATCATAACGTCCTACCCCTCTACCCTTTAATTATCGGTAGATTCATCAGAATTCTTAATATTTTTTACACCAGAAATGAAAACTGCAAACTCACCTTTTATGGATTGTCGCGAAGAATAATCATTGTACAGGTCAACGGCCGTACCACTGGTTATTTCCTCGTGCAGTTTTGTCAATTCACGTCCAACAACGATGCGCCGGTTACCTTCAATATCGGCAATGTCCGCAAGAAGTTTAGTAATTCTGAACGGACTTTCGTAAATAACTACCGCATTTCCGGTTTCCATCAGCTCTTTCAGGCGGCTTCGTCTGCGGCCTGGCTTAGGAGAAAGAAATCCCTCAAAAATCAAGGTTTTACCGCCCGTACCCGCAACGCTCACAAGAGTTGCAAACGCAGCTGGGCCTGGAATCGGCACCACATCAAAACCTGACTGGCGAACAACATCGACAAGGACTGCTCCCGGATCAGAAACTCCAGGAGTTCCTGCATCGCTTGCATAAGCTACGTCGTGTCCTTCTTCCAGCAGTTTGACTATCTTTTCCCCAGCAATTCTTTCGTTTTGGGCTCTGCAGGAGATAAGCGGCTTTTTGATCTCAAAATGATTCAAAAGCTGCAACGTATGGCGGGTATCTTCCGCGGCAATGTAGTCTACGCTTTTGAGCGTTTCAATAGCACGGTAAGTAATATCGCCAAGGTTCCCTATCGGAGTTCCAACAACAAAAAGTTTTGCCACATATATATTATAGAATGAAAAAGAACTGCTTGCAAGTGTATTTTGTACGAGGTCTTCCGGCGCTGTAATTTTCTTGACTTATTGAAATTCTGTAGTATCATCATAGATAGATATTATTTCATATTGATAGTCAGTCTATCAGTTGTTCTGAGAGATAAATCATATTATTTCAGGAGATTTTTATGGAAAAGAGAAGGCTCACAAAAAAAGAAATGTGGATTTTTGCCGTTGGTCAGCTTGGCTGGTCGATTCTCGGCGGAATCATAAATGCCTGGCTTGTAACTTTCTATCTGCCTACAAAGGGTGATCTTGCCGGCGGAGCAATACAATTTATAAGACCCGGCCTTGTCATAGCAGGAGTTCTTACAATTCTTGGAATAATCACCGCCATATGCCGAATTTTCGATGCCGTAACCGACCCCTGGATTGCTTCTCTTTCTGATAAATCAAAAAATCCAAAAGGCCGCCGCATTCCCTTTATGCGCCGTGCAGCAATTCCCTTTGCTCTAGTTACCGTGCTGCTCTTCTGTGCTCCGGTAAAAGCCATCAGCACCATCAACACCTTCTGGATCCTTGGATTTTTAATTCTCTTTTATCTTTTTATGACAATGTACTGCACTCCTTACAACGCCCTTATTTCTGAGTTTGGAAAAACACAGGAAGACCGCATGTACATTTCAACGGCAATTTCGCTCACCTACTTTGGCGGTCTTGTACTTTCTTATACTCCTTTTGTTTTTGCCGGAATGCTTAGAAGCGCTGTTGGCTTTAACTGGTCTTACAGACTCTGCTTTATTGCACTTGCCATTCTTGCCTTGATTGCAATGCTGATTCCAACTTTCTGCCTTAATGAAACTGAAATTGTTGAAGGAACTCCTTCCGACAGTAACATGATGAAATCTCTGGCTTCTACCTTCAAAAATAAAAGTTTCTTGATTTTCGTACTTTCTGATATCGCCTACTGGATTGGTCTTACCCTTTATCAGACTGGAATGCCTTTCTTTGTAAAGGTAAGTATGGAGCTGCCGGAAAGCTTTACCATGGTTTTCCTTGCCGGAATGACCATTCTTTCTGCCTGCTTCTACGGTTTTGTTTCAAGAATGGTTTCAAAATGGGGAAAGAAAAAGCTTGTAATTGTCGGATTCTTAGGCCTCGCCCTCGCATATGTGATAACAGCCCTTATCGGACTCCTGCCGATTCCAAGTATTGTATATGGAGTTCTGATGATTGTGATTGCCGCCCTTCCTATGGCTCTCTTAGGAATCATACCTCAGGCAATTGTTGCTGATATTGCTGAAGAAGAAGCTATTGTTACCGGTGAAAACAGACAGGGAATGTTCTTTGCTGCCCGAACCTTTGCCATGAAGCTTGGACAGAGTATTTCTATGCTCTTGTTTACTTCACTTGCAATTCTTGGTGCTAGCCAGGATCTTACCAGCAATGATATTTCTGCCTCAAGCTATGGTTTGAGAATTGTTTCTGTATGCGCAATTATCTTCTGTGTAATGGGAGCTGCAATCCTCAGCTTCTATAATGAAAAGAAGGTAATGAAAACTCTTTCTAAAGACTAAGCTTAACGGCTAAAGCGGCTCATAAACTGCCAGGCGTGCTCGCAGGTGTGCTCCCGGCAGTCATGGCCCTGGCCGCTTATACTTGCGAAAATACTTAATATGCGGCCATCTTTACTGCGGAACTTCTGCATGGTAAGAGTTGAACCACGACTTTCGTCATAAGAAGTTTCAACTTCATCTCCATTTATTCCCCAGATTTTGTTTTCCCATGTATCTTTATTATCAAGAGTAACTTCTTTTTCGTAGCGGTCTGCTGCTTCTGCATTGTTCAGGCGGAGGGTGTAAGCCATGCGGTCGAGACATTTTTGTGCCTGGAAAGGCAGTTCTGGAAGAGGAGTTACTTCTCCACCGGCATAAAATACCGGAACAGCAACTGTAGTATTTATACCCTTTTCAACCTTGTTACCATACACATTACATCCAACATCAAAAGTAGCATCCATTGGAGCTGCGGCAGCAAGAATTTCCGGATATTCCTGAATCATATCCCAGGTTTTACAGCCTCCCATAGAAAAGCCCGTAGCGTAAATATGTTTTGTATCTATGCGGTATTTTTTCTTAAGGATTTCCAGCAGCTCAATCATTTCTGTAGCTGTACTGTTCAGATGATTTTCAATTGTAACTAAAAGAAAATCATGTCTATGGCAGATTTTTGCCCAGCCGGCCATAGTTGAAAAGAAGAAACAACTGTCACCACCACCATGAAAGCCCAATACAAGCGGAACTCCTTCTGAAGGAGCCTTATCAAAAAGATCTTTGTTATAGAATGCAAAATAACCTATTTTATGAGTTTGACTTCCCTTGTCATCTCCGCAGTTATCCGGCGAGGTCTTTACTTCTGCAATGCCAGGCTCTATTACAAGACCATCTTTTTCCAGATCCGGATCAATCTGTAAAGGCCCGTTCATTCTGCGGAATTGTTTTGCAAAACTGTAATAATCAGAAATAAATTCTTCGGACGACGGTGCTGAATCCCGTTTAATAAAGTACTTACAGCGTGATTCAAAAAGCTCGTTTGCCTCATCGCAGTTACCATAAGAAATAAGGGGAATATCATCTGCTCCAACCTCAGGAGCAACTGAAAGCCCTGTTAAAACACAGGTTGCAGGAGCTAAATCTGAACGCCCCCATAGACCATCACCTTCAAAATGATGAAGACAATTTTCGGCAATATAATCTGCACCAGTTCCAAAACCGCAAAGCACCGCACGGAAAATTGCACCGCGAATAAAATAGCCGTCTATTGCATGGCGGAAAACATTATTGGCAATTACAACACCATCTTTGTGATACTGATGTATTTTTGAATTTGAAATGATTTCAGAAAGGATGTCGGGAGCAGCACTTTTCCAGTCGCAGAGCTCACCGTTTTCTGAAAGAGGAGAAATGAAAACTATGCTGGAATCAAAATCAGAAGCAAGCTTTTCAAAGCCATGTTCGCGGGCAAAAGAAACCTGTTCATCTTCGCTAAAAGCCTTCTCTGCAAAAATCAAAAGATATGGCGCATTAAAACCATAATTCAGAATATCTCCACCGAGCGGAGAATTTGGAACATAAACTCTTGCTTCAAACTTTTCGTATCTGTTTTTCCAGAAAGCTCCGTCTGCAGTTTTCTGAACTTCCGGCATTTTTTCCATTTTCATTTTTTTAATCTCCCATTTTTATATCATCCTGAAGCTGTTTCAGAATCTATACTATTCAATTTTCTGTATTACACGTAAACAAGGCTCTGTAAGCTCCATAATCAAAGGGAAATGAGCAGGACTGAGCATAACAGTTTCGCCGTCACATTGCATGAGAATCGGTTTGTCATAATTCATTATGATTTTTTCTGCCTGCCTTAAATGAGCAAGACTTGTATTTTCAAAGGAGCCGTCAACAAATCTGTGATTTTCTTTTATTAAAACCGGGAGTGATGTTTTTGGTGCAATACACAGGTTTTTCTCATTCGGAAGAACTTTATGTCCTCCGCCATATACTCTGTATCCGGAAGCACCAAAAGCCATAAGGGTAATTTTTGTATTCATCTCTTCATAAGGTTCTGCATCATCTGTATGCTTAAAAAGTTTGATGCTTGCCATACCGGAACGGAAATCTTTGTCATAGACAAGTCCACTCAAAGGCACACAAAGGTGATAGAAATTTCCAGGCAAACGTTTTTTTACTGTATTAGTCATATAAACCACATAAGCATCAAGGCCTATGCTGGCAATATTAAATGAGTACCAGGGAGATCTAAAATTCATATCCTGATATTTTTCCGGCTTCTTACCGCAGGAACGAACTGCTTCTTCATCAGGCTCATTTTCGGGATAAACACGGACTGCTCTTGAATTTGAAAAAATAAGGCCGCCTTTAAGCAGTTCTACGGTTTCTTCTATGGAATGTCCGTCTGTACCGTCATTCCCGGTTCCAAGAGGAAGGCGAAGTATTGTAATACGGTTTTTTACTGCGTTGCTGTGTTTAGGTCCTTCCATTGCGCATTTATAAAGAGCTGTCTGAACTTCGAGAGAGGTACCGTCGCCGCCGGCTGTGATTATGAGACTTTCCGTTTGCGGATCATCAGTTGCAATGAGCTGAGCAACAACTGATTTTGTAAGATCTTTAGCGTGTCCTGCATATTCGGTAGAAAAAATACGGTATGAAGCAGAGGCTGCACATTCGGGTAATTCTTTTATATCTTCGAGTGTTTTTGTAAAGAATTTTTTGTATTTTTCTGATTTATGTGAATTAGTGAAACATCCGGCTGTTTTGTTTGCAATAAAATAGGCGTATACTTTTTTACCTGCCCAGAGTTTATTCCGGGATATTAAGGCCATTATGCATTCTGCCACATCGTCTGCAGTCAAATTTAAGTCCATACTTAACTATAAAACCAGAATGCATAAATAGTCAAATAAAAAGAAGCCTTCTATTCCTTACTTTTCCCAGTAAACCGGCAGGAAGTAAATAATCATTGTGTATAATTCAAGACGGCCTGCAAGCATAGCAAAGCTGTACCAGTATTTTACAAAATCAGGAAGGAAGCCGAAGTTTTCTGAAGGTCCAAGAAGGGCGTAACCAGGTCCAATGTTTCCAACCATACTGAGAGCACCGGTAAAGGCCGACCAGACATCAAGATTACCAAGACAGCCCACAAAGGTTGTTACAAGAACCAGTGCAAAATACACAGCCATAAAAGCAGCAACGTTGAAAACAATATCCTTGCGGCCAGGACGTCCGTTCAGGCGGATTGCAAAAACTCCGTGCGGATGAAGCATTTTTCTTGTTTCGTTTTGAACCTGTTTTCCCAGAACCAGCCAGCGGATAACCTTAACACCACCCGAGGTTGAGCCTGAACATCCGCCGATAAAGAAAGTCACAAAAAGCAGGAACTGAGTTGCAGCCGGCCACTTCATAAAATCAGCAGTAGAAAAACCTGTTGTGGTCATCAGCGAAACAACCTGGAAGGAGCTGTAGCGAAGACGGTCGCCAAAACCACCGTAAACTCCTCTGAGAGAAATTGTTACTGCAATAATGAGCGCTGCAACAATGGCAAGGTATGCTTTGAATTCAGAGTTTGTCGTAATATCGCGAAACTTTCTTGTAAAAATGTAAAAGTAAAGACTGAAGTTGATTCCGGCCAGGAACATAAAAATCATTATGATGACATCAATTGCAACTGAATTATATGAACCTATAGAAGCATTTCGGGTAGAAAAGCCGCCGGTACCGAGAGTTGCAAAGGCGTGAGAAAGTGCATCGGTAAATGTCATGCCTGCAAGCTTTAAGGCGATTGTTTCTGCGGCGGTAAAACCAAAGTAAATTGCCCAGAGGATTTTTGCTGTAGTTGTGATGCGGGCCGTTACCTTTCCTTTTTCGGGTCCGGTAGTTTCTGCCTTGATTAACTGAAATCCTCCCACGCCCAGAAGAGGCATAAGCGCAACGGTGAGGGTTACAATTCCCATACCGCCGATCCAGTGTGTGAGACAGCGCAGCATGTTTATTGAAACAGGAAGACTTTCGATTTCACTTAAAATTGTAGACCCGGTTGTAGAAAAGCCACTAACGCTTTCAAAAAGTGCATCAACAAAACGTGGAATACTTCCGCTGGCGTACATAGGGATTGCACCCATAAAGCTGATTACTACCCAGGAAAGGGCAACAATCAAAAAGGTCTGTCGGGTATTCATTGTGATTTTAAATTTTCGTGTTGGAAAATTTACAGCCGCAACAAATACAAAGCTGGCCGCCATTGGAATTATAAAAGAAAGATAAACCGAGCTTTCGCCGTAATAAAATGCAAAGCCTAGCGGAATCGCAAAAAGAATACCAACGATTGAAAGGAGAATAGAAGAAATTTTTAAGAATGAAATGATGAACATTGTAATCCTCCAGCGGTAGTTTCGACAGTCTCAACCACCGTTACTCCCCGCTTCCGAAGAAGGCTAAAACCTTTTTACTGTTTTCGGCGACAGTAATAAGAACTATATGATCGCCCGCTGTAATCCGGGTATTTCCGTTTACAATCTGATACTGGTCGGTGCCAGATTTCTTGTCCAGCAGAACGAGGAAGCTTCCCGGATTTGAAATCTCCTTAAGCTCCTTACCGCTAACTTTTGAATCAGAAGTAACTTCACATTCAACAATTTCCAGCTGGCCGTTTGTTACAGTATGAATTTCTTTAACTGATTTACCGCGGAGGTGGCTCATAATAGAATCAACTACTGCATCGCGCAAAGGAACCGGAACATCAATTCCAAGCTTGCGGGAAATCTCTGCAAAGGCCGAACTGCCTACAAGACTCACAGTCTGCTTTACTCCAAGAGATTCAAGATAAGCGGCAAGCACCATGTTCATTTCATGATTATGAGTTGTACAGATTGCAAGGTCAAAGTTTACGATTCCTTCATCACGGAGGAAGGATTCATCTGTTGCATCCGCCCTCATTACCCGCGCCTCCGGGAATTTCTCCGAGGCGGCCTTTGTCAATTCATCATCAGAATCAATAATTACAAAATCGAAATTTCGTTTAGCTTTAATGCTTGTAAAGAGGCGGGCAATACCGCTTGCCTTCTGAGCACTACCCATCAGCTTTTCAGCAACAATAGTTCCAATACGGCCGGCACCAATCATGGCAACCTTACGAAGTTCCTTCTGCTCGGCGCCACAAAGTTCAACGATTTTTGAAATATCATCTTTAGAAACAAGAACACCAATAATAGTGTCTGCAACAAGCTTGGTATCACCGCTTGGCAGCATAGTCTCGCCGTTCTGTTCAATATAAGCAACAAGGAATTTTACATCAGTTTTACTGCGAAGTTCTTTGAGCAGAGCGCCGTCAAACTGGCTGCCTGCCGCAACTGTAATGCGGGCAATCTCGAGGTCTGAATTATCAAAGGTAATTACGTTTCCAACCGCGCCGTTTTCTACAGCCTGAACAATTGCATCCGCAGCCTCAACGTCCGGGTGAATCATGTAATTTACACCATAAAGAGGACGGTGCTTTCCGGCAAAGGTATTTGAATGCTTTTTTTCTGCCTTGGCTGTATTTACGTAATAAGCGTAGTTGCGGACACGGGCAATTTTCAAAATATCAGGATACACTGCATCAACAAGTGAGCAGGTAATCATATTAACTTCATCAGAAGAGGTAACGCAAACGAGGGCATCGGCTTTTGCAATTCCAAGCTCCTCCAGCGTTTCAAGGTTATTTCCGTCGGCACACATAACGGTACAATCCAGCTGATTTGAAGCGTGGCGGATTGTATTTTCGTCGTTGTCTACAATGGCAACCTGATTTTTTTCATTAATCAAAAGTTTGGCAAGCTGGATCCCGGTGAACCCTGCGCCTACAATAACTATTCTCATATTTCTATTATACTATGTTTTTGGGTAATGTGTCATTCTTCGTGCAGAAAATCAGGATTTCTGTCTTTTTCAGGAATTTAGGGAATCTATGAATTTTATGATGTCCAGGCGGGTGGCGGCATGCGGGAAGTCCTCGAAGATGGGGCTTGGGATATGCGGCTCATAGGCACGGTCACGGAACCAGGTGCACTGAATTGCCTGCATGCCGAGGGAGCGGGCTGCCTGAAGTTCGTGAGAGCCGCCGTCGCCTACGTAGAGGCATTCTTCGGCTGTGACGTCCAGGGCCTGCATTGCCCGGCGGTAGATTTCCGGGTCGGGTTTGAGAAGTCCCTGCTCGTAGGAAATCATTGCCGCATCAAAAAGAGGATAGAGGGGAGAGGCGAGAATCATGTCGCGCTCGTCGGAAAAGGTGTTGGTGATGAGGCCGGTTTTGAGTCCTTTTTCGCGGAGGGTTTTGAGAATCCATAGAGACTCGGGTGGGATATCCTTGAAGGTGTCTCCAAGGGCCTCGCGGCGTTTGCGGCAAACAAGCTGGACGTTTTCCGGAGAATAGGCGCCAAGGTTTTTGAGAGTTATGGACAGGCCATCTTCCATAGAATATTTTCCCAGAGTGCGGTCTTTTTCGGTTTCGTGCCAGCATTTGCGGAAGGCTTCTATTGGCTGATTGAGATCCGCAGCTATGTGCTCACTGAAATAGGTTCGTCCCGTAAAAAGTGTTACGAGCGTTTCAAACATATCGAAAATTACGGCTTTAATCATTCTGCTTACCTGTATTTGATGAAATAATAAATTACGTAAATCCAGCCTAAAGCACCATGAACAATTGCCCAGCCAATCGATTTCCAGGTTACAAAGCTGATTACCATTGCAAGTGCAGAACCAAAAGAAATTCCTTTTTCTACAGAGCGTCTTACAATTCTTTTTGAACCATCAGGACGTTCTTCTACTTCTTCGATAATTTCATTTCCCATAAAGCTTAAGCCTCCTTTGAGTTTTTATCTTAATTTGTTGATTTATTATAGCATGGTTGATTGATTGAATAATTAAAGGTGTTCATGAATCGTAAAAAATTGTGCACGAAATGCTGAGTGCTGTACCCATGCGCCTACTCACTCCACCTCACCTTGCGAAAATTATGTTTCCTCTTCGCTGTTTATCCACTGGTGCATGCCGGGCCCAAAATCTTCGTTGGGGCGCTCAATAAAGCCGAACTTTTTATAAAAGCCTTCTTTGCCTTTGGCAGCTTTAAGGCTCACCATAATTCTGTAGCCAGATTTCATCACACTTTTGATATAGGCCATTAGGTCGTTCATGACCATACGACCAAAGCCCTGCCCCTGAAAATCCGGTCTTACAATTATATCTGAGACATAAGCCGTATAGCCGTGATCCCAGAGCATTCTGCCCATAGCAAGAGGCTGGCCGTTTTCCTTATTGCGGATGCAGCAGATGTGCGCCGTATGCTCTAAGCCATTTGCAGCCTGCTCAAGAGGAAAAATACTCCAGCCTACAGAAGTTCGCATTTCCAGGTATTCTTCCGGAGTGATTGTATTTGTGATTTCGTAATCCATTTTTTCCTCACACTTTATTTTAATTCTTCAAGAATCTTTTGGTTTATTTCTTCTGCAAGTTCGTGATTTAATCCGTGACCTGCATCAGGATAAAATACTGTATTCATATGATAAGAAAGCAGAGCCTCTTTTCCTCCAAGCTTCTGGAAAGGATCTTCTTCACCAGCAAGATAAAGAATTTTTTCGCGGATTGAATCAACCTCTGAATCCGTAAAAACGCGAACCTTATGAAAACTCATCGCCATATTATTAAAGCCCTGCAAAAGACTTTTCCAGTGAAACATGATATCTGGGTTATCGGTAAAAACATTACAATTTTTGCCACAGATTTTTTTCATAAGCTTTAAAACATTTTTATCTGACGGGAAAAGCGCTTCCGGAAGAAATATTTTAAACAGTGGAGGAATAAGGCCTTTTCTTTTTCCGGCAGGAACGGCAGAAGCAATGCTGATTCCTTTTATAACTCTTTGAGGGCGCTTGAGAGTATAATACTGTAAAAGATAACCGCCGTTTGAAACTCCTGCAAAAAAGGCTTTTTCAATTTTTAATCCATCGAGTACCTGATCAATCCAAAGAATATCGTCAAAATCTTTGTTGTAATTTTCATTTGGAATGCTTTTTCCAGGCCCCCCGATTGTATCAATCGCAAAAATATGGAAATGCTTACTTAGGAAAGCCGCATTGTAAATCCACATTAAAGCTGAATCATCGCCTACCCCATGAAAAAGAACAAGAGTCGGAAGATTTTTATCCCCACACTCAATTACATGTGTACTTCCATAAATGGTCTCAATATCGTACTCGCTTTTATCACAACCCCATTGAAGCAGAAGCTTATCATACGACTGCAGGATTTTCTCTTTTCCTTCTTCTGATTTGTAAACCTTCATTTTTCCTCCTAACTAACGTTAGTTTGCATTTTTATCATAATCGGAAATTATGATATCTTCAACCGGAAGTTTAAGTCCGATTTCCGGGTCTTTATAATTTACAATGCCAGAGCTGTCTTTTTCAAAATCAGCGTCCACGGCAAAGGCCTGAATTGTATTATCTTCCAGAGTCAAAAATCCGTGACCAAAACCGGCAGGAATAAAAACAAGAAGCGGTGTATCCGCATTAAGTTCAAAGCTTTTATACTGCTTATAGTTTTTTGAGTCCGGGCGAAGGTCTACTATATAATCGAGTGCCTTTCCCTGAACAACGCTAATCAGTTTTCCTTTTGCGGTTTCTGTTTTTTGATAATGAATGCCGAAAAAGGTATGCTTTTGGGGAATCTTATAAATCCGCTGCTCGGTAATATTAAAGACTTCTGGCAGTTCTGTTGTTTTTTTACTGAAGAAAACCTGCATTGTGCCGCGGGAATCTTCACGGCCATCAGGCTGAAGGAGTAAAACTGAATCAAATATTTTTTCTATTATTTTCATATACTCTTTATTATGCTACGATATCTCTGAAAATGACAGAAGAAAAAATAGATTTGGCCGAAATAATTTATGCCGCCGTCCGCCAGATTCCCTACGGTAAAGTTGCCTCGTATTCTCAAATTGCGGCACTGGCCGGAAACTGCAACCTGCGCCGCTATGTGGGTAACGCTCTGCACAAAAATCCCAGCAATGCGGTGACGCCCTGCCACCGGGTTGTGAATGCAAAAGGCTTTTGCTCCGGCAGCTTTGCCTTTGGCGGCCCAGACGCCCAGCGCTCAAAACTCGAAGCTGAAGGCGTTTGCTTTGTGGACGGCCACGTTGATTTAGAGCGCCACCTGATCAGCGAAGACGATTTTGAAGCAATGAAGGCCGGGTTAGCGGAAGATTTACAGCGGGGGTTTTAGGGGGTAAGCAGTTTACTGCGTCCCCCTAGGAGAAGGGGTAGCCCGAGACACCGCAACGAAGTGAGGAGGCTTCGGCGCAGGGGATATGGCACACGGCTCAAAATGAGCCGTGTTTCGAGCTAAACTTTCCCCTCCTGATTATTATAAAACCTCTTTCCAGAGCTCTTCCTTGAAGCCGGGAATTACAGCCTTATCAGTAACTAAAAGTGGCCGCTTCACCATCATACCGTCGGAGGCAAGAAGGGCGAACTGCTGATCCTCGGTCATTGACGGAAGTTTTTTGGAAAGCTCCATTTCGCGATAAAGGATGCCGCTGGTATTAAAAAACTTTTTCAGAGGCAGGCCGGATTTTTTATGAAGACTTCGCAAAGTCTTTTCATCCGGGTTTTGAGTTTTGATGTCTATTAAATCATATTTATAACCCTGAGCATCCAGCCAGGCCAAAGCCTTTTTACAGGTTGAGCAGCGGGAATAACAGTAGACTTTTGTCATGAGAACTCCTTTCGTGAAACGAAGTATATCTGAATTATATCTCAAAAATAGATAGATTGCAGAAAAAAATGAAAGTTCCGATATAAGCCGAGTTATTTGCCCCTTTATCGGAATCAAATAGTACAAAAACACACTGAAGCGGGGTGAAGTTCCGATAAATTGCCTAAATACCGTATTTTTATCGGAAGCAAATACGAGAGAAAAGCCTAAATCGGCGCTGTGTTTCCGATAAACAAGAAATTTTTCCCCATTTTATCGGACCATACGCCAAAAACACAGAGTTACAAAGCTCTCCCTCTCCGATAAAACATCCAATTCCAAACATCTTATCGGAACAAAAAAAACGAGTTCTACCAGATTACCGCGCCCGACGAAAAATTATTCTTTTCTCCAGATTGTGCAGTGGTAGCCTTTTTCATAACCAAGTTTCTGGTAGAAAGGATCTCCACCACCCGTCATGTGAGTTGCACCAAGGGCTTTCATTCTTTTGTAATGAAGTGAAAGAGCGGCAGAAGCAAGTCCTTTTTTGCGATGGTCCGGATGTGTACAAAGCGGTTCCATATAGGCAAGCTGATTTTGAGGCACCCACCACATTCCCGAGAAGCAGACATATTCTTCGTCCTTATCTGCAATCACAATGTTGTACTGCGAGGTATCATGTGGAGATGGACACACAAATCTTCCCCAGCCGCTTTTGTGGGATTTTGCGGGAGTCCAGTCAAGTGAATCATCGTACTTATCCCAGTCGGCAAAATCGCCGCGCTCTCCATGACCAAATCCATACCAGCAGAGTTTGGAACATTTTACGATATCAATATTCTTGGGCTCTACAAAATGATATCCTTCCGGCAACTCGTAATTCAATTCATTCTTAAAATCAAAGACGAGTTCATCCCATTCGTAAACCTGTTTGAAACCACGTTTTGCCGCTGCTTCTTTTATGAACTGCTGGCCGTCGAATAAAACAAACTGCTGCTCGCCGCCAAAATGCGGCATGTTCGAAATTGCGTAATCTACAAGTTCGTCTGCCAGAAACTCATATCCCTTGCGGACATTAAAATAAATGTCTGTAACCGGATTTTCGTAATAAACAAAGGCAACAACCTTATCTCCGTCAAACCAGAGTCTGTCCAAAAATGAATATGATGTATCCATCCACGAAGATGTAATCGCATATTCAAAAAATGGCGCAGCCCGGCCGCAGTCATTTTTCCTCCTAAATATCCCAGCCTCTGTATCTGTTCCGTTGATACTCGCGGGTGAACTTTGCAATCTGCATCATCTTGGCTTTACCCCATTCGTTTTCGGTATGAAGCTGAAGATAAGTCTGCCATCGTTCTTCGCTCAAGGTGCCCTCTTCCAGAGCCTTCTTAACTGCGCAGCCCGGTTCGCTTGTGTGTGAACAGTCGTTGAACTTGCACTGTTCAAAAAGCGCAACTACATCTGAAAAAGTTTCGTCGATTCCTTCTTCCATGTCCAATACGCCGATTTCGCGCAGGCCAGGAGTGTCCATAATCCAGGCTCCATTTTGCAGACGGAAAAGCTGGCGGTAAGTTGTGGTGTGCCGGCCTTTTCCATCCTCGTCGCGGATTGCATTTACCTTCATTAAATCTGCACCGTTCAGAGTATTAAGCAGGGTAGACTTTCCTACTCCCGAAGAGCCGACAATCGCAATTGTCTTATCCTTCTGAAGATATGGCTGCAGCCCTTCCAGACCATAACCCGTGAGCGAGCTGATTGCAATTACATCTGCCTTGTCGCAGACTGCCTTTGTGATTTCCACCTTGAGCTCAACGTCATCGCACAAATCTGCTTTAGACAAAATCACAACAGGCTTGGCTCCGGTGTTGAGCGTTATAGAAACGTATCGCGCAATTCTGTTTTCACTGTAATCCTGATTAAGCGAGGTCACAATAAAAACATAATCAAAATTAGAAACGATAGTCTCCTCTAACAAGTTTTTCACATAGGCTTCTGAATGGCCGCTGCGGTTTGGCCGTTTGAAGACAGTTCTTCGGGGAAGCACTTCGTCTATCAGCGCGTCGCCGTATTCGTTGGTGAAGACTTTTACGTAGTCACCGACAACGGGCGGCTCAAGTTTGAGATTGTAAAATTTTCCTTTGAGTTTGCCGGTCATTTCGGCAGCCTCGACATCACCGTCAACGCCAGAGATGACTGTACCATCCTCTGCACAAGGCAGAAGAGAATAAAGATTCTTCTGCACGCAGGATACGCGCGCAGTAATAATGTTATTTGTTTTCAATTTGAATTCCTAAAAGCTAGAATAAATATCCGGGAAGATATTCCAATGCAGCTCCGCTTTCAGGACAAGAAAAGTGCCGGGACAAATCCCCGGGTTCTACGGCTTTGTGCCGCTTCTAGGCGTGAAGAGCGGAGGTCGAATCGTTAGTCATAAAAATCATAAATCTTATCTCAACCTCCTTTATATATTACATATATTTTCTTTATATCATATTAATCCGGCTTGTTCAATCAACATTTTTTCTACAATTCCTTCCACAAATTCTTTCGGGCTGCCATGAAGATAATAGTGCCAGTAGCGGAAAGTTGTGTTGATATTTGCAAGTGCCATCTGTGTTTTTATTTCGTCTTTTGTGATCCCGGATTTTGCATGGCTGCAATAACTGTCGATGATTTTGTTTTCATCAAAAGCAATTCCATCTCCCTGAAGGCGGCTCATAAAAAAGGCAATGTCACTTGCCGGGTGGTTCAGGCTCACACTCTGCCAGTCACACAAAAGCAGCTGACCGGATTTTTCGTCCTGTAAAATATTTTCTGCGTGAAAGTCTCCGTGGCAGAGACAGACGCGGGCGGAGTATAAATCTTTGTTCAGCTGATTTATGCGCGAAGCAAGTGCTTCAACTTTTGCAAAATCAAGAATATCAGAGGGCTCTGCTTTGTGTTCTTCAAAAATTGATTTCCAGCCGGCAAGGCAGTTTTGAATTTCTTCTTCTGAAATCTCAACAGGCCCCTGCATTTCATTTTTCAAAAAATCCAGCACTGCAAGCTCGTGCACCTGCACCAGCAGCTTCATTATTTCATCAAAATCGCTATCAGTCAGACTTTCTTTCTTAATCAGCTTATACTCGCCCATTATTATCTGAACATTTTCATCATCAAATTCACAATGAAAAATCTGAGGCAAAAAGGCGTGGTGCCCGTTCATCGTTTCTTTATAAAACTTAGCCTCTTTTAAGCAAGATTCCCAGACAGAAAGTCCATTTTCTTTTTCGAGAAGATTTTCCTTCTTTGCATATTTTGCAATTTTGCCATCATCAAGAAGACAAACTACTGCACCGCTTTTTCCCTGGGTGAGTGTACGTAAGGTATGTGAATCAAGATACTTTTTAAAATCTAACATGTGATTATTCTATCACACAAATGATTTCGTTTCATTTCTTTTCTTTCATGAATTTCAAAATAACCAGAAAGATAACAAGAAGAACCGGGAAGATTCCGCCGAAGAAAAGCCCCTGCTGAAGATTGTCTCCGGCCTTCTGAGAAATCATGCCGACTGCGCTTGGACCAATTGAACCGCCTAAATCACCTGCCATTGCAAGAAGGGCGAACATTGCAGTGCCACCAGTTGGGATTTTTTTGGAAGAAATACTGAGAGTTCCCGGCCACATGATGCCTACAGAAAATCCGCACATAACACAACCAGCCAGAGCAACCACAGAGTTGTACGACAAAGACGCCATGATATAGCAGATAAGACAAAGCACGCCCGAACCAATCATAAATTTTGTAAGCTCGACCTTGTCACCAAATTTACCGTAGAAGACACGACAGATTCCCATGGTCACTGCAAAAAGACAAGGGCCCGCAAGATCACAGACAGTTTTAGAAAGACCCAGCCCCGACTCAACAAAGGCAGAAGCCCACTGAGCCATGGAAAGCTCGCTGGCACCAGAGCAGACCATAAGAACAACGGCCACCCAGAAAAGGGGCGACTTACAAAGCTGCAGGATAGTCATGCCTTTATCCGAATCAACAAGCTTTTCAATCGGGCAGGTAGCAAAATTGTAAATGTTGTAGAGAGGAATCAAAGCCCAGAAGCAGGCAACGTACTTCCAGTTATCAATTCCAAAGGCCGTAAAAAGGAGACTGGAAATTACCGTAACTCCAAGCCAGCCCCAGCAGTAAAAGCTGTGAAGCAGGCTCATTGTTTTTTCTTTGTTTTCAAAAGGACATGCTTCTACAATCGGCGAGCAGAGAACTTCGATGAGGCCGCTGCCGATGGCATAAAGCACAACGCTTATCATGATGCCCGTAAAAGCAGACGGCAGAAGCTCCGGGAGAAAAGCCAGGGCAACAAGACCGACCGCAGAGAAAATCTCCGAGGCCACAATGCTAACACGGTAACCGATTTTATCAACAAACTTAGCGCAGAAAATATCAACAAGAAGCTGAGTAAAAAAGAAGGCTGTTGGAATAAGGGCAATCATGCCGAGCGGAATCTGATAATCATTATGAAGTTTTAAGAAAATAAGCGGAGCAAAGTTTGCGGCAATTGCCTGAGTGATAAAGCCTAAGTAGCAGGCACGTAAAGTTTTTTTGTAATTTGGTTTTGTGGTTGTACTCATTTTGTTCCTATCGTGATATCACCATTAAAGGTGCGTAGTTTTATTACTGGTCCACCGTCATTGTGTTTATAGGTAACTCCATCGCGAGCCCAGGTATCTATAGTTCCTGTATAATTGTTTATGAATTTTGAATTATAAGCTTCAGCGAAGATTGTAAAACTGGAAGCCTTTGGGATTGAAACATTAAGCTTTCCATCCTTTACAGAAAGCTTTGAATCTTTTTCAGGAGCACGAGCCAGCGTTATATTTGCATCACCTGCTAAAAGTGTAATATCAAATGACTTACAATCAAGATTCGAAATATTTATATCAGCCTGATCTGGCAACGGGATTTCAAAATAATCTGCAGTGATATTTGCAAGAGAGTTTTCAGGGCCCGGAATAATGCTTACGTTTTTCGCGTTCAGCTTTTTTACATCAAGTTTCTTATATGGTACTTTCATGATGATTTTTTCTGCAAGATATTTTTCCGGCAGCATTAGGGAAATACTGCAGAAAGATTCTTTATTCTCTGGTTTATCCAAAGAATGCCTTGTACGAATCTGAAGTGTTTTGTTTTCTGATTTTATCTGCGGGAAGATATCATTTGTATTTGATTCGAATACTACAACAATCTGTTTTCCGTTCCAGGTGGAAACTGTAAGACTTTCAAACATCAGTTCTACTTCAATATTTGAAATCTTTGCCTGATCAATTTTTTTAGTTTCCGAAAATTCACCAGCTGATAAAGTTAATATGCAGCTGAACAAAATAAGTGTTATTGAAATAATTTTTTTAATTTTCATTTTTTAATGCCTCCAAAAAAATATGATAACATGGAGAGGATAGTTTTTCTATGTCGTGCTGGCTTTTTTAGATTTTGTTTTCAGCTTCTTTGCAATTCTCGAGTATACGTTTGAGATAGTTTTCGAACTCTTCAATTTCAATTTTTTTGAATCCTTTGTAAAAAAGCTTATTCTGCTGGTCCGAGACCTCGGGGATTTTTGATTTGAAGATTTCATCCTTGCCGGTGCGGGAAATCAGGATGGAACGTTTGTCGTCTGGACTTGGGATTCGCTTTACATAGCCGTCGCGTTCAAGGCGGTCGATGATTCCGGTGAGGGTAGCTTTGTCCAGGCTTGTTTTTTCAACAAGCTTTTTGATTGGAATATTATCTTCATTCCACAGGGCAAAGATTACCCTTCCCCGCGCGCCGGCCAGATCCTCAAGTCCGTTGCGGCTGAGGACATCATACCAGACCCGCTGACTTACCTGATGCACTTGAGATATTAAAGTACCGCCTTCTGTCCGTCCGTTTTTCATGAAATCTGGCCTACTCTTCCTTACCTGATTCTGCTGCCTTTACCGGCTGTCCAAAATTATGGATTTTTCCGCCACCCCAGCAGTGCAGATATTTTGTTGTAAATTTGAGAACTGTGTAATCAGGATCTGTTGGTCCCTTGTGATAATAAATGTACCAGCCGGTCTGCCAGAAATCTTCTTTTACAGCCTGGTCGGTAACTTCTTCGATTGTACCGATTGCAGAAACACCCTTGAACTTTTTCGGAAGAACAAAATAAAGGCAGACATTTTTGTTATCACGAATCTGGCGAACCTTTCGTGACGAAGTATTTGTCGTAAAATAAATTGTGAGGGTTTCACCATCCACAGAAATTGCCTTATCCTTAAGCTTTGGATATTTCTTTGGATTTGCAAGATTCAAGAGTGCACGGATTTCCGGGAAGCCTTCTGTTTCATCTTTTCCAAAGGTCGCAATCTGAGCACATTCAGCAGTCTGAATGATTTTTACAACATCATTAATTTTCATATTATCACTCCTGATAATTAGTTTGTATACAAACTATATTACAGAAGTCATTATTTTGCAAGTTATTTTTGTCTCGTCGGTTTTCCATGTCCGTAATAAATCGTACGTGCACCGAGAGCTTTAATCCGCGCCGCAGTCTTTTTGATTACAGCATAATCACAGAACAAGTGTCCTGTTGCTGGGAATATCCAGTTATCAAGTGCATCAGCCACAAGCAGATGTTTTTGTTCAACATCAAGACCGATAGAACCCATTGTGTGACCTGGAAGCTCAAGGATTTTTGCATCAATTCCATATTCACTCAGGCTGTCACCCTCTTTCACAAAAATCAGATTTTCAGGACGACGAACTTTTGTCTCTCGAAGAACTTTGAGAGAAAACCCAAGCACTACGAGGCCGACAAGCCCATAACTCTTCAAGGGCTGTGCATCATAGTTTTCAAACAGTTCAAGATCTTCCTGGTTCACAGCCACAGGAATTCCAAAACGCTCCGAAAGAACCGCAGCATTTTCCGCATGATCAAAATGAGGATGGCTAATAACTATCAGCTTCATTTTATATTTACTGCATTCAGCTATCACCTGCTCCAGACCCGCAGCAGAACCTGTATCAAACAAAATTGCGTTTTCCCCTTCGTTCACAAGATAGCAGTTATCTGTTCCGCATTTTATATGATGTATCTCAGCCATTTTTTTTCTCCATAGTTTATTATAGCATAAAAAAGCCCCTGGCGAAAACTTCGCAAGGGGCTGACATTCAGATTGTTAGGATTTTTAAGAACGAACTCTTATAATTTATTTTTCTTCAGAAAGCTTTGAGTGCTTTTTACCTGCAACGAAAAGTCCTGCAAATACTGCAGCACAGATGATTGTTGCAGCAACAGCTTCAAGCACAGCATTAAATCCGCAGGCACCAACCAGAGCAAAATATCCCATTCCACCGAGAGCTGCTTTTACATCAGCTGCCTTGAAAACATAAAGGCTTCCGAGAACGAGAAGTGTATGAGCAACAGTTGTGATAAAACCTGTAATTCCAGCAGCAAGGGTTTTTGGCATGTGAGGAATAAGATTCAAAGCCTTCCAGAGTCCCCATGCAATTACTGCAATCAGCATACGTGGAAGAACAGAAATAAGAGGATTTACAAAGAAAGGATCGAGAGCTCCGCTTGGGCTCATTGCAGCTTGAATCAGAGAGAGTGAACCAAATACGAGACCAACGAAAAGACCTTCAGGAAGGCCTGCGAGCATACAAATTAAAATTACAGGAATGTGAAGAATTGTAATAGATGCTGTTGGACCAAGAGTAATAAATCCGAGTCTTGTAATTCCAAGAACAATAACAAGAGCGCTGAAAGCACCAGTAAGAGTAAGTTTTTTGTTTAATGATAATGTTGAGTTTGTAGTATTCATAATTATTTCTCCATTTATTACAGTCGGCAAGCACAGCCAACTGCTAATTTAAATCCAGCGCAACCTTTACGCCGGAAAGTACCAGGCCCGGAATGATTTCGTCGAACAATTTATATTCTTCAAAAGTTCTTGCAAAACCACCGGTTCCAATAATCATAGTGTCTTCTCCATGGAAGACATTCTTTTTGAATTGATAACAGAATTCTTTTAAGGCACCGGCAGTTCCATAATAAAGTCCCGCCTGAATTGCTTCGGTAGTTGAAAGCCCGTAAACATGTTCCGGCTTCATGATTTCAACCGAGGTCAATTTTGCAGTTCCGCCCGCAAGAGCATCCACAGAAATCTTCATACCAGGCATAATCACACCGCCAAGAAATTCCTTATCCTTAGAAACAAGCTCAGCCGTAATCGCAGTACCCATATCAATAATGATAAGATTTCTTCCAGCGTAAAGGTCAACCGCACCCATAGCAGCCGCAATTAGATCCGCACCAATTTCCTTAGGGTTCGAATAGCGCAGCTTAAGACCAGTTTTAATTCCAGCCTGAATAAAGAGCGGTTCGTGATCCAGATATTTTACGCAGGCCCGGCTCAGAGAATGATTAATAGCAGGCACAACAGAGCAGCAGCCAATTTTCTCAATCTGCTTCCAGTCAAAGCCATTCTCGCGCAAAACCGAACGCAGAAAAACGCCGATCTCATCCGAGCTCGAATTTATATCTGTAGAACGTCGGAAGCGCAGCACGCATTCCTCGCCCTCAAAAAGCCCGCAGGCCGTAGAAGTATTTCCAACATCGATTGTTAAAATCATATATACCTCCGAAGGTAATGGACATGAGAATTCTAAATTGTAATTGAATTAAGTTTGATGAGTCATAGTACCTGTCCTCCTTGGATCAAGTCTTGTAAGATGAGTAAGGTCGCCCGGTAGGCGACCGGTGATAGATAGCAAAGCGTTAAAAAAAATTGCGAAAGCAATTTTTTAGCTTTACCACTATAAACCCCCTCACAGGGTAAAAAATAAGCGAAGATCAATTCTGCCACGGCAGTAACTGTCCTCGCCTTGTAGAATAGTGAAATGTGACAAAAAAGTCAAATTTGTCGATTATTAGCGGAACACTTCAGGAATAAACTTCCCTGCCCATTCCTGCCAGAAGTTCATGTCGTGGATACCTGGGCCTTCTTCATAGGTGTGTGGTACGCCCTGTTCCTCGAGGAACTGATGGAACTCGCGGTTACGTTTGAGGAGGAAATCTTCGGTGCCGCAGGCCATGAAGATTTCTGGGATTTTTGTACCGGCTGCCTTGAGTTTTTTCAAAAGGTATTCCGGATTGTTGTCGCTTTCCGGGAGCTTGGCAGGGTCGCCGAAGCACATTCTGAAATAATCGTAATTTGCGACATCATTTCCTTCGCCTTCCTTCATCTTTGCAACCTCGTTGTGAATGAGTGCTGATGAAAGTGCTATAACTTTTCCAAATTTATCTGGATATGCAAAGGCTGTATGAAGTGCACCAAAGCCACCCATAGAAAACCCCATAACGTAAGTGTCAGCAGCTGACATTGCAAGGTGGAAAGTTTTACGAACGTATTCAAGAAGTTCAACGCCGAGGAAGGTTGCAAACTGGCGACCGGTAGCAGGACCGTCTACCCAGAAGGAATTTTCTCCATTTGGAATTACTACTGCAAAATTGTACTGTTCTGCAAGGTTGCCTGGAACCCAATTGAATGCTGAAGCTGTGTATCCGTGAAGAAGAAAAAGTGTCTTCATTGGTTTGCCGTCGCGCTTAAGGTCATTACGTGGCCAATCGCGGCGGATGTCGTTTGGAATCTGCATTAAAAATGAAACGTCACGTTTGAGGACGTCGGAATAAAATTTTATTGAAAGGTCTGCCATTTTAATCTCCTATAAAAATCCTGAAAAAAGTTCAGGATGATGAGTAATATCTAGTATATCACATTTTCAGAAGATTTTAATAAGGTGTTTTATTTATCTACACCGAGACCGAAAAGTGCAAAGTCGCCGCGGCAGGGGTCTCCTGGGAAAACTTCGGCTAATGCGGAAGTAAGTAATTCTGCTGTTTTACGACTGGCTGCGGTACCCTCAGCTATGAGCCCAAGCCCTTTAGCTTCTTGCATAACGTGAACATCAAGTGGTATCAAAAGCTTAGCCGGGTCTGCCCATTTCCAGAGCCCAAGATCTACCGGAGAATTGCGTCTTACCATCCAGCGCAGAAACATGTGAATTCTTTTGTTAGCAGAAGTGCGTCCCTTTGGTACAATTGCGGAATTTGGAAAAGCTTGAGAAATAATTTCATACAGGAGGGGGAAGTCTCCCCCTCGCTTCAGCCCGCTACGCGGTCTTCCGCTACCCTCTCTAACGGGGGAGCCCCCCGTATCGCCCCCCTCGTCCATTTTTGTTCTGAAGAATTCTCCAAGAGAGCCGGCCCCTTTTAAGATGTCGCCGAGTTCTCCAAAAAACGCCTGCATATCATCGTAAGAATAAAATCTGTAAAACTTGGACGACCCACTCGGAAAATCTGTAGTATACTTTCCAGCCTTCAGCCACTCCGACACACTTCCTAACGAACGGTCGGAAGTTTTAAGTATTTGCCGTATTTTAGGAATAAACTGTTTTCTGTTTCCAAAGGCAAGCATGGCTGCAATAAAGGAAGCGGCCTCTACATCTGCAATTGTACCGCGCCCGGCAGCCGGCTCATACCAGCGCAAAAACTGTGAAGGATCTTCATCACAAAAAGACGAAACTTCATAACGATCTGCGAGATTACGTAATTTTATTTTAAGCGCTTCATTCATTTCTTTCTTATTATACATAATAGATTTTGACGCTGCAAATCAATATAATAGAAATAATACACTTATTTTGGAGTATTATCTTGGGTAATAAACTTTTTCGAATGGGAATCGATGTTGGTTCCACAACAGTAAAAATTTTAATTCTTGATACTGAAAAAAACGAAATTCTTTATAATCATTACGAAAGACATCATGCAGAACAATGGAATACTGCACAGAAACTTTTGCGCGATGTTTCTGAAAAATTTCCGGGCGCCCGCTTTAGAATCGCAGTTTGCGGTTCTGGCGGAAAACCTATTGCCGATAAAATCGGGGCTCATTATGTTCAGGAAGTAGTTGCAAACTCTTCTGCTGTACGCGCTCTTTACCCTGCTTCACGCACTGCCATTGAACTTGGCGGCCAGGATGCAAAAATCATTTTCTTTTATAACGATAACGGTCGCCTTGTAACTTCTGATATGCGTATGAACGGAAGCTGTGCCGGCGGAACCGGAGCTTTCATTGATGAAATTGCTTCCCTTCTTAAAGTTCCAACTGAGGAATTTGAAGGTCTCGCTGCAGCTGGCCATGAAGTTCATTCAATTTCCGGACGTTGTGGTGTATTTGCCAAAACTGATATTCAGTCTATGTTGAACCAGGGGGTTCCCCGCGAAGATATCGCTCTTTCTGCTTTTCATGCAATTGTAAAACAGACTGTCGGTGGTCTTGCTCAGGGACTTGAACTTACACCTCCGATCATTTTTGAAGGCGGTCCTCTTACTTACGATCACACTCTTGTAAAAGCCTTTGCTGAAAGACTTAACCTTAAAGATGAAGATATTATCCGCCCGGATCATCCTGAAACAATTGTTGCCCGTGGTGCTGCAATTGCCCTTGATGAACTTTTCCCTCTTACAGATGATTCTGATGGAATTCTTATTGAAGATGCTGTGCATGCTCTGGATGGCGGAGTTGTCCGTGTTGAACATGAAGGCTCAAAAATCAAAAAGCCATACTTTGATTCTGAAGAAGAATGCCGTGTCTGGCGCGAAGAACATAAAACTCCGGAACTTGCAAAAATTGATTTGAAATCAGGAGACACTCTTAACGTATTTATTGGTGTTGATGCGGGAAGTACTACTTCAAAAATCATATTGATGACTGAAGACGAAAAGGTATTCGACCGCTTTTACGCTAACAACCGCGGTGACCCTATAAATGTAGTCCGCCGCGGACTTATGGAGCTTCATGCAAAATACGAAGCCATGGGAGTAAAACTCAATGTACTTGGTTTTGGTACTACTGGATATGGTGAACTTCTGATTGCAAAAGCTTATGGTGCAGACTATCACACTGTTGAAACTGTAGCTCACGCAACTGCAGCCCGCCGCTTTGTTCCAGACGTAAGTTTTATTCTGGACATTGGTGGCCAGGATATGAAGGGTATCTGGATTGATGACGGTATCATCACTAACATCACACTGAACGAAGCCTGCTCTTCTGGTTGTGGTTCCTTCCTCGAAAACTTTGCTTCATCACTTAATATTCCAACAGATAAAATTGCCGATGCTGCCTTCCGTTCTACAAAACCTGCAGACCTGGGAAGCCGCTGTACTGTATTTATGAACAGTACAATCATTACAGAACAGAAAAACGGCTGCGGCCCTGATGATATTATGGCCGGTCTTTGCCGCTCTATTATTGAAAACGTATTTACCAAAGTTGTCCGCATTTCGAATACAGACAGCCTGGGCAAGAAAATTGTTGTTCAGGGAGGAACCTTTAAGAACGATGCCGTTCTGCGTTCCCTCGAACAGTATCTTGGTGTAGATGTTCAGCGTGCACCTTACCCTGGAGAAATGGGTTGTATTGGTGCTGCAATTTTGACTAAGGAAAAACACACAAACACAGCCTCTAACTTCATCGGCTTCGATGCAATTGAATCACTTTCATACACACAGCGTGAAAATGTAATCTGTACAAAATGTGCTAACCGCTGTTCACGAAGTCTCATTCAGTTCTCAAACGGAACTACATACATTACGGGTAACCGTTGTGCCCGCGGTGAAGTTCTTTTACCAGAAGAACTTGAAGAAAGCAAACTCGAAAATATCAAGCCTGCTGACCTCGATGAAGAAGCAGTTTCAGGACTTGCCGACACTCCGGAAGTTGCAAAGCCTGGAGTTATTCCTGAATCAAAAACACGTTATGTTCCGGATATGTTCCTTATCCGCGAGCAGCTGCTTTTCAAAAAATGGGATTATAAACTTGTAAGTGAAAAAAAGAATATCACTATCGGTATGCCTCGTACTCTTGAGTACTGGGACTCTATGCCTTTCTGGTCTACTTTCTTCCGCTCTCTTGGTTATGATGTAATTCTTTCTCACAAAAGCACACGCGAAATGTTTGAAAACGGAATTCCTTTTGTTCCGTCTGATACAGTCTGCTTCCCTGCAAAGCTCGCACACGGTCACATTCAGGATCTCGTTAAGCAATTCGAAAAACTACCGAAAGATAGTTACCGCATCTTCATGCCAATGGTAATGGAAATGCCTGCAACAGATAAGGCAAAGGCTTCTAATTATGTTTGTGCAGTTGTAAAGGGCTACCCTCTGATTATTTCACATTCTGAAAATCCAGAGCGCCGCTGGAATGTTCCTTTTGATAATCCGATGTTCCACTGGTATTCTGAAACAGACCGCAAAGTTCAGATCATAAAATATTTTACCGAAAATTACGGTCTCAAAAAATCAGAAGTTGAAGCTGCTTTCAAACAGGGTGAAAAAGCAATCTTAAGCTTTAAGAAAAAGCTCTGCGAAGAAGGCCAGAAAATTATAGACCAGGTTACAGCAGAAAACAAATTCGCTGTAGTTCTTGCAGGTCGTCCTTATCATACTGATGCTCTTGTAAGCCACGACCTTTCGCGCGTATTTACAAAGCAGTATATTCCGGTGCTCACAGTTGATTCAATTCCAGGACTCAATGATGTAAACCTGCGCTATACTCGTGCTGAAGTTACAAATAATTTCCATACACGAATGCTGGCCGGTGCCCTGCTTGCAGCTAAATCTCCGGTCCTCGAATACGTTCAGATTGTAAGCTTTGGCTGTGGACATGACGCAATTCTTTCTGATGAAATTATCCGCATTATGAATGAAACTTCAGGCAAATCTCCTCTCATTCTTAAGCTTGACGAAGGCGGAGCCGCAAACTCCCTCAACATCCGTGTAAAATCCTTCCTCGAAACAATTGCAGAACGCCGCGAGAAAAAAGGCCTTTCACAGTTCTCAGATTTGCCAGACCCATACACAGTAAAATTCTATAAAAACGATATGGACCTTCGCACCGTCCTTATTCCAAATGTCTCTGTTGCTTTCTGTAAACTGCTTAGCGGTGTTCTTCGCAAGCACGGCCTTAGAGCAGTACCTCTTTCACTTGGAGAAAATGTTCAGATTCAGGTTGGAAAAAAATATGTTCACAATGATACCTGCTTCCCGGCTCAGATGGTAATTGGTGAAGCAATTTCTGCATTACAGAGCGGAAAGTATCCGTTAGACAAAGTTGCAATCGGAATGGCAAAGTATCATGGAGACTGTCGTCTTACACACTACTCTGCCCTTTTACGCCGCGCCTTAAATGCAGCAGGCTTTGAACAGGTTCCTATTGTTTCAACCGATCCAATCGATTCTAAAGATATGCATCCGGCCTTCCGTCTGGGAACTTTATTTAATCTCCGGGCTCTCTGGGTAGTTACTATGATGGATATGCTCGAAGAACTTCGCAGACAGATTCGCCCTTATGAAATCAATAAAGGTGAAACTAACCGCATTTTCAACGAAACAATCGACAATATTGCCCGTGGAATTGATAAGAGCATTCTCAGCAGCTTAAAAGCCTACAAACGCGGAATCAAGGAATTCTGTAAAATCAAATATGATAAATCAAAGCCTCGTCCCCGCGTTTTCGTAACCGGTGAATATCTTGTTACCTTCCATCCGGGATCAAACTTCCACATTGAACGTTATCTGGAAGAAAACGGCCTTGAAGTAATTCTCCCAAGAATGGCAAATGTTTTCTATAGAGAATATCTGGCACGCATTTTTGAATCAAAAAGTCTCGATGTCGGTTTTACAAAGATTACCAAAATCGTCGACCATGTTTCAGCCTTTTTCTTTAAACTTGCACTCAATGTTTGCGAGAAATCCGCAAAAAAACATCCTGAATATGTACCTTCTACCCCACTTCCAAAGCTTGCCGAAGAAACAGATGAGATTATGAACCGCACCTTCCTTTCCGGCGAGGGCTGGCTTATTCCTGGAGAAATCAAAGAATATGCTTTGCGTGGAGTTCAGTCATTCGTAATTCTGCAGCCTTTTGGTTGTCTGCCAAATCACATTTGTGGCCGCGGAATCATGAAAAAGGTAAAGGAAGAATTCCCGAATGTTCAGATTTTGCCTCTCGACCTTGATCCAGACACAAGCTTTGCAAACGTTGAAAATCGTCTGCAGATGCTGATTATGAACGAAAAGTCACGATCATCTTAATGGATTTTAGCTGTTATGCTTATTACTCCATTCGGTAGGAGAAAGACCGGTTTCCTCTCTGAATATTTTCATAAAATATTTTACGTCTGAGAAACCGCTTCTTTCTGCTACTTCATAAACTTTATAACAGCCTTTCTCTAAAAGACTTTTTGCTTCTTCAATTCTCAGCCGTTTAAGGTATTCATTAAAATTTACACCTGTATGCTCTTTGAACTTTTCCGAAAACCAGGTGTAATTAACCGAAACCTGATTTGCAACCATAGCCATATTTATATTTTTCTTAAAGTGTGTTTTTATGAACTCGAGTGCTTCAGTAATGTATGGCGACTCTTTTGTATTTTGCTTAAGCAGGGCCGAAAGATAAACTGCATAATCCTGAACACTACTCTGCCATTCAAGTAAATTAGTAAACTCAAAAATGTTTTCAATCATTATACTTTTAATATGCAGATACATATCTGAATCTGTATAGCCCGGATATCGCGTGAACATATTAGAAGTGATTTTTTTGTAGAGATAATAAAGGGTTTCAGAATTTAATTTACCATTTTCGTTGAAACAGCTAAAAAGACCATTAACATCTTCCTGAGTTTCTTCTGCAGTCGCAAGATCACAATGGCTAATCATTTTTTCATAAGCTTCATCAAGCTGTGCAAAATCACTTATATGATTTTCATTTTCCCAATAATAAAGTCCGCCCTGTCTCTTGTCTTCAAGTACCTGGCCTGTCTGCGCATTAAAAAAACTCTGCATGGCAGCTGTCATCGCCTGTCGTCTCATAGTCCTAAGCATCGAATAATCATCTGCAGGGCCGGAGATGCCTACTATAAATGTATCAAGATAACTTTGATCATACTGAACTTCCTCTCCATCAAATGGGTAAACAATAAGCACAGAATTTTTGGTCTGTTCAACTACATAATAAAGCCTGCCATGCATAACAGCTTCGAGTGCATCTATAGAGTTCTGGCCATAAATAACAATGCAACGGAGTCCATTTTTGATTGTAATTTCAGGAAGGCCAGAAACATCTTCCAGTCTTCCCTTTTCAATTATCTGGCGGAACTTCTGTTCATTTGCTTCCTTTTCGTCTTTCATACAATCCATGATTGCTGAATTCACGGCAGAAATCAGTTCCTTTTTATCAACTGGTTTCAGAATGTAACTGAGGGCTCCGCTTTGAATTGCTGCCTTTGCATAAGAAAAATCATCGTATCCGCTGAGAACTACTATGGCCGGCTTCTTGCCTTCCATCTGCGAAATTTTCTTCATCAATTCCACGCCGTCCATAACCGGCATACGGATATCTGTAATAAGAATCTCAGGATTTTTTTCAAGGCAGAGCTTGTAAGCTTCTTCACCGTTCTTTGCTTCAATTATTTCGAGTGGAATACCGATTGAGTCTAAAAGAATTTTTTTGAGGCCTGCTCGAATGAGTTTTTCATCATCTGCCAGAACTATTGTAATCACTGCTATACTCCTGAATCATTCAGAAAATGTCGCGGAACAGGAATCTTGATTAAGGTTCCTTCGCCTTCTGTGGACTCGATTATGAGCCGGTAATCCTTTCCACAAAACATTGTCAGTCGCTGCTGAATATTCTTTAAGCCTATGCTTCCCGTAGAATCTCTTTCATAGGTATCATCAGCAAGATAAGCCGCGAGCTCCTTCTGCTTTTCTTTTGAAATACCCTTTCCAAAATCCTGCACACAAAGCCAGATTCTATCATCCTGATCTCCATCTTCAGTATAAACACAAATAACCGCATCTCTTCCAAGCGGCTCAATTGCATAATTAAAGGCATTCTCAACGAGTGGCTGAAGACTCATTTTTGGAATTGCAATTGTTTTCCATTCCGGACTAATCTCAGTTTCAAGAGAAATAACATAATCATTTCTGATATTCAAAAGATAAATATACGAACGGATATAATCTACTTCCTCTTCAAGTTTAACAGTGTGGACACGCCAGCGCAGACAGTAATGCATGAGTTTTCCCAAAACATTTATACTTTCTTCAACATCTGTTTCACCGGCAATAACAGCCTGCATTTTTATTGTTTCAAGGGCATTATAAAGAAAGTGAGCATTTATCTGATTCTGCATTGCCTTCATTTCTGTATCAGCAATTAATTGTTGTTCTTTTTTTATTTCTTCAATTTGACTGCGAAGCTGTTCTGTCATCTGATTAAAAGTTCTTTGAGCTTCGGTTACTTCATCTGTTCCTGTAACTTCAATTTGTGCTACAAGATTTCCTCCCTGCACCTGTTTCATTCCGCTTATAAGATTGTAAACTCGTCCCATTAATCTTGATGTAAGATAACGCACGAGAAAGTACAAAAGAAAAACTGTAAGCAAAAGTCCTAAAAGAATTCCAGCCTGAATCAACATTAAACTTTTCTGTATTTCTTCTGATGAACAGGTATGCAATAAGATGATATCCATATCAGGAACACGAATCCAGCTTGAATAGCGGACATCATCTTTATGCCTGAGAGTAACACGCCCAGAAGTTGAAAACTCGCCATGTATCCGACGATAAACAGTTTTATAAAATGCTTCCAAAAGTTCCGGACTAAGAGGTGCCTGCGAAACTTTAATTATATCGTTTGTGATTGGAATGAGCTCCATCTGATTTGTCTCTTTGTTGAGAACTTCACGGAAAGCATAATCATCATTATATTCATTTATCTTCTTAAAAAGGAATGGAAAAAAATCACTGGTCTTCATGGCTATTTGAATATAACCTATTTCCCTGTGATTTTTTTCAAGTCTTCTTGTTGAACAAACCGATTCATATTTTAATGAACCAAGGTTACCAAGATAATCTGCTGTGTAGCTATATTCCCATCTTTGTAACTGAGAAAGATTTGTTCGTGAAGAATTCATAAAAATTGGCCAGCGTTCAGGCACCAATGGATTATCACTAAAAACTCTGAGACCATAAATGTTAGGTACTGTTTCAAGAGTTCGTTCAAGCATTGTTGTTTCAGAAATCAGGGTATCTATAATTTCATCTTCATTGCTTCTTTCCGGGATTGTAAAAAATAAAGTAAGTTTACCGTTACTATTAACAAGCTGTTCAAACAGACTAAAGGATTCTATATTTTTCTGAACTATTTCGTAATTCTCCTGCAAAAGGCCTTCACTGTTTGCTTCCAGTTCTTCTACGCGCGAACGGCGAATCAGTCCCATTGCAGTTATGACTAAAATAAACAAGGGAATTACGACAATACAGGTATAGGCAAAAACTAATTTTTGTGAAAAGTTCATCCCTATCATTTTATATGATAAACCCCGTATTGTCGAATTTCCTCGATTTGATTGTACGCCCCCGAGCCGTAATTGGGGGCGTTGCGGGGGTGTCCCCCGCAGAGAGAGGGTAGGCGGCAACATCGTGCCGCCGCAGGGGGAGACTTCCCCCTCCTTACTACATACCAAGCTTCTGCTTGTTGATGTTCATAAGCTTAGACTGAGCATCGATAACCTTATCAATTCCCTTGTCTTTCTTATACTGATTGAAGTCTGCAACAATCTTGTCAAAGTCAGCTTCAGACTTCGCACGAATCAACTGTGGAAGAACTTTACCCCAGCGGCGCTGGATGTCTTCATAAATCAACTGTTCGTCTGAACCAACTGGAAGTGTAAGACCATCGTATGCTGCATATGAGTGTACGTATGGACGTGTCCAGAGCTGTGGCTGTTCAAGAGATGGAGCATAGTCAGCACCAAACTGTGCCTGCCAAGCTGTATCCATCAACATCCAGTATGTGTACTGAACACCAATGTCTGTTTCCTGCTTGTTCTTGTCATTCTTATCAAGTGCAGCAACTTCTGGTGTAAGTTTTGGAACTCCGTTTTCGATTGTGTATGTTTCACCTTCGATACCGAAGTTTGTATCCATCTGACCTTCTTCAGAAATAAGGTATGAAAGGAACTGAATAGCACGAGCTGGATCTTTACAGTTCTTTGAAATCAAAGTTACTGTCCAACCTGCAATACCACCACCAGCGAGAACCGGATCATCACCCTTAGAGTTCTTTGGACCATCTACAGCAATGTAGATAGAGTTTGGATCACGTGCATAAAGAGCGTTCTGTGGAGCCTGCATATCCCAGTTCTGATAGAGCATACAGAAGTAGCGGCCCTGTGCAGCTTTCTCTTCAATCTGGCTTCTCTTGTCTACGAATACATCTGTAGCAAAGAGACCTTCTTCGTGAGCCTGGCGGAACATCTTCATCCAGCGAATATACTCTGGATCTTCTGTAAGACCGAGGTCAGCGTTTACAAACTTGCCGTCCTTTTCTGGAGCAATTGCAAGGAAGTGTGAAAGGTAACCCTGGAGCTGTGAACAACCTGTATCACCAAATTCGTTTGTTCCGAATGGAATAAGTGACTGACCATTTACTGTTGGGAACTTAGCCTTTGCAGCACGGAGTGCACCAAGGAATCCCTCTGGAGTTGTCATGTCTGGGCTTCCGATAGCTTCATACATATCTTTACGAACAAGGAAAGTTTCGTTTGAAGTAAGTTTACCCTGATACTTTTCGTAGTCTGTAGAAGTATAAGATGCGTTTGGATATCCATAGATGTGACCATCAGCCTGGCGATACCAGCCAACCTTTACAGGGTCTGTAACCTTCCAGAAGTATGGATCATACTGATCAGCAAGTTCATCCAAAGAATAAAGAAGACCTGCATCAATCATCATAGGAATCTGACCTTCCCACCATCCCAATGTGATAAGATCTGGAAGTGCATCACCAGCGATCATTGCATTCAATTTTTCTGCTTCATTTCCAGCAGGAACAATAAAGTTTACATCTACACCAGTTTTCTGTGTGATATACTTAGAAACCTTTGAGTCACCCCAATGACGTGCAAACCAGCTGAAGTTAATGTACCAGTCAAGTTTGATTGGTTTATCAGCATTTGCTTTCCAGCCTGCTACATCTTTTGATGCTTTAGCATCTACTTTAGCAGCAGTTTCTTTCTTACTGCAACCAATAAGAGACATTGCAGCAACCATAGCAAAACCTAATGCTACTACCTTGAATTTTTTCATATTTATTTCCTCCTATAAATATTATCCAAAATGTAAGTTACCAACGCTTCGCGTTGCTTTCGATTCGCGCGTACAAAATCCTGCGCCACTGCTCGGATTTTGCTGCTAACCTTTTATAGAACCGATCAACATTCCCTTTACAAAGTATTTCTGCAGGAAGGGGTAGACACACATGATAGGAAAAGTCGTGACAACCATAGTTGCAAGGCGAACCGACTGTGAACTTACCTGCTGAGCAGAAACGCCGGCAGGCATTGCAACAACTGCTTTAGAAGCAGAAGCACTGGCTACAACACGATACAGGTAGGTTTGAATCGGCTGTAATTCAGATTTATTGATGTACATAACTCCGGCAAAATAATCGTTCCAGTGGCCTACTCCATTGAACAAAGCAATTGTTGCAATTACCGGCATAGATAAAGGGAGTATAATTTTTATAAAAATCAGCATGTCGTTTGCACCGTCGAGCTTAGCAGATTCTTCGAGGCCGGCAGGAAGTCCGCGGAAGAAAGACATGAAGATTATCATGTTATAAAAGTTGAACAAGCTTGGAATAATGTAAACCAGAAAGTTGTCATAAAGGCCAAGGTTCTTCAACGTAATGAAGTAAGGAATCAAACCACCACCAAAGAACATTGTTATAGTTCCGATGATTGTATAAACCTTATTTCCCATAATGTGCTTTTTAGAAAAAGCGTATCCAACCATTGCAGTAAAAAAAACGCTGGTTACAGTACCAATCACAGTTCGAAGAACAGTAATCATAAATGCACGGATAATTGTGTTATCCTGGAAAACCGTCTTATAACTCTGAAGGCTGAACTTTCTTGGCCACAAGTAAATATGACCACGAAGAGCATCGTTCGCATCATTAAAGGAAATAATGATTGTATACCATACCGGGTAAAGCGCAATGAAACATAGCAGAACCATTACTGAACCAATAATGACATCACCGATTGAAATTTTATTAAGTCTTGAATGTGCCATTTTCATTTCCTCCTAGAACAATGAAGTGTCGTTCAGCTTCTTAGTAACCTGGTTTGCAATAAAGAGCAGAATGAAAGCAATTACAGACTTAAACAAACCAATTGCCGACGCATACGAATATCTCATACCACGCATAGCAGTTTGGTAAACAAAGATATCAAGTACGTTACTTCGTGGTGCATTCAACGGATTATTCAAAACAAGAATCTGATCAAAGTTAGTATTCAAAAGACCACCAACAGCAAGAATAAACATAATAGTTACAGTAGGTGCAATCGAAGGAAGGGTAATTGTCCAAATCTGCTTCCAGCGGCTGGCACCATCAACCTTAGCAGCCTCATACATTTCCTGATCAATTCCGGAAATTGCTGCAAGGTAAATAATTGCAGACCAGCCCAGCTCCTTCCATAAATCTGAAATTACAGTAATACCCCAGAAATATTTAGGATAAGCAAGGAAAGCAACCCCTTCATCCAGAATACCCATCTTAATAAGCAGCTCATTAAAAAGTCCGCCTTCTCCAAGCCAGGTAGTAAGAATACCGCCAAGCACAACCCATGAAAGGAAGTGAGGCATGTAAGTAATAGTCTGCACAGCCTTCTTAAATTTCACATTACGAACTTCGTTCAAAAGCAGCGCAAAAACAATCGGGAGGGTAAAGTTGAAAATCAATTTCAAAATACTGATTCCCAATGTATTAGCCATTACATTGAAAAATTCTTCATCCTTAAAAAAGTTCAGGAAGTGCTGGAATCCATGATGATCTGCCCATGGAGTAGTAAAAAATTTCTTGCTGAACAATGGAGTGGTAATAAAAAAGTTTTTCTTGAAAGCAATCAGAATTCCGTACATTGGGATGTAATTAAAAATAAGCATCCAAACGATTCCAAGAAGTGCCATTACCTGAAGATATTTTTCTTCACGCAGTCTTACCCAAAAACTCTTTTTTGGAACCAAAGGCAATTCATTGTTTTTCTGTTTCATGACAGTACCTCGCTTACAGTTTGGAGTATAAAGTCACTTTCTATATCTGAAAAGTTTGTAAATTTTCAGAAAGGTGTAAACTTTTCGGTTTTCTGCCGAAATTCACACACTTTCTTATTGATTTATAAAAAATCTTGGTTTAGTTTTAGATTAGATATTGAAAAAGGGGGAAGGCTCCCCCTCGCGCCAGCCCGCGTTGCGGTCTTCTGCTACCCCCTCTGCGGGGGACACCCCCGCAACGCCCCCGGGAATTTCCCGTTGAGAAAAAAAATTCTGGAGGAATTATGAAAACACCAAAGGGTTACTTCACAACATTAAATGGTGAACAGTTCTACAAAATCGAAAACTACGATCACATGGATGATTTCTTTATGACAATCACCTCTGCATCTGATATATGGAACTTCTGCTGGTCACAGGGAGGAATTACTGCAGGCCGCATCGACTGCGATCACGCAGTTTTTCCTTATTACACAGCAGATAAGGTAAGCGATGCAAAAAGCTACACCGGCTCATACACCGCCATCAAAGTCGGCGACCAGATTTGGGAACCCTTCGCTTCCCTCAGTGCCAGCCCTGCCCTCCGCCGAATCGCAGAAAAAAACATCAGCCGAAACATCTATAAAAACGCAGCCGGAACTGAAGTCTGGTTCGAAGAAATAAACAAAGAACTAAAACTTTCCTTCCGCTACGGCTGGACCTCTTCTCCAAAATACGGCCTTGTAAAAAAGAGCCTTCTTACAAATCTTTCAGATAAAGAAGTAAAAGTACAGGTGCTCGACGGCTGCCGTAATATTCTGCCTGCCTGCGTAACCGCAGACTTCCAGAACAATAACAGCGTACTTCTCGACGCCTACAAAAAAACAGACTTAGACTCAGAAAGCTCCCTTGCCCTATTTGCAGTTTCTTCTATCGTAACCGATAAAGCAGAACCAAGCGAAGGACTCTTTGCTAATGTAAGCTGGTTCAACACAAACGACGAATTAATATTGAATCCAGAAGCCCCAGCTGAGTTTGCAGACAAAGGCAGCGTAACTCCAATGAGCGTTGTAAAAGGAAAAAGACCCGCAGCTTATATTTGCAAATCCATTTCATTATCCGGCTCGACCGGACAATCTTCCTGGTATCAGGTTTTCGACACCCGTCTCGATGCCGGAAAGATTGCTTCACTTAAAAAAGAGCTCGCAGACCGCAAAGCCCTCACCGCTTCCCTCGAAGCCGACATTGCCGACGGAAAAAAGCTTATGGAAACTTACATCGCTGAAGCAGACGGTTTCCAGCAGACAGCAGAAACAATGACCTGCGTTCATCATTCAGAAAACGTTATGTTCAATATTATGCGCGGCGGCTTCTTTGCAAATAATGGAAAAATAAATCTTGGCGACTTCGTAAAATTTGTAGGTCAGCGCAATAAGGCACTTGTAAAGCTTGCGGAAAAAACAAGTACAAAGCTCGCAACCTCAACCGACAAGGAAGGCTTTATAAATTACAGTGAACTAGAAGCTGCTGTTCAAAAAACAATGAATCCTCAGCTTTCCCGCCTCTTCTATGAATACATGCCTCTTACCTTCAGCCGTCGTCACGGCGACCCAAGCCGTCCATGGAACCGCTTTAATATTCACCTGCGTGACGACAATGGAAATCCAATTTTGAATTACGAAGGAAACTGGCGCGACATCTTCCAGAACTGGGAAGCACTTGCCTGGTCATATCCACAGTACATCAAAAATATGACGGCAAAATTCCTCAATGCAATGACAATTGATGGCTTCAATCCTTATAGAATTTCCCGTGAAGGAATCGACTGGGAAATTCCTGAGCCAGATAATCCATGGGCACAAATTGGTTATTGGGGTGACCATCAGGTAATTTATCTCCAGAAACTGCTTGAGATTTATGCAAAGCTAAACAAAAATCAACTCGTAAGCGAGCTTGGCGAAAAAATCTATGCAAGCTCAAATGTTCCATACAGAATCAAAGCTTATAAAGATATTGTTAAAGATCCAAGAAATACAATCAGCTTTGACCGCGAGCTCAGCACAAAGCTCAAAAATCTTGCAACAGATGCCGGTTCCGATGCCAAACTGGTAACAGCTTCTGGTTCTGTCGGTGATAGTGAAGTTGCGATGGTAACTCTTGCTACAAAGCTTCTTCAGGTTGTAATTGCCAAGATGGCAAACTTTGTACCGGGAGGCGGTATCTGGCTCAACACCCAGCGCCCGGAATGGAATGATGCAAATAACGCTCTTGCTGGTTACGGTCTTTCTATGGTAACTCTTTACTACCTGCACCGCTATGTAAAATTCCTTATAAATATTTTTGAAACCTCTGATGCAGAAAAATTCCTTCTTCCTTCAACAGTCGCAGACTGCTTTAAAGAACTCGGAAAACTGTATACCGAAACTTCTGCTAAAAAAGCCGCAACAAATCCTTCAGCAAGAAAAAACTTTACAGATACCGAAGGAAAGCTTTTTGAAAAAGAACGAAACTCTCTTTATAAAAAGGGCTATGGAAGTACAGAAAAAGCACTTAAGAAAACAGACATACTTGAAACTCTCAATTCAATTCTCGAACACATCAAAACTACAATTGAATTGAACCAGCGCGAAGACGGCCTTTATCATGCCTATAACACAATGAAAATTACAGGCTTCGATAATGAAGGACTTGGTGGAAAAATTGAAATTGAATACCTTCAGGAAATGCTCGAAGGACAGGTTGCTCTTCTTTCTGCTGAAGTTCTTGAACCAGCTGAAGCACTCGGAGTTCTCAAAGCTCTCCGCAAGAGCCGCATGTACGAAGCTCGTCAAAACTCTTACATGCTCTACCCTAATAAAGAGCTTGCAATGTTCGAAGCAAAGAACTGTATAGCCGCTGGCAATACTGACAAAGCCCTTCTCGAAAAAGCAATAGGGTCAGGTATTCTTTACAAGGATTGTAAGGGAAGCTATCACTTTAACGGTGAGTTCCGCAATGTACGTTTCCTGCGTGAATTCTGTGAGAAACTTCCGGCTGCTAAAAAGCCAAAAGCCCGCGAGCTTGCAGCTCTTGAAACTCTTTACGAAAAGACTTTCAACCACCAGAGTTTTACTGGTCGAAGCGGAACCTTCTACGCTTACGAAGGTTTAGGAAGCATCTACTGGCACATGGTTTCAAAACTATTACTTGCAGCTCAGGAAAATATCTTTGCTGCTGTAAAACAGGGAGCTTCTGCCAATGTTATAAAGGAACTCACAGCTGCTTATTATGAAGTTCGCTCAGGTATTGGATTCAATAAAGAAGCCGAGCTTTACGGCGCCTTCCCGGCAGACCCATATTCACATACTCCATTCCAGCAGGGTGCAAAGCAGCCAGGAATGACAGGTCAGGTAAAAGAAGAAGTTCTTACCCGCTGGGGCGAGCTTGGCCTTGATATCGTAGATGGCTGCGCAAGCTTTAAGCCTGTAATTTTAAAGAAATCAGAATTCTTTACAGAAGGCCAGGCAGCTGGAACTCTTCGCTTTACCTGGTGTGGTACTCCAGTAACATATAAACTAACTAACGATAGTTCGGCAATTACTGTAAACGGAAAACATCGCGAAGGCACAATTCTCACTGCAACTGAAACTGCAGACCTTTTTGCCCGCAATGGAAAAATAAAAGAAATTACAGTTGAAGTTTCATTGTAAGGAAATGTAACAAACAAAAAAAAGGAGTGTCGCAAGACACTCCTTTTTTTTATTCTAAATCATCCTAAATCTTAAACTTGCGAACTTCATCTCTAAGATTATTGAAGTTCTTCTGGTTATCATTTGTAAGACTAAAACAAAGCTCAACAGCCTTAGTAATCTGGCCTGAACCAGCAGCCATCTCATTCATAGAATCGTTAATCTCACGGGTAACATTTGCAAGATGTCCCATTTCTTCACCAATCTCTTTACCACCAGTAAGAAGAATACCAGAGTTTTCTTTTACGATATCTGTAGAATTCTGAATCTCATTAATAGACTGCAGAACCTGTGCACTTCCTGCATTCTGCTCATCCATAGCATTCTTAATAACAGCTTCCTGCTGCTGAACCTTATTTGTAAGTTCAAAAATAACTTCAAACTGATTCTGTACAGATTTTGTATTTTCAGAAACGTTTGTAATAATTTCCTGAAGTTCACTTAATTGGGTATTAATCTTTTTACCCTGCTCATTAGACTGTTCAGCAAGCTTTCGGATTTCTCCTGCTACAACCGCAAATCCCTTACCAGCATCACCGGCATGAGCAGCCTCAATGGCAGCGTTCATAGCAAGAAGGTTTGTCTGAGAAGCAATGCTCTGAACAACAGAAGAAGCTTCAACAAGGCCAGCAGATTTCTCAAGAATTACAGCCGCAAGCTTTGCAGACTCATTAATTCTTTTTCGACCAGTTTCTGATTCAACACCAAGCTCCTGTACTGTCGCAGTGTTATTATCAAGAATCTGAGTAACAGAACGAATATTTGCAACCATTTCTTCAACTGCACTTGATGAAGTAGAAACTCCAGAAACCTGAACCCTTACACTTTCATTCAACTCATTGATTTTTGCAATCATGTTCTGGATTGTAGAATCACTCTTTCCAACACTTTCTGCCTGATTTTCAACACGAGCTTTTACACTGTTAATATTTGCCATAATCTCTTCAATTGCAGCCGAAGTTTCAGACATACTTGCACTTACATTATCTGCCGTATTTGCTGCAACAGAAACAGACTCATCAATATCTTTTAAAAGCCCTTTTGTCACATCCTTGAAAGAGTTCAAGTCATTAATAAGAAGACCAAATTCATCGCGGCTTTCTATAATAAGATTTTCACCAGTATAATCATTTGCTGCAACCTGACGTGTAAAATCAGTAATCATACTAACACGATTACTCATACCTTTTGCCTGCAACAAACTACATATAACAATAAATGCAGCACCTATAATTCCTTCAGGGAAAACATAGTGCCAGATTAAAGTTGAAATCGGAAGATTCTGCAGATTTGTAACAAGAACTGGTGTTATGGTAATCATAAGAGTACCAATTGCAGTAAATCCGCTGATTAATCCGCTGCGCATAATCAAAGAAAGACCTTTAAATTCTTTACTGTAAGGAACAGAATAAAGTGACTCTTCCAGAGTTTGAAGGAAGCGAATATAAAATGTTGCTGAAATTACAATAACGTTTCCAATGCAGGTAGTATAAAGAGGAGCCTTATCAACTGCTATACCCTGCATACTGAATGATATCTGAACTATCCATGCACAAACAGCACCATTAAAAATTGCTGTTGCAAGTGTAATGTTCTGAAAGCTTTTTGCAAGCTTATTCATTTTTTTTACTGATGCCGGATTTTCAGGATCAAAGTTATTGAATCGTTTTTTCTGTGAAAACCACCAGCAAAGAACAAAGGTTAGAACAAAGATTACACCCAGTATTCCTACCGGAGTCATAAAGCCTCTGATGGTATCCGAAAACTTAATTACTTTTAGATAAACAAATGCTATCCAACTTGTGAAAAATGGAACAAAATAGGTACACAAATAGATTATAAATAGTTTTTTAGAAAAAACTATATCCGACAGTTTGGCCTGATTATTCATGCTGAAAACTCCTTTTTACAATAAAACTTATATTGACTTATCTTAATATTATACCCCTAGAAAAGCAATTTAGCAAATTTAAACTCTAATAAAAAATATTATTTTTTACCGAAAAAAACACACCATTTAGAAAATTATCAAACTATCAATAGTATAACTCTATGTTTATACTCAAACTATGAAAATTGAAAAGCTTTACGAAACTGCAAAAGATACTGCAGAACGTTTATGGGAGATTTCTCCAGAAGACAGAATTTATGAAGGCAGTGGCTGGATTCCAACCACTCTTACTTTAAAGCCAGAAGATGAATATCAGAAGTTTTATGGCTTTGGTGGAGCCCTTACAGAATCATCAGGATATGTTCTTTCTCGTCTTCCATCTGATGTCCGTAAACAGGCAATTAATGCTTACTATAATCCTAAAACAGGAAATGCTTATCGTTTTGCCCGCATCCATATGAATTCCTGCGATTTCTCACTTGATAACTGGGCCTGCGTTCCAGAAAAAGATGAGTCCCTCAATTCTTTCTCTATGGAACGCACCGATAAATATATTTCTCCATTGGCTATGGATGTTCAAATGGCTGCAAAGAACGAAGATAGCGACGTTCAATTTTTATTGAGTCCATGGTCACCTCCATTATGGATGAAAGATAACGGTGATATGAACCATGGCGGTCACCTCTTGGACTGCTACAGGGAATTATGGGCTCAGTATTTTGTGACTTTTATAAAAAAGATGGCAGAGCGAAATATCAAAATCAGCTTTGTCACAATACAAAACGAACCGGCTGCTGTTCAAACCTGGGATTCCTGTGAATACTCTGCAACTCAAGAAGGAGAATTCGCAGCTCAATATCTGGGACCAGCCCTCGAAAAAGCAGGACTTGGTGACATAAAAATTTACATCTGGGATCATAACCGCGACCTTGCTCTTGAACGTCTGGAAGAATCTCTTAAGGTTCCCGGGGCTTCAAAATATGTTACCGGGCTCGCCTTCCACTGGTACTCAGGCGACCAGTATGACAATATCAAAGCTATCTCAAAAAAATATCCTGATATTGATTTAATCTTTACAGAAGGTTGTATTGAAGGCGGCCCTCGAAACGGCGCCTGGTTTACCGGAGAACGATATGCCCACAATATTATCAATGATCTTAAGAGCGGTTGTACTAAATGGATAGACTGGAATATCGTACTTGATATGAAGGGTGGTCCTAATCACGTAGGAAACTACTGCGACGCTCCTATTCTTGCTGATGAAAAAGAAGGTAAACTTCACTTTCAGAGTTCATATTATTACATTGGCCATTTCAGTCGTTTTATAAAACCTGAAGCAATAAGACTGGGGTCAGAGTTTTTCTCATGGATGACACCGGCAACTGTCAGCGGACATTTAAACGGTGAAGCAGAAACCCTTGCCTTTAAAAATCCTGACGGAACAATTGTTCTGATTGTCACAAACCGTACAGAAGCCGATCTTGTTTTTGAATTTAAAATTGAAGCTTCTGAAAACACTCAGGCAGATAACCTTCATAACTGGGAAAAAGTACGAACCGCTGCAAACAGCAAAGAACACACAGAAAATTCAGATTCAAACAAATCTGAAAAACCTCTCTACCTCAAGTGTCCGCCTCGTGCAATTCAAACCTGGATACTTAAATAAGTTTAAGGAGACATATAATGCATAGAAAGATTGACTTTTCCAATTACTTTTCAGTCACCAGCATTTCTGCAATTACTGCAATAATTACAATACTAACGATTGTTAGTTTAAATAGTTGCAGTCGGCTAAAAAATAAAGGTTCAGAATGTCCACATGGCTGGCACCTTGTATGGAACGATGAATTTTCTGGAACAAAAATTGATACAAGTAAATGGGATTTTCAGATCGGAACAGGAAGCCAATATGGTCTTCAAGGTTGGGGAAATAATGAACTTCAATATTACCGTAAAGAAAATGCTTTTATAAAAGATGGAAAACTTGTTCTTGAAGCTCGAAAAGAAAATTACGAAGGTTGTGCTTATACTTCTGCACGTTTACGTACGGTAAAAGACGACGGCACAGAACTCTTTACAAAAACCTACGGCCGCATTGAAGCCAGAATTAAAATGCCAAAGGGTAACGGAATCTGGCCAGCTTTCTGGCTGCTTCCGGCAACAACTGATTATGGCGTATGGGCTTCTTCTGGTGAGATTGATATTCTCGAAGCAAAGGGTCGCTTACCAAACCGTGTTTACGGAACAGTTCACTTTGGACAGGCCTGGCCTGGAAATAAATACTCCGGCGGAATGTATAAATTCCCTAACGGAGAAACTATTGCAGATTACCACATTTATTCTCTCGAATGGGAGCCAGGTATTTTACGCTGGCTTGTAGACGGTAATGTGTATTATGAAACTCAACAGTGGTGGTCTCTTGGGGCCGGCCAATCTGAGCCTTATGAATACCCTGCTCCTTTTGATAAACCATTCTATATTCTTTTGAACTTTGCACTTGGCGGAAATTACGACGGTGGTGTTGCACCAGAAGATTCAGATCTTCCGGCTCAGATGCTAATTGACTGGGTTCGTGTTTATGAAAAAGACGAACCTTATGCAACAAATGTAAAACGTCCTGTTCCTGAACGCGATGACAAGAACTTTAGAAATTTTGAAACCGCAGATGGCAGTAACTTTATTTTTGATTCAAAGCTTTCAAAGGTTGTATATGAAGGCGCCGCCTCTGGCCTGTCTACTAATGAAAACATGGATGTAAAAAGCCACGACTGGTATTTTCTTGCACTTAATGATTTCGGAGGCAAAGCAACTTCTTTAGCAGAAGGAGAAGGCCGCCGTGTAAAAATCACAAACCCGGGAAATCAGAATTATTCAGTCCAGCTCATTCAGCATCTACCGGTTGCAAAGGGCTACTCTTACAAAATCCAGTTCGATGCAAAAGCTTCTGCTCCACGAAAAATTGCAATCAAGCTTGGCGGCGATGCAGACAACAGCTGGGCCGTTTACTCGCCGGAATACTATCCTGAACTAACGACCGATAGTCAACATTTTTCATACTTCTTTACAATGGAAAATGATACAGACCCTACAGCCCGCCTTGAATTCAATCTTGGTCTGGATACAAACGATGTCTGGATTGGAAATGTAAGCGTTACTCAGGAAGAACTTTAATCTATCATAATACCTTATAACGAATTGTTATTTGCATATTTAGTAATACCCCCTCATAATTAAAGGGATAACCTTATGAGGGGGTTTTATTTTGTGGAATTACAATCTCATTCTTCCGGAATGTGTCATAATAGGTACCTTCCTGATTTTCTATTTTACTCAACCCCATCTTCCCATCAAAATTAACAGAGCCTTTATCTACATTATTGTAATTGACCTGCTTACCCTTTTAATTGATGTTGTAAGCTCCTATTGTCTGGAACACTTTAGCCACCTAGATCCATGCATTTTAAGAGTTCAGAATATTCTCTTTTTTATTTTATTTCTCCAAAGAACTTTCTGCTTCTTAATGTTTACAACCATTATTGTTAAGAAAGATATGAGAACCTCTAAAAAGGAAATTCTTATCTTCCTTATTCCGACTCTTGCTGCTCATATCTTTGTTCTTCTTAATTTCTTTTTTGAAACTATTTTCATAATTTCAGATTCCGGAAAATACTCTCAGGGTCCGCTTTATTGTTTTATTTACGTCTGTGCTTATTACTATGTAATCCTTTCAATTATCTATGTAATTCGTTATCGCAAAAATATTTCTACCGGAGAATTTATTTTCTGCCTGGGTTATAATCTTGTTCTTCTAATTGGCTATACTCTGAGAATTGTTTATCCACGCTATTTGATAATGAACTTCTTTACTCTGGTTTCAATAATCGTAATTTATCTGGCCTTTGAAAATCCAACATTATTTATTGAAGAAAAGAGCGGCGCCTTTAACCGTAAGGCTTTGATGTATTTGTTTATGGAAATGAAGGCCGGAAAATATCCTTTAATTCTTGGTTTTACAATTCATAATTACGGCGAGCTGCGCGACATTTATTCTAACAACCAGACTGATAAAGGTCTTTCACTGATTGGCTCTTTCTTAAAGCAGACTTTTCCAAAGCTTATGATTTTTTATTTGCGCGATGGAAGATTTGTTCTTGTAGGAAAAGATTATTCACAGGCAGAGGAAATCAAAAATAAAATTCGAACCCGTTTTGATTCCGCCTGGAATACCGGCGAAGATATAGATTTATTTCTGGAAATCAGCTTTGCTCAATTAAATCCGGAAACAATTTCCTGTGACCGTGATTTACTTTTTACTACCATGCTTACTTCCTTAACTGATATTCAATCTAAAAATCAGGCAGAGCTGAATGTTACAATTGAGCAGGTAGAACAGATTGAACTGAACAAGCATATTAAGAGAGCTGTTGAACTTGCAATTGAACGCAATTCTCTTGAATTATATCTTCAGCCGGTTGTTGATGCCAGAAGTCAAAAACTTACAGGTGCAGAAGCTCTTGCAAGAATCCGGGATTCAAACGGAGAAATTATTCCGCCTTCACAGTTTATTCCTATAGCAGAAAAGAACGGCCGCATTAATATACTTGGCAAGCAGATGTTTGAAAAGACCTGTCAGTTTTTGCACGATAATGATATTAAAGCAATGGGGCTTTCCTGGATTAATGTAAACCTTTCGCCTATTCAATTCCTGCGCCGCGACCTCTGCGAAAATTTTACAGCCATTCTCAAGAAATATGGCATTCCCGCAGAAAAGATTCACCTTGAAATTACAGAAGAGTCTATGATTGATTATGAGCTTCTCCAGAAACAGATGGAAGCTATGAAAGCCGCAGGCTTCTGTTTTGCCCTTGATGATTATGGACGCGGTTATTCAAATATCGCAAGAATGAAAAAATGTCCTTTTATCAACGTGAAGCTCGATATGGAATTTGTATGGGATTATTTTAAGGAAAAAGATAAGATTCTTCCAACGCTGGTTCAGACAATCAAACAGATGGGCTTTACTGTTACAGCAGAAGGAATTGAAAGCCTGGAGCTTGCCGATACCATGAGAGACATCGGCTGCGATTACCTCCAGGGCTTTGTATTCTCTAAACCTATTCCTGCAAACGAGTTCGCAGGAAAATACGGTAAGAATTAATTAAGCAAAAAGCTCTGTTTTCTTGAGCCATTCAGCAACTGCTGTAGCTTCCTTATCAAGCTCGCGGTCGTCTTCAACAAAGGCGCTCATCTTACGAACTTCGTCGTGAACCTTCTTTGTGAATGGTGCAAAGTCTTCTTTACCGGCAAGATCAACAGCCTGCATTGCAGCAAGAAGATGTGTTGCAAACTGAAGGAATACAAGTTCAATCTGTTCAGCCCATTTACGAGCAGAAATTGTTCCCATAGAAACCTTGTCCTGGTTAAGAGCTTCTGTTGGAGCAGAAGTTAAAGAAACAGGGAAACAATAGGTTGCAACTTCACCACGGATTGCAGAAATTGTAATCTGAGCAGCCTTAAAGCCAAGACGTAAACCTGCACGTGGATGATCAGCTGGTGTAAATGGAATAAGGTTTTCTGTAAGTCCGTTGAACTTTCCATCAATAATAACTTCTGCCTGCTTATCTGAAAGGTCAGCAATATTTGCAAGAGCAGTTCTCATGTAATCACAGGCTGCACAAATGTGTCCACCATAGAAGTTACCTGTGTTGTAAAGACGTCCTGCTTCGATGTCTACGAGAGGGTTATCGTTAGCAGAGTTCAACTCTTCTGTAATAAGGTCGCGGGCAAAACGGAGTGTATCGCGGTAAACGCCAGTAATCTGAGGAGCACAGCGGATTGAATAGCGGTCCTGAATCTTATTTGTCTGAGCAACAAAGCCCTTTCCATTAAGCTTTTCAATCTGATTATTAAGGAAGTCTTCGTAACGCCATACACGTTTTGAATCTTTGATGATGTTATAAACATAAGCGGCGCTCTCGCACTGTCCCTTATGATTTTTGATTTCACTTACTTTTGCAACAAATGGAGTATCCTTACCACGTGTGATTTCAGAAGTTACGGCTGTGAGGAAGTCAGAAATTTTTGCAAGGCGTTCTGCCTTTTTCCATGCAAGTGAAGCAACGGCTGTCATAACTGATGTACCGTTCATAATTGCAAGACCTTCCTTTGCTTCGATTGGAAGAGGCTCAATTCCTTCAGCTTTAAAAGCTTCCATTGTTGGAACAATCTTTCCCTTGTAATAAACCTCGCGCTGTCCCATGATTACGGCACCAAGATAACTGAGCGGTGTAAGGTCTCCTGAAGCTCCAACAGAACCAAGCTGAGGAATTACCGGAATGATATCCTTGTTGAGCAAGGTTACCATCATGCGGGCAAGCTGAGGACGGATAGCTGAGTGTCCACCTTTTACATTTCCATTCAAACGTGCAAGAACAACTGCACGTGCAGTTTCATGATCAAACTTTGGACCAAGACCAATTCCATGATAAGTACAAATAACACGCTGAAGTTCTCCAGCTTTTTCAACAGAAATCTGATTGTGACAGCTGTCACCAAAATCTGTTGTTACACCATAAGTTGGAACACCTGTTGCGATATAATCTTCAAGAAACTTTCTGCTCTTTTCAATTGTTTCCCAAAATGCTTTGTCTTCCGGTAATTTTACTTCTTCTCCGCGAAGTGCAACATCACAAACATCTTCAATAGTTAAATCCTTTCCACAAACTGTTTTCATAAAAAACAAACCTTCTATATAATTATTTTTTTCTATTATAATGTTATACAGCTATTTCGTATATCCCATTGTAACAATTGTAAATCCTAATTTTTCTGAACCTGGAGCCATTTTTACAAGCACCGTATGCTTAGCAGCTGTGCGCTCATCAATAATAAGGTTCGGCTCACAGTTATTCCAGCCACCTGCCTTGCCACCATCATAAGTTGCAACCTTACGGCCATCAACATAAACTTCTGCCTTACCAAATTTTTCTGCACTACCGCTTGCCTGAACCTTATACACAAAAATAAGACTCTTACAGGTAAGTTCCATTTTGAAAGGAAGATTTTCTGATTTTGCATCCATCTTTTTTTTCAAGTTTTGAGGAAAGTCAGAAGTATTAGTCTTTTTGAGAGTCTGGCAGCTGCGATCTGTTTCATTAAAATCACCTGCAGAAATAAGAACATTTGAATCCTTGTTATCCGGGTAAATTCGCTTCATACCAAAAAAGGCAGGTTCCTTAAAACACTTTTCCGGAACTGAAACCGGCGCATCTGCTTTTGCCTTATCAAGTTTATCTACAAGGCCCATCAAACAATCACACATAAACTGATGTCCTTCGAATGTTGGATGCGCATAATCTGTAAGATACTGTTCGTTCGTAAATACCTTATTTGCAATTGCTTCTTTTACAACCGGAAGCATATTTATTTGAGGAAGCGAATAAAAATCTGCTACAGGCTTTTTCTGTTCTGCTGTGTTTCCATAACTTGCAATACAATAAAGTGCAATTACAGCACAATCCGGATTTGCCGTAAGAGCCTCGCGAATAATTGCTTCAAATGTACGCTGACAAATTACATCACCATTATCATTTACAGCAAACTCAACAATAAGAAGATCCGGAACATCACCGACCTCTACTACATCATGCTGATATCGGACAATTCCAAGAAGAGATCCCGTACCACTAAGACCGGCATTATTGAAAAAAAGATTCTTTCCATCGCCCGGAGCATACTTCGCCTTAAGGGCACGGAAAAACTGATAGGCATAACCATCAGTAAAATTTGCAGGCCCGGCTCCTTCTGTAACAGATCCTCCAATTGCAGCAACATTTACTTTTTCTCCCCTTCGGATTTTTGCAAGTACCTTTTTCATTCTGGCATTGTTACCCGTACTTACAATTGATTTTTCTATCATTGTCTGATAGTTTGCTTCACTGATTTTAAATGGGATTGCTGACAAAGTTGATGTACACATAAAAAATAAAACCACTCCTAAAAATGTATTTTTGATTTTCATAAAAAAACCTCGTGATACAAAAAGTACCACGAGGTCTGTTTTTATAGAATAAGTTGAATTTCTTATTTCTGAATCAAGCCGCGCATCTCTTCGATTGTGCGGTAACCCTTACGTTTCATAAAGGCTGCAAGACCGTCGATTATCTCAATCATTGCATTTGGATTTGCGAAGGTTGCAGTTCCAACCTGAAGGGCTGATGCACCGGCCATAATAAACTCTACGGCATCTTCCCAGGTGGCAATTCCGCCAATGGCAATTACAGGCACACGCTTATCAGCCGGAAGTTTATTAATCGCCTCAACCACTTCATAAACCAGGCGCACCGCAATCGGTCGCACTGCAGGGCCGCCAAAGCCGGCCTTAAACTTGTCAAACACCGGAACGCCACGCTCAATATCAATCGCAATTCCCTGGAAACTGTTGCACAGGCTGATACCGTCAGCGCCGGCTTCTATACAGGCAAGTGCCACCGGAACGAGCTCCTGCGACTGCGGAGTGAGCTTAACAAGCAGCGGCTTCTTAGACACGGAGCGTACCGCACTCACTGCCTGAGCAGCGCCCACACAAGTCATTCCAAAGGCAGCACCACCCGCGCTTACATTCGGACACGAAATGTTCAGCTCAATCATAGGAACGTCAGTCTTATCCAGAAGCTTTGCACCCTCTACATAAGTTTCAATAGATGAACCTGAAAGATTTGCAATTGCAACAGGTTTCAAAGCCATCATCTCCGGCAGCTCATGTTCAATAAAGTGTGGAATACCGGGATTCTGCAGACCAATGCTGTTCATAAGTCCTGCAGGAGTTTCGTGCAGACGGATTCCGTCGTTACCCTGGCGTGGCTCAAGAGTAAGACCCTTGCTCGAAATACCACCAAGGCGGTTTACATCAAAAAGAGTTTTATATTCAACGCCAAAGCCAAAAGTTCCGGAGCTTCCGATTACAGGATTCTGGAATTTAACTCCGGCAATATTTACGCTGAGATCCGGTTCTTCATTTTCTGCAAGCGGTTCGCGGCGAGACTGAACCTTAATTCCTGCAACTTCATTTACCGGCTTAAAAATCAGAATGTCACCATCAAAAACAGGACCTTCCTTACAGCAGCGCTTTTTACCTTCAGTAGTATCAATTACACAGCCAAGACAAACACCCACACCGCAGGCCATATGAGCTTCCATGCTGAGCCAGCACTTCACGCCTGTTGCCTGACAAATTTTCTGAATATAGGCAAGCATTGGAGTCGGACCGCAGGCGTATACTGCACTGTAGTTACCTTCGCGCAAAACATCTTCTGTAAGCGCCGCAGGAAGCATTCCATGAACACCCACGCTGCCGTCGTCTGTTGTTATAACAAGCTTATCTGCTTTAAGATTTTCGAGTCCGTAGGAACCGCTTTTGAAAGATGCGTAAAAATCGTAAGAACCTTCCGGTAAAGTTCCTGCAAAGCCAGCAACCGGTGCAACACCAATTCCACCACCGATAATAAGTGACTTTCCGCCGGTGGTTGAGCTTGTCGAAACCACCTTTTCAGGTGTTGGGAATCTGTTTCCGCAAGGACCAATCAGATTTATGAGGTCGCCGAAATCCAGTGAACAAAGTTCCTTTGTACCTTTGCCTTTGAGCAGAATCAAAAAAGTAAGCTCAACACGCTTTCCGTCTTCTTCGCTTAAAACTTCTGAATGATAAACCGAAATCGGACGTCCAAGCAGCACATCGGAACGAACAGCATGGAGCATATAAAACTGACCGGCAGCCGGCTCCTGAGAACCAGCCTCCAGCAAAACCTTCAATAAATAGACACTTCCAAAAGGAACTGCTCCAACCACCGGAGCGCATTCACTTACAACACCTTTAGCAAAAACCGGGTAAGGCACACCCTGACAATCCTTAAACATGTCAAACCTCTTTGCACTACAATAACGGCAAAAAGCGTTTTTTGCAATCAGTCAGAATATTTCTCAGTTTACTTCTTTCTCACGTTTCGATAACTGCTCTATGTACCGCTTTTCTTCTTTATTCAAATCTTCTTCTTTAAAATTCGGATTTGCTTTATACCATGAAAAATTTTCAAAGATTTCTTTTAAATCCTCACTTTTAAAAACATAGCCGTGTCTTGCATAAATCATATTTCTTAAATACCGGATCTGAGCTTTTGGTAAACTCCAGTATCCAGGAAGTTTATCCCCAGCCGAAACAAACATAAGCGGAAATTCTTTTATGACATTTTCATCTACAAGCCAGTAAAACTCATCCTCTGCCCGTTTACAGCCGTGAAGCTCTCCATTAATTCCATTCTTTACAAGCGCATAACTCTGCTTATTGGCAGTAAGCCAGAGAACAACATTTTCAGTTTCCCAAAAAACAGTATCCAGATTTACAGAATATTCAACACCATCAATTACTATTTCACTTCCTTTGATTTGAATATTTTCCATATCTTTTGCAAAATCAAAAACAACATTCAAAACATAGTTCCTGTATTCTGTATATCCATAGCCACGTTCATTTAATGTGTCAGAAATTTTTCTGTATGAATTTCCCTTGTCATCAATACAAAAGATTCCGTTATCATTTTCAACAAATCTGAATTTTTTAAATTCTATACTGGTTATCGCATAGCCGTCATGAAAACCCGCATCACTATAACATTTATTTTTCCCAAGAAATAAAACATCATGATGAACAGGATATCCCAAACTTAAAGCATCATATATGAGCTTTGTTTTTTTCAGCTGATTATCAACATCAACAGGAATGTAAGTTCCAATATATCTTGAATCAACATTCGGCAATGTGTAGTCATCAGCATACAAAACACCGATTAAAAAACAACACAACAATAATCCAAAAATACTTTTTTTCATTTTCTATTTCTCCTTTTTTTATATATCAGCTTCTGGGATCATTATAATAAAGATAATATTCATAGCTTCCAATTTTAAGCATCTGCCTTGTCAGCTTACCATCCATAAATGAAACCTCAGAAACAGCTGTTACTGGAAATTTGAACTGAAGTGTTTCTTCCAGTTTGATAGTGGCATCTTTTTTAACAATTCTATCAACATTAAAGATTATGACATTACCCCTTATTTCATAATGTCCAAGATATTCTTTTACAACTGGATTTTCTTCAAAATTACTGACCAGAAATTCCATTATATTTTCCGGTTCAATTACAAATCTGTCAGCCCAGGTTGCAGGCATTACAGCAGAGATATGCCAGACTCCATTTATTTCCTTTCCAAATTTTAGAGAAGCTTTTGTTTCCTGCCTTGTTTCAAAAACTGTAATTCTATTTACAAGCTTAAGCTCCTTTTCTGATAATTCACTATCCGAAACTTTTTTTACCGGTTTATACCAGCCAAACTGAGAATAGAATTTCGTTAAATCTTCAGAATTAAAAATGTGACCATATTTTGCATAAGCCATATTCCGCAAAAGTCTGAGCTCTGAATTATTCATTTTTGCCAGAGCCAGATCGGAAATCTGATTATCAAAAAGAGTTAAATCACCATTCTGAACTCTTTCTGATTCATTGAATTCCTGCGCTGCTATTTTACAGAAACAGGTTATAAACATTAAAAATATCAGGACTGTTTTTTTCATATTCTTTTCTTCTTTTTTTACAAGGATTATTATTACACAAAATAAAAACTAAGGTAAACCTTGAAAATACGATTTGTGACAAATGTCATACGAAAAAAATGTAAAACTATTCCTTTTCAAACTATTCCAATATTCGTAAAAACTGATATATTATAAAAATACAGGGGGTAAAAAATGACTCCAAATAAACTTTATTCAAATATTATTCTTAAAGCAGTCCGCTACATTTCATTAATCACCTTTTTCTTATTGATTTTCACTACTCCAAGAAATATTATGATTTATCTGAATGACGTGTATGGTAAAGACCTGCATATTATTCACACCATATCATTCGCTACCGGGTTTTTCGTAAACCTAACAACAATTGTATTTGCTGTTATTCTGATTTTTTACCCACAGAGATTTTTCCTGATAGGAATTGGCAGTCTTTTGCAGTCACTGGCTTCAGCTTCTTTTAATCCTAATTCCTATATGAGTCTGCTGATGTTAGGCATAACAGTCGCAACCTTTCTTGTCCGTACAAATCAGCCTCGTCTGAAAAAACGCTTTCTTATTCTGATTGGATTCATTTATCTTTATGAATTATTGTTCCCGCTAATTTACGATGATATTACCCTTGTTAATTTTGGGATTCAAAAATTCGGCTCTACTTTTGCACTTCTCATCTGTATCTTTTTCTTTTTCCAGATTGCCAAACAAACGGGAATTAGAGAGGGCTCTAAAGATAAAGTATTAAACCTTGCTCAATATAAGGGCCTGGAACGAAGTGATATGCTTCTTTTGCAGGATGTCTTGAATCAAATGAAATACAAGGAAATTGCACAGAAGATTCACGGAAGTGAAGGTGCACTGCGAAATAAACTCAGTAAGATTTATAAGATTCTCGAAGTTGGAGACCGTACCGGCTTTATAACAATTTACTCTGGATATGAATTAGTTTATGAACCGGAATCTGTGAATTAGTATTGCGTCCGCAGTTCTTAGCCCAAAAAACTGCGGCTTGTGACAAATGTCATCAAAAAATAACCAGAGTTAATTGAGACTTGCCTTTGCACCAAGCAAATCATTCTTGCTGAAAAGGCTTGCGCGGGCTGCAGAAGCGGCGATGTCCTCTAATTTAAGGGTTCCGGCGTCGCGAGCTGCTGCAATTTCTTCATCTTTTTTCCATGCACACAGAATGCCACGGCTTGAGTTTACAGTACCGCCGGCCTTATCAAGCAGAGTTGCCGCAATTCGAGCCGCACCTCCCTGAGCACCATAACCTGGAATCAAAAAGAATGTATTTGCATATTTATCGCGGAGCCAGCGAGCATCATCTTCCTGAGTAGCACCAACAACAGCACCAAAAATACCACAAGTCTGATTATTATAATCTGCACAGGAATAGCGCCATTCTTCACCAATACGTTCGATTTCAGCACCAACACGCTCAAGCAGAAGTCCACCTTCTGAAAGTTCCTGATGTTCTATATCAACCATACCAGGATTACTTGTACACAAAAGAACAAAGGCCCCTTTACCACCAAGTTCAGGAGAACTGTATTTTGTAAAAGGCTGAAGTGTATCAAAACCCATGTAAGGATTTATTGTAATAATATCAGTTTCAAAATCACCAGTAAAATGAGCACGAGCATAAGCATCTGAAGTAGCTCCAATGTCACCGCGTTTAATATCAGAAATCGCAATAAGACCAGTCTGGCGAATGTACTTGAGAGTCTCTGCATAAACCTTCATACCCTCTAATCCCATAGCCTCGTAATAAGCAATCTGAACCTTAAAACAGCAGGCAGATTTGTCGGCTACAACTCGGTCAATAATTGCCTTGTTGTATGCCAGCACAGCGGCTGCCGGCGACTCATACTGATTAACAATGTTTTCTGGGATATAAGAAGGGTCAGTATCCAGACCAACGCAAAGCGGGCCGTTTTTAATGGAAAGCTCCTGAAGGAGCTGCATGTTATGTTTACTCATAGGCAAAATATACCCCGAAAACGCGCTAAATTCAACGTAACTTCGGTTACTTTTTTTGGATTTCTGGCCAATAAAAATGATTTCAACAGGACTATAATATATAATAAAAGAAAAAGGAGATTCTTCGTCCAAATCGGAAAATCTATCAGGAGAAAAAATGAAAAAACTATTCCACTCAACCACAGTCCTTGCATCACTTGTTTTGTTGACATCACTTTTCATCAGTTGCTCTAAAAAAACAGAGCTTAAACCTGTCTCATTCAAACAACTTGAAGTTACAAAAGATAACCTTACAGTTTGCGTTGATCCACGAACAGAGGTGCTTCTTATTGCAGGCCGCCTTGCAGAAGTCTCATTCTTTGCGAATCATGATATGGACAGTGACGCTTATGTTAACGGAATAGACAAAATAATGGAGAAGCAGAAAAATCATGAATTTATAAAGTTCCTTAAGTCTATGACAAAAAATTACAAAGGCGGAATATATCAGCTGCTAACCCTAAGCAAATATATTTCTGAAGATTTTACAGAAATCAATTTTACAAAAAAAACAGTTCCAGCCGAAATTGAAGCTTTATGTAAAAATCTTGATACAAAAAAATTCATTACACTTTTAAATGATTTTGTTAATGCTTCAAATCTTTCAAGAGTCTGGCTTTTATACGAATCCTTCATGAAGGCTAATCTTTTTGATGTTTCAGACTTTTATGATAAATACCCGAATGTTACCCGCTGGATTTCTGAATACTTTTTTGATTCTTCAACAAAACAGAATTTCACAGTTCATGTTTCACCAATTATGAATTACTACCACATCCTTACTCCATATTACACTTCAGACGGAGTAAATAATTTCTTTATCTGCCAGTCTCCGGGCTTAAACAAAGTAAATAATTTTTCTGATATTAACCTGGCCATTACAATGTGCGAAAGTTTTTACATTACTTACCTGCGAGAACATTATGAAAGTTTTAAGAATTACATTGAAAAAATGATGAATGACTGGGCTGTTAAAAATAACTACACTGAAAAATTCCAGGATTTTAATTATATTGGATACGCTACAGACTGGATCTCTTATGTAACAATAATTAATTATATAGAAAAGTTTACTCCAGAAGATTCAAAAGAACTGTGCATCTCTTCTATTGAATCAAGCCTTCCTATGGAAGAGCTGATAAGCCTCAAAGATGTTTTCAAATATTATGACGAAAATCGTACAGACTACCCAACAATGGAAAGCTTCTTAAATAATTATTTAGCTGATTATCTTGCAAAATTAAAGTAAAACGAGGCCAAATATGAAAAAACGTCATCTCTTCTGGATTATTCCAACATGTCTGATTGCAGCTCTTCTCGCCTTAGCGTTAATTGCTCGCCTGATAAGCCCGGTAGAAAGTAAAAGGATGGTAAAAAAATCTAAGGTCCTGAATGAACTTACTTTAAAACAGCAGCAAAAAGATTTAGATTACCTGCGCTATTATCTTACCCAGCATTACATCAATTACGACACAATGGTTGAAAATGGTTTTGAGATTGATGACGTATTTGACCAGATAGAAAAGGCCCTTAAAAAAGACCGCCGCAATAATAATACAATTGAATCCAGCACCTTCAGAGCTACTATTTCAAATATAATCATCAAGAATCTAAATGTTGTTGATAAACATTTTGCTGTTTGCGGAGTTTATCTCAAAGATAATATTTTTTATTTTTCTGATATTTATACTAAGGCTGAAGAAAGTAAAACCGGCATAAAATATTTTGTTGTAAAAAATCAGGAGGAAGAGTTTCCGGAAAATATTAAAAAATATATCCACAAACTCGAGGCTGCCGAAATAAAGCCAGGCCAGGAATACACGGGTTCTCCGGATAACCTTTACGAGTGGTTTGATGGAAATGAAAAAATCTACCGCTTTGGAACCATGGCAAAAGGCGACATAAATTATGCCTATATTCAGATTGATGGAAAGCCTGTAAAAGCTCCCGTAAGAAGCACTTATAATCTTACAAATGTAAAAGCTCAGGGCTTTAAGGAAACAGATAAAAGCCTCTATCTTTCCTTGAGCAATTTTATGTTTGAGCAGGGATCGGGTGCCACACTTCAAGAAAGAAACAAAAACGAATTTGATAAACTCATAAAAAATGCAAAAGAAAAATCTAAAGGCAAAGAAAATATTATTATTGATTTACGAAGTAATCCCGGTGGCGAGCTTTTAAGAAGTGCCATGATTCTTGGAAACCTTTTTTATGATGAAAAAGATATTTCTTCTGATTTACTTCAATATCTTACAAACCTTATAGATGATGATTATGTTTTATACTCTCCATCCATTGGAAGCCTTAACAGAAGCTTTTTCTTTAATCAGATTATAAGTAAGTTCAAAAATCGAAAGAATAATAAGAAGAATGAAAAGCACGAATCTGAAATTTATTCAGAAGAAGTGTATAAGATGTTTCATCGTCAGAGGACTCGAAATGCTTTTCTGCAGCTGCTCTTTCCTAACAGGAAAATTGTGAAATTCCCTTACAAGAAAAGCCAGGTTACCCAGTTACCGGAAAACACTTTCCATGGCACAATTTATCTTCTTACAGACCACCATTCAGGTTCCTGCTCAGAATACACAGTTGCCCTGGCTCATAATCTGGCAAAAAACACAGATGTAAAAATCTGTCAGATAGGCCAGAACACAAACGGCGCAGTTTTTTATTTTAATCCTAACGCTGTTGTTTTGCCTAATTCCGGCGGCTTTCTTGTTCTTCCTACAGCAATTAATCGTACCAGAAATTTTGACCTTCCTAATTTCAAGGGCGAAGGTTACGGCTGGTATCCGGACTACTGGTGTTCAAATCAAAACCTTGCAAACACTCTGGTAAATCTTACCGGAGACATTCAGTTACAGGAAAGTCTTAAAGGATTGGAAAAAGGTCAGTTGTAAAAAAGAAGGAATCCGAGAAAAAATCGAGCAAAGCAAGATTTTCCGATAGAAAAAAAACCGCGCGAAGCAAGGTTTTCGACTCATAAAAAAAGGAATCCAAGCGAAGCAAGGATTCCTTTTCCTATGGTTTAAACCGCAAACGAGCAAAGCGAGTTTGTCGGTTTTGAAACTGGTTTCTCCCGCGCGAAGCGTCGGGAGATAAATCCGTTAGACTGCAGTCACGAAAGTGACTGTCAGTCTAGCGGTTATTTTTTTGCAGCTGGCTTTTTAGCAGCAGTTGTTGCCTTTTTAGCAGCAGGTTTCTTAGCAGCTGGCTTTTTAGCAGCAGGTTTAGCTGCAGCGTTAGCCTTAATAACTGCCTGAGCACCAGCAAGACGAGCAAGTGGTACACGGAATGGTGAACAAGATACATAGTTCAAACCAAGCTTGTAGCAGAGTGCGATAGAAGCTGGGTCTCCACCATGCTCACCACAGATACCAAGGTGAAGGTCCTTCTTAACTGAACGTCCCTTAGCTTCTGCAATTTCCATAAGAGCACCTGGACCATCTGGATCAAGTGTAGCAAATGGATCATCTTCGAGGATTCTCTGATCGAGGTAAGACTCGATGAACTTACCATAGTCATCACGAGAGAAACCGAATGTTGTCTGTGAAAGGTCGTTTGTACCGAATGAGAAGAAGTCTGCAAACTTAGCAACCTTATCAGCGATAAGAGCAGTTCTTGGGAATTCAACCATAGAACCGATAGCGAACTTAAGGTTTCTACCAGTTTCTTTGTTTACCTTAGCAATTACTGCTTCAGCCTGTCCACGGATCTGTTCAACTTCGCGGTAAGATACTACGTTAGGAATCATGATCTGAACTTCGTGCTTAACACCTTCTTTGTCGAGCTGAGCTGTTGCACGAGCAATAGCTTCAACCTGCATTTCGTAGATTTCTGGATATGTGATAGCAAGACGACATCCGCGGTGTCCGAGCATTGGGTTGTGTTCGTCGAGAGCAGCAACCTTAGCAGCGAGAACAGCTGGCTTCATATCAAGTTTCTTAGCAAGAGCGTTGAGCTGTGCCTTATCTTCTGCCTGGATGAACTCGTTAAGAGGTGGGTCCAAGAGACGGATAGTTACAGGGAAGCCCTTCATAGCCTTGATGATTTCGTAGAAGTCTTTCTGCTGATATGGAAGAATCTTTGCAAGGTTCTTCTTGCGGTCGTCTGTATTTTCAGAAACGATCATCTTCTGGAATGCAGTAAGTTTTGGTTCGTCGAAGAACATGTGTTCTGTACGGCAGAGACCAATACCCTTTGCACCGAAGCGGAATGCATCTTCAGCATTCTTTGGTGTATCACCGTTAGCGTATACATCGAATCCCTTAACTGTCTGGCCAGAAGCTGTCTTGCGTGAAGACTTAGCACGAACTTCGTCTGCCCAACCAAGGAATGTTTCGAGGTCGCCAGAGATAGTAGCAGGTTTTACAGCAACCTGTCCTTCATATACTTTACCAGTAGCACCGTCGATTGTGAGGAAGTCACCCTTCTTGTATGACTTGCCCTTTACAACGATTGTGTTAGCGTCTTTGAATGTAACTTCAGAACAACCACAAACACAAGGAGTTCCCATACCACGAGCAACTACGGCAGCGTGAGAAGTACGTCCACCAGTTGATGTGAGGATACCCTGTGCAACAGCCATACCTGCGATATCATCTGGAGATGTTTCCTTACGAACGAGGAGAACCTTCTTTCCAGATTTTGCCCATTCTTCAGCTTCGTCAGCTGTGAATACGATCTGTCCGCATCCAGCTCCTGGAGAAGCGTTAAGACCAGCAGCGATTTCTGTAGCCTTCTTTACAGCGTCCTTGTCCAACTGTGGGAGGAGGAGCTGGTTGAGCTGTTCTGGTTCTACGCGGAGAAGAGCCTGCTCTTTTGTGATGAGCTTTTCAGCAACCATATCAACTGCCATCTTAACAGCAGCAGCACCAGTTCTCTTACCATTGCGGCACTGGAGCATGAAGAGTTTTCCTTCTTCAACTGTGAACTCCATATCCTGCATATCGTGATAGTGCTTTTCGAGACGATCACGGATCTTGCAGAGCTGGTCATATACCTTTGGATTTTCTTTTTCGAGCTGTGAAAGCTTCTGTGGTGTACGAATACCTGCTACTACGTCTTCACCCTGAGCGTTCATAAGGTATTCACCCATGAACTCGTTCTTACCTGTTGAAGGGTCACGTGAGAAACATACACCAGTACCAGAAGTGTTACCCTTGTTACCGAATACCATTGCCATTACAGAAACGGCTGTACCCTTAAGAGTTCCTTCCTTGATGTTGTTAAGCTTACGATATGTGATAGCACGTGGGTTCATCCAAGAACCGAATACAGCGCCGATAGCACCCCACATCTGCTTTTTAGCATCCTGAGGGAAGTCTTCACCCTTCTCCTTCTTATACATCTTCTTGTATTCTTCAACGATCTTCTTGAGTTCGTCTACGTTCAATTCTGGGTCATCTTTGATTCCACGAATCTTCTTTACTTTGTCGATGATTGCTTCGAACTTGTCATGATCAACGCCCATTGCAACGTCACCGTACATCTGAATAAAGCGGCGGTAAGCATCCCAAGCGAATCTTTCGTTTCCTGTTTTTGCAGCAAGACCAAGAACAGCCTTGTCGTTAAGACCGAGGTTGAGGATTGTATCCATCATACCAGGCATAGAGATTGCAGCACCTGAACGTACTGAAACGAGAAGTGGATCCTTTTCATCACCAAGCTTCTTGCCCATTGCCTTTTCGAGCTTAGCAAGATACTTGTCAACTTCTGCTTCCAAACCAGCAGGGTACTTGCGACCGAGCTTGTAGAATTCCTGACAAACATCTGTTGTGATTGTGAATCCAGGTGGAACTGGAAGACTTAAAGGTTTCTTTGCCATCTGAGCAAGGTTTGCACCTTTACCACCGAGTTCAGCG